>Ga0316232_1001790_pt1 | contig 24775 bp, 20 predicted proteins | sample TBHtaG_FD_206006 | JGI IMG/M metagenome (GOLD analysis project Ga0316232, IMG submission 206006) | Freshwater microbial communities from Trout Bog Lake, Wisconsin, USA - TBH18025_13 | ecosystem: Environmental > Aquatic > Freshwater > Lake > Hypolimnion/Profundal zone | place: USA: Wisconsin... | reverse complement strand
ACGCTCGGTCCAACCGGATATGGGACCTTCGTAGCCTGCATAGCCCTCGTCGCAGCCATGTCGCCATTCGCATCGTGGGGTACAAGCGATGTAATGATCAAACATGTGGCGCGGAACCGAACTCTGTTGCCCGCATATTTGGGTAACGCATTTCTGGTAACAGCTGCCTCTGGCTCGCTTCTAACGCTGCTAGCCCTCTTGCTTCGATCCAGAGTACTGCCGCCTTCGGCGACCTCCGCGATGCTCACAGCCGTAGCGATTGCCGAGCTTCTCGGCGCACAGACAATAACCGTTTGCCTGCATGCGTTCGTTGCACTTGAGCAATTTCGACGGTACACACAACTGCTGGCTTTGCAAACTGGGATGCGATTCGTGGCAGCTCTCGTCTTGACGATTTTCCCGGCGTCGCCTCTACTCTGGGCGCTATTGTATGCCGCGTCGTCGTTACTTACCGCTATCTGTGGGCTGATCGTGGTGGTCCGCCACGGTGCAACGCCGCGTCTTCAACTCGACCTCGTTGTTCCGTCAGTGCGAGAGGGATTCCATTTTTCCACATCAACAGCATCCCGCTCCATCTATAACGATATTGATAAAACAATGCTGGCTCGCCTCAGTTCCGTTGAAGCAGCAGCCATCTACGCGGTGGCATACCGTCTGATTGAAGTGGCGATGCTGCCAATTCAATGTGTGGCAGCAGCAACCTATCCTGAGTTCTTTCGCCAGGGAATCCACGGTGTTACCTCCACCTTCCGATTTGCTCGGCGCATCATCCGGAGTTCGGTGCTCTATGGTATTGCCACCTCGATCGCCCTATACCTTGCGGCAGGAATGGTACCACTGGTTTTCGGGCGGGCATACACCGAAAGCGCGATAGCCCTTCGCTGGCTATGTCCGCTGCCAGCTATCAAGAGCGTACACTCGTTCCTTACCGACACCCTGACGGGGGCAAATTACCAGTGGCAACGATCAGCATCGGATATTGCGGTAGCCGTAGTTAATGTACTCATTAACCTCTGGATTATTAGAGCCTACGCTTGGCGCGGAGCCGCCTGGTCTAGCTTGATAACCGATGCATCGCTTGCAGCCCTGTTGTACATAATCATCCGCTGGCATTTGAGGCGCGAGGGCACAACGGCGGGCCCGGCGATAGGCCAGCCTGTTTCTGCAGCCAATGTTGACCAGCGAATGGCCACGACATCTCCCTTGCCATCTGAAAGCACACACTAAGAACTGCAACAATTCACTTGATGTTTGCGGGAGAGTTAGAAGTGTTATTCCGCGCTTCAGAGCGACTATTCGTCATCGTGCTGCTATTGAGTAGCATGGGTATCGTCACTGCTCTTACGAACCCGCCACATAGCGGCCCGAGAACAGTCTCTACAGACTTACATCTGACTAACGTCGTCACCGATGCGGGCGTGAACCTCGTTGGGGCGATTCTAGTGCTGCACCGCTGGCGTAGGGTGCTTCGAGCAGCGCGCAAGGTTTGGCCTTTGATTGCGCTCACTCTACTGGCTCCGTTATCGACAGCGTGGAGTGTTGATCCGATCCTTACACTGCGAAGAAGCGCGCTCCTGGTTGTGTCAACTGTGCTGGCTATCTATCTGGGAGAGCGATACACGGTCGACAAGTTTGCACGGCTGCTGGCGCAAACTCTATGCTTGATGATGATACTGGTCATTATCGCCCGTCTTGCGGCGCCATCGTACGTTATCGACGAGTGGGGCGGATGGAGGGGCTTGTCGGCATACAAGAATGCATTCGGTGAATACATGGGCGTCGCAGTGATGCTACTGCTGCTCGTCAGATTTCACCAGTTTCGATGGCTACGCTACGTTTTCCTTTTCACCGCGGCTATTTTACTCGTGCTCTCGCATTCCGCCACTGCCTTGGTGAGTTGCGTACTTGTTGTTGCAGCCCTGCCGTTGTGGCGACTCACTCGTCTTCACGAGCGGCTGACGGTTTACTCTCTCTTGGCTCTCGGACTCGCGACGGCGGTTTATTTCAGGAGCACTGTTTCGGCTTTTCTCTTTCAGGTATTGGGGCGCGACTCAACCCTGACCGGACGAACACACCTGTGGGCTCTTTTATGCACTGCCATCTCCAAGCACCCTTTCCTGGGATATGGATATGGGGCTTTCTGGACCGCCTTAAAGGGCGAAGTGCTCAACGTATGGATTGGAAATGGGTGGCTGGCCCCGGTGGCCGACAACGGTTATCTAGACCTATGTCTGAGCCTGGGCATGCTAGGTGCCTGCGCTTTTGCATTCGTATTGCTCCGTTGCTTCATAAAGGGAATTGCCTATGCCAAGTTCGAGTTCGCACCGGTTGGACTATGGCCGATCGGTTTCCTGTGCTTTTTCACCTTACACAATGTGGGTGAAAGCACGCTGTTGACAACGGGTACGTTCCCTACCTTGCTATTTGCCGTAATCGCTACATCTTTGGCGGTCAATCGTCACTCGGATGTAACCTCGATCCACACTACCGACGGTGTGCCACTGGTGCGAGAATGGGCGTCTCGCGCAAGCTAAACCAATTGAGTATTACCGTGTACTGGAGCGAACTACAAGCAAGCCATGAAGATCCTGCATGTAATGTCAGAGTTTCCTTATCCGCCAGATAACGGCGTTCGAGCGGATATCTGGGGTCGCCTGCAAACCATGAGCCATCTTGGCCACACCATCGATGCCTTGGTTATGAACACAAAGCGTGTACCGACATCAGGCGATACCGCAGAGATGCGCCGCTTTGTGAACGATTTGAAGTTCATTGACAGGAAACCCATGGAAGAGTGCCTACTGTCGCTCACCCCTACGTCCGTTGCTTGCAATAAACCGCTCGCGAGGCTGCACCTACACAAGCAATATGACCTTACAATTGCCGAGGGAGACAGCCTCTATGCAATTTTCGAGAACCCAGGATTGCGGACCACAATACGCGCGTTGCGCGTACACAATGACGAGAGTAGTCGGATGTTGGCAAGCGCGCAGACCGAAGAAACTTTCTTAAGAAGGCAGTTATGCCGCGTTGAGGCACTCCGCTACCAGTTCTTCTCAAGGTCTGCTTACCGCCAACTCGACTCGCTGTGGTTCATTTCACAAAGCGAATATCAGAATTTCGTGAACGCGGAGCCGGCGGCGACCGAGTCGGCGGTGTGGCTCCCTCCTTCACTGATTTTTTCCGATGGCTCCAAGCGGCGGGCCGAATCCTCTAAGCAGGTACTCTTCGTCGCGAGCTTCCATATCACTCTCAATCGCGAGGCTCTCAGATGGTACCTGAAGGAGATACATACGCGCCTCCTCGATGACCCTGCATATGAACTCGTCGTTGTGGGTAGCACGAACGGACGCCAGTGCGCACGTCAGTTTACAGAAGAGGTAAAGCGGGAATGTCGATGCAGCGTTCACGTCGACGTCGCCGACCTAACACCGTTTTACGAAGAATGTGCGCTCTTTGTTAATCCGATGCAACGCGGGGCCGGAGTTAAACTAAAGAATATTCATGCGATCGAACGCCGGATTCCCGTAGTAACAACCTCGGTTGGAAATGACGGGAGCGGCTTTACAGACCGGCAACATGTCCGGGTCGCCGACACGCCGTCGGACTTCGCATCCGCTATTGCAGAACTCTTGAACAACCGCAGATCAGGCGAACTAATGGCTGACCGAGCACATCGATACCTGACAGAATATTATGACGGTCACGCTAATCTGCGGCGTTTACTCACACATCTTATGCAGGACATCTCCGACCGCTCGACGGACAAAACCATATCGTCCTCCATAGCGTAATTTGGATCGAACCGTTCCACACCGCGCCGCCGTCGTATCTATCATAAACTTGAGAGCCCAATTCTATGTCTGCAAGTCCCATAACTAACCCTCATAACTTCAGAGGAGCGCCGGGGCGCACCTACAGAGGTGACGAGGACTGCCGTCTGCTTTCAGAAGAGCAATTCTTATGCGCTCTTGGTTGGGAAAGGCGGAGAAGCGAGCGCTCTGGGAATTCGTTTCTGCTTGCCCTGTTACATCTCAAGGGAATAACCTCAAACGCTTTGAAGATAAGAATTGCAGCCTCATTGCCACCGGTTATGCGAGAGACGGATACGATGGGCTGGTACAAGAACGATGAGAGCTTGGGGCTTATCTTTACGGAGTTGAAAGGCCCTGATACTGGAGATGCGCAAACTAACATTGATATCAAACTCAAGAAGGCACTTTGCGCTGTACTTCCCCTCGCACGAGCTAAGGACGTTCACATCACGTACCACTCCTATCCGGGCGACGTTGGCCCCGGTCCGGATAATTCAGGCCTCTATCGCGAGGGTTCGCCAGGAAGCAAAGTCGCTCGCATCGTGAAGCGCTGCATAGATGTGCTGGGAAGCATACTGGCCCTGATCCTGCTTTCGCCATTGCTACTTCTGGCTGCCGTTGCGGTTGCAGCAACCTCAAAAGGTCCAGTTTTGTGTCGGCAGACGAGAGTCGGTGAGGCCGGAAGGACCTTTACGTTTCTGAAGTTTCGCTCCATGTTTCACAACAATGACCCCAGCCTCCACCGAGACTATGTTACGCGCATGATCGCAGGGCAAGACGTGGCCCAAGCCGATTGCTCGAAGTGCGGAATCTATAAGATCGTAAATGACCCGCGAGTCACCCCCGTCGGCAAGATTCTACGTCGCAGCAGTCTTGATGAGCTACCCCAGTTCCTCAACGTATTGAAAGGAGAGATGTCGCTGGTTGGTCCGCGGCCGCCGCTACCTTATGAATTTGAGCGTTACCGTGCCTGGCACCGACGCCGCGTTCTGGAAATCAAACCCGGTCTTACCGGGCTGTGGCAGGTCTATGGCCGCAGCAAGACGAGCTTCGATGAGATGGTGCGCCTTGATCTTCGATACGCTCGCGAATGGTCGCTGTGGCTAGACTTTAAGATACTGTTGAAGACACCAATGGCTGTTATTTTCCGCGCCGGAGCTTATTAAGCTTCACGTAATCGAAAAGATGGGATGACGGACCGGCGCGCCGCTTCTCAGCAGCACTTTCACACTCTCCCGCGCCACTCGGATAGACTAATGATCAAAATAGGCGTTATCGGATACGGATACTGGGGACCCAATATCGTGAGGAATCTCTGTGCACAGCAGACTTTTCATGTGGCGGCAGTGTGCGATCAAAGCCCAGAGGCACTGCGTCGGGTACAGCAAACCTATCCTGCAATTCGGACTACTGCTAACCCTTCCACAATCACCTGCTCCGCAGATCTCGACGCGGTGGCGATTGTAACTCCGGTCTGGACCCATTACGAACTCGCAAAGGCCGCGCTAAAGAACGGCAAGCATGTCTTCGTCGAGAAGCCATTCACCTCCAACACAGCTCAAGCCGAAGAGTTGATCGCACTTGCTGATCGCAACAATTTGGTGATCATGGTCGATCATACGTTCTTGTTCACCGGGGCGGTTCGAAAGATCCGCGAGTTGATTGATGCTAGGGAGTTGGGCGACATCTATTACTACGATTCACTACGTGTGAATCTTGGTATGTTTCAACATGATGTAAACGTTGTCTGGGACCTTGCTCCCCATGACTTGTCCATCATGGAGTACCTGATCACCGACGAGCCCGAGGCTATCGCGGCGACCGGAGAGACACACATAAATGGACATGAGGACGTGGCCTTTGTTACGGTGTTCTTCCCTCACCGTACAATCGCCCACATCAATGTGAACTGGTTGTCTCCCGTGAAAGTCAGAACTACTCTGATCGGCGGCGAGAAGAAGATGATCGTGTGGGACGACCTAGAAGCTGACGAGAAAATTAGGGTGTACGACAGGGGTGTGAGGATGGACAGTGCACTCGATAGGCAGAAGCTGCTTGTCAGCTATCGTTCCGGCGATATGTGGGCTCCACGACTCGAGCAGGTAGAAGCCCTCAGGGAAGAGTTTAACTATTTTTACGACTGTATCGTCAAGAATCAAGTCCCCTTCAATAGTGGTGTCGCCGGATGGCGCATCGTTCGAATGATAGAAGCAGCCAGCCGTTCGATGAAACTCAAGGGCGAGCCAGTGTTACTCAACTCCACCGGAACCGTGACCCAGGAAGCAAAAGCCGCGTAGATATGAAGGGCGTTAATTGCATGAGTGAGCATCAATTCATCTCCTCGGACGTAAAACTCGGAAGTGATGTCAGGCTCGGGAAATGTATCAACCTGTACGGCTGCGAAATTGGCGATGAATCGCGAATCGGCGCATTTGTGGAGGTACAAAAGAATGCGCGTATTGGGAGGCGTTGCAAAATCTCGAGTCACAGCTTTGTTTGTGAAGGAGTGACTATCGAAGATGAAGTGTTTGTCGGGCATGGTGTGATGTTTATTAATGATTCTTTCCCGCGAGCGACAACCTCCTCCGGTCAATTACAAACCGAGGCTGATTGGGTAGTCGAACCTACGACTGTGAGGCGGGGGGCCTCGATCGGCTCAGGGGCGACCATTCTCGCTAATGTGGTAGTTGGCGAGAATGCCATCGTAGGAGCAGGAAGCGTTGTAACACGAGACGTGCCTGCCAGCAGCATCGTAGCAGGTAATCCTGCGCGGCTTCTGAGATACCTTGAAACAGAAATGAGAATTGGCGAATGATAGCGACTGAAAATAAGAACGGCGTCCCCTTCTTGGACCTGATTACCCCTCATGCAGAGCTTGAGGACCGATTGGTTACCGTACTCAAATGTGCGCTGGCCACCGCCGGATTTGTTGGCAGTCCGGCGGTAGAGGAATTCGAACGTGCATTTGCAGCTTACTGCGACTGCAGTTACTGCATTGGTGTGGGTAGTGGAACCGATGCGTTGAGGTTTGCATTGCTGGCGGTAGGAGTTAAGGAAGGCGACGCCGTTGTTACGGTGAGCAACACTTTCATCGCTACCGGGGAGGCCATTTCCCAAACTGGAGCACGGCCGGTATTTGTCGACGTCGATGAAAGCACTTGCAACATGGACCCACACAAACTCCAGGAGTTTCTTGAGACACAATGCTCCGTTGACGTGGAGGGCAGACTGATAACTCACAGCCACGGGTTGCGAGTGTCGGCTATTGTTCCGGTGCACCTATTTGGACAACCAGTGGACATGGATCCGATTCTTGAACTAGCCGAACGTTATCGACTTAAAGTAATTGAGGATGCCTGCCAAGCTCACGGAGCGACTTATTTTTCGAAGAGGCTGGGTGGCTGGCGCGAAGCCGGCAGTATGGGGCATGCGTCAGCGTTTAGTTTCTACCCAGGCAAAAACCTCGGAGCTTGTGGAGAAGCTGGTGCCGTGACGACAAATGACGGGGAATTAGCATCAAACATTCGGATGCTGCGTGATCATGGACAGGAACAAAAGTACTATCATCGCGTTGAGGGTTACAACGGCAGGCTAGATGCTCTTCAAGCTGGCTTCCTGAGCGTTAAATTACCTTACCTGAGCCAGTGGAACCAACAGCGTCGTACGGCTGCGCAATGGTATTCCGACTACTTTGCCTCCAAAGTTGATCACGTCCACGCAGTCCGCGAACTACCAAACGCCAGGAGCGTCTATCATCTTTACGTGGTTTGTGTCTCGGACCGCGATCGGCTCCGAAAACATCTTGCCTCCATCGACATCGGCACAGGCGTTCATTATCCTGTCCCCCTTCACCTTCAAGAGGCATACAAGCGGCTTGGCTATCAGCATGGGGATCTTCCTATAACTGAGCGCCTTGCATCCAGCATCGTATCGCTACCCATGTACCCACAATTGCAGGTAGAACAGCAGCAGCGCGTCGCCGATGCAGTTTTGGAATCGCTAAAGGAGAAATAATCCGTGAGTAACAGGAAAACCGTGTTGGTTGTCGGACTTGGGGAGGTAGGCAAACCTCTGTTGGCCATTCTTTCGCAGCGGCATCAATGTATCGGAGTAGATATCGCTTTTCCGTCCAGACGCATTGAGCAGGTCGAGGTCATGCACATCTGCTACCCCTTTGAGATCCGCGATTTCGTTGGGGAGACTGTTCGTTACATCGAGCGATTCAAGCCTGAGTTGACAATCATAAACAGCACGGTCGGAGTGGGGACCACACGTAAGGTCGCCGACCGGACCAGCACTGGTGTGGTACATAGCCCGGTACGGGGCAAACACGCACGCATGCAAGATGAAATGCGCGAGTACACGAAATTTATCGGAGCCCTTGACGTTGGGGTTGCCCGCAAGGCTGCCACACACTTCGAGTCCTCTGGATTCAAAGTCAAAACACTGTCGTCTCCGGAAACAACCGAACTCGCTAAACTCACTGAGACCACCTATTTCGGAGTACTCATCGCATGGGCACAAGAGGTTGAAAGATATTGCGCGCGGGTGGGGACGAACTATGACGAGGTCGTTGCAATGTATGACGAAGTCAAGTTCTTTCCACCAGTCAAGTATTTTCCTGGAGTTATCGGCGGGCATTGTGTGATGCCAAATATCGAAATTCTCCGTCAGATTGGCAGCTTCCCGATGCTCGACGCGATACAGGCTTCAAACCGGAATAAGATCGAGCGGGCAAGCCTGAAGGGAGAAGAGATAGAGGGACCCGACCAATTCGAGGAAACAGTGCGGCGCCTCGCAAGTTAGGCGGGCGAGGAATTCCAAGGCACTTATATGAGTAGCTTCCAAAATATCCACCGATCTGCTATCTCCGAGTTAACTGACCTGCCAAGCGTATCTCAACTGGACGCTGCGTCTCTCGTCACTCGGTATCGTCATCTTGAGGGTAAGCGAGCAGGTCTTGTTGTAATGTCCTCCTTTCCCTCTGACCCCCGGCCGCGTCGCGCCGCTGAGGCACTCGTTGGCCAAGGCATGAGCGTTGACTATATTTGCCTGACCGATGGCAAATCTCGCTGGCGCGAGCGGACCAACGGAATAAACGTCATTCGCATCCCCATCGTTCGTCGACGCGCAGGCAAGGCTGCATACGTATACGAGTATTCGGCGTTTATCTTGGCTTCCGCGCTCATACTCGCAGCGCGTTCTCTGCGGCACCGCTATGATCTGGTTTACATCAACAACATGCCAGATATTCTCGTGGCGAGCGCATTGTTACCGAAGATGTTGGGTGCGAAAGTCATACTCGACTTGCACGATCCCATGCCTGAGCTTATGGCAACGATCTTCGGAGTGAATCCGAGCAGCAAGAGCATTCGACTTATCAGGTGGCTCGAAAAGTGGAGCATGGCGCGCGCACATCAGGTACTAACTCCCAACATAGCCTGTCAGCGCATCCTTGCTGCGCGCAGTTGCGCGCTGGATAAGATCACCGTCATCATGAATTCACCTGACGAGTCGATCTTTTCCTTTCGCCCCGTGCGATCGCGCCCTGCTACGAAACGTACTGCAGCCGGCCCTCTAGTGGTGATGTCCCACGGATCATTGGTCGAACGGAATGGTATAGACCTTGCCGTGGAGGCTTTTGCCCGGATTCGCGCCACTGTGCCCAGAGCGCAATTGCACATCTACGGAAAGACAACTCCATTTCTAGATAAGGTCATGCAATCAGCACGGGATAACGGATTGGAGCAAAGTGTTCTCTATTGCGGCGAGAGATCGCTGGAGGGCATTGTCAAGGCCATTGAAACGTGTGATGTGGGAATCATTCCGAATCATCGTAGCGCTTTTGCAGATATCAATACACCTACCAGGGTTTTCGAATATCTCGCAATTGGCAAACCGGTGATTGCTCCTCGTACACCAGGCATCCAGGATTACTTTACTGATGATTCCCTTTTGTTCTTTGAAGCTGGCGACGCGGATCAACTCGCGGAACGGATCGAGTTTGTTGCTTTCCACCCGAACGATGCGTTGAGCATTACGGAACGAGGCCAGCAAGTCTACAACACACACCTATGGAAACGGGAAAAGCAAACCCTGACGAATCTTGTTGCCAAGCTCCTTTCATAGTGACGATCTAACCAGCGAATCGAAATCATCACGAGGTATTACCGAGCAGTGATCGGCGTAGTTGCGAGTCCCTCCCAATACAGTGCAGTTGAGGAGTTTTTCGAATTATTCAAAACCCCGTGGGAGTTTTGCAAAACCGACAGGAATTATGAAGTTCTGATCTGCGCCGACGATGGTACGGCACCGCACAGTTCAGCCAACCTGACAGTGGTCTACTGCGGGCGAAAGCTGCCAATTGATGCCTTTGGAAACGTCGAGATTACTTCCAGTCGCCGAGGGCGCCGAGTACTGTCAGGCGATGGAATGCGTATTCCAATCTACGGAGACAGCGTAACGTTCGCGAATGACGGCGCTTGTATTCTGCGTGACGAGGAATCAAGGCATCCTGCGACCTACACTGCGTGTGCCGCAGGTGGGGGCACGGTAATACGGATTGGCTATGACCTCTTTGACGAGGTCAACGTACTTTTGATCGAGGGCCAACCTTGCGAGAACGCGAGTATACCGGCGCTCGAGTTTCACATTTCTGTATTGCGAACCCTCATCGTAAGCAGTGGGATTCCCCTTAAGGAAATTCCTCCTGTTCCTAGTGGTTATCGGTTCATCGCATGTCTGACGCATGATGTCGATCATCCCGCAATTCGGCGACACATGTTCGACCGCACGATGTTTGGGTTCCTATACCGGGCGGTCATCACCTCTCTTTTTGGCGTCCTACGTGGTCGTGCGAGCGCACGAATGCTTTTTACCAACTGGGTGGCAGTACTGAAACTACCTTTCGTTTACTTAGGTATTGCGAAGGACTTTTGGAATCAGTTGGACACTTACACGCGGTTAGACGGTGGAGGGCGCTCCTCGTTTTTCGTAATTCCATTCAAAGGACGACCGGGATCAAAAGAGGGAAAACTGGCTCCGTCCCACCGGGCATCCGGATACTCTGCCGCCGACGTTGCTGCAGTGACGCAACAACTTCAATCGGAAGGCCACGAGATTGGGTTACACGGTATCGATGCATGGCACGACAAATCCAAGGGCCGCGAGGAACTGGACGAAATTCGACGGATAACCGGTGAACGTGAAATTGGTACTCGGATGCACTGGCTGTATTTCGATAATCGATCCCCGGCGGTACTCGAGGACTTAGGTGTCGATTACGACTCCACGGTCGGATATAACGAAGCCGTTGGTTATCGTGCGGGGACGGCTCAAGTTTATAAGCCACTGAATGTTACTCGTCTCCTCGAATTGCCACTTCATGTGATGGATACCGCGCTGTTCCTTTCTGGCCGACAACATTTGTCACCTACCGAAGCCAGCAAACTGGTCGAGGCGATCATTGACCACGCCACAGAATTTGGTGGAGTTGTAACTGTGAACTGGCATGACCGAAGTATTGCGCCGGAACGTTTATGGCTCGATTTCTATGCTCAACTCCTTGACGAATGCAAGAGGAAGGGAGCCTGGTTCGCGAGTGCTGGAGATACTGTGCGGTGGTTCCGCAGACGCAGGGCGGCAAAGTTTGACGATCTGGACTTGAAGGCGGGCAAGTTGAAGCATCCTGAAACCGCCGAGCGCCTGCCTGGTATGTTCTTGCGCGTCCACAATGCTGGATTTCTTCCGCTTCACAACGATGATATGAGCCGTGGCAGCAGCGTGGAGTCCGCGCAAACAGAAGCAGTCGACACAACATTACATCGAGGTTAGAAAGGCAAAATGCCAGACTGCAATGTAACTGTAATTGGAGCCGGACCCTACGGGCTTTCCTCAGCCGCCTATTTACAAGCTGCGGGAATAGAAACACGGGTCTTTGGTGAACCGATGTCTTTCTGGGAAAACCAGATGCCAGCAGGAATGTGTCTGCGGTCGAGTTGGAGCGCGTCCCACATTGCAGACCCCAAGCAAGAACTAACGCTTGACGCATATTGCCGTCAAAGTGGTAGCGACATAACTAAGCCCATCCCTCTCGAGCGGTTTGTGGCTTATGGCCATTGGTATCGCAAACATGCGGTCCGCAACTTGGAAAAGCGTCATGTCTGCAGCGTTGTCCCGGACACCCGCGGGTTCAAGGTTGCGTTGTCCGACGGTGAGGAGTTCACATCGCGTCGGGTTGTGGTGGCGGCGGGAATCGGCGATTTCGCGGTTCGGCCGGTTGCACTTGAGCAGATCCCCTCCTCATTGGCCTCCCATACAAGTGAGTCAAAGGACCTTAGCAAGTTTAAGGGACTGCGTGTAGTGGTCATTGGTGCCGGGCAGAGCGCGCTGGAGTCGGCTGCTCTCTTGAAGGAAGCAGGCATTGAGGTCGAACTGATTGCGCGGCAGAAAAGCATTAATTGGGTCGGACTACATCCGAAGCTGCACCATTTAGGAGCGCTGTCCAAGCTGCTCTACTCGCCACGGGATGTTGGCCCCGCCGGGATAAGCCGTCTGGTATCGATGCCACACCTGTTTCGCACATTGCCTCGTTCCATCCAAAACCGAATCGCTTACCGTGCAATCCGGCCGGCAGGAGCAGGTTGGCTGCAACCACGATTGCCGGGAATATCGATTACGCTCGGTCGCACAATAGTCTCGGCCGCAAGCACCGGTAGCAAGTTGCGCTTGCGACTGGATGATGGGACAGAACGGATTGTGGATCACGCGCTTCTGGCAACCGGCTTTCGCGTCGATGTATCTCGCTATCGATTCTTATCGGCGTCTATATTGCAGCAACTTCAAACTGTAACTGGCTACCCTGTCCTTCGGCGTGGATTCGAATCATCAATCCCAGGATTGCATTTTCTAGGCAAGCCGGGAGCGTGGAGTTTTGGACCGCTCCTCGGGTTCGTATCTGGAACTGAGTTCGCGGCCAGTGCTTTGCTTGGCCGCGTCACTTGCAGCAATGGTACCCACTAACCTTCATGAACGACAGACTAGCGGTGTCCTCTATAGAGGCGCGCAGTGAACGCCTCACCGACAATATAGGTGCGGTCGTAGTCGGTGGAGATTATCAGGGACTCGGTATTGTCCGCAGCCTCGGCCAGCGCGGCATCCCGGTGTTCGTAGTCGATGACGAACTGTCTCTTTCCCGCTTCTCGAAGTACACTACCAGGTTTCTCCACAAACCTGATTTAAGGGACGAACGCAGGACCGTCGACAGTCTTCTTGAAGTTGGCACGCGGTTCGGATTGCAGGACTGGGTTCTCTATCCAACAAGGGACGAAACGGTGGCTGCTCTTTCTCGTCACCGCGCAGAACTGGCGGAGCTATTTCGCGTACCTACCCCCGACTGGAGCAGCGTGCAGTGGGCTTGGGACAAGCGCAACACCTATAAGCTCGCCCAAGACCTCGGCATACCGACGCCAGTAACCCTCTACCCAGAGCACATCGCTCAACTCGCGGAGCTACATTGCCTCACGCCTCCATTCGCGATTAAGCCCGCGATAAAAGAACACTTCGTTTACGCCACAAAGGCAAAAGCGTGGCGAGCCGACACTCCTGAGGAATTGAAGACTCTGTTCAGCAAGGCATCAGAACTGCTTCCCAAAGGCGAAATCATGGTGCAAGAGGTCATTCCGGGCGGAGGTTGTCAGCAGTTTTCCTATTGCGCATTCTTCCGTGACGGTAGCGCCGTGGGCAAAATGACAGTGCGTAGAACGCGCCAGCACCCGCTTCAGTTCGGGCGGGCGAGTACCTATGTAGAGACCGTGGATCTCCCGATTCTTGAGGAGCTTTCCGAGAGGTTTCTCCGGGCGATAGGGTACTACGGGTTGGTCGAAGTGGAGTACAAGCTTGATCCAAGAGATTCTCAATATAAACTGCTGGACGTAAACGCCAGGACTTGGGGCTACCACACCCTCGGCGCTACTGCTGGCCTGGATTTTAGCCACATGCTGTTTTCTGATCAGCTTGGCCTGCCGGTGCAAGCCTGTCGAGTTGGAGCCGGGCTGGCGTGGGTTCGCATGATTACGGACCTTCCCGCAGCATACATGGCTCTCCGTGCTGGGGATGTCGATCTCAAGTGCTATATGCGTTCCTTGAAGACATGCGCTACTAAGGCGGTGTTCAGCACCAGGGATCCACTTCCCGGCTTTGCCGAAATACTCCTCCTACCGTACCTTGCGTGCAAGAGAGGGCTTTAGTAAGTACCCGGCCAGCTTATGAATCGAACACTCGTCGATTACTATCGTTGTCCCGAAGAGCTCTGCCGCTGTGTGCAATCCGGCGAACCGTCACCGTACCCAGGACATTTTGGGTTTGGACCCGAATCGATCTGTTACGGATCTATCACTACTGGAGAGTTGCGCTCGACCGCCGCAGAAGTACTACACGATGCATTGAACGATGCCACCGTGCAACCGGGAGTTGTAGACCTGTCTTTCGATCCCGACCAAGTCGTTGATAATCTCCGCTTTGAGCGCTACTGCGGCGGCCACCAGGGAGAGGCATTATTTTCCGGAAGGTTTTCCACGAGGGCGTACTATCTCGTACGCCCCTTGTTGGGGGTAGGTGTTCGCAGGCATCTGCAGAGACTCAGGCTAAGAGGGTGGCGCTCCACTCCATTCCCGCGCTGGCCGGTAGATCAGACAGTCGAACTCCTTCACAAAATGTTGCTCCGACTCTGCATCCAGGCGAACGCAGGAAAGGAAATCCCGTTCATCTGGTTTTGGCCGAAAGGGTATTCGAGTTGCGTCAGCCTCACGCACGATGTCGAGACCACCAAGGGGCGAGATTTCTGTCCTACTCTCATGGATCTCGATGAGAGCTTTGGATTCAAAAGTTCACTTCAACTAATTCCAGAAGAGCGATACTCAATCAGCACGTCGTTCCTCGAGACGATAAGATCGAGGGGCTTTGAATTGAATGTTCACGATCTCAACCACGACGGACGTCTCTTTGCCAATAAGGCACAGTTTCTCAGGCGGGCAAAACGTATTAATCAATATGCCCGCGAGTTTGGTGCACAGGGATTCCGCTCCGGGGCACTTTACAGAAATCTCGACTGGTACGATGCACTTGACTTCTCCTACGAGATGTCCGTGCCCAACACCGCCCATCTCGACCCTCAAAGTGGTGGCTGCTGTACCGTAATGCCCTATTTCGCCGGAGGAATGGTTGAGATCCCGCTAACGACCACACAGGACTATTCACTCTTTCACATTCTGAACGACTACTCCATTACATTGTGGCGGCAGCAGCTTGACCTTATAGGACGAGGTCACGGACTAGCCACTTTCAATATCCATCCGGACTATGTTATCGAGCCAAAAGCACGTGCCACCTACGTGAAGTTACTTCACCATCTCGCAACTTTACGCTCTGACAAAGAGATGTGGATTGCCTTGCCCGGAGAAGTGAATACGTGGTGGAGACAGCGCGCGCAAATGCACCTTGTCCGGCAAGCTCACGGGTGGGCAATCGAAGGCTTCGGCTGTGAACGGGCGCAATTGGCCTATGCCCGCCTGCGGGGCGAAGAACTCGAGTACTGCTTCGCACCCGACCCCTGCAGTATTCCCGCAAACATCTCTGCCGGAGACCCTGGCGATGGGCCGACCTTAACCGTCGCAGCGTAATCTGCCCGGAACTTAGTCCTCGTTTAAGCCTTAACTAACTACAAATTCCAGTCAGTTGTAACTTCCGACTGAAACCATTCGAAGCTTGCAGAAAAACAAATGTCCAAGTCTCTCCGTATTCTGGCATGGCCTGCTTTCAAGGCCAAGGGAAGCCCTTACAACGCGCTGCTGTATAGAAACATGGAGGCTCTCGGCGCCACCGTGGAAGAGTTCACTGCCTGGCGCATATTGTCGACACGATACGACGTTGTGCATTTGCACTGGCCTGAATATTGCCTCAACGACCGAGGACCGCTGGCTTCGCTATTCTGGACCAGCGCCTTATTTGGAGCGATGTGCTGGGTTCGCCTTCGAAAGGGAAAGGTGTTCTGGACTGTCCACAATCTGGAGAGTCATGGACAGCAATATCCCGCAGCTGAGCGGCGTTTTTGGAGGATCTTCACGTCACTCTTGAACGGCTATATCTGCCTGACGAAGGAAGGCGGCGACCAGGCGCGGCAACGTTATCCGGCACTCAGCAAGATACAGGGCTTTGTGATTCCCCATGGGAATATCCGGGACGCATACCCGGGGGTTGAGATTTCACGGAATGCGGCGAGGTCACGGTTGGGGATAGACCCGTCGGCCAAGGTAGTCGCATTCTTCGGCTGTGTTGCGCCATACAAAGGGGTCCCCGAGTTGGTGGAAAAGTTCTCGTCTTTGCATGACCGTCAAGCGGTCCTCCTTGTAGCCGGCAAATGCTCCCTCGCAGCGGCAGAGCGCAAGCGGATAGAGGAGATCGCCGCATGTGACTCGCGCGTACGCCTTCGTCTCGAGTATGTTCCCCACGCTGAAGTTGCGGTCTATATCCGGGCAGCTGATCTTATGGTGCTGCCTTTCCGCGAAATTTTGAACTCCGGATCCGCCGTGCTGGCGCTCTCCCTGGACCGTCCTGTGCTGGTTCCAGCAAGAGGTGCGATGAAGGAATTGCAAGAGTTTGCCGGAGCTGAATGGGTGAACCTATTCTCCGGAGACCTGACTGCGGAGGCCCTCAAGCGGCAACTGGATTGGGCTGTAGCGAGTGCTTCTACGCGCGGGCGCTGCCGGGTATTGCAACTAGGCTGGAAGGGACTTAACTGGAGGAGTATCGCCGAACTTACTCTAGATGCTTACCATCACGTACGTGGAAGCGCCGAACGATTCGCATCACTTCACATTCAGGAACCGGAATCAGCACAGTGGGAAAAGCGTACAGGTACCTAGTGATCGCGCTAATGATTGCCGCCGGGGTTACGCTCTCGAGCTGGGTAGCCGCTCACAACAGTGTCGCCACACCGTCACCCGGAGTCTACTTCAACACGCTCCCGGCGGGTTCACTGCTGCCGCGTGATGACGATTGCTCATCCCGCGTCCGGCGTTCCACTCGTGAGTTAAGACCTGCCAACACACAGGCTAATCACACGCCCGGCGTCAGTTGCACTCAGATAGGCGCGTGTTCAGCTTGGGCTAAGGACCTCTATGTCTATGCCACGAGGGTCGATGGGAGCTTCACCGGAACAACGGATGAAATTCTGCAATGGGGTGCATGCAAGTGGGGATTGGACGAGAACATCCAGCGCGCAAGAGCCGTAAAAGAGAGCACTTGGAATCAGTCGCAGGTGAGCGATAGTACCGACGATAAGAAACTCTGCAGCAGCTTTGGAATGACCGCACCCTGTTATCAAAGTTACGGCATATTGCAGATCAAGGCGTCAACCGGACCTGGATACCCTGATACCTATCCCTACTCGAAGAATTCGACGCCATTCAACGTAGATTACTCACTGGCATGGTTGCGCGGCTGCTTTGATGGCTACGATACATGGTTGAGCAGTCAACCTCACAGTACCCGGCCATACACGGCAGGGGACATCTGGGGCTGCGTTGGCGCTTGGTATTCAGGTAACTGGTATGACAGCGGTGCTCAAAAATACATTGATCAAGTCAAGCAAGATTTAGAGGATCAGCCATGGTTGCGGAGACGGTTTTAGTGTCGCGCAAAGACAGTTACGCTCAGTCACACTGTGATTCTCATTCTCTGCCATCAGCTTGTCTTAATCCAGAGGCTAGGGGTCATAGCCTCTTTCAAACCCAATCGCACTAGAGTATCGGCAGCAGAGTGGGACCAAGTAGAGGCCATTTGAAAACTGTCTTTCCAGTACGCGATCCGCAATCCGAAGATATTCCTCCAATCCCGCAGTCTTCTCCAAATGTGGGCGTTGCCGCGCGGATCGAAACTGCGCGGACAGAATCCTTACCCAAGATGAAGCCAACTGTACTGCTTATCACTACAACCCGTTGGTTCTCAACTGCCCGATTAGCCATGGCATTGGCAAAAGCCGGGTACAGTGTCGAAGCTTTGTGCTCTTCTAGCCATCCCCTTACAAAGACAAGCGCCGTGCGGCGAACTTATGCTTACAGCGGCGTGATGCCATTGATGTCGCTCGCCAACGCGATCTCCGCGTCAAGACCTCAGCTCATTCTTCCAGGCGATGACCTTGCCACTCAGCACCTCCACGACTTATATGATCGCAAGCGTCTCGAAGGCCATGAGGGACAGTCCGTTTGCATATTGATCGAGCGTTCGCTCGGAACACCGGCTGGGTTCCCTATTGTCCGCGCAAGAGCCTCACTCATTGAAACCGCGATGCAAGAGGGCCTTCGCGTTCCTGAAACAGAGGTCATTCCGAATGAAAATGATCTCAGTGGCTGGCTTGCCCGGTCAGGCTTCCCCACCGTGCTGAAAGCAAACGGCACTACGGGTGGTGTTGGCGTAAGGATTGCCACCACAGTTGAGGAGGCCAAACATGCGTATCGGCAGCTACAAAGCCCTCCACTTCTGACAAGGGCTATTAAGCGGGCCCTGATGGACTCAGACCGGACCTTGCTCTGGCCATCGCTCCTGCGCCGACAGAATGTTGTAAATGGGCAAATGTATGTGGCTGGCCATGAAGCAACCAGCATGGTCGCTTGTTGGGAAGGCGAAGTGCTCGCCAGCCTCCAATTTGAGGTGCTTAAGAAAAGGGCTCCATCCGCACCTGCCACCGTCGTTCGCCTAATCGAGAATGCTGAAATGACCTATGCGGCTAAACGAATGGCGACCAGGCTCAAGCTTTCGGGACTTCACGGATTCGACTTCATGCTGGAGACGAGTACCCAAAAAGCATACCTTATCGAAATTAATCCTCGCGCTACCCAGGTCGGTCATTTGACGCTTGGGCCGGACCGCGATCTGCCGGCTGCTTTGTATGCGGCAGTTTCCGGCGAACCGGTTCGGCCAGCTCCCAAGCTTACGGAACATGACACCATAACCCTCTTCCCTCATGAGTGGATCACTGATCCAACAAGTTCATATCTAACGTCGAGCTATCACGACGTTCCGTGGGAGGAGCCCGAGCTCGTCCGAGCCTGCATTCGTAGTAGCCTGAAAAAAGGTCTCGGGCAGCTTCAATGCAAGTGGTTCAATATGCCTTCGAAGGCTCGCACGTCCCGGCCAGAATTTCTTCGGCCGCCCTTATGAACAAACCGCTACAGGTCATCAAATTCGGCGGCACCTCCGTTGGAAGCGCATCCTGCATCAAGAATGTGATCGAGATCATCCGCGCAGCCACGCGCGAAAGTTATGTCGTGGTGGTCGTCTCTGCCATGTGCGGCGTGACGAACAGCTTGATAGATGTAATCGCGCAGTGCGAGGCAGGTAATTCCAGGGCAGTGGCCGCTATCTTCTCTGAACTGCGCGCCAGGCACAATGCGGTAGTCGGAAAGTTGATAAAGTCGGATGTCGACCGGACCACGATTAGTCGTAAGTTGGAGTCCGTGTTCGAGGATGGAGAACGTTGGTGCCAGGCTACTCTGTCGCGGGAGTTCACTTCAGTGGCACGCGATTATATTTCGGCGCTCGGCGAAAGACTCTGTGCTCCTCTTCTCGCCGCTGCACTCAAGCAGTCTGGAATTGCGAGCAAGGCGATTGAAGCCACTGAACTTATAGTGACCGACGCACACCCCGGAAACGCCGATCCAGTCGCCAGCAAGACTCGCGAGCGTTGTGAGGCCCATCTCCTCCCACTTTTGCAGCAAGGAATCATCCCTGTGGTTACCGGGTTCATTGGGGCAACGTCAGAGGGCGTACTCACTACGCTGGGCCGCGGCGGGTCAGACTATTCCGCTACGATCCTGGGCGCGGCTCTAAACGCGAATGAGGTCGTGATCTGGACGGACGTGGATGGGATGCTGACAGCCGACCCGCGACTGGTGGCGGAGGCGCGTACAATCACCGAGATTTCCTATCAGGAGGCAACCACGCTTGCCTATTTCGGCGCGAAGGTCCTTCACCCAAAAACGCTTTGTCCGGTAATGCAATCCGGTATTCCTCTTTGGATCCGTAACTCGTTTGCACCGGAGCTACCTGGAACGAAAATCACTTCAACTGGTTTCGCGGATTGCGGCGAAGTCACGGCACTCAGCGCTATTAGCGAGGCTTCCACAATTGCTCTTCGCGGTCCTGCTATTTTACGTGCGCACGAGGTAATTGGGCGTGCGCTGACTGCGACTGCTTCGGTACGGCTTGATGTACTGCTCGCATTCAGTTCAAGCACTCAAGGCGAAATCAATTTAGCGGTTGCACCCTCAATAGCAAAACCGATCGTAGAGGCCTTGCAGCAAGAATTTGCCAATGAAATCGAAAGGGAAAGCTTGGACCCCATCGAGGTAGGTCAGACAGTTGCGATTGTTACGGCAGTCGGCAGGAACTTGCTTGCACTCAATGGAACACTTGAGCGTGTGTTCGCGGCGCTGGTCAGGGAGCGCTTAAACATGATTGCATACGTGAAGGGTAAGTCAGAGTACAACATCTCTTTCGTTATCGAGAAGAGAGACTTACAAGCAGTGCTTCGGACTATGCACCAGGAATTCCGATTGGGGCGCGAGGATTTCGCAACCACCTCCAACCAACGGTATTTTGTAGAGGACGTGGCATAGGTTTCCACAGGAGCTGCCATGCATGGAGCAAATGAGTGAAGGACTGTCGCCGCTTTTACATAAACGGAAAATGGGTTGATCCAACAGAACCCAAAGACTGCGTGGTCATCAACCCTGCCACTGAAGCTCCAATCGCCACGATTTCCCTCGGCTCATCCACCGACTTGGATAAAGCTGTTGTCGCGGCGAGGAAAGCTTTCGAGACCTACTCCGAGACAACAGTTGACTCGCGACTGGCGCTCTTGCGATGCGTCATCGAAGTATACAAATCGAAGATTGAGCAGATGGCCCAAACCATTTCGCTCGAGATGGGCGCACCTATAAGCTTGTCACGAAAAGCGCAGGCCCCGGTCGGACTGCATCATCTGTCAGAGATGGTAAGAGTACTCGAGCACTTCCAGTTTGACGAACTTAAAGGTTCGACCCTGATGCGAAAAGAGCCGATCGGAGTGGCCGGCTTTATCACTCCTTGGAACTGGCCCATAAACCAGATCGTGTGCAAGATTGCCCCTGCTCTTGCCGCAGGCTGTGCCATCGTTCTCAAGCCGAGCGAGATGGCGCCCCTGTCCGCGTATCTATTCACGCAAATTCTGGATGATGCTGGAGTTCCGCCCGGAGTTTTCAACCTGGTGAATGGAGACGGGACGGTTGGTGCCGCAATCGCGTCGCATCCGGATGTGGACATGATTTCCTTTACGGGGTCTACGCGTGTGGGCACTGCTGTGGCCGTGGCCGCTGCTCCTGCCGTAAAGCGGGTCACGCAGGAACTCGGCGGCAAATCGGCTCATATCATTCTGGATGACGCTGATCTTGAGAGTTCCGTAAGCGATGGTGTATCGGCATGTTTCCGCAATACCGGACAGTCCTGCAACGCACCGACGCGCATGCTCGTGCCTCGAAGCCTCATGGACACCGCCGCCATTGTAGCCAGGCAGGTTGCCGAGTCAGTCAAGGTTGGAGATCCGTTGTCGGAAGACACCAATATCGGCCCACTCGCAACCAAGGCGGGATTCGAAAAGGTGCAGCGACTAATAAACAAAGGAATAGACGAGGGCGCGACCCTGATCGTTGGAGGGCCAGGACGTCCGGACGGATTCACCTGCGGGTATTTCGTGAAGCCGACTGTCTTCACACACGTTCGTAACGACATGACGATTGCACGTGAGGAGATCTTTGGCCCCGTTCTCTGCATGATTGCCTACGATGGCGAAGAGGACGCGATCAGGATCGCGAACGATACACCCTATGGGTTATCCGGCTATGTCAGCTCCAACAATATCGATCGGGCCCGACGGGTTGCGAAGCGAATCCGTTCCGGAAACGTTCATATCAACGGCGCGCGCATTGACTTTGCTGGGTGCTTTGGTGGTTACAAGCAATCGGGAAATGGCCGTGAATGGGGAGAGGCTGGTCTTCAGGAATTCCTCGAACTGAAGTCCATTTTCGGTTTCAACCCCGTCCAACAATCGATCTGATCCTACCCGAAATACTCTTGTCCATGGAGGAAAGTATGTCTGTTCGATCAGTAGTAATGAATGAGTTCGACCAGGTAGCCAAACAACAAAACATGTCACTGGCTCCGCTGACCGATGATCTGGCGCTGCTGGATTCTGGTCTCGATTCGCTATGTCTAGCAGTTGTTGTTTCGCGCCTCGAGGACGAACTAGGTGTTGACCCGTTCAGTGCTGCCATCGAGGGAGCACAATTCCCTGTTACTGTCGGCGATTTCATTCACCTATACGAACACGCAATTGCTGCGCAGACAACGGCGTGACCGAATCTCGAATGCGAGAAGATTGCCATGCAGCCAATTGAACGGCTTTCGGTTTGGAACACGATCAACGAAACGGGGAATTTCTCCGGGCGATTTCTCTGCGGGGCGGAAGCAGTCATCAATTTTAGTGAGCTTGTTCATGGCTCAAGCCTGCAGGGACGGGCCGAGGAACTTCGCGGGCGCTCGGTGCTGGTACGAACGAAGGACCAACTCGCCGCGGCGTTAGCGATTATTGAGTTGGACGGCATCGTACGCCGCATGGTGATTTGCCCTCCTGACCTGCAGGCAGAAGATCTTCGTTCGGTAGCTGTTTCTTCGGGGGCAGACGCAATCGTCTCCGACTTGACTGACTCCGAAGATCTCTCCGGATTCGGACTTGTGATCCCGTGCGGCACAGCGATTGTTCCGGCTAGCTACGACCGGGGTATGGGGCAAGCCACGGAATGGATTCTGTTGACCTCGGGTACCACGGGAGCACCGAAGATGGTGGTGCACACCTTAGGCACCTTGGGAGGAACCATCGAATCCGATGTTTCATTAGTGCGCCGTCCTGTGTGGAGCACCTTCTATGACATACGCCGTTATGGTGGGCTTTCGATCTTCTTACGCGCGATGTTAGGCGGAGATTCAATGGTCTTATCAAGTGTCGGGGAACCAGTTGCGAGTTTTCTGGCGCGTGCAGGCGCACACGGAGTGACTCACATGGCCGGCACCCCTTCGCACTGGCGTCGCGCAATCATGAGCCCATCAGCACACATGATTGCCCCTCCCTACGTCCGCATGTCAGGCGAGGTCGCCGACCAGTCCACCCTGGATCGCGTTCGCTCCTTCTATCAGGCCAACATCTCCCACGCTTTTGCCTCGACCGAAGCAGGCGTCGGCTTCGTGGTAAACGACGGTCTTGCGGGCTTTCCGTCAGCATGGGCAGGCAAGCGGCACATAGAGGTCGACGTGAAAGTCGAAGACGGTTCCCTGCGACTCCGTTCAAGGCGAAATGCAGTCCGCTATATCGGGAAGCATTCCGAGAGCGTTCGAGGTGCCGACGGCTATGTTGATACGGGCGACATGGTGGAGTTGCGTGATGATCGTTATTTCTTTGTTGGACGGCGGGATGGAACCATCAACGTTGGAGGGAATAAGGTTCATCCGGAAGAAGTTGAAGCGGTGATCCATCAACATCCCCGAGTTCGAATGGCACTCGTCCGCACGAAAAAGAGTGCCATAACTGGCGCTTTGGTTGCTGCTGACGTTGTGCTTGAGAGAGAGCCTGGCTCCTCCGCTGACAGACTCCAAGTCCAGCAGGAGATACTGCGACTTTGCCGCGACCTGCTTCCCGCGCATAAAGTTCCAGTCTCGGTCAACATTGTTACGGAATTGCCGGTAGCTTTGACCGGAAAGATTGCGAGGCGCTGTGCATAATGTCATAGTTACGGGCGGTAGCCGAGGCTTGGGATTGAGCATCGCCCAAAAGCTTGCCGCTGCCGGATATCATGCCATCGCGATTGCCCGCAGAGAGACAAGTCAACTGCGGTCGGCAATCGAAGACGCTGAACGGCAGCATGCCGGATCGTTGCATTTCATCCCTTTTGACCTGGCTGAGATTGAAAAGATCCCTAACTTAGTCCGTTGCCTGCGGAAGCAGTTCGGTTCGATCTACGGGCTTGTCAACAATGCCGCCATGTCTTCTGAGAGCGTCCTCGCTCTCATGCCCAACACACAGATCGAGCAATTAGTGCGCTTGAATACGCTGTCTCCGATGGTTCTCACCAAGTATGTTGTGCGCTCTATGGTTGCCAATGGCGGCGGGCGAATTGTTAACGTTGGTTCGATCATCGGGTTCACCGGATACAGCGGTCTATCCGTTTACGGCGCAACCAAGGCGTCGATGATGGGCTTTACCCGCTCGCTGGCGCGGGAGGTCGGGCGCATGGGTGTGAATGTGAATTCGGTCGCGCCGGGTTATGTAGGTACGGAAATGACCCAGGGACTTAGCGAGCAGCAACGGCAGCAGATTATGCGACGGAGTGCGCTGCGTCGCACGGCGACTCCCGACGATGTGGCAGACGCAGTCGAGTTTCTGCTCAGCAGCAAAGCAAACAACATAACCGGAACAGTGCTAACTGTGGATGCAGGCAGTACAGCATGAGTGAGCCTCTCGCAGAACTTTCAATCCGAAGCCGGAGCGCTGTTACCGCTGCGTGGGTTCGTGCGCTCGAGTTGACCGCGCCGATCGCCCGTCATCAAACCCGGATTCTTCCGAACGTGATCGAAGAACGCGCCGCGGAACTCGGTAATGCACCAGCTCTGTTGTCAGACCGCGAATGCTTCTCATACCGGGATCTTGACCGGAGATCGAACCAATATGCCCGCTGGGCGCTGGAGCAGAATCTCTCCCAGGGCGAAACCGTATGTCTCTTAATGCCGAACCGGCCCGAATACATGGCGGTGTGGCTTGGCCTTACGAAGATCGGCTGTGTGGTCGCGCTGCTCAACACCAATCTTGGCGGTCCTTC
>Ga0316232_1001789_pt1 | contig 24779 bp, 20 predicted proteins | sample TBHtaG_FD_206006 | JGI IMG/M metagenome (GOLD analysis project Ga0316232, IMG submission 206006) | Freshwater microbial communities from Trout Bog Lake, Wisconsin, USA - TBH18025_13 | ecosystem: Environmental > Aquatic > Freshwater > Lake > Hypolimnion/Profundal zone | place: USA: Wisconsin... | reverse complement strand
GCGGCTCCATTTGGTGGTTTGAGTCGCTCGGCGTTTGAAGGTGTTCTTGACTTACTGAGTGGACGCTATCCTTCAGACGAGTTTGCGGAACTGCGGCCAAGGCTTACGTGGGACCGTGTGCGCAATCTTGTGACGGCGCGCGATGGCGCGGCGCGATTGGCGATTCTCAATGCAGGTACTATTCCGGACCGCGGACTTTACGGTGTTTTTCTGGCTCACAGCGAAGGTAAGGCTGTGCGCGTGGGCGAACTGGACGAAGAGATGGTCTTCGAATCGCATCCAGGTGAAACCTTCATCCTGGGCGCTTCGACTTGGCGGATTGTGGAGATTACGCACGATCGCGTGTTGGTGACGCCCGCGCCGGGCGAGCCGGGCAAGATGCCGTTCTGGAAGGGAGACGGGCCGGGGAGGCCGCTGGAGTTTGGGCGGCGGATTGGCGCGCTGGTTCGCGAACTGCGCGCACTGCCCAGGCCAGCTGCACTGACGCGGTTGGTTACAGAGCACGACCTTGACCCCGGAGCGGCAGAGAACCTGATGCAGTTTCTCGGCGATCAGGCGGAGGCTACGGGGCAGGTGCCTGACGACCGAACGGTGGTGATTGAGCGCTGCCGCGATGAACTGGGCGATTGGCGCGTGTGCGTGCTGACGCCGTTTGGCAGCCGCATCCATATTCCCTGGGCGATGGCAGTGAGCGCGCGCATCCGCGCGGCAGGCGGACCGGAGGTGGAGACGCTTTGGGGCAATGACGGTTTTGTCCTACGTTTTCCTGACACCGATGAGCCGCCCGATCCAGATTGGTTTCTGGTGGAGTCTTCCGAGGCAATGCAACTGGTGCTGCGCCAACTGGGATCTACAGCGCTGTTTGCCGGGCGCTTTCGAGAAGCCGCAGGCAGGGCGCTGCTGTTGCCACGCCGACGCGCCGATGCGCGCTCGCCGTTGTGGCAGTTGCGCAAGCGATCTTATGACCTGCTGAGCGTAGCCTCGCGCTATCCCAGGTTTCCTTTGCTGCTGGAGGCTTATCGCGAGTGCTTGCGGGATGTATTTGACATGCCGGCACTGTTTGAGACGCTGCGCGCGGTGGAGCAGCGGCAGTTGCGCGTGCACGTGGTGGATACGCGCAAGCCTTCGCCGTTTGCGGCGTCGCTGCTATTCAGCTACGTGGCAAATTTTTTGTATGACGGCGATGCCCCGCTGGCCGAGCGCAGGGCGCAGGCACTGACGATCGACCAGGACCAGCTGCGCGAGTTGCTGGGCGAGGCGGACCTGCGCGAACTGCTGGATGCCAATGCGATTGCGGAAGTGGAAGAAGCCGCTCAGTGCCTGCCGGAGACGCATCGTGCGCGGTCGGCCGACGGGATTCACGACCTGTGCTTGCGGTTGGGCGATCTTTCCCGCGAAGAAATAGCGCGGCGCGTGGTTTCGCCGGATCTGCTAACGCATGTGGACCGGCTGGTGCGCTCGCGGAGGCTACTGGAGTTGCGGATAGCAGGCGAGCGGCGGCTGGTTGCGGCTGAAGATGCAGCGCGCTATCGGGACGGGTTGGGGATTCCGCTGCCGCCGGGACTGGCTGTTGCGTTATTGGAACCGGTGGCTCATCCGGAGCTTGAACTGGTTCGCCGTTATGCGCGCACGCATGGGCCATTTACGCTGCGGGAACCCGCCGAACGCTTTGCACTGGACGCAGTGGCAGTGGAGAATGCGCTGCGACTGCTTGCCGCCGAGGGGCGCGTGCTGGAAGGCGGCTTCCGTCCCGGCGGGCTGCATCGCGAGTGGTGCGACGCGGAGATCCTGCGCCAAATCCGGCGCAAGTCACTGGCAAAACTGCGCAAGGAAGTGGAGCCCGTGGAGCAGCACACGCTGGCCCGCTTCCAGACGCATTGGCAGGGGCTGTTGACGCCGCGCCGCGCGGGCCAGGCAAATCTTGACGGCTTGCTGGATGCGATTGAGAATCTGCAGGGCGCACCACTGCCGGCGTCATTGCTGGAGACATCGATTTTGCCGGCACGCCTTGCAGACTACGCGCCTGGCGGGCTGGATACATTGATTGCCGCAGGTGAAGTAGCCTGGGCCGGAGTAGAGCCGATTGGCGAACGCGACGGGCGCATTGCACTTTTCATCGCCGACAAACTGCCCCTGATTGCACAACAGCGGCCGCAGATTGAGCCATTGACGGAGCGCGAGGGAAAGCTGATCGCCGTGCTTGAATCTGCCGGCGCGAGCTTCTTTGACGCGCTGCACGAGGCTGTGGGTGGCGGGTATCCGGGCGAGACCATTGATGCGCTGTGGAGCCTGGTGTGGCGCGGGCTCATCACAAATGACTCGCTTCATGCGCTGCGCGTTTACGTCGCCAAACCGGAGACCGCGCGCACTCCACGGCGGCTGCAGACGGGCGCAGTGTTTCGTTCGCGCAGAACAACGCCGCCGACGGCGCAAGGGCGCTGGTCGCTACTCCCCTTGAGGTTGCCGCTGCGTGCACAGAAGAGCCCGGAAGGCGCGCCGACAGCAACCGAATCGAGCCACGCATTAGCGCTGCAACTGCTGAATCGCTACGGCGTGCTGCTGCGCGAACACGTTGCCGCGGAGAATGTTCCGGGCGGCTTTAGCACGGTGTACGACGTGCTGAAGGCCCTGGAAGAGAGCGGGCGGATTCGGCGTGGATATTTTGTAGCGGGGCTGGGAGCGACACAATTTGCACTACCCGCGGCTGTGGACCTGCTGCGGCAGTTGCGCACAGCGCCGCCGGAAGAGAAGCCGGAGTTTGTGCAGTTGGCGGCTACGGACCCGGCCAATCCATACGGTTCAGTGTTGCGCTGGCCAGACCTTCCCGTGGCAGATGAGGACGCGGAGACTGCGCCTCGCATCCTAACTCGCGCGGCTTATGCTGAGGTGATTTTGCGCAATGGGCAAGTAGTTGCATGGCTCAGGCGCGGCAATCCTAGCGTTCTTGTTTTTCTGCCCGCAGAGGAGCCGGAGCGGTCGCAGGTGGCGGCGGGGCTGGCGCATTTTCTGTGCTCGCGCGGACAGGAGACGATGCGCCTCAGCAGTCATCTGGGCGTGCTGATTACGACGATCAACGGGCAACCAGTAGCGGCGCATCCCATGGCGCGCTTCCTGATGGATGCTGGATTTCATCCTGGGCCGTTAGGCATGCATTTGCGGAGGATTCCTCAGATGGTTGGGCAGCATGGGACTCATGCGGGCGAGGTGCATTAGCCGTGCCTGAAGGCGACACCATCTTTCGAACCGCGCGCGCACTGGGGCGTGCGCTCGTCAGCAAGCCGGTCACGGTGTTCCGTTCCACCTATCCGCTGCTTACGCGCTTTAACGACGACACTCCGATTGCCGGTCAGCTCGTAGATCGCGTGGAAGCGCGTGGCAAGTGGCTGCTGATTCACTTCTCCGGCGGCGGGACGCTGGCTACGCACATGCTGATGAGCGGGAGTTGGCACATCTACCGGCATGGCGAGCGGTGGCAGCAGCCGCGCGCCAATATGCGCATTGTGTTAGAGAACAGCGACTTTATCGCGGTGGGTTTTCGCGTGCCGGTGGCGGAGATGCACACGGCGCAGTCGCTGGCTCGCGACCGGAGGATTCCTTGCTTGGAGATTGATGTGCTCCGGCCCGAATTTGACGCGGCAGAGGTTGCGCGCCGCGTGGCAGCGCATGGCGACGAGGAGATTGCCGATGTGCTGCTGCACCAGGAGGTGCTGGCGGGGGTGGGCAACGTGTTCAAGTCGGAGGTCTGCTTTGTGACTGCGGTGAATCCATTTTGCAGGGTTGCCGCGCTGGATGATGGGAGGGTTGCGGATGTGATTGCAGCAGCGCGCAGGCTGGTAAAGGCCAATGTGCTTGAGGACTCCGGCGACTCGATTGTGACTTACGGCGGCAGGAAGCGGCGCACTACGCATGAGGCGGATCCGACAGCTAGCTTGTGGGTCTATGGGCGCGGAGGCGAACCTTGCAGGCGTTGCGGAGAAGCGATTCGCAGGCGGCTTCAAGGGCCCGATGCGCGGGTTACGTTCTGGTGCGAGAACTGCCAGCCGATGCTGGATGGCACGGATGTGGATGGCTAAGGCGATGCGCCTGACACAGCGCAGGCAAACGCCCCTTTACTACCCGTGAATGTAAAATTGCACTGCCCTGCTATGAAGCCCCTGATTCTTTGCGCAGGATAGAGCTTTCTTGCTGCGCCCAGTCTGTTTGTGCGGGTAGTTCCGCGTGGACTCACCGCCTTTGCTAAGAGCGCTCACATGATTTCAGTTCTTGCCTAAGCCAAATATCTTCTGGAGGAGGTTTCGCCTTTCGGCGGGGTGGTCACATGTCGCCACGGGCGCAGTTCCAGCGAGGAAGGCTGCGTCGTAGCTGTCCGGGCAGGTTTCGTCGCTGAGCATATTGCTCGCTTTATCTATCTTCATGATCTCAATGCCTTCGGGTGCGCTGAATTCATTGGTGTCTGAGTACTGCGGGAGCAGTATTGCCTTCTTCATGAACTCGGCCCAGATGGGCAGGGCGGCGTCTGCGCCGTGGATCTTGACGTCCGTGTAGTCGTCATTTCCTACCCACACGATACAGAGCAGGTTGGATGTATAACCAGCGAACCATGCGTCGTGGCTGGTTCCGGTTTTGCCGGCGGCGGGTGCGGTGAAGCCGAGGACGCGCGTACCCGCTCCGGTGCCATGGTTAATGACGTTCTCCAGCATATTCGTGGTGAGAAAGGCGACGCGCTGGTCCAGAATCTGTTTGGAGGCGGGCGAGTAATCGGTGATGACGTCGCCGGTGGGGGTGCGCACGCTGGCTAGCATCCAGGGGTCGATGTGAAGGCCATTGTTGGCGAATATAGTGTAGGCTCCGGCCATATCGAGTGGCGTTGCGTCGTAGGAGCCAATGGCCATCGATGGCGTTCCGCGCGCGCTTTTAACGCCTGCGTCGCGGGCCAGCGCGGCCACACGATCGAAGCCCACCATCGAGGCCAGGCTGATCGTAGCGTTGTTCAGTGATTTCTGCAATGCGAACCGCGCCGTGACCTGGCCAAAGTACTTGTCTTCGTCGTTGCGCGGCGTGTATTCGTAGGGCGTCCCTTCCCCATAGGTGGCCTGCTCGTCGGTGAGCATCGTGAGTTCCGAGAAAGGCTTGTTCTGGCCGGTGAGGATTGTGCCCTCGACTGCCGTGGCGAAGGCGCTGGCGTAGACAAACGGTTTGAAGATGGAGCCGGTTGGACGATGTGCCACGGCATGGTTCAGTTGCGAGTTGCCGTAGCTGCGCCCGCCCACCAGGGCCAGCACCTGGCCGGTATGGGGATTGAGCGCGACCAGTGCGACCTGGGGATAAATGTAGGGTTGGCCGAGCTTTTTCTGCTTGGCGTGGAGCTTGTCAACCCTCTCGTCGACAACGTGAATAGTGGATTCGACCGCCACGGTAGCTACACGTTGCAGATCAGGATCGAGCGATGTGTAGATGCGTAACCCTTCGTGGTTGAAGTCGCGCTCGCCTAGTTTTTGCGTCAACTGCTCATGGACGAGGTCTACGAAGTAGGGAGCCTCACTGGCATCAACGTTTCCGGGAGCCAAGTGCAGCGGCTGGGCTTTAGCGGACTCAGCTTGGGACTTGGTGATGGCCCCGGTCTCGACCATCGAATCAAGCACCAGATTGCGGCGCTCGATAACGCGTTCGGGGTGGCGGTAGGGATTGAAGTAGTTGGGGCGCTGAATGATGCCTGCCAGCATGGCGCACTCGACCAGATCAAGCTGGTGCATATCCTTGCCGAAGTACACCTGCGCGGCCTCGCCAAAGCCATCTATGGAGAAGCTGCCGCGCTGGCCCATGGGGACTTGGTTGGCATACATCTCAAAGATCTGCTTTTTGCTGAAGCGATGTTCCAGTTGAAAGGTGATGAGAATCTCAATCATCTTGCGCTTGATGCGCTTTTCCGGTGAAAGGAAGAAGCCGCGCGCCAACTGCATGGTGAGTGTGGAGCCGCCCTGCTGTTTTTGGCCGGAGGTCACATCGTGCAGAATGGCATCGATGAGCCGCCAGTAGTTGACGCCGTTGTGCTCAAAAAAGCGGCGGTCTTCAATAGCGAGGACGGATTGGACCAGGCTCTGGGGAACCTCGTCGTATGTGATAAGTCTGCGCTTGGTGCGGTTTGCGTCTTCGCTGAGTCCGGTGATGAGCAGAGGTTCAAGTTCGTAGCTGGAGAGCGCCTGGCCACGCTCGTCGGTAATGGAAGAGACCACGCCCCCGCTCACGCGGATAGTTGCGCTGTCCTGAGAGTGGAAAGACTGTGGCCCTGGGCGCACGGCGATGGAGAGTACGCCTTCACTGAATGTACCCAATTGCGATAGCTGTGAAGCGCCGTCGGCGGTGTAGCCGGCCTCGCTCAGTTCATTGGCGATGAGGTGGATGCTGAGCTTTTGCCCTGGGCGCACCTCGCGGGGCGCAGCAAAGATCTTGGCGGTGTTGGCGAAGATGGGCTGCTTGAGCCGCTCGTCCACGATACCCTGGTATTTGAAGTAGTAGAAGCCGACGACGGCAAAGAGCACCAGCGCGACAGCCGCAAATGCTATCAAGGTGATTCGCAGCACCAGCAATTGCATGGGGTGCTTTCCCATGGGCATTGCGAACCTGATTTTCAACGCCATTGCTGCTCCTTTTGATGCCGTTTCCAGCTGCGGGCTTCCAGCGTCCTATTCTCTTCGTGAAGTGCAAAATCAAAGCTGAACTGAAATGCAGGAAGAGCTAGAGACCGTTTGCCGCTCCAAGCAGCGCGTCTTCCTGCACGCGTTCTTTTACCAGCGCCAAAACATCGCCCAACGCAACATCCACGCTGTTTGCCGTTGCGCGCGTCACCAGTTCCACCATGCCCTCGGCGGCCTTCTTGCCGACGTTGATGCGGTAGGGGATACCAATCAGGTCCGCATCCTTGAACTTGACGCCGGCGCGTTCCTTGCGGTCATCCAAAAGCACATCAATGCCAGCCGATTCGAGCTCTGTCGCCAGCTTTTCGCCTGTCTCCACGAGCAATTCGTCGCGCATGTCGGTTATCGCCACCACCACCGTGAAAGGTGCGATGGAGGCAGGGAGCCAGAAGCCATTCTGGTCATTGGACTGCTCGACAGCCGCGGTGAGAATGCGTTCGATGCCGATGCCGTAACTGCCCATGATCGGCGTGACCTCTTTGCCATTCACATCCAATACCTTAGCGCCCATGGCCTCGGTATACTTGTAGCCCAGCTTGAAGATGTGGCCAATTTCAACGGCCTTGCCGACGACCAACTTGCCATCGCAGCCATCTTTTGGGCATCTCTCGCCCTCGTTTACGCTGCGAATGTCAGCTGCGAGGGTCCACTGGAAATCTCGGCCAGGGACAACGTTGCGCAGGTGGTAGTCCAGCTTGTTGGCTCCGGCAACGAGATTCTTGCGGCCTTCGAGAGACTTGTCGACAACCACGGTCAAGCCATCTTCCAGAGGCTTGGCGTCCGGCTTCAGGCCAACCGGTCCCAGAAAGCCGGCTGGCCCGTTGAAGTACTTCTCAAGCTCCTCGGCCTGCATGGTGCGCAACTCGCCCGCGCCCACCGCTCCCTGCAGCTTGGTTTCGTTTACCTGATGGTCGCCGCGCAGGAAAGCTGCCACGCCGTGCCATGTGTCGGGCTTTCCAGCCTCACCGCGCATTAACGCCATGTAGGCGACACATTTGATGTCGGAGGCCGGCGATATCTTGAAGAACTCCGCTACATCCGCAATCGCCCCGCAACCCGGCGTCGAAACCAACTCTGGCATTCCATCGCCAGTGGGCTCCATCTCTGCAACAGCGTCGAGGCGGGAGGTGCCCTTTTCCAGATTGGCCGCATAGCTGCACACCGGGCAGCTTGCGATCAAGTCTTCGCCGGCATCGGTGTAGACCATGAACTCCTGCGACTGCGAGCCGCCCATGGAGCCTGAATCTGCCTCGACGGCGACGAATTTGAGTCCGCAGCGCGTAAAGATCTTGCGATAGACGGAGTCGTGCAGCTCGAAGCTCTTGTCGAGGCCAGCCTTGTCGATGTCGAACGAATAGGCGTCCTTCATGGTGAATTGGCGAACGCGCAGCAGGCCCGACTTGGGGCGCGGCTCGTCGCGGAACTTGGTCTGAATCTGGTACCAGATCTGCGGCAACTGCTTGTAGCTGCGCAACTCGCTGCGCGCGATCGTGGTCATGATCTCTTCATGGGTCATGCCCAGGCACATTTCCGCGCCCTTGCGGTCCTTGAGACGGAACATGTTGTCACCCATGCCCGTCCAGCGGCCGCTCTGCTCCCACGGTTCTTTGGGCAACAGGGCAGGCAGGAAGAACTCCTGGCCGATCTGGTCCATCTCCTCGCGCACAATGCCGATGATCTTATTCAGCGTGCGCTGCCCGAGGAACAGGTAGTTATAGATGCCTGCGCCCAGTTGCCGGATGTAGCCGGAGCGGACGAGAAACCTGTGGCTGGCCACTTCGGCGTCTGCCGGGGCCTCGCGAAGAGTGGGAATGAAGAATTTTGACCAGCGTTGCATAACGATGAGGTTTCGTGCTTTCTCGCCGGTCAGCCGGCGCAAGGCAATTTATCGACAGTATCCATTCTAAATGTTAGGGGCGAGCAGGGAGCGACACGCTGAGACGCCGTTGGCGAAGGAATCCGATTAGACGGAACACAAGGAGTGAAAATCCCTGTGTGATCGACAAAAGTAGAAAGATTACTATATCTGTTCGCCACGTAAGGGGATACGTACCATCAGGATTGTGAGGTTCCCAACTGTAGGCAAGGCTTGAATAATACAACGAGGCTGCAATTACCATGCAAAATGCCATGCCGAAAAGGACCTGCAAAGCGATGCGGAGACGAAAAGTCCAAAATGAGATCCATTCAGCCGTCGCAATCAGCATAAGAATGACGACCGCAGATCTCCAGGTGATCGAGATCGATCCGTCGAGGTTCTCGCCCTCCCAGAGGGTAGGCAGACCCGAGCCAAGCAGCAAGTAAATGATCGCTGTGCACAAGCCTAAGCCGAAAAGAACCTTCAATACGGTTTTCAGCATTTTGTGCACTTCCCGTTTCTCTGCTTCAGCTCTTGGTCGACTTTTGGCGGGGGCAATTCATTTTCAGTACCCCAACTCTCCAGCCACTCCACTACGCGCTCGTTCGAGATGAACTTGCCCGCCTCGAACTCAGCTAGGACAGCACGGATGTGTCGATGTTCCCAGTTATCGGGTACAAGAATCGGTGTGTTGGGCATCGTATCTCCCATTTTGATGATCGCGACCAACTCAATCAGCGTGCTTTTCTGACCCCTACCGTTAAATCAGCTCCACGCCCCACAGATCGTGCAGATGCAGCACGCCTTCGACGTTTCCCTCGCCATCCACCACCACCAGCGAAGTAATCTTGCGCTCCTCCAGAATCGCCAGAGCTTTCGCCCCCAATTCCTCCCCGCGAATCGTCCGTGGCCGCGCGTTCATCGCTTCGCCTGCCGTACGGCTCAGGGCCGCGCCGCCCTCGCGCTCCAGCAGTCTGCGCAAATCGCCGTCGCTGATCACGCCGCACAACTTGCCGTCTTCCTGCACGGTCGTCATGCCCAGTTTCTTCGACGACATCTCGTAGATCACGTCCGTCATTGCTGTCGCTGGCGTTACCACCGGCACGTCGTAGCCCCCATGCATCAGGTCGCGGACCTTGGCCAGGCGCTTGCCCAGCTTGCCACCGGGGTGCAGTTCGGCGAAATCCTCCGCTTTGAATCCCTTGCGCAGGCTTACGGCGATGGCCAGCGCGTCGCCGAGGGCCAGCATGGTGGTGGTGGAGGCGGTGGGTGCCAGGTTCAGTCCGCAGGCCTCACGTTCCACGCCGCAATCCAGAGCCACATCGCTGGCCTGTGCCAGGGTCGAGGTCAGATTGCAGCAGAAACTGACCAGCGCGTCGCCTTTGCGCTTGAGCGTGGCCAGCAGGCGCAGGATCTCTTCCGTCTCGCCGCTGGCCGAGAGCGCAATGACTACGTCCCCCGCCATGAGCACACCCAGGTCGCCGTGGACGGCCTCGGCCGGATGCAGGAACAGGGCCGGGGAGCCGGTGGAGCTGAGTGTGGCCGCAATCTTTTGCGCGATAATACCGCTTTTGCCCATGCCGGTGACCACCACGCGGCCATTGGCTTCTCCGCAGTGCAGGATCAGTTCGACGGCGCGGGCAAAGGGTTCAGCCATCGGCCCGTCGAGGCGCGTGGCCAGGGCTTCAAGCGCCGCGGCTTCCGTGCGAACGAGGTCGGACGGAAGGCAGGGAACTGCTCGGCGATTTTCCTGAGTTGACTCGTTCATCGGTTTTTGATGGTATCAGTTTTGAGGCAATTCTTCAGTTCAGGCCTCGTACAATGAAGTGGCAGAGGTCAATCCCCTTGAAACGCAACACATTGGTTCTTACCGCAGTTCTGTTCATCCTGGCCGTCTTTGCGTGGGCGGGTTGGGCCAACTGGGAGTACCGTCAACAGGCCGCCGAGCGGCTGCTGGCTTCAGCCGCGAAGGGCGAACTGGTGGCTGACCCGGCTGGCGGCATGGCGCAATATGCATCGCCGCTGAAGGGCAAGCCAGCGCCCGCCTTTGCCCTGGAAGACCTGAGCGGCAAAAAAGTTACGCTGGCCAGTTACAAGGGCAAGGCCGTGCAAGCTTGAGACGCCGTGGCTGGTGGAACTGCGCAACAAGTACGCGGGACAGGGCTTTGAGATCCTCGGTGTTTCCACCGAGGGCGAGGATCTGAAGAAGGACGACAAGGCGGGAAGAGACAAGGACAGGGCCGCGATTGGCAAGTTTGTGGAACAGATGAAGGTTCCTTACCCGATGCTGCTGGATGGCGACAGCATCAGCCAGGCATACGGCGGACTGGATGCCATGCCGACATCGTTTTTTGTGGACCGCAAAGGCACAGTTGTTGCAGCGCAGATGGGCCTAACTTCAGAGAGCGATATCGAGTCCAATATCAAGAAGGCGCTGGGCGAGTAAGCCGGACAGCGGACAGGTAATTTGGACTTGAGGCTATAAGCCCGATAGGTTGAGGGACCGGAAGCAATGACGATTGCGCGTTCGAAGATCGGACTTATGGCAACACTGGCGTTCGGGCTGGCTTGCCTGCTGGCGCATGGGCAGAACTACGGCGGCGAGCGCAGGGTTTTGAAGAGCGATGCCGTGCAGTTCATGTTTCCTGAACAGGTGACCGTGGTTGCGGGAAAGGCAAGCGTGGTTGCGCTGCACTTCCGCATTGCGCAAGGGCTGCACATCAATTCCCACACTCCGAAAGACGAGTTTCTCATTCCGACAACCTTCTCGATACCTGAAGGCGCAGGCGTGCGGATAGAGAGCGCGACCTATCCTGCTGGAACGGAACTGGTTTTGCCGATGGACCCCAAGAACAAGATCAGCGTTTATACAGGCGAGTTCACCATACTGGCGCGGATTGTGGCCAGCAAGGGAAACAACCTGGTGGAAGCGAAGCTTCGCTATCAAGCCTGCGATAACAGCGCCTGCATGCCGCCCAAGACGATCGCGGTGGCGATTGATGTGATTGGGCAGTGAAGGTCAGGGATCAACAGGGTTCTGGACTACTGCGCGCTGCGGTATTGTGCTAGCGTCTGGCGCATGAAAACAGCCATTTTTGGCCCGAAAACAGGCCGAAAATGGTCTTTTTTGTGCGTTTTTGTACTGTGAGGTGTTACTTATTGATTAATAGGCGCATCTTGCAAGTCTATTAAAAATATGGACTTGACGATTTCTCAATCGCGCAAAAAGCATCTTTCTGGCCCCAGGGGAGGGGGGTGCGTTTTTGTGGCTGTTCCAGCAAGAGGCGCTCCTGTGACTATTATGCTGGATTTCAAGTTAATCATCTGCAAGGGTATTGGGGCGAAGTTGGTGAGATGGGCTCTATGGAGGTCTGCGATTTGGATGGGCTGGTTCAATCCCAGGTCTGAGAAACCAGGGACTGAGGGGCTGAGGGACTCGAAGAACTGCCTGGATGATCCTCTTGCTATCCCACTAGCCGCAAGAACAAAGACGTGGCGAGGATGGCACCCCATCATTATCGGAGGGTCAGAAGTGGGCCACCTGCCTGCCCAGGCCGTCATGCAAGAGGTTCCCTGCCGCGTCGAAGGTCTCGCCGTTGGGCCGATTGGCGTGTAAGCGAGCTAGCCAATCTCCAGGCGACTGTTGTATCCCGCCGCGGCTAAAGCCGCCTCTATTTCAAGTCTGCGTTCAATGGCCTGAAGGCCCCTGCTCCCTCCGTTGAAGACCAGTGGATATCTATGGTCGGGAAGAACAACTGCGGATCCTTCGCATGCGGTTCAGGATGACAGCTTATTTTGGGTGCGGACTTTTGATGGGGACGATGGCAGGGGCTGGGGAGGCTGCATGATCTTAAGCGAGAAGAGCGAAAGGCGAGCCTCAGGGGCTAAAGCCCGCGCAGATTTTGCCTGCCTTATACGGGGGTTAAAACCCCCGCCTCCCTCCGGCAAGTTAATACCGTGGACAAAATCCCCGGCCTACCGCACGGAGGGGTTTTTGCGCAGTCTGTGAAGTCGTGGATTTTAAAAGTAGCGGCGTAACAAAAGCTTTTCTGGCGTTTGCCCGCCGCAGGTTGTCAGGCACCCGTCTTTTTTTCGATTCTGGCCCAAGTGTCTTTGAGGGGGAGGGTGCGGTTGAAGACCAGGTTTGCGGGTGTGGTGTCTGGGTCGAGGCAGAAGTAGCCTACGCGCTCGAACTGGAAGCGTCCCTGGAGGGTTGCGTTGGCGAGGGAGGGCTCAAGTTTGGCGCTGGTGAGTATCTCAAGGGAGTTGGGGTTGAGGTTGCTGATGACGTCCTGGCCGTCTTCGACGTCAGTGGGGTCCGCCTTGCTGAAGAGCTTGTCGTAGAGGCGAATTTCAGCAGAGATGGCGTGCGCGGCCGAGACCCAGTGCATGGTGGACTTGACCTTGCGGCCGTCTGGGGAGTTGCCGCCGCGGCTGGCGGGGTCGTAGGTGCAATGGACCTCAACGATGCCTCCGGCAGCGTCTTTGACGACGCTGTGCGCGGTGACGAAGTAGGCGTTGCGGAGGCGCACCTCCTTGCCGGGGGAGAGGCGGTAGTACTTGGGCGGGGGAATCTCGCGGAAGTCGTCCTGCTCGATGAAGATTTCTCCGGAGAAGGGCACCTGTCGGGTTCCGGCGGAGGGGTCTTCAGGGTTGTTTGCGACCTCGACAAACTCGACCTGGCCGGCTGGGTAGTTGTCAATGACCAGCTTGAGGGGGTGGAGGACGGCCATGGCGCGGGAGGCGCGGCGGTTGAGGTCGTCGCGCTGGAAGTGCTCGAGCATCTCAATGTCTGTGGTGCCATTGGTGCGGGAGGTGCCGATGGCCGCGCAGAAGGCGCGGAGGCCTTCAGGGGTGAAGCCGCGGCGGCGGATTCCGGCGAGGGTGGGCATGCGGGGATCGTCCCAGCCACGGACACGGTTCTCTTGCACGAACTGGAGTAGTTTGCGCTTGCTGAGCAGGGTGTAAGTGATGTTGAGGCGGTCAAACTCAAACTGCTGTGAGGGGAAGATGCCGAGGTGCTCGATGTACCAGCGGTAGAGGGGCTGGTGGTCAGCGAACTCGAGTGTACACATGGAGTGTGTGACGCACTCGATGGAGTCTGACTGGCCGTGTGCGTAGTCGTACATGGGGTAGATGCACCACTCGCTGCCGGTGCGCTGGTGATGGGCATGGAGGATGCGGTACATGACGGGGTCGCGCATGTTGATGTTGGGCGAGGCCATGTCAATTTTGGCGCGGAGGACGCGGCTTCCGTTGGGGAATTCGCCAGCCTTCATGCGGGTGAAGAGGTCAAGATTTTCATCGATGGTGCGGTTGCGATAGGGGCTGTCTTTGCCGGGCTCGGTGAGGGTGCCGCGGTGCTCACGAATCTGGTCGGCGGAGAGGTCGTCGACGTAGGCCTTGCCGGCCTTGATGAGCTGCAAGGCCCACTCATAGAGCTGGCCGAAGTAGTCGGATGCGTAGCATAGGCGGTCCCACTCGAAGCCGAGCCAGCGGACGTCAGCCATGATGGAATCGACATACTCCTGCTCTTCTTTTTCAGGATTGGTGTCGTCGAAGCGGAGGTTGGTTTTGCCGCCGACCTCGTCAGCGAGGCCGAAGTCAATGCAGATGGCCTTGGCGTGGCCGATGTGGAGATAGCCGTTGGGCTCGGGAGGAAAGCGGGTCTGGATGACGGCGTCGCCGTACTTTTTAGTGCGCACATCTTCTGCGATGAGGTCGCGGAGGAAGTTGGGCGTGAGAGCTTCTTGAACTGGAGTGACTGGGCTTTCCGGATTCGAGTTGGTCATGGCTTTATTTCATTATTCCATGGGAGGCCTTGATCAATGAGAGCGGCGGGGGAGACGACCAAATTCGCAGATGGGGGAGTACTGGGGTCTCAAAAGCGAGAGCGGGGGGTACGCGGCACTTTTGCCTATCGCACTTGGAGGTTGCGGCATTTGAGGGTGAGGAGCGTGGGTCTGGAGACCCACGCTACAGCCGATGTGGAGATCGGCGTTCCAGCTATTCGCTGCATTTATTTGCAGCGGGGGTTTTTACGTCAGCTGACGGCTTTCAAGCGGCTGCTTTGCCGGCGGCGATGGGCTGAGCCACTAAACGTACGCCGAGAGCAGCACAGACACGGCTGATGGTGTCAAAGCGCGGTGAACTGTTGGGGCGAAGGGCTTTGTAGAGAGCTTCGCGGGTAATTCCGGCGGCCTTGGCGATCTCCGTCATGCCGCGCGCGCGGGCAATGTCCCCCAGTGCAGAGGCCAACAGGGCCGCGTCATTCGCTTCCAGAATTCCGGTCAGATAGACGGCGATGCTCTCTTCGTTGTCAAGGTACTGCGCGGGGTCGAATTCAGGCAGGTCGTCCACGTTAATGGTCTTGCGCATTTTTGCCCCTTTCGCTTTTCAGCAATGCGGCCAAAGCCTTGGCCCGTTGAATATCTTTCTTCTGCGTGCGTTTGGAACCGCCCACGAGCAACAAGATGATCTGCGCACCGTGCTGCGTGTAATAGAGACGCCAGCCAGCGCCGAAGTCTATGCGCAGTTCGATTACGCCATCGCCAATCGCCTTGAAGTCGCCCAGCAAGCCGAAGGTGAGGCGCTTGATTCGTTCCGCCACCGCGCCGCGTACGCGGTTGTCTTTCACTCCATCAAGCCATGTGGTGAACTCGGGGAGCGGTCTGACGGAGAACATGGCTGAAGTGTAATTGAACGATTACAAGGTGTCAATCAAGAATCAGGTGGTTGTAACGAACAGGCTGGGAGCTGGGCTCGAAGAGAGCGTGGGTCTGGAGACCCACGCTACAGCCGATGTGGAGATCGGCGTTCCAGCTATTCGTTCCATTTATTCGCTATGCCTATTCGCTGCATTTATTTGCAGCGGGGGTTTCTGCGGGTGGGGTTAGGCGAGCGATTGCAGGTTGGCCTCGGCTTGCTTGATGCGAGCGAGGCAGACATCGCGGCCGAGGACGACCATGGTTTCAAAGAGCGGGGGCGCGTTTTTGCGTCCGCAGACGGCGACACGGAGGGGCTGGAACATGGGTCCGGCCTTGAGGCCAAGCGCAGCGGCGGCGGCTCGGAGGGCCTGGTCGAGCGAGTCGTGATCAAAAGCGGTTACGGCGAGGACCTGCTGGGCGTGCTGGAGGACGCGGAGGGCCATGGCGACATCGCCACCTTTCGGCGGGATAAGTTCTGCGGGGTCGTAGGGAGCAAGTTCCTTGAGGAAGAAAAAGTCGGCGGCCGCGGGGGCTTCGCCGAGGAGCTTGATGCGCTCGCGGATGAGCGGGGTGACGGCGAGAAGCTGCTGCGGCGAGGCGGCAAGGCCGGCCTGCTGGAAGAAGGGCAGGAGGCGGGCGCTGAGCTCTTCGACGGCGAGAGAACGGATGTGCTCGGCGTTGAGCCAGAGGGCCTTGGGGTCGAAGGGGTCGTCGTCCGTGAAGTTGATTACGGCGTTGGAGCGGTTGACGGCCTGGAATGTGAAGGCCTCGACGAGTTCGTTGAGGGAGAGGAACTCGCGGTCATTTTTGGGGGACCAGCCGAGGAGGCAGAGGAAGTTGACGAAGGCCTCGGAGAGGAAACCTGCATCGCGGTAGGTGGTGACGCTGACTACGGGGCCGTGCTTGCGCTTGGAGAGCTTGGTGCCGTCTGGGGCGACGAGCAGGGGGAGATGGGCGAATTGGGGCGGTTGGACGCCCAGAGCCTCAAAGATGAGCAAGTGCTTGAAGGTGTTGGTGAGGTGATCCTGGCCTCGGATGATGTGGCTGATGCGGAGATCGGCGTCGTCAACGCAGGAGGCGAGGTGGTAGGTGGGCATCGAATCCGAGCGCAGGAGGGCGAAGTCTTCAACCTCGTCTGCGAGTTTGGACTGCGCACCGTAGACGCTGTCAGTGAAATGCAGGGCGCGGCCCTGGCCACGGGGGACACGATAGCGGAGGGCGAAGGGCTCGCCGGCGGCGGCGCGACGATCAGACTCTTCGCGGGAGAGCTCAGGCATGCCGGGATTGAAGAGCCAGGCACCCTGCGCGGAGGACTGATTGTCATCCCCAGCGTGGGCGGGGGTGAAGTCGCGATAGGCAAGGCCTTTGGCGAGGATTGCTTCAGCCGCCTGGCGGTGGAGGTGAAGGCGCTCGGATTGCTTGTACTCTTCGTCCCATGTGAGGCCCAGCCAGTGGAGTCCCTCAAAGATGGACTGGACGCTAGCCTGAGTGTTGCGCTCGACATCAGTGTCATCCAGGCGCAAGACGAGGGTGCCGTGATTGTGGCGGGCAAAGAGCCAATTGAAGATGAAGGTGCGCGCTCCGCCCACGTGCAGGTAGCCGGTGGGCGAAGGGGCAAAACGGACGCGGGGAGAGGGGGCGGCGGAGGGAGTTAAATCAGGCATCGTGTGAGTAAGTTTCCTTTTACGATGCTAGCATTTGCGCCTGCGCCGCTGGAGTTTGCTCAGCCCTGGGGTGGATAGGGGGGCTGTGGCGGGTAAGGGGGCTGCTGCCAGAGCGCTTGCGGCGCGGGAACCACCTTCCACTCCGCAAAGGCCAGCACGTAGATGAGAATCAGGTTGCCGAGCGGGATGATGTTAAGAAGCGACAGCCAGGGCGAGAAGCCAGCCTTTTTGCAGATCATCCAGAAAGGCACAATGACGATGGCGAGCACAACCAGAATCACGAGCGGGAGGATGGTGAGCATACCGAGGACGATGTGCTGGACTACGGCTGGGTCAGGCCCATCCTGCAGGAGGAGTGCTACTGCGTGCATAGAGAACGCTCCGGATTGGGATTAAATGTCGGAGCAACGGTAAAGCCAAACCGTTGAAACTGCAATGGAAAATTGAAAATATGACGAGAAAGTGGACAGGGCTGGATACGGGCGGGGAAAAGAACAGCCCGAAGCCGATAAATAGCGGGCTTCGGGCGGGTCTTTTTTCGAGGCGTGTTGTGGCTTCGATTGACTCTTAGGTAATGTCGTCGGTGTCGTAGACGGGAGCGATGGAGCGCTTTTTGGGCACGCCATGGACGGAACTGAGCAGGTCTTCGACAACGTCTTCAAGCTGGCGCTGGCTTTCAATCACGGCGCTCATGCTCTTGAGGCTCTCGGGCTCCTTGACGCGCTCTACGAGGGCGATGGCGTGGCATTGGGCCACGTGGTCCAGGTTGAGGCCTTCAGGGGTTTTGGCCTTGATGCTTACCTGGTCAATGTCGACGCCGAGGAGGTCAGCTACGCGGGCGCGCATCTCGCCGGAGATGGGGCCGATTTTTGGCGCATTCAGAATGAGGGTGGCGTCGAGGTTGACGACGCGGTAGCCGGCATTCTGGAGTTCTTCCATGGCCAGGTTGAGGAAGATGGCAGAGTCGGCGTCTTTCCAGCGGGGGTCGCCGGGAGGGAAGAAGCTGCCAATGTCGCCAGCGGCCACAGCTCCCAGAAGGGCGTCAGTAATGGCGTGAAGCAGGACATCGCCGTCGGAGTGGCCGGCCAGGCCCTCGGGGTGGTCGAGCGTGAGGCCGCCGATGCGGAGGGTTACGCCGGGCTTGAAAGCGTGCGAGTCATAGCCGAATCCGATACGTGTATCCATGGTCTCTGTGCCTGCCTTTGGACCTGTGCGGCCGCGATGCGGGTAATATGATCCAGCTTTTTCAGCGGGCGCGCTGGCGGAGATAGAACTCGGCCAACTCCAGGTCGCCCGGCTGGGTAATCTTCAGATTAACCTGAGAACCGTGAACCACGGCAACGGGACGCCCGGCGCGCTCGACGACCGAGGCTTCGTCTGTGCCCACAAAGCCGTCTGCGGTGGCCTCGGCAAAGGCATTCTGGAGGAGGCCGTATCGGAAGCCCTGGGGTGTTTGCGCGAGGACGACATATTCGCGGGGGATGGTGGAGGTGATGAGTGCGCCATGGGCGGTGCGCTCGACCTGCTTGATGGTGTCCACGGCGGGGAGGCCGACGATGGCGGCTCCGAACTCGGCGACAGCGTCAATGGTGCGGTCGATGGTGGCAGCGTCAATGAGCGGACGCACGGCGTCATGGACGAGGACGATGTCGTCATCCTGTGCGGGGAGAGCGGCGAGGGCGTTGGAGACGGACTCCTGGCGGTGATCGCCGCCTTCGACAACGCAGACCTGGCCGGCGAAGCCGTACTCGGCGACCTGCGCCTGTACGCGCTCGATCTCAGACTTGCGCACGGCGACGTAGATTGCCGTGACCCGCTTGACGGACGCAAAAGCGCGCAGCGAGTGGATCAGGATGGGGACGCCATCGAGCGCGAGAAACTGCTTGGGCTGCGGACCAGCCATCCGTGTACCGAGGCCTGCCGCTGGAAGAATTACGAATACGTGCATGACTCGTGGAGTATACATCGTGCGGAGCGGCGGGAGGAGGGGTAAGCGGAGAATTAAGGCAATGCGCCGCATGAGCCGCTTATCATTTTGTGATGCGTCCGCTGAATGCTTCAAATAGGGAACCAGTGCTGCCGGTGAATACGGAGATGCTGAAGCCGGGGTTGCGGCTGGCGGTGGGAGTGTCTGGCGGGGCGGATTCAGTGGCTTTGCTGTGCGCACTGGCGGCGCGCAGGGGTTCGCTGGGGCTGGTGGTACATGCGGCTCACCTGCACCATGGGCTGCGCGGGGCCGAGGCTGATGCCGATTTGGCTTTTGCCCGCGAGCTTGCAGCCGGGCTTGGATTGACTTTCCACGAGACACGGAGGGATGTGGCCGCCGAGGCGAGGGCCAACCCTGCCACGGGCAAAGGCGGCGAATCGATTGAAGAGGCGGCGCGGCGGTTGAGGTATGAGTGGTTCAGGGAGTTGATGGCCACAGGCGAAGTGGACGCGGTGGCGACGGCGCACACGCTGGACGACCAGGCGGAGACGGTACTGGCCAAATTTCTGCGCGGGGCGTGGACCGAGGGGCTTGCGGGCATACACCCGGTGGTTGAGTTCAGAGAGGGGCGGATTCTGCGTCCGCTGCTGGAGACGAGCCGGACGGAGATTGAGGAATATCTTGGCGAACTGGGGCAGAGCTGGCGGGAGGACTCGTCAAACCGTCACTTGACCTTTACGCGCAACCGCATCCGGCACGAGTTGCTGCCGCTGCTGGAGGGCTGGAATCCGCGGCTGCGTGAGCACCTGGCGCAGATGGCGGCGCTGGCGCTGGACGAAGAGCGGTGGTGGCAGGCAGAACTGGCCCGGCTGGCACCGCAGTTGCTGCTGCCGGGGCGGGCGGTGCGCGGAGGGGGCCGGGCAGCCGGTGGCGGGCTGGCACCCTCACTCTCAATGGACGTGACCCGGCTGGCGGCGCTGGCTCCGGCCTTGCAGCGGCGTTTGTTGAGGCATGCCGCCGGCGAGCTGGGCTCGGCGCCCGATTTTGCCGCGACGGAGGCGCTGCGGAAGCTTGCGCTGAGTGGGCGGGCCGGCCAAAAGCTGGAACTGGAGGGTTTGAGGGCTGAGCGATCTGCCCGCGAATTGAGATTGGCGGGCTGGTCTAAGGCTGGTGAGGGGGAGGGGGAAGGAGCGGCAGTTCCCGAGTATAGCGGGGCGGTCCCCGGGGTGATTGATGCTCCCGTTTTTGAGCTTCGCCTACGGATTGAAATTGAAGCAGATTCCAGCGTGCCGAGCGGGCAGGATGGGGCTGGAATGGACGGAAAGAGGCAGGCCACGCTGCGCAACTGGCGGGCGGGCGACCGGGTGCGGCTGCGCTACTCAAATCGTCCTCATAAAGTGAAGGAAGTGCTTGAACGCATGAAGGTTACGGGGTCAAGGCGGGCGCTATGGCCGGTACTGGAGTTGGAGGGCCGAATTGTATGGATGCAGGGAGCGGAAGTGGAGCCGGAGCCGGGGATTGCGGTGCTGGTTGAGACCCCTGCCGACGGCGGCCTGGAGGCCCCAGGAGAGCGGGTTTCAGGCTAGAGATAACAGCCCTGATTCCATCCCTGGTTCGCTCTTCATCTTGCTGTAAAATCGACGTCCTTGGGAGTACAATCGATGCTACTGCTTCCTCAGGCGGCTAGGTATCCGTGTCTAGCGCCAAGGCGATGTGCACTTTCTGTGACTTCCAGGATGGTTCGCGCGTCTAAAGAGTGCTGCAGGCGGTGATGGGAGTCATGATAGCGGCTTCCCCCTCGCTGGAAAAGAGGAGTCCTGGTGAATTCGAGCGTTAAAACAATCATGTTTTGGGTCTTTATCCTCATCTGCCTCATGCTTCTTTGGGGCGTGGTGCAGCGGGGCGCAAGCATGGGCAAAGATACGGAGGTTGGCTACTCTGACCTGCTGGACAAGATCGAGGCAGGGAAGGTGCAGGACGTAGCCATTCAGGGCACCGAACTCCACGGCCACATGGTCGGCTCAAAGGATCAGTTCCATACGACGATCCCCGCGACTGCGGAGAACCTGTTGGACAAGCTGCACTCTGCCAAGGTGGTATTTGGCATCAAGGAGCCGCAGAACAACATACTGCTTCCCCTTTTGTTTAACGTGGGCCCGTTTGTACTGCTGGGCGCAATCTGGTTCTTCATGCTGCGGCAGATGCAGTCAGGCGGCAACAAGGCTCTCTCGTTTGGCAAGAGCCGGGCGCGCCTGCTCTCAATGCAGCAGAAGAAGGTGACCTTCAAGGACGTGGCCGGAGTGGATGAGGCCAAGGAAGAACTGAAGGAGATCATCGAATATCTGCGCGAGCCGCAGAAGTTCCAGAAGCTTGGCGGACGCATTCCCAAGGGCGTGCTGCTGGTTGGGCCTCCGGGAACCGGCAAGACATTGCTGGCGCGCGCCGTGGCCGGCGAGGCCAATGTGCCGTTCTTCTCGATCTCCGGTTCAGACTTTGTGGAGATGTTTGTGGGCGTGGGCGCGAGCCGCGTTCGCGACCTGTTTGAACAGGGCAAGAAGAACGCTCCCTGCATTATCTTTATCGACGAAATCGACGCGGTGGGTCGCCATCGCGGCGCAGGACTGGGCGGCGGGCACGATGAGCGCGAGCAGACGCTCAACCAGTTGCTGGTGGAGATGGACGGATTCGAGTCCAACGATGGCGTGATTCTGGTAGCGGCCACCAACCGTCCTGATGTGCTTGACCCCGCACTGCTGCGCCCCGGCCGATTTGACCGTCGCGTGGTGGTGGGCCTGCCCGACATTCGCGGGCGCGAAGAGATTCTCCGCGTTCACGTCAAGAAGGTTCCGGTCTCAGAAGACACCAACCTGAATGTGCTTGCTCGTGGAACACCGGGCTTCAGCGGTGCGGACTTGGCCAATATGGTCAACGAGGCAGCGTTGAGCGCGGCGCGGATGAACCGCAAACAGGTCACGATGTACGACTTCGAGCTGGCCAAGGACAAGGTGCTGATGGGCGCCGAGCGCAAGTCCATGCTGCTGACCGACGAGGAGAAGCGGAATACCGCCTATCACGAGGCGGGGCATGCCCTGGTCTCATTCAAGCGCGGCGATTCCGACCCCATCCACAAGGTAACGATTATTCCTCGCGGCATGTCGCTGGGCGTCACTGTCTATCTGCCCGACGACCGGCACAGCTATTCGCGCTCGTACCTTGAAACGCGGCTTGCCACACTTTATGGCGGGCGTGTAGCCGAGGAGCTTTTCCTCAGCGAGATGACGACAGGCGCGGGCAACGATATTGAGCGCGCGACGGAGATGGCACGCTCAATGGTCTGCGAGTACGGCATGAGCCGCCTTGGACCGCTTACCTTCGGCAAGAAGGAGGAGCAGATCTTCCTGGGCCGCGAGATTGCTCAACATCGCGACTTTTCAGAGGAGACGGCCCGGCAGATCGATCTTGAGGTGCGGCGCTTGATTGATGAGGCTTATCAGTCGGCACACAGCATCGTGGAATCGAATGCGGATGCGATGCACCGCATCGCGGCAGCCCTGCTGGAGCGCGAAACCATTGATGCCGAAGAGGTTCGGATGCTGATCGAGGGATTGGAACTGCCCCCGCTTCGCTCTGCACTGGCTTCGCCAAGCGATACTGGCGGCAGCCCGCAACAGGTGCTGAAGCCGGAGAGTCGTGGTGGACCGGGCTTCCAAGAGGGTTCGCCTTCGCCGGCATAACTCGTTTTAGCTGGGTACCATCAAGAAGGGCCGCTCCGGTTGGAGCGGCCCTTCTTGATTCTGGCGCGCTGTGCAGACTGAACTGGATGACAGGATTGGCCAGATCCGAAGGTCTGGATAGGGAATGGTCGAAGATGCCTGCAAGCATGGAGGGGCTTGCAGATGCTTCCTTGCCCTTTGAATCACTGAGCGGGGCACAAGCGGAGCCACCTGGGATGGAGTGTCCAGCTTGTTGAGGATGGGGAGTGAGGGCAATACGAGGGGTTGGAATCCAGATTGCTTGAGAGCGGGTGCTGCCTGCTGGCGGGAGAAGCTGAGAGGAGTGCCTCATCCCGCCGCCGGGCGCGAAGATTGCTGGAGGGCAATCTTAGAAGATCTTGTACCCCAGGCCGACGCTGCCGCCGTAGGGGAGGAGGGTTGGGTTGACACGCCACTCCTGGTACTCGAAGTCGAAGGCTCGCAGGGAGATTCGCTTTGTGAGCCTGTAGTCGAGTCCGCCGCCAAAGGCGAAGGTGGTAGCATGCCCGAGGAGGAAGGGGCCGGTTCCGAATCCGAACATGGCCTTTCCATAGGGGGTTGCGCGTCCAAAGCGGTGAATGGGGATGCGCGGGCCTGCCAGGTAAGTGTCTTCAGTGATGCCGAGATATGGATTGAAGCGCATCCAATGGCCTTCGGCTTCAAGCTGAATCCAGCGGTTGACTCTTACGTCGACAAAGGCTCCCACGCCATAAAGCCGGTTGGGGCTGGTTTGAGCGATGCCAGTTCCCGCGTAATCAGGCTGAAAAACAGAGCCCAGGCCGCCTGCGGTAACGGAAAGCTTCCGACCGGTGGCCGAAGGAACCACTTGCGCGCTTGCAGAGATGGCTGCGGTGGCGAGCACGGTACAAAACAAAGCAACAATCGTTCGTTTCATAGCCACTTAATACGTCCAGTTCTGGGGGAATCTGATTCTGTCAAAGAGCCCAATGCGGGCTCACTCTGAGAACCGCCGGGGGCGAAGTACAGCCGCCGGCAGCTCCCTTGAGTAAGTACTATTGCGCGCTGCCAGTAGACGCTAGCGGTGGAGCCGCAGCGGCGGGGGGAGTGGCGGCAGGCGGCGGAGTGGCCGCTGGAACTGCCGTCGCAGGAGGAGCGGAGGGCGCCACAACAGGCGCGGCCGCAGGGATCTCGGCAGTGACTGAGTCGTAGTGCTGCAGCTTGTAGAAGATAGGGGTGACCTCGAACGGCATCTTGTCTCGAGCGTTCATGGGCGCATATCGCTTGGCTGTGAGCATGTGGACCTTGTCGTCCCATGGGTCAGTCTTGAGCCAGCTTCCGAGGGGCAGGGCGGCGGTCTGCGTCAGGTCGTCCCAGTTAAGCTTGGGAGCCATCTTTTGCAGCTCTGCCATCCAAGGCGTGCCGTCGGCCTTCAGAAGCGAATCGCCCAGCTTGGGCGAGTTCAGCTGCTTGAGCACCTTGGCGCGATCAACCAACTGCGCAAAGTAAAGGCCGGCGGAAGGCATGCGGTCTTTGTACATGGAGGCCTGCAGGTACTCCATCGCCTTCTTGGCAGCCTCAGCATTGTCATGCTCGGTGTGGTACATATCAATGCGCTGGAAGGTGGACTCGTCAGGGAACAACAGGCGGTCATTGAAAGCGTAGCGGGTGTCAATATGGTGGCCCATGGCGATGTGCGCCAGTTCCATGGCTACCACGGAGGCGATGGCTTCTTCACTGGGCAGCGAGTCAATGAGGCCCTTGCTGATCAAGATGGTGTTGCCGACGGTTGTTGTTTCGATGGTATCGGTAAGGAGGATGCGGGTGTGCAACTGGTCAGTAAATGCCAGATTGTTGGGCACCACTAGGTTGACGACGATCTGGTCGAGGACCTTGTTCTCATAGCCGCCCTGGTTGAGAGGGGCTACCAGGCCGGCTTCCACCAGGCGGTCAATCACGTTGTTTTCAGCCTGGGTGATCCACATGCGGGATGCCTGGAGGGGCCCCACGTCCTGAGCATCTTCGCTCTTGTCGACTGCGTCGTCCACCTTTACGCTGACATTTTCACTGTCGCGTGTGGGGAGCTTGAGGGAGTAGCCCCAGAAGTGAGTCTGCGCCTTGAGGCCGACGGACTTTGAGCCTTCAATGCGCTGAGTCTCTTCAACATATACGGCGACCGGGAGCCAGATGCCGGGCTGCACATTCATCCGCCAACTGT
>Ga0316232_1001780_pt1 | contig 24883 bp, 17 predicted proteins | sample TBHtaG_FD_206006 | JGI IMG/M metagenome (GOLD analysis project Ga0316232, IMG submission 206006) | Freshwater microbial communities from Trout Bog Lake, Wisconsin, USA - TBH18025_13 | ecosystem: Environmental > Aquatic > Freshwater > Lake > Hypolimnion/Profundal zone | place: USA: Wisconsin... | reverse complement strand
AGGGCCAGCAGGGAAGCTGTACGGCCAATGCTATTGTATCTGGCCTACGTGAATATTTGGAAATTAAGAGCGGCGCAACGCTAGTGCGACTATCCCGCGCCTTTTTGTATTACGAGGAACGGGAAAAAGAAGGCACCGTCGATCAAGACGCTGGAGCCATGCCCGTAGATGGCATGGATACGCTCAAAAACATTGGTGTTTGTCCCGAATCAGAGATGCCGTACTCGGACGCTGATTTTACCACTGCACCGACAAGCCAGGATATCATCGATGCGACTCCGTACAAAATCGCTGAATATCGAGCGGTATCTTCAATTGCACTTATGAAAGCGGCATTAGCAGAAGGAAATCCCGTTGTACTGGGTTTCCTTGTTTACTCCTCATTTGAAAGCGACGCCGTTGCAAAGACTGGTATTATCCCTATTCCGGACGTTAATAATGAGGAATTATTAGGTGGCCATGCCGTGCTCGCGGTTGGCTATGACGATGCAAAAGGATGGGTGATTATCCGAAATTCCTGGGGCGAAGGCTGGGGAAATAAGGGCTATTGTTATATGCCTTACGGCTATTTCACTCCAGATTTGGTTTCCGATTATTGGGTCGGGACGTTATAATAGGCTATCACAGACCGCCGAGCAAAATAAACGTAAGCGTCAAGAAAACCGTTACCAAATGACAATTGTCAAGGTAAAGGCTTTTTGACGCTTACGCTATTCAGATCAAGCCCGATGCTTTACTTGCGGTATAATTCCGAAACATTTCCCTGACTGCTTCTATCGATAATAAATGTCTCTTAGCAGATACGTCTTCAAACTTGACCCACACCATGCCATCATTACGTCGACTAAGTATTGCAATTTGCTTTTTCCCATCTTTTCGGACTACTATTCTCAACATCTCACCTTCAAGAACTTTGATTCCAAGTACCTCATGACTAGCACCTCCCACACAATGCGTTAACCTTCTTTATTAAGATCCAATTTTATCTTTAAAATTTCTTGATAAAGCGCATTGCTATTCCAATCCTTCATTCCTATAAAGTCATCTAATATAGCTCGTAATATATCGCTTCGGCTTGGCGTAGTCTGACCTTCAACGCTAAGTTTGGATGCTAATTTATCTAAAAAATCAATATGATTCTGCTTTAAATATGCTGTAATTCGGGGAAAGCTCGTATTATGAACACCCATATATAACACCTCAAATAAATTGTAGCACAGTAACGTTACCTTAGCAATGTATTAATTTAGTTTAGGTTATCTTTAAGTTTTTATAGCAATTAAGTAACGTTACTATAAAAATGTAATTTATTAAGGGGCCCGCTCAAACAGGTTTTACAACCTATCTTGAGACAGCCCCTTTTATCGTGTTCGGAAAGGTTAATTTATGAGAGCAGGGGGCCATCTTCGGCTACATTGCCTCAACGAACTATATGTAACTTAAATGCACTGTGTTACACATATCGAGCAAATAGATTATATATATCTTTAAGCAGGACTATCTTATACAATATGATAAAATTAATGGAATTTATTTGTAGGAATTGCTCAAAAAATGTCGAAATTGGATAAGCCTACAAATCTAATTATAATAATCAAAACTACAAACGATTTAGTGCTGTGCTGTCCCATATAATTGAGAGTACTGGAGATGCACAATATGTTTAAGTTAAGGTTAGATACCTTACGCAAGAAACTCTTGGTTGCAATTTTAATAGGATTTGTAATTCCTTATTTAATAAGCAGTCTTATCGTAACAAATTTTATAAGAAACAAGATTGAAGACGACTTCAATCAGTTAGCCGACGAACAGTTGGATAAGGCTCACTTTATTATCTATGAAACGATTGTTAATCCTGCATATCGAGCTATAACAGCTTTAGCAAATGATAACGATACCAAGGAATTGATCCAAATAATAGGTAATAATACGAGCAATCAAAACATAAGTATTGATGCTTATAAAGGCCTTCAGCTTTATCATAAAACACAGAAAAGTCTCAGGGGTATCGGGATTGGGACTGAACAAGGAGGATACTTTGTCCATCCAGAAGTTGTAGGGCGAGACCCAAACTACGATCCTCGTAAGCGTCCTTGGTACTCAGACGCAATTCATAGGAGATCCCCAATTCTAACTAGTCCTTACATTAGAACCGACGGAACGCTAACATTAGCCATCGCTCAAGCTGTTACAAACGAACAAGATACCCCTATTGGGGTTATCGTTTTCGGGTGGTCGTTAAAAGATTTTCAAGACCAAATTCAACAATTTAAAATTGGTTCCACTGGCTACATAATGGTCTTAGATGCAGATAACCATTTCATTGTCAGCCCTAGAAACAATGCTTGGCTTTCTAAAAATCCAGACGAAATAGGATTATCGGATTTCCAAAACTTAGAAAATAAAGCATATGGGATTAATCTCGTGAACGTTGACGGCGAGCCTAAGTTTATGAGAGTTAAAATCTCAAATACTGGCTGGAAAATCGTCTCTATTATAGATGCCCAGGAGATATCTCAACACGTTTCTGATTTCGTCGTCAAAATTGCGTTGGTGTATCTCTTAACCTTCCTAGTCATCCTTTCGATCATCATATTCACATCTGAACGTCTTACTGCGTCGATTGAAGCCTTGTCGAAAGCTGCAGTTGCTTTTTCCAATGGGGAAACTAACGTTCATGTTGACATCAAGACCAATGATGAAATAGGTTTATTAACAAAAACTTTTAATAACATGGTTGTACATATCGAAAAACGCAACAAAGAGATTGGCAGATTGAATTGCCTTAACTTAATTGGAGAAACGGCAGCTGGACTCGCACATGAAATACGTAATCCACTGACAACGGTTAGGGGATATTTGCAATTTTTAGCTCAAAAAGAGGCTAAATATCTTTCTCAATTTCGCATCATGATAGAAGAACTGGACCGAGCGAATGTAATTATAACCGAATTCTTATCTTTGGCAAAAAACAAACTGATAGAATTAAAATTAAATGATCTGAACAACATCATTAACAGCCTCTATCCCCTGATTCAAGCAGATGCCATTGTTTTAAACAAAACAATCAAAACGGACCTAGCAGAAATACCGTTATTATTATTAGATGAAAATGAAATCCGTCAACTAATTCTGAATCTTACCCGAAATGGTTTAGATGCAATGGATCCCGGTACAACGCTTACTATAAGAACACTTATGAAGGAAGATGAAGTTATGCTTGAGATCAGCGACCAAGGTAAAGGAATTGACCCGAAAATGATCGAAAACTTAGGCCTTCCCTTCATGACAACGAAAGAAAATGGAACAGGCCTTGGGTTAGCGGTTTGTTATAGTATAGCTGCAAGGCATAATGCACGGATTACAGTGAATTCAGGGCTAAGTGGTACTACATTTTATATCTCCTTTACATTGAGGAAATGCGATAGGCTGGTTAATAATTAACCAGCCTATCGCATTCATCCGAGACCATTAGACGAATAGCTCTATACCTGTTTTCTCCCTACGTCTGGGGGAACATATACAATTTCTTACAAGCACCAGCTAACCCGTGCCACAACTTACGAAGTCAGGTGTGTTTTCTTTGCAGCCTAACTACACACTCAATGTGGTGGGTATGGGGGAACATGTCCACAGGCTGAATTTCCCTGGTTTGATAGCCATTTTCGGCCAGCAGCGCCAAATCCCTGGCCAACGAGGCAGGGTTGCAGGAAACATAGACAATCCGCTCTGGCTCCATACGCACAAAGGTTTCCAGAACCTGCGGCGCGCACCCGGCCCGTGGCGGGTCGACCACCACGGCGTGGGGGCGTATTCCTTGGTCGTACAGCCGGGGCATGACCTGGACCGCGTCGCCGACAATGAACTCCACGTTGCCCACGCCGTTGGCCTGGGCATTTTGCCGCGCGTCATCCACCGCAGCGGCCACCACCTCAATGCCATAGACTTTGGCGGCCTGACGGGCCAGGAACAAGGTAATGGTACCTGTACCGCAGTAGGCGTCAATAACCGTCTCGTTTCCTGAAAGTCCGGCATACTCCACCGCTTTATCATAAAGCACCTTGGCTTGGGCGGCATTAACCTGAAAAAAAGAATGGGGGGAAATACGAAAAACAAACTCTCCCATCCGGTCGGTGATGGTATCCCGGCCCCACAGCGTCCTGGTCCGTCCGCCCAAAATGACATTAGTCTTCTTGGAATTGACGTTATGAACAATACTGACAAGCCCCGCTATTTTCTCCCGCAGGCGGGCGACAATCCGCTCGGATTGCGGCAGATCGGCGGTGGCGGTGACTAGTATCACCATCACCTCACCAGTTGCCGTGCCGACTCGTCCCAGAACATGGCGGAGGACCCCTTGACCGCTGTGTTCATTGTAGGGGCGAATACCAAGATCGGTTAGCAGCCTCCTGACCTCGCAGGCGATGGCGTTGTTGCTGTCATGCTGGATGAAGCAGCGGTCGGTGTCGATAATATCATGGGTACCCTGGGCGAAGCATCCCACAGCCACCCGTCCGTTGGCTTCCCCCACCGGAAACTGCATTTTATTACGGTAAAACCAGGGATCGTCGGCCCCAATCACAGGATGAACCACCGTTCCCGGCAGCCTTCCGATGCGGGTGACAGCGTCGATGACGGTCTGACGTTTGGCGGCAAGCTGCCCGGGATAGTCCAGGTGCTGGAGCTGACAGCCGCCGCAGCGGTCAAAAATACTGCACCGGGGGTTGGTCCGGTGCTGTGCAGGCTCGATCACCTGTTCAAGTTGCCCTTTGGCATAATTTTTTTTGACCTCGGTGACCTTGGCCCGGATGCGTTCCCCCGGCAGGGCGAGGGGTACAAAGACCGTAAAGTCCTCAACCCTGCCCACACCTTCTCCGCTGTGTCCCAGACCGGCAATATCGATGATATATGTTGCGCCTTTTTTTACCGGTATGTTAGCGTTCATGATTCCCCTTACTTTTTGCGCGTATTATCCCAGGCTTGTATTACACCTTCGCGGGACTGCTGTGCTCGCCTTCGGCGGCTTTGCCCAGTTCAATCAGAGTATCAGTGTATTCTTTGAGTTTGTGGCCGACCAACTGATGAATGGTCCCATCGGGATACTCGCCATCGGCGCTCGCCTCTCCCGCCGGGACGCCGGTCAGGATTTCGATGCCCTCATCAATGGTTTTCACCGGATAGATGTGGAACTTGCCATCAGCTACCGCCGCCACAACCTCGTCGTTCAAGGTCAGATTGTTTACATTCTGATGGGGTATCATCACCCCTTGCTTGCCAGTTAAGCCTTTAATCTTGCAGACCGCGAAGAACCCTTCGATCTTTTCGGTGGCGCCGCCGATAGGCTGCACCTCACCCTTTTGATTGACCGAGCCGGTAACAGCGATATACTGCCTGATCGGCACTCCGGCCAGACTGGACAAAATAGCATACAACTCGGTGCTCGAAGCACTGTCACCGTCAACACCGTCATAAAGCTGTTCGAAGGTAAGGCTTGCAGTCAGGGTCAGAGGATTTCGCTGGGCGTATTTCTCGCCAAGAAATCCGCTCAGGATTAGGACGCCTTTGCTATGGCTGGTCCCGCTCATTTTGGTTTCGCGTTCGATGTTGATGACCCCGCTCTTGCCAAGGTAAGTATTGGCGGTGATCCGGGATGGCTTGCCAAACATATACTCACCCACCGACAATACAGCCAGGCCGTTGACCTGCCCCACCGTTTCGGCGTCAGTATCCACAAGCAGTTTGCCTTCCGCGAACATCTCCTGCAGTCGTTCTTCGTACTTGTTATAGCGATTGCGTTTTTCAGTGATCGCCGTCTTGATATGCTCGGCCCGCACAACCGGACTATTCTCCACCGTCGCCCAGGTGTCGGCCTCACAAAGAAGTTCCACAATATCATTGAACTGGGTTGTCAGCTTTTCCTGGCTGCCGGACAGCCTTGTGGCGTATTCCACCACCTTGGCCACCGCCGGCCGGTCAAAATGCTTCAACTTTTCCCGCTGAACCGTGGAAGCGACAAATCCGGCAAGTTTCTCGATATTTACCGGGTTGTTATCCATCTGGGTGTCAAAATCGGCAAAAACTTTGAACAACTTACGGAAATCTTCGTCGTAGTTGAAGGCCATGTGATACAGCTGGGCGTTGCCGACCAGAATGACCTTAACATTAATCGGGATCGGCTGGGGTTTCAGCGACGCCATGGCCAGCATGCCGAACTGTTCGCCGAGGTTCTCAATAACCAATTTGCGGGTCTTCATCACCCGTTTGAGCGCTTCCCATGAGCCGATATTAGTCAAAACATCCTTCATGTTGAGGATGAGATACCCGCCGTTAGCCCGGTGGAGCGCCCCGGCTTTGATCATCGAAAAATCGGTGTTCACCACTCCCATGCGAGCCTCGTACTCCACCCGGCCGATGAGATTGTAGTAAGTAGGATTGATTTCGACCACTACCGGCGCGCCCTTGATTTCCCTGTGATCCACAAAAAGGTTGACCTGATATTTGTCCTTTACGGCCTCCTGCATGCTCTTCTTGAACATCATGAAAGGGTTGTTATCCTCTTCAGCGCTTCCAGGCTTAAAGTCGCCGATGTTTTTTACAACATCCTGTTTGACGGCCTCCAGGTAGGTCACTACCAGTGCATGCTCCTGATACTTGACCTTCAGCTCGTCGATCAAGTGGCCGACGGCAAACAGGCCGATCTTGGTGTCAAGTCCCTTGAGCTGTTCCCTGGTTTCCCGCTCCAGCTGCTGGACCTGGTGAATGGCCTCCAGCGCTTTTTCATGGACAGCCAGCATCGTCTTCTCGATTAACTCCCGCTTCTCGCGGTCAAATTGCTGGAACTCCTCAGGAGTCACCGGTTTGCCGTTCTCCAGCGGCAGGCCGGCAAATCCGGTGGTTGTCCACTGCGGCATGATACCAACCTGTTCTGCCCGCTTGTTGAAAGCATCCATGATGACGCTCCGGCTGTCCTGGAACTTCTTCACAATAGCGGTTTTGGCCTGTTCGTAGTCATCGCTGCTGAACACCTTGGGAATATTGTTTTTCAGGTCGTCAATCAGTTCCTGCATATCCTGGCGGAATACATAACCAAGACCGGCCGGCAGCGACACAGCGACAGGCTGACTCGGATTCTCAAAATTATTGACATAGCACCAGTCCAGCGGCGTAGACTCGCCACAGGCAACCTTGGTTACCGCCGCTTTGGCGTAAGTCATTTTGCCTGTTCCCACCAAACCGGAAAGATAGATATTGTAGCCTGAGTTTTTGGTGAACAACCCGAATTCCACCGCTTTGACGGCCCGTTCCTGGCCGACCATAACCGCCAGCGGCGGAACCGTATCAGTGGTGTCAAATTTCAAGAGGCTGTCCTGGCAAGTAAACCGCAGCTCTTCAGCCTTTAATTCCCGCCCTTTGGTCATACTATCCCTCCACATGACATCATCTAAATAAACCTTCTATTCCTGGTTATCATTTCCCTCTTTGGGTATTTATTCCCTCCCGGCATCGTCCCACTCGACCTCCTGACTGCCACACCGCAGACAGACATCGAAATACTCACGGGGCTGAGCGGTCGCCGCCCTCACCGTGGATTTCTCAGCACCCAGGCGGGTTATACTGGTGATGTTTCCAGCCGGGTCAAAATCGGCAGTCAGCCCGGAAATAGGACCATTGGCGGTGGGGGCCGCCGGGGGAACCTTGCTTGTTCCGAACAAGCGGGTGTTGCCGCAAGTTTTGCATCGGGGCATGTTTTACCACCTCTCCTAGATTAATGATAAATTGAGAAACAGCATGATTATTTTGGTTGTGTTGATAACCGAGTGGGCGATAATCGCGCTAAGCAGCGAACCTGTAAAATGATACAGCAGCGCCAGCCCGGTGCCGACCACCATCAACTCAGCCAGCCAATAAACGTTGAAGTGGAACAAGGCGAAGATGGCCGCGCTTCCTAGTGCGCCGGCCCATAACCCGTAACGGACCTTCAGAGCGGAGAAAGTGAACAGCCGATAGAGCACCTCTTCAGCCACCGGTGCCGCAAGACCGGCGAGAAAGAGCGGCAGAGCCAGCTCTCGCCAGGACGACGCCCCCGCAACCTGCGCCATCAAGGGATGCTGCGAGGGAGTCAGAAAGAAGACGGTGGTGTAAACCCGCTCACTAAAAATACTGACAGCCAAAAGAACCGCACCAGCCGCCACCCCAGCCGCACTGCTGGCGATAAGGCGGCGACCCGGCAAACCCCAGCTGCTTAGAGCGGTGCCGTGCCTGTGCGCCACCAGCCAGACCAGTGAAATCATCACAAGGCGGTCAGTAATTTCCACCACCGTCTGAGTTGCGAACCAACTGGGATACACAATCCGCACCAAAAAGGCTCCGGCAATCAGCCTAAACAGATGCACCGCCAGCACTTCTCCTAAATTCCACGGCACCTTCATATTGAACAATTCTATCCCTCTTTCAGCGCATCAGTACCATTATGCGCCCCTGTACCGCCTTTCATTCGTGAGAAAGATTTGGCTTTCGCCCGCAAAAAAGAAAGGCGCAATAAATTGCGCCTTTCAGAGTGTCCGCAAGTCTATGAAGTTTTTCAACAGCTTGGCCCTTCAACGCGGTTGCGGCCCTTTTCCTTGGCCCGATAAAGAGCCTGGTCAGCCGCTAGAACAAGTTCCTGCGGATCACTTCCCGGTCTGGGCGTTGCCATCGCCACCCCCAGACTGATTGTGACAACACTTTTATCGCTCTGCTGCTCTATATGAAGTCCTTCCACCGCTACCCGGAGCCGCTCAGCGACATTCATCGCCCCAGGCAGATCAGTAAACGCCAGAATAACCGCGAACTCCTCCCCGCCGTAACGGGCGACGAAATCTGCAGCCCGCCCCACCTGCTCCTGCAGCGCCGCCGCCACCCTTCGCAGGCATTCGTCGCCTGCTTGGTGGCCGTAGCGATCATTATACAGTTTGAAGTTATCAATATCAACCATCACCAGCGAAATCGGCTCGGCATTCCGCACCGCCTGTCGCCACATCCGGTCCAGGAACTCGTCAAAAAGCCGCCGATTGGCTATCCCGGTCAGGCCGTCCTGATTCGACAGCCGTCGCAATTCTTCATTAGCGGTTGCCAGCTGATCCTGCTCCCGCTCGATGGCCTTTGCGGCAGGGCGAAAAATGAACAGCGCTTCAAGAAGTAGCACCAACAAGGTGAGAAGCACCACAAAAGTCTCCAGCGTTTCCAGCCTCTTGACCCGCATCTCGCTTTCGTGCTGGAGCTGATCAACCGCCGCATCTTGCGCCGCAAGCAATTCATTGGCCGCAGAAACGACCACTGACAACTGGGGAATATAGATTGTATAGTCATTGTCGGCCAGCGCGATATGATAGCGCCGCATTTTTTCCTCAACGGCAACCGGTGACGCGAACATCACCTGCCGCATTTCGGCTGAAAGCCCGCCGGACAAACCAAGATCGGAACTGCCATAAATCATGGCTCGATGCGCTTCATTCATGGTCTTGACCAGCGACATCAGCTCAGAGCGCAAACGGACCCGCTGGGCCGGCTCAAAACTGACCGCCAGCTGAAAACTGAGCAGTACTCCTTTTTGGGTCAACATCCGCTGTCGACCACCAATATTGATGATCGCGCCACTCGCCTGTTCACCAACAATCGACTGGCGCAGACTAAAGAAGGCCGTTAGTGCCAGCAACGCGATAAGACTCAGGGCAACGATATATTTAACAGTGAGTGCCCGACCCGAGGCGCTCTTCATTGAATCAACCACGCAAGATCTACATCCGTTCTCGCAATAATTTATTGACAAGCTCGGGGTTGGCCCGGCCCTTGGTCTCTCGCATCACCTGTCCGACCAAAAAGCCGATGGCCCGGTCCTTGCCGGCCTGATAATCGGCCACCGACTGCGGGTTGGCGGCAATGACCGCTTCCACCACGGCGACGATTTCGCCTTCGTCCGAGATCTGAACCAAACCTTGCTCTTTGACGATGACTGCAGCGTTTTTACCACTGGTCCACATCGCCTCAAACACCGTCTTGGCGATCTTGCCGGAAATGGTGCCCTTATCCAAAAGCGAAATCAATCCTGCCAGTTTTTCCGGTGCCACAGGGCTGTCTTCGATGGATTGTCCGGCGGAGTTAAGCTGTTTCGATACCTCGCCCATCAGCCAGTTGGCCGCCGCCTTGGCGTCAGCGCCGGCAGCGACGGTGGCGTCGAAATAGTCGGCCATCGCCTTGCTGGCGGTGATCACCCCGGCGTCATAGGCGGACAGAGCATGCTCTTTCGTCAGGCGAGCCTGGCGGGCGTCAGGAAGTTCAGGCAGGCTGCGGCGGATCTCTTCCACCCAGTTGGGATCGGCAACGATCGGCACAAGGTCAGGTTCGGGGAAATAGCGGTAGTCATGGGCCTGCTCCTTGCTGCGGAGTGACAGGGTTATGCCTCTGGCGTCATCCCAGGTACGGGTCTCCTGGACGATCTTGCCGCCCTCACCCAGGACTTCAGCCTGGCGCTCGGCCTCGTATTCCAGCCCTTTTTGCACGGCTTTGAAGGAATTGAGATTCTTGATTTCGGCCTTGGTGCCAAGAGGAGTGGTGCCCGCCGGTCGCAGCGAAATGTTGGCGTCGCAGCGCAGGCTGCCTTCCTCCATCTTGCAGTCAGATACATCGATATACTGCAAGATAGCCTTGATTTTTTCCAGATAGGCCTTGGCCTCTTCCGCCGAGCGGATATCCGGCTCGGACACAATTTCCAGCAGCGGCACCCCGGTACGGTTGTAATCAACCAGCGCGTACTCCGATTTGGTAATACTGCCGGAGTGGATCAGTTTGCCGGCATCCTCTTCCATATGGACCCTGGTGATGCCGATTCTTTTGGTCTGCCCGTCCAGCTCAATATCCAGGTAACCGTCCACAGCGATCGGCAAATCATACTGCGAAGTCTGGAAATTTTTCGGCAGGTCGGGATAATAGTAGTTTTTGCGGTCAAATTTGCTGAAAGGCAAAATCCGGCAATTGAGAGCCAAACCGGTGCGTACCGCGAATTCCAGCACCCTGGCATTCAGCACCGGCAGCACGCCAGGCAGCCCCAGGCAAACCGGACAAACATTGGTATTCTGCCCAGCCCCGAACTTGGTACTGCAACCACAGAAAATCTTCGATTCGGTTTTCAGTTCGGTGTGGACTTCCAGACCGATGACAATTTCATAATCCATAGCTTATGCCTCCCGTAGCGGCGCAAGGCGCGTGTGGTAGTCGTTATTCTGCTCAAAGGCGTAAGCCGTCCGCAGGATGGTTTCCTCGCCCAGCGGCCTGCCAATGATCTGCAGCCCGATAGGCAGCTTGCCTTTAAAGCCGCAGGGCAGGGAAATGGCAGGCACCCCGGCCAAATTGACAGGTACGGTGCAGACATCCTCCAGGTACATAGCCAGCGGGTCATCCACCTTTTCGCCGATCTTGAAGGCCGGTGTGGGCGCAATCGGGGTGATGAGAACATCAACCTTTTCAAAGGCCTGGTCAAAATCTTGCTTGATCAGGGTCCGAACCTTGAGAGCCTTCAGGTAGTAGGCGTCATAGTAGCCTGAACTCAGGGCGTAAGTGCCCAGCATGATCCGGCGCCGGACTTCCTCGCCGAAACCTTCGGTGCGGGACTTTTTGTACATGGCGATGATGTCGTCGCCTTCGCCGCGGTAACCGAAGCTGACGCCGTCATAGCGGGCCAGATTGGAGCTGGCCTCGGCGGTGGCAACAAGGTAATAAGCCGCCAATGCGTACTCGGTATGAGGCATGGACACTTCCCGATAGTCGGCGCCCATGGCTTTCAGCTGATCAATCGCCTGGTAAATGGCCTTCTCCACCGCCGGGTCCATGCCGGCGACAAAGTATTCTTTCGGCAGACCGATTTTGAGCCCTTTGATATCAGTCACCAGCGCCTTGGTGTAGTCAGGCACCGGCGCGTCGATAGAGGTCGAATCCCGGTGATCGTAGCCGCTGATGGCGTTCAGCACCAGGGCGGCGTCGGTGATGTCCCGGGTGATAGGCCCGATCTGATCAAGGGAGGACGCGTAGGCCACCAGACCGTAGCGCGACACCCGGCCGTAAGTGGGCTTTAGGCCGACAACGCCGCAATAGGCTGCCGGCTGGCGGATCGAGCCGCCGGTATCAGACCCCAGTGCCCAGATGGCTTCGGCCGCAGCCACCGCCGCGGCCGAACCGCCGCTGGAACCGCCGGGAACAGTGTCGGTATCCCAGGGGTTGCGGGAGGCGAAACAGGCCGAATTCTCGGTGGACGAGCCCATGGCGAACTCATCCATATTGGTTTTGCCGAGGATAACCGTTTCCTGGGCGGCCAGCTTGGTTGTGACGGTGGCGTCGTAAGGCGGGACAAAGCCGGCCAGAATTTTCGACCCGCAGGTTGTCTTGACACCCTTGACGCACATATTGTCCTTGAGAGCGCCAGGGATGCCGGCCAGCGGAGCGATGTCCTCGCCGCGCCCGATCATCTCGTCCACCTTGCGGGCCTGGCCGAGAGCCGCTACCTTGGTCAGAGTTATGTAGGCCCGCACCTGGTCTTCCACGGCGGTGATGCGATCATATACAGCCTCGGTGATTTCCACCGCCGAGACCTCTTTTGCCTTCAATTTGCTATGCAGTTGGTGCGCCTTCAGCTTATGCAGTTCCATGTCGTGCCCCCTACCCTTCCATAACTTTCGGCACCTTGAAGTAGCCGTCTTCCTGTTCGGGGGCGTTGGCGAGAGCCAGTTCCCGCGGCAGCGAAGGCGTGGCCTTGTCGGCGCGCATCACATTTTTCAGGGGCAGGACATGGGCGGTCGGCTCCACCCCGTCGGTATTCACCTTGTCAAGCATATCGACATATTCCAGAATAGCGTTCAACTGGTCGGTAAACTTGACAATCTCGCTTTCGCCAAGCTCCAGCCGTGCCAGCAGCGCCACCCCTTCCACGTCTTTCCGAGTTATTTTCATCATTTCACCGCCTAAATAATAATAAGAACTATATGTTTCAAAAATGACATTTTCGCCGTCTCGCCACCCAGGCCGTTCAGAAGCCTCCAAATGCTAGGAAGGGCGAGGGAGCGAGCGAAGACAGTACGATGTATGTACGGCAAGCGAAGCTCCCGAAGGCCTGACAACGCAGTTGGGGGGTTATCAACGGCCTGGGAATATTATACCATGTCTGTCCCAGCTTGCACCAATCCGGCAAACTCGCTCTCGTCAAGCACCTTGACTCCCAGTTGCCGGGCCTTGTCCAGTTTGCTGCCGGCCTCAACGCCGGCCACCACATAGTCAGTCTTCTTGCTCACCGCTCCGGCCACCTTGCCGCCAAGGCGTTCAATGATTTCGCCGGCTTCGCTGCGGGACATGCCGGACAGGGTTCCTGTCAGCACAAACGTCTTACCGCTGAAGGGCCCGCCGGTTATCTCGCCTGATCGTTCCTCAGTCAGCTTCACCCCTGCGGCTCGCAGCTTTTCAACAAGAGTCAGGTTTTCCGCCGCAGCGAAATAAGCGACCACGCTTTCGGCGATCTTCGGCCCAATCTCCTCAATCACCGTCAAGTCCTCGATCCCGGTCCTGGCAAGGACGTCGATGTCACCGAAACGCCTGGCCAGCTGTCCGGCCGCCTTGACTCCCACATGACGGATACCAAGGCCGAACAACAGCCGGCTGAGTCCGGCCTGTTTGCTTTTCTCGACAGCTTCCAGTAGATTCTGGACCGACTTCGGGCCCATCCGCTCCAGGCCCAGCAAATCATCGGCAGTCAGCCGGTACAGGTCGGCGGCGTCGGCGATAAGTCCGGCGTCAAGCAGTGCGGTCAGCACCGCCGGTCCCAGACCGTCGACATCCATGGCGTCGCGGGAAACAAAATGAAACAGACCTTCCCGGCGCAGGGCCGGACAATGGGGATTAGTGCACTTCCAGGCCGCCTCGCCGGACAGCCGGGTTATCGGACTGTCGCAGGCCGGACAGTGGGTTGGCATGGTGAACGCCTTTTCCTGGCCGGTCCGCTCGCCGGGAATCACCTCAATGATCTCAGGAATGATTTCACCGGCTTTATGAATTTTCACCGTGTCACCGATGCGAATATCTTTTTTGCTGATATAATCTTCATTATGCAGCGCCGCCCGGGCCACGGTTGAGCCGCCAAGCTGGACAGGCTCCAGATCGGCGGTCAGGGATATGATCCCAGTCCGTCCAACGGCTGGGACAATGTTCAAAACCTTGGTGACTGCCTCTTCGGCCGGAAACTTAAAGGCGATGGCCCAGCGGGGGTCCTTGCTGGTACTGCCCAGAGCCTCCTGACCGGCAATATCGTTAAGCTTGATTACCAGGCCGTCAATGCCGTATGGCAGATCGGCCCGCTTTGTGTCCCAGCTTTCGCAGTAGGCGATCACCGCCTCGATATCAGCGAATATCCGGTAGCTGGGGTTGACCTTCAGCCCGGCCCTGGCCAAAAACTCCAGGGTTGCCGCATGGGTAGCAAGCTCCACCCCTTCCCTGGCTCCAAGACCATAGACGAAAATATCCAGCGCACGGTCGGCTGTAACCTTGGGGTCGAGCTGGCGAAGCGATCCGGCGGCGGCGTTGCGGGGATTGGCGAACAGTGCTTCACCCGCCGCCTCCCGTTTTTCGTTGAGACGATCGAACTCCCGGCGGGCCAGATAGACCTCGCCCCGCACCTCAAGCAAGCCGGGCATGGGCCCAGTCGCTTCAGACAGCATAAGCGGCACCGCCCGGATAGTACGGACGTTGGAGGTCACATCCTCCCCGAAAGTACCATCACCCCGGGTGGCGGCCCGGACCAGCCGTCCCTTCTCATAGACCAGATTGATTGCCAGTCCGTCGATTTTCAGTTCCACGACATATTCGACCCTATCGGCCCCCAGGCCGCTGCGCACCCGGTTGTCAAAAGCTCGCAGCTCCTCAGCCGAGAAAGCGTTCCCCAGGCTGAGCATGGCCGAAAGGTGGGCCACCCGGCCGAATCCCTCGGTCGGCGCCCCACCCACCCGCTGGGTCGGGGAGTCTGGGGTGATCAGGGACGGATAGGTTGCTTCAATAGCCGTGAGCCGCCGCAGGAGAGCGTCGAATTCGGCGTCAGCTATCTCGGGGGCATCAAGAACATAATAACGGTGGCTATGATGATTGATCATCTGCCGGAGTTCGGCCGCGACCCGGGAGGCTTCCTCCAGACTGGACGGCAGAGTATTTTCCATGATAGTCACTCCTAACCTTATTAAAGCTTCTTCATCGCTATATCTTCGTCAGTGGTGCGAACTTCACCATCAGTTGCCTGATACCCAGCCCGGGGAATGCAACCTTGACCTCCTGGCTGTCGCCGCTGCCGCGCACCTCTACCACCGTGCCGGTACCCCACTTGGAGTGCTCGACTTTGTCGCCGGCCTTCCAGTCGGCGTCCGGCTTTGGCGCGGCCCGCTGCGGCAAAGGGCTCATCGGCACAATGGTGGAAGGCATCGGCATCCGCCCCTGACTACTGGGCTCCCGCTTGACAACCGGCTTCTCCACCAGCTCCTCAGGTATTTCCTTCAAAAACCGCGACGGCAGGTACATGACGCTGTTGCCGTAGATGGTCCGCAGCCGGGCGTTGGTGACAAACAGCTTACGCTGGGCGCGGGTGATGCCGACATAGCAAAGGCGGCGTTCCTCTTCCACCTCGGTTTCATTCATCAGCGTCCGGGCGTGAGGGAAGATGCCCTCCTCCAGCCCGGCCATAAATACCACAGGGAATTCCAGGCCCTTGGCCGAATGCAGGGTCATCAGCGTCACCCTGTCCTCGGTCGTATCGGCACTGTCGATGTCCGACACCAGTGCCACATGGCTGAGGAAATTCTCCAGGTTATCTTCCAGTTCACCGGCAGAGAATTCCTTGGCCACACTGAGCAGTTCCTTGAGATTTTCAATCCGGGCTTCAGCCTGGGGCGTCTGTTCTGCTTCCATTTCCGCCAGGTAGCCTGAATCGTGTATGATGGCCTCGATGATCTTGGTCACCGACAGCTTCTCCACCTTGGCGGTAAGGTTAAAAATCAGCGTGGCCAGATTCCCCACTTGAACCTTGGCCCTGCTCATGAGACCTGTCACCACATCCGGGTTGGATACTACGTCAAACAAGGAAAGATTATTGTTGTTGGCATACTCGGTCAGGCGGGCAATGCTGGTGTCGCCGATGCCCCGGCGGGGAACGTTGATGATCCGCAGCAGGCTGACGGCATCAGCTGGATTAAAGATTACCCTGAGGTAAGCCAAAATATCCTTGATTTCTTTCCGCTCGTAGAACTTCACCCCGCCGACGATGATATAGGGGATACCGCCGCGCATGAAAGATTCCTCCACCACCCGGGACTGGGCGTTGGTACGATACAGCACCGCCATTTCCCGGTAGGGCACGCGAAAAATAGTATGCTGTTTGATGATATTATCAGTAATATAGCGGGCTTCGTCCCGCTCATCCATCGCCAGATAGTGGGTGATACGATCACCGGTCGGATTCTCGGTCCACAGCGACTTGGGTTTCCGGTCCAGATTATTCGCAATAACCGTATTGGCGGCTTCCAGGATATTCTGGGTGGAACGGTAGTTTTGCTCCAGCTTGATCACCCGGGCGTCGGGATAGTCGGCCTCAAAATCGAGGATATTGCTGATATCGGCCCCGCGCCAGCCATAGACACTCTGATCGACGTCACCCACAACGAAAATATTGCGGTGTTTAGCCGCCAGCAGCCGGGCCAGGAGATACTGGGCCCGGTTGGTATCCTGGTACTCATCGATCAGGATATAGCGGAACTTCTCCTGGTATTTGGCCAGTACCTCCGGCGTGTCCTGCAGCAGGAAAACGCTGAGCATCAACAAATCGTCAAAGTCCAGCGCGTTGTTGAGCCGCAGCCTCTGCTGGTAAAGGGAATACACCTCCGCCACCTTTTGCTGGTGGAAATTGTCGGCCTCCCGGGCGAAGGCCGGGGCATCGGTCAGCACGTTCTTGGCATTGGATATAATCGCCTGGATACCGTTTGGGGGGAAAAGTTTATCATCAAGGTTCAGTACTTTCAAACACTGCTTGATCAGGGCGATGCTGTCACCGGAGTCATAAATGACAAAACTGCGGTTATAGCCTGGCAGATTGTCGATCTCCTGGCGCAAAAAGCGGGCGCAAAAAGCGTGGAAGGTACTGAGCCAGATATCCTTGGCGCTGTGACCGACCATCGAATACACCCGTTCCTTCATCTCGGCGGCGGCTTTGTTGGTAAAAGTAATGGCCAGGATATTATAAGGCGGGACGCCCTGCTGCAGCAGATGGGCGATCCGGCTGGTCAGCACCCGGGTCTTGCCGCTCCCGGCGCCGGCGATAACCAAAAGTGGGCCGTTGATATGATTGACTGCTTCCATTTGGGCTGGATTGAGTTTGTCGAATATATTCCGCATTTTTTCCTCCGAATACTATCATTGAACATAAGTATTTTCTCCATAAGGGCGCTATTTCCTGTTGCATGACTAAAAATAGCAAAGTTCGTAAAGTAACCAGGTTGCTTTTTACCATTTCGCCCCAGAGCATTTCATTGCATGGGAGCACTGTCACCTTGCGACCTGTACCCTGAATATGAATACACTATAAATACTTTTGAAAGGGAAACTTGCCATGTCTGAAAAATGGACCTGTGCTCCAGGCCTGAACAACTGCGACTGCATTCCGGCCACCGAACCTGACTGCTTGGCCGGCAACCAAACGGCGCTGAATCTCATGGCCCTGGACGCGTATATTTACGGCTATCCGCTGGTGCTCACTGCAGCAACAAAAAAAACGATGCTGGCGAGCGGAGCCTGTATCAACCAGTTCCTCCATGCCCGCGCATTCCCCGACCCCCACTATACCACCATCATCAGGCCCAATGTCGATACCCTCTATTCCATGGCCTGGCTGGACATCTCCCGGGAACCTGTTGTCCTGTGTGTGCCAGATACCCATAACCGCTATTACCTTATGGAACTTCTCGATCCCTGGACCAATGTATTCGCGTCGATAGGAGCTCGCACAACCGGCACCCGGGAAGGAGCTTTTGCGATTACTGGCCCTCAGTGGAACGGGCGGCTCCCGGAGGGAGTCATCAGGGTTGATGCTCCCGCTAACTCGGTATGGATCATCGGCCGCACCCAGACCAATGGGCCCCAGGACTATCCGCCTGTCCATGACATCCAGGACGGATACACCTTAATACCCCTCAGCTGCTGGGGAAAACCAACCCCTGGCGATCTTGGCTGTTACGCCAAAAGCAAAATAGAGCTAACCCCGGTGGACCAGGTTGCCGCCATGAACGCTGCCGCCTTCTTTCAGACCATGACGCGAACCATGTCCCAAAACCCGCCTTGGATACAGGACCCGGCGCTGAATGAAAAACTCGCGGCCCTGGGACTGGTGCCAAACAGATATTTTGATTACTCCAGCCTCAGTCCGTCGGTCAAAGCTGCTCTTGGGTTCTCTGCTGACTTCGGTCAAAAGCTGATCAAAGCTGAAGCCGTCAAAAAATACTTCACCATGAACAATAACGGCTGGGCTGTACTGCGTAAAAACACGGGATTCTACGGAGCGGATTTACCTTCAGCGGGCGATTGCCGCCCTGGCAGGAATCGGGGCCAACCTGCCCCAGGATTCAGTCTACGCTCCCGCATTTACCGATACCGCCTGTATACCCTTAGCCGGACACAACGACTACCTCATTCATTTTGATAAAAGGTATCTTCTCCCGGTTCATGCCTTTTGGTCGGTAACCCTCTATAATCCCAGGGGCTATCTGAGTGAAAACCCGATTCACCGTTATGCCGTCAGTCCTCATCTCGAACCATTGAACTATCATGCCGATGGCTCTCTGGATATCTTTGTCGGCAATATTGCACCCGGAAAAGACGCTGCCACCAATTGGCTGCCAGCCCCCAAGGGCCGGTTTAATCTGGCTCTGCGGCTGTATTGGCCGGGACGGCCGATTCTTGACGGGCGATGGCAGCCGCCGGTGATACTGAAGATATAGCTACTCTGACTTGACCGATATATGCTTCCTTCGCCTCCAACATTCAACGCCACCCAAAACACGATAAAAACCATGCTTGCCTTGAAAAGCATGGTTTTTCCATTTGATTCATATTTATTTTTCGTTCTTAACATTCGATTATTAGGCTCGTCATCTACCTATGACCTGACTCCACGGATCAACCCCGCATGTTATCGCACTTTAATCAACTGTTATCGTCTTTTGGAGATTTTCTAATCGGTATATCCTGCATATCAGGCCGATTTTTCTCCATCCAAATAGCAAAGGCAATATTCCAGAGCGCTGCTCTTAAATGCGGTTCATCTTTCATTCCTCTGAGATAGCAGGACAAATGCCTGAGCGCGCTGTCAATCAAAGAATGAATCGGAATGCCTTTTTCACAGTTTCTCTCGCCGTATTTTTTCGCGCCTTGCTCACAGTGAATGGCCAATTCGTGAATCGCGTCCCATGGAATCAAATCATAGCGCCCTTTCCCTTCGTGTAAATCTCTAACAGCCCCGGTGTTGAACTCTGTCCTGTTTCCGCTGTCCTTAATGTCCATTTTCCACCGCCCATTGAAGTTTTGCCGTGATGCTCATCATCTTATTCTGCAAAAACTTCTATTTTTCCTCTTTAAATCTCCTGTTTTGCACTTGTTTAGTCCTATGGCGCACGATGGCACACTTCTTGCGGGGCTTCGCAGCATTCAACACAATTTGGCTAAGAACAGGGACTTAAGGGTATTGCCGCCGTCGGGGCATAATAAAAAGGGGATTTTTTGTCCCGGCCCGAATAAAAAAGAAAACCACTGCGATGATGACTTCACTCTGCACGCAGCCGGTTTTTCTGACAAATATTTATACCGAAGTCGATAACTGAGGTGATCAGACATGTCTTACTGGCAGTCAATCGCGATTTTTGGCGCTGTGGTCGAGGAAGGTAGTTTTTCCGGAGCAGCAAAAAAACTTGAACTCACCCAACCTACTGTTTCCTTCCATATTGACAACCTGGAAAAGGATTTCGGGTGTCAATTATTCCAGCGCACCGCCCGGGGGGTGACCCTGACCGTCTACGGGGAAATACTGCTGCATCATACCGGCAAAATCAACGCCCAGCTGCTGGAAGCCCATAACCAGATCAAGGCCATGCTGGAAGGTGCAGCCGGCAAAATCTGTCTGGGGGCCAGCACCATTCCGGCCGAATACATTATCCCCCAGCTGATTGCCGCATTTCTGCGAACTCAGCCTGGGCTGCAATTTTCCCTCCATTCCGGGGACAGCCAGACCGTCCTGGCCGGCTTTGATAGCGGCAACTATCCCATCGCCATCGTCGGCACCCGTCCCGGCGGCGAACATCCTGTCCTGGAGCTGTGGCACGACGAACTGGTGCTGATCGCCTCCCCGGCAATCTGCGCCAGACTTGGTACTGCCCCGCCCTTGACCGAGCTTTTTTCTTACCCCTTCATCGCCCGGGTCGTTTCTTCAGGCTCGCTGCGGACGGTTCATGCCGCGCTGGAAAGCCGGGGGATCTCCCCGGACCAGATGCGTATCATTCTTGAAGTCGACGGTAACGAAGCCCTGAAGTCGGCGGTTATCAGCCAGCTCGGCCTGGCGTTCATCTCCAAATGGGCCATCCAGCAGGAGCTGCAGGCAGGCACTCTGCAGACAATCGCTACCCCCGGCCTGACGATACCACGGCGCTTTTACGCAGTCTGCCGCCAGCCGCTGGTGCCGACCTGTTTTCAGTTATTCTGGGATTTCCTCGCCGACCAGGCCGCTAAGAACGGCTAGCCTCCACCATTGGCGGCACAACCTGTTTCTTGCGGGACATCACTCCGGGCAGGTAGAGCACTCCCGCCTGGCCTTGCTGGCCAAAAGCCTGTTCCACAAGCGCCACCGACCGCCCGGTGTAAATAAGATGGGAACATTCATTCATGATATCAGTGATCATCAGAATAGCCACATCATAGTCCTCGTGCTGGCACAGGCCAACTAACTGCTCCTGCAGCTTGGCCTTGGCGGCCAAAATTTCCGTCGGGTCCATTACCGAGATTTGGCCGATGGCCACCCGGTTTTCGCCGATCTGAAACTCTTTCAGGTCGCCGCGGATAATTTCGGAGGGGGATAAATCACCGATACCCGAACCGGCTTTAAGCAGCGCCATGCCAAATTCATCAAGATTAACACCGGCCAGAGCGGCGAGCTTTATGGCCGTTTCTTTGTCTTTGGGGCTGGCTGTGGGCGACTTGAAGAAAAAAGTGTCAGAGATGACCCCCGCCAGCAGCAGCCCGGCGATGTTCTCCGGTATGACAATATCTCTGTGCCAATGCATATTGGCCACAATGGTAGCCGTAGATCCCACCGGTTCGTGGCGGATAAAGATCGGCTCACTGGTCTCAAGGCCCCCAAGCCGGTGATGGTCGATGATCTCGACGATGTGCGTTTCTTCCACCCCTTGCACCGCCTGTGACCGTTCATTATGATCAACCAGGATAACCTTTGCCCGCTCAGGAACAATCAGGCGGTCGCGGTCAATCATCCCGATAAGGCGGTTGTTCTCCACCACTGGGTAATTGCGGTGATTGGTCTTGACAATCATGGTTCTGAGATCAGCCACCAGATCGCCTTGTTTGAAAGCAACGATCTCGGTCTGCATGGCCATCCGGACCGGTATACTCTGGTTGATCAACCTGGCGCAAGTATAAGTATCATAGGGCGCGCCGATAACGATCACCCCGCTGGCATTCGCCGCATCACACACCGCATCAGACACCTGGGCGCTGCCGGTCACCACCAGACAGGAGACACCCTTTTCGACGCAAGCCATTTGCGCGGTTTCCCGATTGCCGACAAGGACTACGTCTCCCGGTCTGATCATCCCGACCATGGTTTGGGTACGCGCCGCCCCGATCCAGACCTTGCCCTGGACACTCAGCTCCAAATCCCGGCCGCAGAGCGTCACCCCGTCCAGCGCCCGCTGCACCCCGGCAAAAGTCACTCCTGCCTCCCTGAGATCCTGCATCTCAAGCTCATCAAAATATTTCTGGGCCAGGTCCCCTACCGAAACCATGCCCACAAGCCTTCCGTCCGTCTCGACCACCGGCACCGACTTGATCCGGTTGTCTTTCATCACCCGTCCCAGCTCGCGCAGCGTATCGCCCGGCCGGACCGTGGCAGTCGCCGGACTCATGATATCACTGGCACGGGGATACAAATCATCAATCAGCGCCGGAGCCTCCACCTTGAAATAATCCAGCACAAATCGGGTCTCGGGGTTGATTTTCCCTGCTCTGGCAGCAATGGCCGCCTCGCCCATTTGCTGTTTGAGATGAGCGTAGCCGATAGCCGAGCAGATGGAATCGGTGTCAGGATTACGATGACCTATCACCCAGATCGGTTTTGTCATAAATACCTCCCGCCGTAACTGCCGGCAACCTATTCCTGCTTTCATCTTAAAACAGAACAGGGCCTAAGCGCAAATATTTCCTGATAAATAAAGACTTAGCATCTCCCGCGCAGAACAAACGTTTGCCAAACACTTGTTCTGTATATTATAATGTTGGTAGTACAAACAAGGCGGTGAAATCGCACATGGATGTTTTTGAAAAGCTGAAAATATTAACCGACGCAGCAAAATATGATGTCGCCTGCACTTCAAGCGGAGTGGATAAAAAGGCGACAGCCGGTGGAATTGGCAGTGCTTCTGCTTGTGGTATCTGTCACAGCTTTTCAGCCGATGGGCGGTGTATTTCCCTGTTAAAAGTGCTGTTGACCAATGTTTGCACCTATGATTGCAAATACTGCGTCAATCGCCGCTCTCATGACACTCCGCGCGCTTCCTTTACCCCACGGGAACTGGCTGATCTGACTATCAATTTTTATCGGCGGAATTACATTGAGGGCCTTTTTTTGAGCTCTGGGGTGCTGAAAAATCCGGACTACACCTGCGAACAAATGATTGAAGCCTTGCGCATTCTGCGCGAGGAGTATCGTTTCTCTGGATACATCCATGCCAAGGCCATCCCCGGAGCAAACAATACACTGATCACCCGCCTTGGGATGCTGGCAGACCGGATGAGCGTAAATATTGAGCTGCCGTCACAGAACAGTCTGCGGCTGTTGGCCCCCGACAAGACAAAGGATTCCATTTTAGCACCCATAAGCTATATTCAAAACCGCATACAAGAAAACTCGCGAGACATCGTGAAGTATCAGCATGCTCCGAAATTCGTTCCTGCCGGCCAGAGTACCCAGATGATAATTGGCGCTACACCAGAGACCGACTTTCAAATTCTCAATTTAACCGAAGGTCTTTACAAGAAATATAAACTGAAGCGGGTGTTTTTCTCTGCCTATATTCCGGTAGCTAAAAATTCCCTCTTGCCAGCATTAGATACCAAACCGCCTCTTTTGCGCGAACACCGGCTTTATCAGGCGGATTGGCTGCTGAGATTCTACGGCTTTGCCGCTAATGAGCTTCTCGATCAAAATCATCAAAGCTTCAACCCCTATTTTGACCCCAAATGCAACTGGGCCCTCAATCACATGGAGTTTTTCCCTGTGGATGTTAACCGCGCTTCCTATCGCGACCTGCTTAGAGTGCCAGGCATCGGTGTAAACAGCGCCAACCGGATCGTCACTGCCCGGCGTACGACGGTTCTCCGTTTTGAGGGTTTGAAAAATCTGGGGGTTGTCCTCAAGCGAGCCCAGTATTTTATTACCTGCAGCGGCAAAATGGAAGGCAAAAAACTTTCCCAAAGTTCGATGCTCCGCTCCCTGCTATCCGAAAAAGAACTGAAACTCTTTGATTCGCGCTTTGCATCGCCGGCAGAACAGCTTTCGCTGTTTGACCAGCCATCGCTGCTGTCTTTGCCGGGGGGTATCTACCAAAATGCATGACCAGTCAGCTGTAGTGTACCACTATGACGGAAGTTTTGACGGATTATTGTGCTGCGTATTTGAAAGCTACGACAAAAAAGAAATTCCCATCGATATTGTTCTGCCGGACACCTCCCAGCCTCAGCTCTTTTCCGGCAAATCCATTCCGACTGATGTACAAAAAGCCAGGCGGGTTATGGCTTCCATCCCCCAAAAGATAGGGCCGGCGGCGCTAAACTATGTACGGCACGCTTTTTTAACCTGTCTTGCTCAAAAAGAGTTATACATCCTGCAATTCCTGCGGCTAGGCTACCACCATGGCCCGTCTGCCATGAATATGCTGACCAACAATATAGTGAATACAATCGATAAAGCAGTTAAGCATCTGAACAGAGAAAGTCATTTACTAAAAGGCTTCCTGCGGTTTTCCATTTTCAACAACGTCCTCGTGGGGGAGATAGCGCCCAAAAATTTCGTACTGCCGCTGCTGACGCAGCACTTTTGCGAACGTTATCCCCAGGAACGCTTTTTAATCCATGATAAAACCCATGGTATGGGACTGATCTATCAGCCCTACCAATCTGCGGTCATTCCTATTGCTACTCTCGAAATGCCTGAAGCCGATGAAGAGGAACAGGGTTTTCGGGAGCTATGGCGGGTGTTTTACGATACCATTGCCATACAAGAGCGCCATAACCCTGAGTGCCGCAGGAGCCACATGCCGATGCGCTACTGGAAATACATGACCGAGTTTGGCAGCGGCCAAAAAAATCTTCCACCAAAGCTGCCCAGCTTTAGCGGAAGGCTATTAGATTCTCCTGGCCTGAAAACCTGACCTGACTGATTCGCTCCCCCCAACGAATTGAACAGCACTATTCGGGACGACTTCTGCTCCCTTTTCACCTATAATACTCCCAAAGGAGTTGAGCGATATGTCCCCACAATTCCGCCTGAAATCAGAAA
>Ga0316232_1001771_pt1 | contig 24993 bp, 33 predicted proteins | sample TBHtaG_FD_206006 | JGI IMG/M metagenome (GOLD analysis project Ga0316232, IMG submission 206006) | Freshwater microbial communities from Trout Bog Lake, Wisconsin, USA - TBH18025_13 | ecosystem: Environmental > Aquatic > Freshwater > Lake > Hypolimnion/Profundal zone | place: USA: Wisconsin... | reverse complement strand
TCGCTGTCCGCCACCGCCATCAGCCGCAGTGTGACATTGCCCAGCTTCATCAGGTCGCCGCGCTTCACATGCAGCCGGTCCAGCAGCGCCTGTTCCGCCGCCGCGCCACAGACCCCGTCATCCTCGCAGGCCAGGACGTCGGTGATCTTTTGCGCCGGGATCAGGACAGGGGCGCCGACCAAGGGCCAGCGCCGGTCCACCGCCTTCAGTTCGACCAGGGTGCGTTCCGGACCCTTGGCCGAATAGACCATGCCGCGCATGGACACCATCTGCGAGACCGTGCCGCGCTCGGTGAGGAATTTCATTTCCGCGGCCGTGGCGGGTCGGTGGGTCAGCTGCACCGAAACATCGCCGCCCAGCAGCGTCTGTCCTTGGTCGCGCAAGCCCCCCAGGAAGGCGCTCGAGAGGCTTTCGACGCCGCTGATCGCCGCCGAGCCCAGCAACAGGCAGAGGAAGAAAACCCGGAAGCCACGAAAGCCGCCGCGCAACTCGCGCCGTGCGAAGGTGAGGGCGAGCCTAAGCCTGCGCATCCGACACAATCCTGCCATCGGCCAGCCGCACGATGCGGCCGCAGCGGGCCGCCAGCTTTTCCTCATGCGTCACCAGGAACAGCGCTGCGCCGCGTTCCTTGTTCAGGGCGAAGATCAGGTCGGCGATGGCCCCGCCGGTGCCGGTGTCGAGGTTGCCGGTGGGTTCGTCGGCGAAAAGAACCTTGGGCTGCGCCACCAGCGCCCGCGCCAGCGCCACGCGCTGCTGCTCGCCGCCCGACAACTGCCCCGGATAATGCCCGGTGCGCTTGCCAAGGCCGACACCGCGCAATTCCGCCTCGGCGCGGTCGAAGGCGTCTTTCGCGCCCATCAGTTCCAGCGGCACCGCCACATTCTCCAGTGCCGTCATGGTGGGGATCAGATGGAAGCTCTGGAAGACGATGCCCACCCGCCCCAGCCGGAAGCGAGCGGCGGCATCCTCGCCCATGCGGGTGATGTCGGTGCCGGTCACTTCGACGCGGCCGGCGGTGGCCTGCTCCAGCCCGGCCGCCACCATCAGCAGCGACGACTTGCCCGATCCGGACGGTCCGGTCAGGGCGACGCTCTCGCCGGCGGCGACGGTCAGCGACATCCCGTTCAGGATGTCGACCGGTCCGGCGGCGCTTTTCAGGGTGAGATGGACGTCGGTCAAACGGACCGCTGGCAAATCGGACGCGGGCGGGGGATTGTGCATGGCGGATTCTTTAACGGCCCTTTTGGGTTATCCTGTGACGATGCGTAAGCCAGTCCGACTCCTTATCATACTCCTTGGTCTTCTGGCGGCTTCTCCCGCCTGGGCGGCGCCCCTCAGGCTGACCGCCCTAGGGACCAGCCTGACGCAAGGCTATGGCCTGCCGCCGGGAACGGAATTCACCGTCCAACTGCAGGCGGCGCTGCGGGCCCAGAAGCTGGATGTGACTGTGGTCAATGCCGGGGTCTCGGGCGACACCAGCGCCGACGGCCTGTCGCGGCTGGACTGGGCGCTGGCCGATCACCCCGATGCCGTGGTCCTGGAACTGGGCTCCAACGACATGCTGCGCGGGCTGCCGCCGGCCCAGACCGAAAAGAATTTGCGCGCGATTCTCGTGAAGCTGAAGGCGGCGCATGTGCCGGTGCTGCTGTGCGGGATGATGGCCCAGCGCAACCTGGGCGCCGACTATGTGAAGCAGTTCGATGCCATTTATCCGAAACTGGCGAAGGAGACGGGGGTGCTGTTCTATCCCTTCATCCTGGATGGCGTGGCGCTGAACCCGAAATTGAACCAGAACGACGGCATGCATCCCAATCCGGCGGGGGTGAAGGTGATCGTGGGCCGCATCCTGCCTTCGGTGAAGACGCTTCTGGCGCAGGTAAAGAAATAATGTTCCGCAAGCTGCTCTCGGTCGGTGGTTTCACCTTGCTGTCGCGGGTGATGGGCTTTCTGCGCAGCATCGTGACGGCGGCGATCCTGGGTGACGGCGTGCTGTCCGACGCGTTTTACGTCGCGCTGCGCCTGCCCAACAGCTTCCGCAACATCTTCGCCGAGGGCGCCTTCAACGCCGCCTTCGTGCCGCGCTATGCCGCCCTGCGCGCCACCAAAAGCGAAGCCGACGCCGCCGATTTCGCCAACCGCATCTTTTCCTGGCAGATGGCGGCGCAAATCGTGCTGCTGCTGGCGGCGCTGCTGGGCATGCCCTGGATCGTGGGCGCGATGGCAGGCGGTTTTTCTGTTCCCGGCGAGGCGAAGCTTGCCACCGCTCTGTCGCGCATCACCTTTCCCTACCTGATCCTGACGGTGATGGCGGTGCAGCTTTCCGCCATGCTGAATGCGCGCGAGCGCTTCTGGGCCGCCGCCGCCTGGCCGGTCTTCCTCAATCTGGGCATCATCGGCGCGCTGCTGCTGGTGCGCTGGTTTCCAAATGCCGCTTACGCCGCCGCCTATGGCGTGCTGGCGGCGGGCGTGCTGCAGCTGGTCTTCATCGTCTGGGCCGCCGCGCGCGAGCATGTGCACCTGAAACCCGGCTGGCCGCGCTGGGGCGCGCAGGAAAAAGACTTCCTCAAGGCGCTGGGGGCGGGCACGCTGGGCTCGGCCAGTGTTCAGATCGGCCTCTTCGTCGACACCTTGATCTCCAGCTTCCTGCCGGTGGGTGTGCTGACCGCCATTACCTATGCCGACAACATCAACCAGCTGCCGCTGGGCACCATCGCCATCGCCCTGGCGACGGTCCTATTGCCAGAGATGTCGGCGCGGTTGGCGAAAGGCGATGTCGCGGGGGCGCAAGGGGCGCAGAACCATGCGGCGGCGCTGGCGCTGTTCCTCACCCTGCCGTTCATGGCGGCGTTCCTGCTGGTGCCGCAGACCATCATGCGCGGCGTTTTCGCGCACGGAAATTTCTCGCTCGCCGCCGCGGATATTTCCGCGACCGCGCTGGCGGCCTATGGCGTGGGACTGCCCGCTTTCGTGCTGGTGCGCGTGCTGGCCGCCACCTTCTTTGCCCGCCATGACACCGCCACGCCGGTGCGCGGCACGCTGCTGGCGGTGGCGGTGAATATCGGAATGAAATTCGCCTTCGTCTGGGGCCTGCATCTGGGCGCGGTGGGCGTGGCGCTGGGCACCTCGCTGGGAAGCTGGGCCAATGTCATGGTGCTATTCTGGCTGGGCTGGCGCCGTGGCCTGTTGAAAGTGGATTCGCACCTCACCCGCGCGCTGCCCGCCATCCTGCTGGCGGCGGCCGCCACCGGCGTTGCCGCGCTGGGTGCGGTGCTGGCGGCGGAAGCGGCGCATCTGGGCAAGGAAATCGTGCTGGCCGCTGCTGTGATCGCAGGCGGGTTTGGCTATGGCGCCGTGGTGCTGGCGTTCCGCCGGGTGTTGCCCTTGGGACGCCTCGCCCGATGAGACTGTTCGTGGCCCTGTCGATCCCGGAGTCGGTCGCCCAGTCGCTGATGCTGCTGCAAGGCGGCGTGCCCGGCGCGCGCTGGCAGGCGCGCGAGCAGTTGCACCTGACTCTGCGTTTCATCGGCGAGGTCGAGGGCCACGACATGGACGCCATCGACGACATGCTGGCCTCCCTCATGGCACCGGACTTCACGCTGCAGCTGCATGGCGTTGGACAGTTCGGCAACACGCAGCCGCACAGTCTGTTCGCAGGGGTGAAGCCCAACCCCGCGTTGGAGCATCTGCAACGCAAGATCGACACCGCCATCCGCCGCGTTGGCCAGCCACAAGATGCGCACAAATTCACCCCGCACGTGACCCTGGCGCGGCTGCGCCATCCCGACACCGAGAAAATGGTGGAATGGCTCACCTATCACGCGCTTTACACCAGCGCCGAATTTCCGGTTGAAGCTTTTCAGCTTTATTCCAGCCGTCTCACCAGCGACGGCAGTATCTATGCGGTGGAAGAAGACTATCCCCTGGGAGGCCATGATGACGAAGACTTCGGTCCAGAAGCTGGCGATTGACGAATTGCGCGCCGCCCTCAAGCGCTTGCCGGACTGGAACCTGGCGAAGGACCGCGAGGCGATCACCCGCGGCTTCAAGTTCGTCGATTTCGACGCCGCCTTCGCCTTCATGACGCGCTGCGCCTTGCTGGCGGCGAAGATGGATCACCATCCCGAATGGTTCAATGTCTACAACAAGGTCGACGTCACCCTGGCGACGCATGACGCAGGCGGGGTGACGCAAAAGGACATCGACCTCGCCACCGCCATGGACGGCTACGCCGCCATGATGGGCGGACGCTAGCGGGGACGATCTACCGCCGGCGACGGGCGGCGGCTTTGTCGCCATCGACCATGTCGCTGCGCAGATGCTGGCGGCCCGGTCCGAAATTCTGGGTGTGAAAGTCGCTTTCTACCGCAAATAGATGGGCCCGATGGCCGGCGCCATGCGTTGTCCAGGAGCAACATTGGCGGAGAGTTCCATGGCGACGGAAATCAACATGGGCGGCGACGGCAGCGGCGGCGGCAATACCATCATGGGCTTTCTGCTCGGCGCCGTGCTGGTGGCGGTCGGCGTGGTCGGCTTCTTCATGTGGGACAATTACAAGAGCCACACCGGCGGCACGCCCACCACCATCATAAAAGTCGAGAAGAAGTGAGGAGCGGTTTGCTGAAAGCGCTCGAAACCCAAGCGACGGGCTAGCGCGGCAAAAACCAGCCATGGCGGTTCGCGGCCATCAGCGCCAGCGAGCCGCCAATCGGCGTCAGCGCCACGCCGACCATGAACCACGGCCAGGGACCACGCCCCGACAGCCTGGCGCTGTAGGCGACGCCGATGGCGCCCAGGATCCAGAAGAACAGCAGCATTAGCGGCGCGCCGCGTTCTTGACCAGATCGTCCACCACCGACGGGTCGGCCAGGGTCGAGGTGTCGCCCAGGCTGCCGATTTCGCCTTCGGCGATCTTGCGCAGGATGCGGCGCATGATCTTGCCCGAGCGGGTCTTGGGCAGGCCCGGCGCGAACTGGATCACATCGGGCTTGGCGATGGGGCCGATCTCCTTGCCGACGAACGCTTTCAGTTCGGCGTTCAGCGCAACGGTCGCCGCCACGCCTGCCTTGAGGGTGACATAGGCATAGATGCCCTGGCCCTTGATGTCGTGCGGGAAGCCAACCACGGCGGCTTCGGCGACGTCGTGATGGCCGACCAGGGCGCTTTCCACTTCGGCGGTGCCCAGGCGGTGGCCCGAAACGTTGATCACGTCATCGACCCGGCCGGTGATCCAGTAATAGCCGTCCTCGTCGCGTCGGCAGCCGTCGCCGGTGAAATACTTGCCCCTGTAGGTCTTGAAATAGGTGTCGATGAAACGCTGGTGGTCGCCATAGACGCTGCGCATCTGGCCGGGCCAGCTGGTGGTCAGGCACAGATTGCCGCTGACGGCGCCGTCCAGCACCGCGCCTTCGGCATCGACCAGTTCCGGCACGATGCCGGGCAGGGGCTTGGTCGCCGAGCCGGGCTTGAGGTCCGTGGCGCCGGGCGTGGGCGAGATCAGCGCGCCGCCGGTTTCGGTCTGCCACCAGGTATCGACGATGGGGCAGCGGCCATCGCCGACGACGCGGTGATACCACAGCCAGGCTTCGGGATTGATCGGCTCGCCCACGCTGCCCAACAGGCGCAGCGAGGCGCGGCTGGTCTTCTGCACCGGTTCATCGCCGTCGCGCATCAGGGCGCGAATGGCGGTGGGGGCGGTGTAGAAAATATTGACCTTGTGCTTGTCGATGACCTCCCAGAAGCGCGACACGGTCGGATAATTCGGCACGCCTTCGAACATCAGGGTCGTGGCGCCGTTGGCCAGCGGGCCATAGACGATATAGCTGTGCCCCGTCACCCAACCGACATCGGCGGTGCACCAGTAGATGTCGCCTTCGTGGTAGTCGAAGACGTAATGATGGGTATAGGCGGCATAAAGCAGATAGCCGCCGCTGGTGTGCAGCACGCCCTTGGGCTTGCCGGTCGAACCCGATGTATAAAGAATGAACAGCGGGTCTTCGGCGTTCACCGCCTCCGCCGGACAGTCGGCGGGCACAGCAGCCGCGGCCTCGTGATACCAGACGTCGCGGCCATCCTTCATCGCCACGGCGCCGCCAGTACGCCGGACCACGATGACGCTGGTGACACCGGGCGCCTTTTCCAGCGCGGCATCGGTATTGGCTTTCAGCGGAATGGCCTTGCCGCCACGCACGCCTTCATCGGCGGTGACGACGATCCGGCTGTCGCAATCGACGATGCGTCCGGCCAGGCTGTCAGGTGAGAAGCCGCCGAACACCACCGAATGCACCGCGCCGATGCGCGCGCATCCCAGCATGGCATAGGCGGCTTCGGGGATCATCGGCATGTAGAGGGTGACGCGGTCGCCCTTCTTGACGCCCTGCGCCTTCAGCACATTGGCGAATTTGCAGACTTCCGCATGCAGCTGGCGGTAGGTGATATGCTTGCTGTCGGCGGGATTGTCGCCTTCCCAGATGATGGCGGTCTGCTCGCCGCGCGCCGCCAAGTGGCGGTCGACGCAGTTGGCGGCGATATTCAGTTCGCCATCCTCGAACCATTTGATCGACAGCCTGGCGGGATCATAGGTCCAGTTGCCGGCCTTGGTGGGCGCCTTGGCCCAGTCCAACCGCGCCGCTTCCTTCAGCCAGAAGGCATCGGGATTCGTCAGCGCCTCGGCATAGGCGGCGTCATAGGCGGCCTTGTCCCAATAGGCGCGTGCGCGCCACGGTTCCGGCACGGGAATAAGGCTGTCGGACATGTCGGAATCTCGTGGAAAAATCTGGGGGCAATTTGCTATGCCGCACAGGGGACTGCAAGACGGTTCCAGGGATGCCCGATAAGCGTTTGCAGCCGGGCATCGGGGGCTTATAATGGCCGCTTCCCAGGGGCGGCTCGCCCTCTTCCATGAAGAGAGAGCCTGAGATCGCAATCCCGCGAGTCCCTTCGTACCTGATCCGGGTCATGCCGGCGTAGGGAGAGGTCACAACGATGAACAAACCCATTCTCGACAAGTCCATGGCCATTACCCGCGGCGCGCTGCCGGGGTCGAACAAGCTGCTGGTCAACGGCGTGCCGTTCCGCGAAGTGAAGCTGTCGGGGGGCGAAGCGCCGGTCCGGCTCTATGACACATCTGGTCCGTATACGGATGAAAATGCCGTCATCGATATCGAGAAGGGCTTGGGTGCCCGCCGCCGCGACTGGATCCTGGCGCGTGGCGATGTGGAAGAATATGAAGGCCGCGCCCGCAAGCCGGAAGACGACGGCCTCAAGAGCGGCGAGACGCTGTCGGTGCAGCAGTTCGACCGTTCGGGCATCAAGCTTCTGCGCGCCAAGCCGGGCCGCAACGTCACCCAGATGCATTATGCCCGCCAGGGGATCATCACCGAGGAAATGAAGTTCATCGCCGCCCGCGAGAATCTGGGCCGCTCCACCCTGCCGCGGGATGGCAACAGCTTCGGCGCCTCCATCCCCGACGAGATCACGCCGGAATTTGTGCGTGACGAGATCGCGCGGGGCCGCGCCATCATCCCGTCGAACATCAACCATCCGGAAACCGAGCCGATGATCATCGGCCGCAACTTCCTCACCAAGGTCAACGCCAATATCGGCAACAGCGCCGTGACCTCGGGCGTGGCCGAGGAAGTGGACAAGCTGGTCTGGTCGATCCGCTGGGGCGCCGACAATGTGATGGATCTGTCCACCGGCCGCCACATCCATACCATCCGCGAATGGATCATCCGCAATTCGCCGGTGCCGATCGGCACGGTGCCGATCTATCAGGCGCTGGAAAAGGTCGGCGGTGTCGCCGAGGACCTGACCTGGGAAATCTATCGCGACACGCTGGTGGAACAGTGCGAGCAGGGCGTGGATTATTTCACCGTCCATGCCGGCGTCCGCCTCGCGCATGTCCCGCTGACGGCGGATCGCGTCACCGGCATCGTTTCGCGCGGCGGCTCGATCCTGGCCAAATGGTGCCTGGCGCATCACAAGGAGAATTTCCTCTACACGCATTTCGAGGAAATCTGCGAACTGCTGAAGCAGTATGACGTTTCCTTCTCGCTGGGCGACGGCCTGCGCCCGGGCTCGACCGCCGACGCCAATGACGCCGCCCAGTTCGCCGAGCTCGACACGCTGGGCGAGTTGAACAAGATTGCGCAGCGTCACGACGTCCAGGTGATGATCGAAGGCCCCGGCCATGTGCCGATGCACAAGATCAAGGAGAACATGGACCGCCAGCTCAAGACCTGCGACGAGGCGCCCTTCTATACGCTTGGTCCGCTGACGACGGACGTTGCGCCCGGCTATGACCACATCACCAGCGCGATCGGCGCGGCGATGATCGGCTGGTTCGGCACGGCAATGCTCTGCTACGTCACGCCCAAGGAGCATCTGGGCCTGCCCGACCGCGACGATGTGAAGGCGGGGGTGATCGCCTATCGCATCGCTGCCCATGCCGCCGACCTGGCCAAGGGGCATCCTGCGGCGCGCATCTGGGACGACGCCATGAGCAAGGCGCGCTTCGAGTTCCGCTGGCGCGACCAGTTCGCCCTGGCGCTCGATCCGGAAACGGCCCAGCTCTACCATGACGAAACGCTGCCCGCCGAAGGCGCCAAGGTGGCGCATTTCTGCTCCATGTGCGGCCCGAAATTCTGCTCGATGAAGATTTCGCAGGAAGTGCGCGACGCCGCGCGCGGCACCAATGACAGTATGAGCACCGCCGAAATCCGCGCCGCCATGGCGAAGAAGTCGGAAGAGTTCAAGCAACAGGGTGGCGAGATCTATCTGCAGCAGCCGGCAGCCGAGTAGCGCGGTGCGGCACACGCTTGCTCTGGCGTGTGCCGCGTTGCTGCTGACCGCGCCATCTGCGATGGCGGCAGATGCCTGCGCCACGCTGGCGCGGCAGGTGGATGACGCCGGGCAGGGCGCGGTCTTTGTCGCCTCATACCCTACCGCAACCGACAAGGCGCTGAAGAATGTCGCCTTTCTCTATGACAATGCCGCCGCCGCGCTGGCGCTGATCGGCTGCAGCGACACGCCCCATGCCGCGCGCATTGGCGACGCCATCCTGGCGGCGCTGGATCACGACCGTTTCTGGAAGGATGGCCGCTTGCGCAACGGCTATCTCGCCGGGCCGGTCGGCAATCCTGCGAAGCTGGGCGGTTGGCAGGCGGGCGCCAATTGGGCCGAAGACGGCTATCAAGCCGGCAGCGACACCGGCAACCTGGCCTGGGCCATGCTGGCGCTGCTGGGCCTGCACAGGTCCGGCGCGGGCGACAAATGTCTGCGCGGCGCGCTGCGTATCGCCGCCTATGTCGAACGCAGCTTCGCTGCCCCCGGTTTTACCGGTGGCACCTTTGGCGGCGAGCCGAAACCGCAGGTGAACAGCTGGAAATCCACCGAGCACAATATCGATCTTGCCGCCGCCTTCGCGCGGCTGGCCGACGTCACGCATGATCCGCACTGGGCGATGCGCGCCGCCCAGGCCCGCGCCCTGGTCACCGCGATGTGGGACCGGCGGTGCAGCTGCTTCGCCGCCGGCACCGGGCTGGACGGCAAAACGCCCAATCGCTTCCTGGCGCTGGACGCCCAACTCTGGCCGCTGCTGGCGCTGCCCGGCGGCGCGGCGCGATATGGCGCGGCGCTGAAGACCGCGCGCGCGAAAATGACGACGGGGGATGGCTTCACCTACAGCGAAGCGGGCAAGGCGGTCTGGACCGAAGGCACCGCCCAGGCGGCTCTGCTGGCATCTTTGATGGGCCAATCGCATCAGGCGGCGCGGCTGCTGGCAACGGTGGAGCGCGCCAGGACGCCGGATGGCAGCTATTTCGCCGCCGACCGCGATACCGACACCGGCTTCCGGCTGGACACCGATCCCACCCAGGCGCGCACCTATTTCCATATGCCGCATCTGGGCGCACTGGCCTGGGTGGCGCTGGCGCAGCGGCGCTTCAATCCCTTCACCGGCACAAGGGCGATGCCGTAAGCCCGGCTTTATTTGCTGCGGTGCCTTGCGCCGCGGCCAGCGTTGCCGGGCACTCCATCGCGTATTGGGATGGGGATTTCGATGCGGAAGCCTTCGTGGCCGTACACAGCGCGTTCCAGTGTGTCGGACAGGGCGATCAGGTGACGGTGCAGGACATGGCGCGCCGCTCCGAACGCTGCCGTGTCTCGAAGGTGGCGCCCTTCGTCCCCGGCACGGAGGCCGAGGGCTACCGCTAAAGCATCTCGAAGAGGTAGCGGCTGAGCAGCATGAAGCCGGCCAGGAAGCCGACAATCGCCCCCAGCATCAGCACCACGGGGTGGCTTTCCCCGAAATCGCGTATGCCATGCGGCTTGGAAAAGGCGTCCCGGACGTCGGAAGAAAGGCTCATGGCGTCTCCCCTGAAAGGTGCGAATCGGCGCTCCACGCATCTCGCGACACTTTGGTACACTTTCGACAAGCTTGGGGGCAAGTGCGAGAGGGATTCGCAACTGCAGCATGAAGTTCCGCAGCCTGACCGTGAGTATCCGTATACGGATTATTTGCTCAGGCCGCGGAACAGGCTGTGTTCGCCGGTCAGGTCGCTGATCAGCATCAGCTTCACCGCGAAACTGTCGCTGGCGGGGGTCAGGCCGAAGCCGGCGCCGAATTCCACCGAAACGGGATTGCCGCTGTAATCGCCCACCAGCCACAGCGCATGGTTCTGCTGGTCGCCCGGCAGGAAGCGACGCAACTGTCCGAAGTCGGAATATTCCTCCATCGCCACGGTCCATGTCTTGTCGATGGCATAGTCCAGTCGCGCCGAAGGCACGAATTCGAGGCCTCCGACGCCGCCCTTGTAGGTATTGTCGACAATGGGATTGAAGGTGAAGCTCCAGCGCCGGTCCTCGCCCCAGCGATAGCCGAGGATGGGGCGGATTTCGCCGGTGTTCACCTGGCTGTCCCACTGTTTCTGGTTCCAGCTGAACTCGAAATTCACGCCATAGTAAAAATCCTGCTCGTCATTATGCGGCTGCACGAACAGCGCCCGCAGCTTGAAGCCGTTATAGGTCCAGCCCTGGCCCGGCGTGTTGGCATAGAGCGGCAGGTAGAGACCGGCCTCGAACCAGTCGGTGACGCCAAACGCCCATTCGGTGACGCTGGAATAAGCGTGGTTGTCCGCCAGTGCGCCGGGAAAGTCCGGCGTCTTGATGCCATTGACGGTGTAGTTGTTGTGCCAGGTCAGGCCGATCTCGCCCGGGGCCATGATCTCGCCGGTATAGACCTGGATCTCGTCGGTCGGCGTGGCCAGGGCAGGCAGGGGAACGAGCAGCGCCGCGGCCAGAACAAACGAACGAAAACGCATAATCAAATCCCCTCGACTCTGGTGCCGTCGTCTAGCGCGTTTCGCCGCCGGAAATTGCGCCTGCGAACAAGTTGCAGGCTGGTTTCGCGGCGGCGTTGCGCGCATGCACCGTTCAGGCGGCCCGAACCGTTCGCCGCGCCTGTCTCTTTCGCAGCCACATCAGAAAGCCCGTGATGACGAAAACCAGGGGCAGGAAGCCGCTGGCGAAAACCAGTGCCTTGTAGAGGGGGCCCAGCCCGTCGCCGGCGTGCAGGCCGCGAATGCTCAAGCCCTGGCCGCGCGGGGGCCGCGCCGGCCGCGCCACCACGGCCGCTTCGCCGGTATAGGGGTTCACGGTCGTGGTGATGGAGGGGCCGTCCTCGCCCTCGCGTATCATGGTCACCGTGACGGGACGGTCCGGTTGCGTCGGCACGGTCAGCGAGGCGGCTTTCTGGCCGGTGCTTCTTTCCGCCGCCGCCACCAGATCGGCCAATGGCCGCATCTGTGCGCCATCGGGCACGATGATGGACGGGGGCGCGCCGGCACCCTGGCGTTGCGCGATGGCGGCCGGTGGCGGCCCTTCGCCGCCGCCGGGACGGCCGCCGCCCAGGATGCCGGGGAAGGCGAGGGGAAGGCCGGTGGCTGTCACCACCAGGAAGACGATCAGGAACCAGATGCCGAAAGCGCCATGGATTTCGCGATAGAGGCGCGCGCCGCGCGCGCTGGGCCGCACGATGAAGGCGTATTTCCACTGACCCGATTTCGGCCACCAGAGATAGAGGCCGGAAAGGCCGAGGAAGAGCATGAAGATGCCCAGCACGCCCACGACCATCCGGCCATTGCGCCCCAGCATCATCGACTCGTGAATCTGGTGCGCCATTCCCGTCAGCCGCGACGGTTGCGGCGTCACGGTTCCAAGCACCTTGCCCGTCGCCGGATCGACGAAAATCTGCGGCCCGGCTGCGCCGCCGCGCCCGCCACGGCCGGCAAAATCGCCCCGGCCACCGCCGCGACGGCCGCCACCGGCAGCGTTGCGGCCGCCATCGCCGCCGTCACGCCGTCCGAAGTCTCCGGCAGGGCCGCGTCCGGTGCCCCGGCCGGCGCCACGGGCCGCCGCGAACCGCACGCCTGCCGCTTCGCCATCCCGCGGCAAGGTCAGCGTGGCGGCGGCATTCGCACTTTGCGGCGATGCCGTCCGCGCGGCGGCAATGATCTGTTCCAGCGGCAGTTGCGTTCCATCCGATGTCGCCGCCGGCGCTCCGCCACGGCCGCCCGTCATCAGGCCGGGATAGACCAGCAGGCTTCCCGAAAGCCCCAACAGGATAAACAGCAGGCCCAGTCCCAGGCCGACCCAGAGATGAATCTGAAAGAGGATATTGCGCAGCGTGTTCATGCCCATTCCATTTCCGTTAGCCCCTGTTCGCGCTTAAATCAGCTTCGCGCCGCGAAAGTTTGTGCACCTCGACACGATGGTGCGCGTGATAGGCACTCGCATCACGGGCCATTCGCGCGTTCATCGCAGGTTCATTTTCGCAATCGGTTCCTGCGTCCCCAGGGCCGATTCCGTTCACCGCGTGAGAGGTCCGGCCGGCGGGAACTGGAAACGGAACGATTGTTCGGGGCCACACGTTGTTGGGGCGTCGGGGTGTGAATTTTATTTCAGGAGACCCAGCAATGCGTGGGAACAAGATACTTATGGCCTGTGCCGCCGCTGCGGCTCTGTTTGTCGCCGGTTGCGGCACCAATCCCGGCGACCGGGCGGTCAGCGGCGCCATGATCGGCGCGGCGGGTGGTGCGGTTATCGGCGCCGCTGCCGGCAATCCGGGTCTCGGTGCGGCCGCCGGTGCGGTCGCAGGCGGCGTCGTCGGTGCGGCCACCGATCCGTGCGATCTCAATCTCGGCGATCCGATGTGGAAGAATGACCGTGACGCCTATGAACGCCGCTGCGGCCGTCCCTATCGCGACCGCTGAGCCAACAGCGTGAAAGAAAGGGCCGCGGAGAAAAGTCCGCGGCCCTTTTTTCATTCTCGCCGGTGTCAGCGGCTGAAGGGACTGGGCCATGCGGGCGGAGAGGTGTCGCGGCCTTCCGCCACGTACCAGCCGAAACACGCCGCCAGGGGCTTGGGCATGTCCTTGCCCTGCCTGGCGGCCCATTTCGCCAGATCGGCGGCAGTATCGCCCGCCGCGACCCCGCCCCAGACTTCGACGAAACGGCCGTCGCGGATGAAATAGCCGCCCGGCTCCGCGTCTGGAAATTCCGCCCACACGATGCTCCAGTTTCCCGAGCGCATCAGGTCATAGACCTTGGGCCGCGCGGGCAGGCCCTTGATCGGCGTCTTTTTCAGCAGCGCGGAGCCTTGCGCCAGCGGTTGCTGCCAGATGCCATCGCATGGCGTTTTCGCCAGCGTCGGGGCTGTGGTGAGCAACAGAAGGCAGAAGAGGATTCTTTTCATCGCCGGTTCAACGCGTTCCAGGCCAGCAGCACGATCACCGCGCCGATCACGGCGACCGCGGCCTGGATCATCAGGCTGTGGAATTCATAGACAAAGGGAATGCCGGTCAGCTCACGCAGGATGAAGCCACCCACCACCGCGCCCACCAGGCCCAGCGCCATGTTGACCAGGCAGCCCTGGCCTCTGCTGTTCACCAGCAGGCTGGCGATCCAGCCGGTCAGCGCGCCGAAGAAAATCCAGCCCAATATGAACATGTGCGGTCCCCCCTGCCGCGCACCGAGCTTGGTCGCGCGATGCTGCGGCGTTCGGCCGGACGAACGGTCCACTGGACCTTTCGCTTATCCGGCCTCACAGGCTCACATATATCATGGTGATCGCCGCCGCCGCCATTACGGCGGTGGAGAGCCAGCCCAGCACGCCCAGGACCGGTCCGACCTTGAAGCGCCCCATGGCCTTGCTGCTGGCGACCAGCATCAGGGCCGCCATCATGGGCACGGCGATGACGCCGTTGACCACGGCGCTCCAGTACAGCGCCTTGATGGGGTCCAGCGGCGACCACAGGGTGCCCAGCCCCAGCAGCATCGCCATGCCGATCACGGCATAGAAGCCGGTGGCCTGCCACGGCATGTTGTCCAGCCCGGTCCTCCAGTTGAAGGCGTCGCCCACGGCATAGGCCGCCGATCCCGCCAGCACCGGCACGGCCAGCAGGCCGGTGCCGATGATGCCAAGGCTGAACAGGGCAAAGGCGAAGCGCCCGGCAAGGGGTTCCAGCGCCTTGGCGGCGTCGGCGGCGGTGTTGATGTCGGTGATGCCATGGACATGCAGGGTGGCGGCGGTGGCGACCATGATCGCCAGCGCGATGAAATTGGACGCGAACATGCCGGCCAGTGTGTCGAGGCGGATGCGGCTCATCGCTTCGGGCGCTTCGCGCGGGGCGTCGATCAGCGGGTGCTCGTCGGGCCTCTGGTCCAGTTCTTCCACTTCCTGGGCGCTCTGCCAGAAGAAAAGATAGGGGCTGATGGTGGTGCCGAAGACGGCGACGATGGTAGTGGCCGCGCCGGGCGCCAGATCGACATGCAGCCCGACCAGCCCGGCCGCCACCGCCAGCCAGTCCAGCTTGATCATGAAGAGCAGCGCGACATAGGCGAACAGGCTGAAGGTCAGAACCGTCAGGAAGCGGGCATAGCGGCGATAGGGAATGAAAAACTGCAGGGTCAGCGAGAACAGGGCGAAGAAGATGGTGAAGGCATGGGCGTTCCAGCCCGTTACCAGCCGGGCCGCTTCGCCCATCGCCGCCAGGTCGGCCCCGATATTGATGATGTTGGCCACCAGCAGCAGCGCCACCAGCAGGCCCACCACCTGGCGGGGCAGCACCCTGCCCATGTTGCGGGCCAGGCCCTTGCCGGTGACCCGCCCGATCAAGGCGCTGACCATCTGGATTGCCACCATCAGGGGGAAGGTGAGCAGCAGGGTCCACAGCAGGCCGAATCCGGCCTGGGCGCCGGCCTGGCTGTAGGTGGCAATGCCGCTGGGATCGTCATCGGCCGCGCCGGTAATCAGGCCCGGGCCCAGCTTGTTCAACATGGTCGCGCCATGCAGGCGCGCGGCAAGCCGGGATTTATGCCGCGGTGGAGGCGTCTGGTTCATGTGCCATTCAGGTTGAAAGCAGGATCGTTGGGACGGTTTTGGCGTATAATGAAGGCCGATGAGGCCATGTCTTTGCAGGAGGATAGCATGTGGAAACGCAATTCCGCCGTTCTTGTTGCCGCCGCGATGCTTTTTGCGGTCCCCGCCATGGCGCAGGCGCCGGCGCAGGCGCCGGCAAAAACCGACTGCCTGCGCCTGGGGCAGATCGACAGCTTCAGCGCCATCAAGGGCAATGACCGCGCTTTCGTCGTCATCGACAAGCTGCGCCGGCGCTTCAAGATCAACCTGATGTATCGTTGCCCCGGGGTGGAGTTCAATATGGGCGTCGGCTTCAAGACCCTGGAAAGCGGTCGCCTGGCCTGCATCGCGCGCGGCGACACCGTGATCAGCCGCGACGTCACCCGGGTCGGTGATCGCTGCCCGATCTCCAGTGTCGAACCCTATACCCCGGCGATGGAAGCCGCCGACAAGGCCGCCGCCGGGACGAAGACGCGTTAGGGCTGGTTTCGCGCGCCCGCATGCTTTAGCAAAAGCGGATGCGGGGCTATTTCGGCGTAGGCGTTGACGGCATCTCCAAGCCGATGAACCTGGGCAACCTGGTGCGCATCGCCCATGCCTTCGACGCCAGCTTCTTCTTCTCTATCGCGCCCCGGCTGAAGCTGTCCGATGCCGCCAGCGATACCAGCCGGGCGCAAAACACGCTGCCCTTCTATCATCACGAAAAGGCGGAAGATTTGCGCCTGCCGCTGGATTGCCGCCTGGTCGGGGTGGAGATCACCGACGACGCGGTGGAGCTGCCGCGCTTCCGCCATCCCACCCGCGCCGCCTATGTCTTCGGCGCTGAGCGCTTCTCGCTGTCGCCAGAAGTGCTGAAGGCGTGCGACTTTGTGGTGAAGATTCCCACCCGCTTTTCCATCAATGTCGGCATGGCGGGCGCCATCGTGCTGTATGACCGGATGCTGACCATGGGCGGCTTTGGCGACCGGCCGGTGAAGGCGGGCGGGGCAGGGGCGCAGGTGCCCGCGCCGCACACTTGGGGCGCGCCACTGGCGAGACCGCGCGATTAACGCGCCTGGCCGGAGCCTACTGGTAAAAACGCGCAATTGGCCCTATATCCGGCGCGGTCCAAAGTTTGAGCATATGCCCACCCCCGCCCTGAAAATCCGCAATCTCCGCAAGGTCTATCGCCGCGGCAATGTTGCCGTCGATGATATCTCCCTCACCATCGAGGAGGGTGATTTCTTCGGCTTTCTGGGCCCCAACGGCGCGGGCAAATCCACCACCATCCATTGCGTCACCGGCATCGCCGAGCCCACCAGCGGCAGCATCGAGATATTCGGCCTGGACGCGGTGAAACAGTACCGCGAGGCGCGCCGCCTGGTCGGCCTCTGCCCGCAGGAATTCAATGTCGATCCCTTCGCCACCCCCAGCCAGATCGTGGACTGGGCCGGCGGCTATTTCGGCATGCGCGCGGCCGAGCGCAAATCCCGCGTCACCTACCTGATGGAGCGGTTCGAACTGACGCCGCACCTGAAAAAGACCTTCCGCGAATTGTCCGGCGGTCTCAAGCGCCGCGTCGTGCTGGCGCGCGCCCTGGTGCATGATCCCAAGCTGATCATTCTCGATGAACCCACGGCGGGCGTCGATGTCGAACTGCGCCGGGTGCTGTGGCGCTACCTTGCCGACATCAATGCCCAGGACGGCCGCACCATCCTGCTCACCTCGCATTATCTGGAAGAAGTCGAGCGGCTGTGCCGCGACATCGCCATCGTCGCCAGGGGCCGGGTCGTTCGCGAAGGCACCAAGGACGAAATGATCCGCGGCCCCGGCGGGTTGGAAGCCGCCTATCTGACGGCCACCGGCGCCGAAGCCGACCATGTCGCGGGGCAATAGATGAACGCGCGACCCCTGGAAAAAATGGGCATCAACTGGGTTGGCCTCTACACCATCGTGCGCCGCGAAGTGCAGCGCATGATGCGGGTGCCGATCCAGGCCTTCATCGCGCCCTGGATTTCGGCGCTGCTCTTCATCTTCATCTTCGGCTTCGTGGTCGGCGGCCGCATCAGCACCATCGGCGGCCACCGCTATCTGGAATTCGTGCTGCCGGGCATCCTGATGATGAATGTCGTCAATGCCGCCTTCCTGCAATCTTCCTCGGCCATCTACTTCTCGCGCTTCATCAAGTTCGTGGAAGAGATGCTGGTGGCGCCGCTCTCCTATTTCGAGATGATCGTGGGCAGCCTTGCCACCGTCGTGCTGCGCGCGTCCATCACCGGCATCGGCATCCTGCTGATGGGCATCGGCTTCGGCGCCAGCAGCGTCGAATCCTGGCCGCTCTTCATTTTCTGGGTGGTGTCGGTCTCCACCGTCTTCGGCCTGGCCGGCATCCTGATCGGCCTCTGGTCCAAGAGCTTCGAGCAGCTCAACATGCCGGTGGTGTTCTTCCTGACGCCGCTGTCGATGGTGGGCGGGGTGTTCAACACAGTGGCGATGCTGCCCGACTGGCTGCGCTGGCTGGCCTGGGCCAACCCGTTCTTCTATTTCATCAACGGCATCCGTGGCGCCATGATCGGTGTCGACGAAACCCCGCCGGGACTTGGCATCGGCCTGACGCTGCTGCTGATCGTCATTTTGGGTGGCGCTGTTTGGCGGCTGTTCTCGAAGGGCTATGGCCTGCGTGAGTGAGGCGCGGTTCGCCGCCCGGCAATCATCGCGGTGATTAAGGTTTGAGTGTTGGCCCCATAGCCGGTATCTTCGCCCCAACGCACCATACAAACGCCCGATTTGCTTGAGAAAACCGGCATTTCCGGCGCTGGAGTTCCCTTATGATTCGCAAAATCTCGCTGGCTTTTCTCGTTACCGCCGCTCTTGTGGCGCCCGCCGCCGCCGAGCCCGCAACCTTGCTGGGCGTGTTCCAGAACTGGTCGGCCTATTCCTCGGGCAGCGGCAACGACATGACCTGCTATGCCCTGTCGTCGCCCCGCGCCAGCCAGCCCAAGACCGCCAAGCGCGCCGCCATTTACCTGATGGTGTCGGACTGGCCGGGCCGCAAGGTGAAGGCCGAGCCCCAGGTGGTGCTGGGCTATCCGGTGAAGGAAAATGCGCCGGCGGCGCTGGCCGTTGGCGCCACAAAATTCGCCTTCTTCGCCCGCGGCGACGGCAGCGCCTGGCTCCAGGGCCTTGGTGACAATAACCGCCTGGTCGAAGCCATGGGCAAGGGCGTTTCCGCCGTCGCCACCGGCGTCTCGGCGCGCGGCACCAAGACGACCGACACCTATGCGCTGGCGGGCTTTGGCGATGCGCTGGCCAAGATCCACGACGTCTGCAAGATGTGATGCCCGCGTCTTCCAATAAAGACGTCACGCCGCTCATCGGACTGGATCGCCCGGCGTTGAAAGCGGCGCTGATCGCGGCGGGCGTTCCCGAACGCGCCGCCGCCATGCGCACCGGCCAGGTGTGGAACTGGCTCTATGTTCATGGCGCGCCCGATTTCGCGCGCATGAGCAACCTGGCCAAGGAATTCCGAGCCGTGCTGGAAGAGAAATTCTCCCTCACCCGGCCCGAGATCGTGGCGGCACAGGTGTCGGAAGACGGCACCCGCAAATGGCTGCTGCGCACCGGCCCCGGCATTGAATTCGAAACCGTCTATATCCCGGAAGAAGATCGCGGCACGCTCTGCGTCTCCTCCCAGGTCGGCTGCACCCTGACCTGCAAATTTTGCCACACCGGCACCCAGAAGCTGGTGCGCAACCTGACGCCCGCCGAAATCCTGGGGCAGGTGATGATCGCCAAGGATGCGCTGGACGACTGGCCGTCCACCCAACCGGGCCGCAGCGTCACCAACATCGTGATGATGGGCATGGGCGAGCCGCTCTACAATTTCGATCACGTGAAGACGGCCCTTTCCATCGTCATGGACGGCAGCGCCCTGGCGCTGAGCAAGCGCCGCGTCACGCTTTCGACCGCGGGCGTGGTGCCGATGATCCCCCGGGCGGGGTCCGAGATCGGCTCCGGGCTGGCGATTTCTCTGCATGCGGTACGCGACGAATTGCGCGACGAGATCGTGCCGATCAACAAGAAATATCCTATTGCCGAACTGCTGCAGGCTTGCCGCGACTATCCCGGCGCCTCCAACGCCCGTCGCATCACCTTTGAATATGTGATGCTGAAAGGCGTTAATGACAGCCTGGCCGATGCGAAGGAGCTGGTGCGGCTGCTGAAGGGCATTCCTGCCAAGATCAACCTGATCCCGTTCAACGCCTGGCCGGGTGCGCCCTATGAATGCAGCGACTGGGCCCAGATCGAGAAGTTCGCCGAGATCGTCAACCGCGCCGGCTACGCCTCGCCGGTCCGCACCCCGCGCGGACGCGACATCATGGCCGCCTGCGGCCAGCTCAAGAGCGAGAGCGTGAAGGAACGCGCGTCGGAGCGTATGGCGCGGGAACAGTCGGCCCAGCTGCAGCGGATGCCGCATTAACATCCCGACATGATCGCCGCGTAGATGCTGCGTGGATAAAATATCCGTTATGAAGCGTGCGCGGCCTTGGCGCCGGCCGATGCCGTCTGCGATACACCGGCCCTTGCAGCCTGGGCTTTCCCTGGGCCTCTGCTGGGGAGATTTCGGTGGACACAGCCACCATGGTCGTGGGCGACGATTTCCAGCTGTCGCAGCACCATGATATCGCCACCTATGCCGCCGCCTATGCCAAGACCGGACGGGTACACATCCCGAACCTGCTGCGCGAAAGCGATGCGCGCCGCCTGCATGATGCGCTGGCCAACCGCACACCCTGGCACATGCTGGTCGTTCACAATGGCCACCGCGAAATCGCGCTGGACCAATGGAACGCCATTCCGCCGGTGCAAAAACTGGCGATGGAGGAGTCGTTTGCGCAAGGCGCGCGCGTGCCCAACAGTTTCCGTGCCCGGTTTCTGACCGCCCATCTCAGCAAGGACGGCGAGCCTTATGCAGGCCCCGTTCCCGAACTGGCGGCGCTCACCCGCTTTCTCAACAGCGAAGCCTTTCTCGGTTTCGCCCGCGCCGTCACCGCCGACCGCGCCATCCGGCTGGCCGATGTTCATGCCAGCTGCTACCGGCCGGGCGATTTCCTGGGCCGCCACAATGATCATCTGGACGAAAAGGATGGCATCCGCGCCGCCGCCTATATCCTCAACCTGACGCCGGTGTGGAGCGCAGAGTGGGGCGGGCTGCTGAATTTCCTGCGCGCGGATGGCCATGTCGACGGCGCCTTCACCCCAACCTGGAACGCGCTGAATTTTCTCAAGGTGCCGCAGCTGCATTTCGTCAGCACGGTCGCCCCCTTCGTCGCCGCCCCACGTTTGTCGGTCAGCGGCTGGGTGCGCCGGCGCTAGCAGTGACGGCCGCCGATTTGATCTGGATCACTTCCTGCCATCGCCGGATGCTCTACCTTTGCTGCATTGCAAAAGGAGAGACCAATGTCCAAGTCCGTCGAAAAGCCCGAAGCCGAAATCCACGACCTGCGCCAGGGCCTGCGCGGCACGCTGGTGGTGCATGAGCCGAACCTTGCCGGCGCGGCGCCGCAGCACAATCTCAACAATCCCGATCTCGTGTCCCCCGGCGTCGCCCATTCGGTCGGACCAACGACGCATGGCTGATCGCCGCTAGCTCCGTTCCTTGGGCCAGGCCGGGTCGATCGGCTTGCCCGGGTCGGCGGTGATGTGCAGCACGGCGCAGTGGTGATAGGTGAACTGGCCCGGATTGTTCATCGGATGCTGTTCCATGAACTCGGCCACCTGCAGGGTGCAGGCCTTGCAGTTGATGTTGGGGATGGTGATGTCGGTCTCGAAAGGATCGGCGGATTTGGCGGCGTGGGCGAACAGGCCATCCGCCAATATCGGCGCCACCGCCGGGCTTATTTCGGCGGAGACCGACATCACCATGCCGCGCTCGTTGGTCATGATGGTGGCTTTGGGATCGACCGGCAGCTCGGTGGGAGAATTGACCGCCAGCGCCACCCGGTAATGGCCAGGATGATAGACCGTCTCCTGCACCTTGATGTGCAGGGCGGTGCCACCCTTCACGCTGGTGACGGCATAGGTCGGTTTGCCATAATCGGTATTGGTGCCGCCGCAGGGGCCCGCCTTCTGCGGATCACCCAGCTGGTTCTCTTCAATCCAGGAGGCGGGGGCGAGGAGGCGGAAATGCGCCTGGCTTGTGGCCGGCAGCACGATCATCGCCAGCGCCATGCCGCCCATGGTCCAGAATTTGTCCATGCCGCCCTCGCAAAAAATAGCCGGGCCAAGGGATATCCCCGGCCCGCGCGAGGGTCAATTCCGCGCAGGGCTCCGCGGGCTGGCCGGCGTTGCCATAATCATGCGGGTTTCTTTCTGACGTCGGTTTGGGCGCCGACGAAGCCCGCTTGCCAGCGGCTGCGTTCCGGTTCTGCCGCATAGGGATTGTTCGGCTCGGCGGCGCCGGGCAACCGCGCCTCGCGTGCCGCGTTCCAGCCTTGGGCATGGATGCGGCTGAGGCGGAAGGATTCCGTCGTGGTGCTCACGGCCGCCCGCCCCGGCGCAACAGGTCGCGGGCGCGGCGGCTGCGGTCCATCGGCGAGGGGCCTTCGTACACGCCGTCGCCGGGGTCTATATCCCGCGCCAGCGCGTCGCGCAGTTCCTGCGGATCGATAGCGACATGGTCTTCGGTTCCGCCCCGGCGCAGCACGATGATGCAGCCGGTCTGCCGCCAGGCATCGACAGTGAGCGTGTCCAGCCGTTCCTCCTCGGTCCTGACGGTATATGATCCGGCGGGTTGCATGCCGCCCAGCGCCGAAAGCGTGAAGGGGCGGCGGAACGTGACCAGGGTGCGGGTGGCGCGGGTATCCATGCAAATCCTTGCGGTGGCAGTGGCCGGACGGCGCCTGCACCGCTTGGCCGCGCCCCGGCGCAAAGCGCAATGCCGCCTCTATCACCATCAAATGGTGCGTGAGCGCCGCGAATGCAAGCCGCGCGGAACAATAAGGGCGATATTCCGCGCGATTAGGTGTCTGTGCCCGCGCATGCTAGGCTGCGCCTGCCGCCAGCCGCCGATCCGAGCGCTGGTGTTTGAGAGACCTCCGGGACAATCTGCAGAACCCTGTCCGCGCTCCCGCTCGCCTTTTGGAAGATCCCGTGTCTTGCAACAGTATAAGATGTCCTTTCTCGACAAGCTGAACTTCGTCGTCACGACGCGCGATTTCGACGCCGCCGATGACGGTGACGCGCTGGCGCATGCCTATACGCTGTGCGGTACGCACCAGATTGCGGTAACGCAGGACGGCCGCCGCGTCGGTGAAGTCGCCAAGGGCGCGGCGCAGAGCGAGGCGGTGTCCCTTGCCTAAGCGGCTGCTTCGCATTTTCCATGGCAAGACGCGGGTTCCCGCTACTGCCCTCCCCAAGGCGAAACCGGCGGGGCTTTCGCCGATGGAGGTGGCGGCGCGCAATTATGTCCGCATGCACCATGCCTCGATGGCGCGCGACCGCCGGTCCATCGACGGGCGCTGATGTCGTCGCTGACCATCCAGAACGCTTATCTCACCGAGATGCTGAAGCAGGCGGGGCTGGACGCCGAAGCCCAGGCCGTGGCGCAGCGCATCCAGATCGTCCTCACCGACGAAATTCACCACCGCATGAAGAACATGCTGACCATGGTGACCGCCATCGTGCGCCAGAGCATGCGCGCCGCCACCAGCCTGGTCGAGGCGGAAAGCGCCATCTCGACCCGGCTGATCGCCATGGCACGGGCGCATGACCTGCTGCTGAAAGCCGATCTGAAATCCGCCGGTCTCAAGGGTGTCGTCGAAGGCGCGATGGCCCAGCACAATGGCGCCGCCGGCAGTATCGTCATCACGGGCGAGGAATTGCAGGTGACGCCATCGGCCATCCTGCCCCTGACGTTGATCCTCAACGAGCTTTGCACCAATGCCACCAAATATGGCGCGCTGTCGCTGCCCGGCGGCACGGTGGCGCTGAGCTGGTCGCGGGATGCGGCGCGCGGCGCCCTGCTGCTGCACTGGGTGGAAAAAGACGGCCCGCTGGTGCGTCCGCCGGCCAGCCGCAGCTTTGGCTCGCGCCTGCTGGAAGACGCCATCCCGCGCCAGCTGGGCGGCTTCGGCCAGATGAATTTTCCCGTCTCCGGGTTGGAATTCTGTCTCACCGTGCCGCTGGAAAAACTCAGGGCCGCCGAACTGCCCTGAATGGTATGGCGACGGCTCACGGGGCCCGTGGCGCTGCGAAGGACAGCCTGCCCAAAAGAGCGGCCAAACTCTTGATTTCAGCGGCGGTGAATTTCTCGGCGAAGACCTGCGTGGAAAGTTCGGTGAGAGTGATCTTCGCGTTGCCGCTGCATTCGCGCCCTGCGTCGGTCAGCACGACATAGGCCACCCTGCCGTCGCGCGGGTCCGTATCGCGCGCCACCATGCCGATTTTTTCCAACGGGATCGCCATGCGCGTCACGCTCGACTGGCTGATCGCCAGCGCCGCCGCCAGGTCGACGCGGCGCATACGCCCAAGCGGCGCGCTTTCCAGGTTCATCAGAAGCAGCAGCTCGTTGAGCGCTAGGCCGTGCAGCGAGGCGAGGGTGCCGGCAAACTGGTTCTGGATCGCCGCTTCGACCTGGACGAGCCGCAAGACGGCTGTGAGGGCATTTGACATGCCGCATAATACTGCCGATATACTTCCACATGCAAGTATATCGGCGGCCCTCCCATGCCATCCCCTGAAAGCTTCTTTCCCGCCGAACGTTTCGGGGCGGTCAAAAGCGTTACCCCCGTTTCCGGTGGTCTGTCCGGGGCCGGCGTCTTTGCCGTCACGACTGAGGCGGGCGAATTCTTCCTGCGCCGCAATGCGCCGGGGCAGGACGGCTTCGGCACGATGCTGGCCGCGCAAAGGCTCGCCGCAAAGGCCGGCGTTGCCCCGGGGTGATCTTCGCCGACGAAACGATCGGCGTGGTCGTGACCGAAAAGGCCCCCGGCATTCCGATCGGGGCGGCGCTCGCCCAGCCGGATGTCCGCCCCCGTGCCTTGCGCGGTGTCGCGGAAACACTGGCGCGGCTGCATGCGATTGCCGCGCCCGATCTGCCGCCTTTCGATTCCGCATTGGCGCACGCCATCTGGGATGGACAAGCCTCGCGGGACGGCTTTCCGCAATGGGCAAGGCCACTGGGGGCGTTCATCGCGGCCGGCGATGACGCGTTGGCCGGCGATCCGCGCCGCGTCTTCGGCCATAACGATGTAAATCCCGCCAACCTGATCTGGGACGGCGCACAAGTCTGGATGGTGGATTGGGAACGTGCGGCTCTTGCACATCCCTACATGGACCTCGCCATCTTCTCGCTCTTTGCCATCCTGTCCGACGAAGACGCCCTTGCGCTTCTTTCGCTCCAGGAAGGTTCTGTGATTGAGGTCGAACAGCGCCGGATTTTCCTGCTGTTGCGCAATTACGTCCGCGCGGTTTACGGCGCCGTCTTTCTGCGGCTGATCCCGGATCTGACCGCCATCACATTCCGGCCGCGCGACAAGACGGCGACCTTGGCCGAATGCTATGGCCTTCTGGGGAAAGGGGCGCTGGATCTGGGAACG
>Ga0316232_1001770_pt1 | contig 25011 bp, 21 predicted proteins | sample TBHtaG_FD_206006 | JGI IMG/M metagenome (GOLD analysis project Ga0316232, IMG submission 206006) | Freshwater microbial communities from Trout Bog Lake, Wisconsin, USA - TBH18025_13 | ecosystem: Environmental > Aquatic > Freshwater > Lake > Hypolimnion/Profundal zone | place: USA: Wisconsin... | reverse complement strand
CCCCTCTGGGGGGGTGGGTGGCCCCCGACGGGGGTGGGGAGTGGGGAGCGACGGTGCAGAAGTAGGCTTTGCCCGCCGTGAAGGGCGCGCCGGACCCTGAACCCGCGCTCCCCTCTCCCGACCCGGCCTGACCGCCGGCCCACCCTCCCCCGCAGAGGGGGGAGGGAGAGGCGCGGGTTCCACCGACGTGGCGATCTACCTGCCCCCCACCCATCCTCACGCCCCCGCCCGCACCGACCGGCGCAGGCGCGCCATGCCGGCGAGCCAGCGCTCGGGATCCTCGGCCCGGCGGCGGGCGTACTCGGCCACCTGCGGGTGCGGCAGGATCAGGAAGCGCCCCGCCGCCAGCCCGTCGAAGGCGGCCTCGGCCACAGCCTCCGGCGCCAGCACGCCGTCGCGCGACGCGGCGCTGGCAGCCCCCAGCATGGCGGTGTCGACCCCCTGCGGGCACAGGGCTGCGACCCGGATCCCGTCCTCGGCATGGGCGATGGCGAGGTGCTCCAGGAAGGCGAGTGCCGCGTGCTTGGTGGCTCCGTAGGTGGCGCTGCCGATCTGGCTGAGCAGCCCCGCCGCCGAGACCGTGCCGAGGAACGCGCCCCCGCCCCGGGCGCGCCAGAGTGGGACCAGCACCCGCGCCGCGTGGACATGGCCCATCACGTTCACCGCGAAGGCGCGCGCCCAGCTCTCCGGATCGGCGGAGGTGGCGAGATCCGGGTCGGGATCGCGCTCCAGAATGCCGGCGTTGGAGCAATACAGCGCGATCGGCCCGATCTCGCCCTCGATGCGCCCCAGGATGGCGGCGACCGCCGCCGCGTCGCCCACGTCGAGCGCGAAGGCCCATCCGCCGAGTTCCTCCGCCACGGCTCTCGCCCCGGCCCCGTCGCGGTCGAGGGCCACGACCGTCGCGCCCCGGGCCTTGGCGGCGACCGCGAGCGCCCGGCCGATGCCGCGGGCAGCCCCGGTGACGGCGACGACGCGGCCGGCGAGGTCCATGCTCACGCCCCCGCCCGCTCGGCAAAACCCCAGGCCGCAGCGGCGAGCTTCGGCACCCGCGCCGCCATGGCGGCGGCGTGCTCGCTCGCGGCGTTGCCGGCCTTGGCGCGGGCTGACACGCCCTGGAGGATGCCGACCAAGCGGAACAGGTTGTAGGCGAAGTACCAGTCGAGATCGGGCAAGCTGCTCCGATCCGCCGCCCGGCAGTAGAGCGCCACCGCCTCGTCCCGGGTGGGGATGCCCAGAGCCTTCAGGTCGAGCCCGCCGAGGCCGCTGCGCCCGTCGGCCGGCAATGCCCACTGCATCAGCAGGTAGCTGAAATCGGCGAGCGGATCGCCGAGCGTCGACAATTCCCAATCGAGCACGGCGCTGACGCCGCCGTCCCGGGAAAAGATCAGGTTGTCGAGCCGGTAATCGCCGTGGACCACGCAGGCGCCCTGCTGCTCGGGCACGGTGCGGGGCAGCCACGCGATCAGCCGCTCCACATCCTCCAGCCGCCCGTCCTCGGCGGCCCGGTACTGCCGGGTCCAGCGGTCGACCTGCCGGGCGAAGTAATTGCCGGGCCGGCCGTAATCGGAGAGCCCCGCCGCCTCCGGGTCGATGGCGTGCAGGCGCGCCAGCGTCGCGATCATGCCGGCATAGTGCCGGTGGCGGGCATGCGAATCGAGGCCCGGCAGCGCGCCGTCCCAGTGCACGGCGCCGTCGACCGCCTCCATAACGTAGAAGGCCGCACCGATCACCTCCGGATCCTCGCACAGCGCGAAGGGCCGCGGCACCGGAAACCCCTCGCCGTAGAGGGCGCCGATCACCCGGAACTCGCGGTCCACCGCGTGCGCAGAGGGCAGGAGCGTGCCGAAGGGCTTTCGGCGCAGGACGTAGGCCTGGCCCGGCGTGTCGAGCCGGTAGGTCGGGTTCGACTGGCCGCCGCGGAACTGCTGCACGGTGAGCGGGCCGGCGTAGCCGCGCACGTGCCCTTCCATCCAGGCGGCGAGCTTGGCCTCGTCGATCCGGTGGCGCGGCTCGACCGGCTTCACGCCGGAGAAGACATCGGGCTCGCTCATGCGCGCTCGGCCTCGCGGGCATTGATGTAGCGCCCGAATTCCAGCCGGGCGATCGATCGGTTGTGGACCTCGTCGGGCCCGTCGGCGAGCCGCAGGGTGCGGATATGGGCGTACATCTTGGCGAGCCCGAAATCCTCCGAGACACCGGCCCCGCCATGGGCCTGGATGGCGTCGTCGATCACCTTCAGGGCCACGCGGGGGGCCGCGACCTTGATCATGGCGATCTCGAGCTTGGCGCCCTTGTTGCCGACCTTGTCCATCATGTCGGCGGCCTTCAGGCAGAGGAGGCGGGTCATTTCGATGTCGATCCGCGCCTCGGCGACCCGCTGCTCCCAGACCGACTGCTCGCTGATCCGCTTGCCGAAGGCGACGCGGGAGACGAGGCGTCGCGCCATGGCCTCCAGCGCCACCTCGGCTGCCCCGATGGTGCGCATGCAATGGTGGATGCGGCCGGGCCCTAAGCGCCCCTGCGCGATCTCGAAGCCGCGCCCCTCGCCCAGGATCAGGTTCTCGGCCGGGACGCGGACATTCTCCAGCACGACCTCGCCGTGGCCCTTGGGCGCGTCCTCGTAGCCGAAGACCGGGAGCAGGCGCTCGACCCGGACCCCGGGCGTGTCCATGGGCACGAGGATCTGCGATTGCTGCCGGTGGCGGGGCGCCTCCGGATCGGTCTTGCCCATCAGGATCGCGATCTTGCAGCGCGGGTCGCCGACGCCGGTCGACCACCATTTGCGCCCGTCGATGACGTAGTGATCGCCGTCGCGGCGGATTGACGTGCTGATGTTGGTGGCGTCCGAGGAGGCGACCTCCGGCTCGGTCATCAGGAAGGCCGAGCGGATCTCGCCGGCCATCAGGGGCTTGAGCCACCGCTCCTTCTGGGCCGCGGTGCCGTAGCGGTGCAGCACCTCCATGTTGCCGGTGTCGGGGGCCGCGCAGTTGAACACCTCCGAGGCGATCCCGACCCGGCCCATCTCTTCGGCGCATAGCGCGTAGTCGAGGTTGGTGAGGCCGGCGCCGTGGTAGTCCTCGGTGTCGTGCTCAGGCGAGGGCGGCAGGAACAGGTTCCACAGGCCCTCGGCCCTCGCCTGTTCCTTCAGACGCTCCATCGTGGGGGAAGGTTCGCGGCTCTCCGCACGCTCGGCCGCCACCGCAGCCGCGGCCGGCAGGATCGCATCGGCGATGAAGGCGCGGACGCGGGTCAGCCAGTGGGTCTGGGATTGGGAGAGGGTGAAATCCACGGTGTCCGCTCCCTGGTGTTGTTCTGATGAGATCCGCGCGCCTCCCTCCCCCCTTCGCGGGGGAGGGTGGCCCCTGCGTCAGCAGGGGTCGGGAGAGGGGAGCGACGGAGCAGAATACGTCTCGGCCTTCATGAAGGCGGCGCCCGATCCGGAAGCCGGGGTCCCCTCTCCCGACCCCCTTCGGGGGCCACCCTCCCCCGCAGAGGGGGGAGGGAGAGCCGCGCGTGCGACTAGCCCCCTCACAGATAGGCCGATCCCATTTCGCTGGCGAAAAGCTGGGGCGGGCCTTCCCAGACGATCCGGGCCTGTTCCAGCACGTAGACCCGGTCGGCGTGGGGGAGCGCGAAGGTGACGTTCTGCTCGCCGAGCAGCACCGTGATCGGCGTGGTCTGGCGCAGCTTCTCCAGCGCCTTCGACAGCAACTCCAGGATCACCGGGGCGAGGCCGAGCGTCGGCTCGTCGAGGATCAGCAGGCGTGGGCGCATCATCAGCGCCCGGGCGATGGTCAGCATCTGCTGCTCGCCGCCCGACAGGGTCCGGGCGCTCTGGCCCTCGCGGGCCTTAAGAATCGGGAACAGCTCGTAGAGTTCTTCGCGGCGCTTGGCGCTCTCGGCCTTCGGGAAGTGCTGGCCGCCGAGGTCGAGGTTCTCGCGCACGCTGAGATCGCCGAACAGCTCCCGGGTCTCGGGCACCTGGACGATGCCGGCGCGCGCGATGGCGGCCGGCTTCATCCGGGCGAGATCCTGGCCGCCGAACCGGATCGTACCCGTATGCGGCACGAGGCCCGAGATGGCGTTGAACAGGGTGGTCTTGCCGGCGCCGTTCAGGCCCACCACCGAGACGAACTCGCCCTCGTGGACGTGGATCGCGGCGCCGCGCAAAGCCTGCGCCTTGCCGTAGAGCACATCGACGCCCTCGACGGTGAGGAGCGAATCCGGCTTGAACGCGGCTTCCGGCCGGGCCGCCGTCTCGATGCTGCCGCCGAGATAGACCCGGCGCACGGTCGGGTCGGCCATCACGGATTCGGCCGAGCCTTCGGCGATGCGCTCGCCGAGATACATGGCGAACACCCGGTCCACGAGGGCCGCGACGCTCTTCACGTTGTGGTCGACGAGGAGCACGGCCTTGCCCTCGTCGCGAAACCCCCGGATCAGCTCCGAGAAGGCCGCGACCTCGCCGCCGGTCAGGCCCGCGAAGGGCTCGTCGACCAGCACCACCCGCGGATCGCGGGCGATGGCCTTGGCGAGCTCCAGCCGGCGCAGATCCGCGAAGGGCAGGGTACCGGGCCGCCGATCGATGACGGCGCCGAGGCCGACCCGCTCGGCGATTTCTTTCGCGCGTCGCGCGACGTGGGGATCCGCGACCAATCGGATCAGGCTGTCGGGCAGGAGCGCGAGGCTGATATTTTCGAGAACCGTCTGCCGCTGGAGCGGACGCGCGTGCTGGAACACGAGGCCGATCCCTGAGCGCGCCACCCGGTGGGCGGGCATCCCGCCGATCTCGGCGCCGTCGAGGCGGATCGAGCCGGCGCTCGGGCGCTCCAGGCCCATGATCAGCTTCATCACGGTGGACTTGCCCGAGCCGTTCGGGCCGATCAGCCCCAGAATCTCGCCGGGGCGCAGGTCGAGGTCGATGTTCTTGACGGCGACAAGGCCGCCGTAGCGCTTGGTCAGGCCGCGGACGCTGAGGCAGGGCTCGGCCAGGACGGGAGACACGGCCAGCGGGGGCGCGACAGCGACGGTCATCGGGCTCTCCGGAGCGATCCGAGGCCGAGCAGCCCCGAGGGTACGAACAGGATCACGAGGAGCGCCACCGCGGAGACCACGAAGGTCGACAGCGCCCCGAGCGGCCGCAGCAGCTCGCCCGCCGCGATCAGGAACACGGCGCCGAGCGCCGCCCCTACGATGGTGCGCCGGCCGCCGAGCACCGCCGCGATGATCACCTGGACGCCGACCGATGTGTTGATCAGCGTGCCGACCGAGGCGGTGCCCATGTAGAAGACCACAAGCCCGCCCGCGAGGCCCGAGAAGGCGGCGCTGACCGCGAAGGCGGCGAGCTTGTGCTTGGCGACGTTGAAGCCGAGCGCCCCGGTCACCACCGGGTCCTGGCCGGCGGCCTGGAGGATCAGCCCGGCGGGCGAGCGGGCGATGGCGGTGAGGATCAGGCCGGAGACCGCCATGAAGCCCAGCGCCAGCCAGTAATTGGTGTCGGCGTCGATCGAGATGACGTCGGGCACGGTCAGGCCGATCTCGCCGCCGGTGAGGTCGGAGAACACCACGATCATGTTCTGCAGGAGCAGCACCGCCACCAGGGTGATCAGGCCGAAATAGGGGCCCCGGACCTTCAGCGCGGGCAGCGCCAGGGCGAGGCCGCCGACCACGGCGAGCACGGTCCCCACCGCGAGGCAGTAGGGGATCGGCAATTCGTAGCGGTTGTTGAGGATGCCGGCGCCGTAGGCCCCGAGCCCGATCAGGAAGGTCGGGCCGAAATTGACCTCGCCCGCGAAGCCGAAGAGCAGGTCCCAGGCCATGGCGAAGACGCCGAAATAATAGGCGATCGTGAGCAGGCCGAGGATGTAGCCGGAGACGTACCAGGGGAGGGTGGCGGCCGCCGCGACGGCGAGGATCGCGATCCAGAAGCCGGGGGTTGTGAGGAGCTTCATGATTGCTCGCTGCGGGCGGGACTTTCCCTCCCCCCTCTGCGGGGGAGGCTGCCGGATTCACACGTCTGGGTCTGAGAGCAACACTCTGAAAAGAGAGCGCTTTCCCCTCCCCCTTGCGGGGAGGGGGTAGGGGGTGGGGGTGGCGCAGAAGGCACCGCACCGCCCCATCCTGCACCACCCCCACCTCCAGCTCCTCCCCGCAAGGGGGAGGAGAGAGCCCAGCGACCAGCGATGCGTGAATACCCTCCCCCGCAGTGGGAGGAGGGAGCGCGGCGGCTCGGAACAGCCCTGAAAAGAACCATCACCGCCGCCCCAGCAGGCCCTGCGGGCGCAGGTACATCACGGCGACGAGCAGCAGCAGCGCCGGGATCACCCGATAGGCCGGGGAGATCAGGTAAGCGGTGGCGGTCTCCAGATACCCCACCACGTAGGCGGCGATCAGCGAGCCGGTGACGCTCCCTAAGCCCCCCAGCACCACGATCGAGAAGGCACTCGCCGTGAGCGGCCCCACCGAATACGAGGACACCCCCAGGAACATCCCGAGCAGCACGCCCGCGATGCCCGCGAGAAGCCCGTAGATCGCCCAGACCGCCACGTAGATCTTGCCCATGTCGTGGCCGAGCAGCGTCACGCCGCGCGGGTTCATGGAGGCGGCGAGCAGGACCTTGCCGGCCCGGGCCCGGTTCACGAACAGCCAGAGCAGGGCGATCACCACCCAGCAGATCACCGCCGTGAACAGCTCGTTCTTCGGCGTGCGGACACCCGCGATCTCGACCACGCCCTCGACGATCGGCAGCACGGTCTTCGGGTTGTCGGTGAAGAAATAGGCGACGAGCTCCTGGATCATGATCCCCCAGAGCAGTGTCCCGGTCAGCACGAAGATCTCTTTCTCTTCGCGCGGGATGGCCCGGCTGCGCTCGATCGGCGCCACGACGGCGAAATAGGTGACCAGCGCGCCCGCCAGCCCGCACAGCACGCCGATCGCCGCGCCGACATAGGAGCCGAGCCCGAACAGAGCCGAGGCCGCCCAGGCCGCCACCGCGGCCATCACCATCAGGGCGCCGTGGGTCAGGTTGAGGACGCCCGAGACCCCGAAGATCAGGGTGAAGCCCATCGCGCCCAGCGCGTAGAGGGCCGAAATCGCAAAGCCGTCGACGAGGATCTGGAGGCCGATCACCGCGCTCTCCCCGCCCGCTTACTGGACCGCCGGCTTGACGGCGGGCGGCAGGACCAGGGTCCCGTTGGCCGTCGCCGCCGGCCAGATCGACACCTGCTTGCCGTTCTGCCACTGGCCGAGCACGCTGGTCATCAAACCCGGGCCGTACTGGATCGAGTGGGTGAACGGATCGTCCTTGCCGTAGAACTTCAGGTGCCCGACCGTGCCGACATAGTCGGTCTGCTCCAGGGCCTCGACGAGCTTGTCGGCCTCCGTGGTGCCCGCCCGCTTGATCGCCTCGGCGGTGTAGTGGACGGCGTCATACGCCATAAAGCCCGCGTAGGACGGCGCCCCGCCGAAGCGTTTGGTGAAGGCCTCCGAGAAGGGAATCGTCTTCTCGGTGAGCGCCACGCCCGGCAGCGCGACGCTGTCGAACAGCACGCCCTGGGTGCCGCCGTTGGTGTTGGCCCAGAAGGTCGAGGAGGTCGCCTGCCCGCTGATCCCCGTCATGGCGATCGGCACCTGCTGGTTCTGCCACTGCACGGTCGGCTGCACGCCGACATGGGCGATGCCGGTGACGATCAGATCGGGCTTCGCCGCCTCGATCTTGTTGTAGATTGGGGTGAAATCGCCCGTGTCGGGCGAGAAGCGGACATGCTCCACCACCTTCAGCCCAGATTTCGGCAGGCATTCCTCGTAGGCGGCGTCGAGCGGGCGGGTCCAGGCCGCGTCCTCGCTCATGATCGCGGCGGTCTTGGCCTTGAGCTTCTCGACCAGCACCTCCTTGGCCGAGTCGCAGACTGCCTGCGCCAAAGCGTGCGAAGTCAGGTAGCCGTGGAAGGTGTACTTGTTGCGCGCGTAGTCCTTGTGGACGTTCACGCTGATCTCGTTCGAGGCCGCGCCGGGGGTGATCAGCGGGGTCTTGAGCCGCGCCGCCCAGGGCATGAGCGCCAGCACCACCTCGGAGATGTAGCTGGCGATGACGAGGTTGACCTTGTCCTCAGAGACCGCCCGCTGGAAGGCCCGGACCGCGTCCGAGGCCGAGGATTTGTCGTCGTAGGTGACGACCTGGATCTGCCGGCCGTCGATCCCGCCCTTGGCGTTGATTTCGTCGGCGGCGAGCTGCACCGCCTGCGGGATCGAGGCCCCGGCCACCGACTGCGCCTCGGCGATCACGCCGATCTTGATCGGATCCGCGGCGTGGGCCGGACCTGTGAGCATCGATCCCGCCGCCAGCAAAGCGGGCAGCATGCGCCGGATCTGGGCGCGCCGGACGACGGCACGCGCGGTCTCGGACATCGGCGTTTCCTCAATCTGAGCGCCCGAATTTTTTATTCGCGGGCTTGCGACCAACTGTAGCCGGGGCTCGACGGATCACAAGGGGCGGCCAAGACGTCGCGGGTGACGTTTCCGGCGAGTCGTTCGCGCCCGGGGCTTCCGGGCTCCGCGGCACGGGCCTACGCTCGCGCCCGGCTCCGCTCACGCGAGCCCGACGGCCTCAAAGAAGGGCGGCACACAGGTGAGGAACGCACGCGCGCCCGCGACCGTCCCGGGCCGGGGCCCGGCCCCACGAGTCTGCGCATGAGTCTGCGCTGGACCCGCCGGCCCGAGGGCTCGACCTGGGGCGATTTCGGCCCCGACGACGAGCGCGGGCGCCTCAACCTCCTCACCCCCGAGAAGGTACTGCAGGGCGTCGCCGAGGTGCGCGAGGGCCTGACCTTCTGCCTCAGCCTGCCGCTGGACCTGCCGGGCGGCAACGTCCTCAACCCGCGCCGCCACCCGCCGCAGATCACCCCGACGCGGCGCGCCAACGGCCGGCCGAACATGAATTTTCCAGTCTGCGAGGAGGTCGACGGCGCCACCGACGTGATCTGCGACGACCGGGCGCTGATCCACCTGCAATACTCGACGCAATGGGATTCGCTCGCCCATGTCGGCTCGCTGTTCGACGCGGACGGGTCGGGCGCGGCGCCGACCTTCTACAACGGCTTCCGCGGCGGCCGGGACATCGTCGGCCCGGAGCGCGCCGAGGCGGCCGATCAGCCCTCGCGGGCCAAAAAACTCGGGATCGAGCGGCTGGCCGAGACCGGCATGCAGGGCCGGGCTGTGATGATCGACCTGCGCGCCCATCTCGGCGACGCCAAGACCAAGGTGGGCTACGACCAGTTCGCCCGGATCCTGGAGGCCGACGGCGTCGTGGTCGAGCCGGGCGACATGGTCTGCCTGCACACGGGCTTCGCCGAGCGGCTGATCGCCATGGGCGGCGCGCCCGACCCGAAGCTCGTCCATAATCTTTGCGCCGGGCTCGACGGGCGGGATCCGCGTCTCCTCGACTGGATCACCCGCACCGGCCTCTGCGCGCTGATTGCCGACAATTACGCCGTGGAGGCCTATCCGGCGGGGCCCGGACCCGCCTGCTGCGCGACGCTGCCGCTGCACGAGCACTGCCTGTTCAAGCTCGGGGTCAATCTCGGCGAGCTGTGGCACCTGACGCCGCTGGCCGACTGGCTGCGGGCGCATGGCCGGAGCCGTTTCCTGCTCACCGCGCCGCCGCTGCGCCTGCCCGGGGCGGTGGGCTCGCCGACGACGCCGATCGCCACGGTGTGAGGGGAGGGCGGCATGAGCGAGATCGCGATCGTCGGCGGCGGCCTGATGGGCCATGGCATCGCCCTGGTGCTGGCGCTCCACGGGCACGCCGTTCGGATCACCGACACGGCCCCCGAGACCCGCGCACGCATACCGGCCCTCATGGCCTCCGCGCTCGCGACCCTGCGGGAGGCCGGCGCCGCCCCGGAGGGCTGGGATGCCGACAGGCTCGACCGGGCCGTCCGGATCGAGGCGGACCTCGAACCGGCTTTGGCGGGAGCCGGCCTCGTGATCGAGGCGATCACCGAGAACCCGGAGGCCAAGCGCGCCCTCTTCACCGAGCTCGACCGGCTCTGCGCTCCGGAGACAATCCTCGCCAGCAACACCAGCTATCTCGACGTCTTCCCGCTGATTCCGCAAGGCCGGCAGGCGCGATCCCTGATCCTGCACTGGTACACGCCGCCCTACATCGTCGACCTCGTCGATGTGGTGCCCGGCCCCGGCACCGACCCCGCAGTGGTCGCCGCGATGGCCGATCTTGTGCGCGGCCTCGGCCAGGTCCCGATCGTGCTGAAGCGCTTCATCCCGGGCTACATCGCCAACCGCATCCAGCAGGCGATCAGCGCCGAAGTGTTCCGGCTCCTCGACGAGGGCGTCGCCGCGCCGCGGGACATCGACGACGCGATCATCCACGGCCTGTCTCTCCGCATCCCAATCCTCGGCCACCTCGCCAAGGCCGACTTCACCGGGCTGGAGCTGACGCAGCGGGCGCTCGCCAACGCGAGCTACACGCCGCCGCCCCCGCGCACGCGCTCCGAGACCCTGGACGCCCTCTGCGCCGAAGGCCGCACCGGGGTAATGGCGGGGCGTGGCTACTTCGACTGGGGCGGGCGCCCGCCGGACGCGCTGTTCCGCGAGCGCGACCGCAAGCTCCTGGCGCTCAAGGCCGCCATGGCCGGGATCGGCCGGATGGAGGGGACATGATCGGGGCGGATTTTTCCGGACGGCGCGTCCTCGTCACCGGGGCCTCGTCGGGCATCGGGCTCGCGACCGTGGAGATGTTCGCCCGCAACGGCGCCACGGTGGCGCTGAACCGCCTGCCCGACGATCCCCGCGGCCCCGAGGAGGCCGGCCGGCTCGCAGGGACGGGTCTTTCAGTGATCGCCCTGCCCGGGGACGTATCAGCCTCCGGCGCCGCCGAGGCGATGGTGGCGGCCGGGATCGAGGCCCTGGGTGGCCTCGACGTGCTCGTCAACAATGCCGGCACGGCGGGCACCACCACGCCGATCGCGTTCGAGGACCTCGACGCGATGACCGAAGACTTCTGGCAGACGATCCTGGCCACCAACCTGCTCGGGCCGTATCGCTGCGCCCGGGCCGCGGCGGCGAGTCTCAAAGAGAACCGGGGCGCCATCGTCAACACCGCCTCGGTCGCCGGGCTCGGGCGGCGGGGCTCCTCGATCGCCTACTCGGCCAGCAAGGCCGGGCTGATCAATCTCACCCGCAGCCTCGCCCGGGCGCTGGCCCCCGACGTCCGAGTCAACGCGGTGGCGCCCGGCCTCGTCGCCACGCCCTGGACCCAACCCTGGTCGGAGGAGCGCAAGGCCTCGACCGTGGGGCGCACCATGCTGGGCCGCATGGCCCGGCCGGAGGATATCGCCGAGACGATCTTTTTCCTGGCCGCGGGGGCGGCCTACATCACCGGCGAGACCCTCACGGTCGACGGTGGCGCGATGTGAGTTCGGGGATACCAGCGATGTCGAGCACCACCGTCATCACCTGCGCCCTCACGGGCTCGTTCGACACGCCGAAGAAGAACCCGGCCGTGCCGGTGAGTCCCGAGGCCATCGCGCAATCCGCCCTGGAGGCCGCGTCCGCCGGGGCTGCGGTGGTCCACATCCATGTCCGCGATCCCGCGACCGGCGCGCCCAGCATGGCGCTCGCCCATTACCGCGAGGTGGTGGAGCGGATCCGCGCGAAGAACGATTCCGTGATCCTCAACCTGACCACGGGGGCGGGGGGCCGGTTCGTGCCGGGCGACCCCGATCCGGCCACCGCCGGCCACGGCACCACCTTCGTGAGCCCGGAGGCCCGGACCCGGCACGTGGCGGCGTTGCGCCCCGAGATCTGCACCCTCGACATCGCGACGATGAATTTCGGCGAGCACCTGTTCCTGAACACCCCCGCCCATCTGCGGGCCATGGCAGGTCAGATCCGCGAGGCCGGCGTAAAGCCCGAGATCGAGGTGTTCGACCTCGGCCAGATCGAGCTGGCCCGCCACCTGATCGCCGAGGGGCATCTCGCGCGCCCGCCGCTGTTCCAGATCTGCCTCGGCATCCCCTGGGGCGCCCCGGCGACGCCGGAGGCGCTGGTCGCGATGCGGGCCCGGCTGCCGGAGGACGCGATCTGGTCGGCCTTCGGGATCGGGCGGCAGGAATTCCCGATGCTCGCGGTGGCGGCCGGGATGGGCGGCAACGTCCGAGTCGGGCTGGAGGACAACCTGTACCTGTCCAAGGGGAAGCTCGCGCCGAGCAACGCCGCGCTGGTGGAGAAGGCGGTGAGCCTGCTGGCCTACATCGACCGGGAGCCGGCGACGCCCGATCAGGCGCGGGCGATGTTCGGGTTGGCGCCGCGTGGGTGATGATCCGCGCTAACGGATCGCCCGCATCCTCACCCCAGCCGGTATCAGCCGCAATCGCCCACAGATATTCTGCATTCGCAAACGTGAGCGCCGATCAACGCCGCCGCGTTCCAAAAACAGGGAGAGAGACATGACGCTCCGCCATCGCGCCGCGGCGCTGCTTGGCAGCCTGTGCGCCCTCGGCGCCGGCGCGGCGCTCGCGGCCGACCTCGCGCCGGTGAAGATCGGCGTGCTGAACGACCGCTCCGGCGTCTACTTCGACTCCACCGGCGAGGGCTCGGTGGTGGCGGCCCGGATGGCGGTCGAGGATTTCAGGCCGGAGGAGCATGGGCTGAAGGTCGAGGTCGTGGCCGCCGACCACCAGAACAAGCCCGATGTCGGCGCCTCGATCACCCGGCAATGGTACGACCGCGACGGCGTCGATGCGGTGTTCGACGTGCCGACCTCCTCGGTGGCGCTCGCCATCGCGCAGATCACCAAGGAGAAGAACAAGGCCTTCATCAACTCGGGCGGCGGCACCGCGGACCTCACCGGGCCGGCCTGCACCCCCAACACGGTGCACTGGACCTACGACACCGCGGCGCTCGCCAACGGCACCGGCAAGGCCATCCTCAAGCGCGGCGGCAAGAGCTGGTACTTCATCACCGCCGATTACGCCTTCGGCCTCGCGTTGGAGCGCGACACCAAGGCGGTGGTGGAGAAAAACGGCGGCACGGTCGGCGGCGGCGTGCGCACGCCCTTCCCGAACCCGGACTTCTCCTCGTTCCTGCTCCAGGCGCAGGCATCCGGCGCGCAGGTGATCGGGCTCGCCGATGCCGGATTGGATGCCGCCAACGCCATCAAGCAGGCGCACGAATTCGGCATCCGCCAGGGCGGCCAGACCCTCGCCGCCCTGCTGATCGCCATCACCGACATCCACTCGCTGGGTCTGGAGGTGGCGCAGGGGCTCGATTTCACCGCCTCGTTCTACTGGGACCTCAACGACGGCACCCGGGCCTTCGCGGACCGCTTCGGGAAGCGGATGCCCGGCAAGAAGCCGACCTCGTACCAAGCGGGCGTCTACGCCAGCACGCTGCACTACCTGAAGGCGGTGGCCGCGCTCCACTCCGCCAAGGACGGCGCCGCGGTGGTGGCCAAGATGAAGGCGATGCCCACCGACGACCCCCTGTTCGGCCAGGGCACGATCCGGCCGGACGGGCGCAAGATCCACCCGATGTACCTGTTCGAGGCCAAGGCGCCGTCGGAATCGAAGGGCGAGTGGGACCTCTACAAGGTGCTGGAGACGATCCCGGCCGAGCAGGCGTTCCGCCCGATGAGCGAGGGCGGGTGTCCGATGCTGGCCACCATGACGGCGAAGTAGAAGCGCCGCCTATCCCACCCAACCCCCTCATCCTGAGGTGCCGCGCAGCGGCCTCGAAGGAGGGCTCCAGGGATCGCAGTGCTGGCTGGAGGGCTCCTTCGAGGCCTCCGCTACGCTCCGGCATCTCAGGATGAGGTCGCGGTCTGGATGTCCCTTACGCCGCCCCGATCCGGTCGAGCGCAGCCATCGCGTCGTCCGGCAGCCGCAGCTCGGCCGCCGCGAGGTTCTCGCGCAGGTGGCCGAGCGACGACGTCCCCGGGATCAGCAGGATGTTGGGCGACCGGCGCAGCAGCCAAGCCAGCGCCACCTGCATCGGCGTCGCGCCGAGCCGGGTCGCGACCTCGGACAGGGTGTCCGACTGCAGAGGGCTGAACCCGCCGAGCGGGAAGAACGGCACATAGGCGATGCCGGCGGCCGCCAGTTCGTCGATGAAGGCGTCGTCGCCCCGGTGGGCGAGGTTGTACTGGTTCTGTACGCAGACGATATCGGTGATCCGCCGCCCCTCGGCGACCTGACGCGGCGTGGCATTGCTCAGGCCGATCCGGCGGATCAGCCCCTGGCGCTGGAGATCCGCCAGCACGGTGAGCGGCGCCTCGATCGGCCCCTCGGCGGGGCCATGAACGTCGAACATCAGGCGCAGGTTGACCACGTCGAGGGCATCGACACCGAGGTTGCGCAGGTTGTCGTGGACCGCCTGAGTCAGGTCCGCGGCCGAGAAGGCCGGGTTCCACGAGGCGTCGCCGCCGCGCTTGGCGCCCACCTTGGTGACGATCACGAAATCGTCCGGATAGGGGTGCAGCGCCTCGCGGATGATCTGGTTGGTGACGTGCGGCCCGTAGAAATCGCTGGTGTCGATGTGGTCGACGCCCGCCGCCACGGCCGCGCGCAGCACGGCGATGGCGGCGGCGCGGTCCTTCGGCGGGCCGAACACGCCGGGCCCGGCGAGCTGCATGGCCCCGTAGCCGAGCCGCTTCACGATCGGGCCGCCGAGCGGGAACGTGCCGGCCTGCGCGATGTCGGCGGTGCTGTTGGTCATGGCGAATCTCCTGTTGGCGCCCCGGATGTAGACGGCACCGATTGCGCCGATAAGCCGTGACGATCGGCACGGGTCGTGCGCATTCTCGAACAATGACCCGGGATCTTGCCGACCTCACCGCCTTCGTGACCGTCGCGCGGTCCGGTGGTTTTCGCGATGGCGCCCGCGCCGGGGGCCGGAGCGCGTCGAGCTTGAGCGAGGCCGTGCGCCGGTTGGAAGCGGACCTCGGCGTGCGCCTCCTGAACCGCACCACCCGCAGCGTCGCCCCCACGGAGGCCGGTGCCCGTCTTCTCGAACGGCTCGGCCCGGCGCTCGCCGAGGTGGACTCTGCCCTCGACGTGGTGAACGGTTTTCGCGATCGGCCGGCCGGGACGCTCCGGCTGAACGTCCCGCTGAGCGCGGCCCGGCTGGTGCTGCCGGCGCTCGTGCCGTCCTTCCTGGCGGCATACCCGGAGATCCGCCTGGAGATCGTCGCCGAGGACGGGTTCGTGGACGTGCTGGCGGCGGGCTGCGACGCCGGCATCCGCTACGACGAGCGGCTGGAGCAGGACATGATCGCGGTGCCCATCGGCCCGCGGCGGCAGCGTTTCGCCACCGCGGCGGCCCCGGCCTATCTGGCAAGGCGCGGACGGCCGGAGCATCCGCGCGATCTCCTCGCCCATGCCTGCCTGCTCGGCCGCTTCCCCAGCGGCGCCCTCACGGCCCCCTGGGAGTTCGAGCGCGACGGGGAGACCGTCCGGGTGGATCCGAGCGGCCCGCTGATCGTGCGGGTCGGCGCCAGCGACCTCGCCGTGGCGGCGGCGGTCGCCGGCACCGGGATCATCCACCTGTTCGAGGATTGGCTGCGGCCGCACCTCGACAGCGGCGCCCTGGAGCCGGTGCTGGAACCCTGGTGGCAGGACTTTTCCGGCCCGTTCCTCTATTATCCGGGCCGGCGGCACCTGCCGGCGCCGCTGCGCGCCTTCGTGGATTTCGTCAGTGGCCGGCCGGGGGCGACGGATCCGGCAGCTCGAACACCGTGAGCTGCCCGCCCGGCGCGGTGTACTGCGACAGGGCCGCGTAGCCGCCCACCGCGCCCGAGCCGTCGGCGGGGTCGGTCAGCCCGGCCGCCAGCCCGATCCCGGCCCAGCCGCCGATGCCGGACAGCACCGCCACGTATTGCTTCCCGTCATGCAGGTAGGTGGTGACGTTGCCCACGATCCCGGACGGCGTCTTGAACCGGTAGAGTTCGTGCCCGTCCCGGGCATCGACGGCCTTCAGGTAGCCTTGGAGGGTGCCGTAAAAGACGACGTTGCCCGCGGTGGCGAGCGCCCCCGACCAGACCGAGAAGGGTTCCGGGATCGACCACGCGATCCGCCCCTTCGCCCCGTCCCAGGCGATGAAGGCCCCGGTCCGGTCGGTGCCCTCCGGCGGGTGCAGGGTGAGCGTCGCGCCGACATAGGGCTGGCCGGGCGTGTAGGTGACCCGGAACGCCTCGTAATCCATGCACATGTGGTTGGTCGGCACGTAGAACAGCCGCGTCTTGGGTGAGTAGGCCGCGGGCTGCTGGTTCTTGGCGCCGAGCGCCCCGGGGCAGATGTTTTTGGTGGTCTCGTCCTCGTCGGCCTCGCCGGGGGCGTAGCGCTTGTCGATGACCGGGCGGCCGTAATCGGGGGCGGCCGGGTCCATCGCGATGCGGCTCGCCCAGTTGACGCTCGGATCGAATTTCTCGGCCACCAGCAATTCGCCGGTTGCCCGGTCCAGCGTGTAGCCAAACCCATTCCGGTCGAAATGCGTGAGCACCTTCCGGGAGCGCCCGCCGATCTCCTGCTCGGTGAGGATCATCTCGTTGACGCCGTCAAAGTCCCACTGGTCGTGGGGGGTCATCTGGTAGACCCAGCGGGCGATTCCCGTGTCGGCGTCGCGGGCGATGATCGACATCGCCCACCGGTTGTCGCCCGGACGCTGGGCCGGGTTCCAGGTCGCGGGATTGCCGGTGCCGTAATAGACGAGGTTCAGCGCCGGATCGTACGAGAACCAGCCCCAGCTGCAGGCGCCGCCGGTCCGCCACTGGTCGCCCTCCCAGCTCTTGAGGGAGGAGTCTTTCCCTATCGGGCGCCCGAGTTCGGTGGTCGTGTCCGGATCGACCAGCATGTCGGCATCCGGCCCGGTGGCGTAGGCCCGCCAGAGGCGCCGGCCCGTCGCCTGATCGTACGCGGTGACGTGGCAGCGCGCGCCGTACTCGCCGCCCGCCAGCCCGACGATCAGCTTGCCATGGACCGGCAGGACCGTGGCGGTGTTGGTCTCGCCGCGGGCCGGATCACCATTCTTCACCGACCACAAGACCCGGCCGGTCTCCGGATCGAGGGCCACCACGGTGGTGTCGGCCTGCTGCAGGAACAGCCGCCCGTCCGCGTAGGCGAGGCCGCGGGAGACCGTGTCGCAGCACATCACGGCGATCACGTTTGCGTCCTGCCGGGGGGCGTAGCGCCACAGGATCCGGCCTTCGTGATCGAGGTCGAGGGCGTAGACGATGTTGGGGAACGGGGTGTGCACGATCATCACGTGCCCGACCACGATCGGCGCACCCTCGTGCCCGCGCAGCACGCCGGTGGAGAAGGTCCAGGCGACCTTCAGGCGCGCGACGTTGCCGGCATGGATCCGGTCGAGGTCGGAATAGCGGGTGTTGGCGTAGTCCAGGGTCTGGAGGACCGGCCCATCCTGTGCCACCGCGGCGCCGACGAGGCAGGCGAGCGGTAGGGCCACCGGCAGAGCCGCCAGCAGGGCCGCGAGGACTGAAGCGCGCATCCTGTGATCCTCTCGCCGCGCGGCTGACAGTAGGCCGGAACCCGCGTGGCCCACCTCACATCCGCTGCTGGACGATGTCCTCGGCGTCGGGGTCGGGCTCGTGGCCGGTCCTGCGCAGCAGCGGCACCACCTCGGCGGCCTCGCCGGTCACGAGGTAGCTCAGGTCGAGGCCTTCGCGGATGAAGCCGTGGCTGCGCATGTGCTCGAACAGGGCCAGCAGCGGCGCCCAGAACGCCGCCACGGAGACCAGCACCACCGGCTTCCGGTGGCGCCCGAGCTGCGCCCAGGTGAGTTGCTCGACCAGTTCCTCCAGGGTGCCGATGCCGCCCGGCAGGGTCACGAAGGCGTCCGAGCGCTCGAACATCAGGCGCTTGCGGGTGTGCATGTCGGACACCACCACGGTCTCCTGGATGTTCGCCAGCATATGCTCGCGCGCCTGGAGGAAATCCGGGATGATGCCGGTGACGTGGCCGCCGGCCTCAAGCGCGGCGCGCGCCACCGTACCCATCAGGCCGACATCGCCGCCGCCATAGACGAGGCGCATCCCGGCCTGCGCGATGGCTGTCCCGAGCACCTCCGCGGCCGCGCGGAAGGCGGGGTCCCGGCCGAAGCCGGAGCCGCAATAGACACAGACTGTCCTCACCGGAGCCATCCGGCGCCCTCCATCGCGCGTCCGTTGCGAGCCGTCCGAAACCAGCCTCGCGTCCGGCCCTCCAAGGGCCAAACTGCTGAAGTCGCGGGGGATTCACCCGCCGGGGCGGCGGAACGGCTTGGTGTCAGGACCATGTACGGTATTATGGCGTGCCCCGTCGACGGTTTTTCCCGCAGCGGGGCGGGATCGAGGGAGGTTGAGGTGGCGATGTCGGGACAGGTGCGGCGCAGTCTCGCCCTGGCGCTCGTCGGCCTCCTCGCCGGGCTCGGGCTCGTGGCGGCCCTGTTCGGCGGGGATTCCCTGCGCCAGCGGGTCGGCCGCCCCGCGCAGCCGGACAGCGAGACACGGGCGCTGGCCGATCCCGGCGCGCTGGCGTCACGCCAGGATCCGTCCGTCGATAACCGCGACGATAAGACGGGACAGGCCGATGCGCCAGCGCGGATTGACGTGCCACCCGGGGCGCCCGGCGATGCCCGCCCGGCGGCCGGGTCCCCCAAGCCGGCCGCCGCTCTGCCGCGCTTCGACATCGTCCGGGTCGAGCCGAACGGCGACGCCGTGGTGGCCGGCCGGGGCGCGCCGGACGCCCTCGTCGAGATGCTGGTCAACGGGAAGCCGGTGGCCCGGGCGACCGCCGATGCGGGCGGGCAATTCGCCGTCGTGCCGCCGGCCCTGCCCGCGGGATCGAGCCAGATCCGGCTGCGCATGACCGGCAAGGACGGGCGGGCGGCGGAATCGGAGCAGAGCGTGGCCGTGGAGGTCGCCCCCGGGCGCGACCGCCAGCCCCTCGTCGCCCTGACCGCGCCGGATGCGCCGACATTGGTCCTGTCGCAGCCGGGCGCGCCCGGCTCGAAGGCCGCCGCGGCGGCACCGGCCGGCGCCCCCGGGACGGGGCAACCGACCCGGATTGCGAGCGTGGACGTGCAGGAGAACGGGCGGCTGTTCGTCACGGCGACCGGCACCCCCGGTACGGCGCTTCGGCTCTATCTCAACGACACGCTGATCGCGCCCGGCCGCATTGGCCCGGACGGGCGGGTGAGCTTCACCATCGGGCGCGGCATGAAGCCCGGCCAGTATCAGGTGCGGATCGACCAGATCGACCCGGCCACCGGCAAGGTGGAGACCCGCGCCGAGGTCCCGCTCGCGGTCTCCGAACCCACGCGGATGGCCGCCCGCGAGCCCGCGGAATCGCATCCGGCGCCTGTCCCGGGCCATCCTCAGACGAACGCTCAGATGAACACCCCGTCGAACATGCAGGCCGGAGCCCGCACGGGCGGGCGGGCGGGCGAACAGGGTGGTGCGACCGGCAGCGCGGCAGGCGGCCAGACGGGCAACGCCACAGCCAACGCGAGAGGCGGCATACGCGCAACGCCCGATCGCGCCGATGCGCCCCCACCTCAGGGGCAAGCGGCCCCGTCCCGTGCGCAGGGGCCGACCTCCGCCGCTCCGGATCCGCGGCACATGGCGGCAGAGGCCGGTGCGGACGGCGCGGTCTACGTGCCGGAGATCAACACGGCCAAAATCACCCGGGGCGACAACCTGTGGCGGATCAGCCAGCGCACCTACGGCCGGGGTGGGCGCTACACGGTGATCTACGACGCCAACCAGACCCAGATCCGCAATCCCGACCTGATCTATCCGGGCCAGATCTTCGTGCTGCCGTCGGACAAGCGGGGCTGAACGCCGCTCACTCGACGACCTGATCGTCCCCCGCGAAGGCCAGCCGGCGCAGCCGGCGCAGGGCCGCAGCCAGATCATCGTGTGACGGTACCGCCAAAGCGAGGCGGACCGCGTTCGGCGCATGGCCGGGCGCGACCGCGAAGGCCGGGGCCGGGATCAGCGCGATCCCCTGGCGCAGGGCCGCCGCCGCGTAGGCCTCGGCCCGCCACGTCTCGGGCAGTTCCAGCCACAGGTGATAGGCCTGTGGGTCGCCGACCACGCGCAGATCCGCCAGGGCCGCGCGCGCGATGCACTGGCGCGCCGCGGCGTCCCGGCGTTTGACCGCCGCCAGCGCCGCCGCCGAGCCGCCCGCCATCCAGTGCAGGCCGGCGGCAAGCGAGAAGCCCGGGGCCAACCAAGCGCCCTGGCGGATCGAGGCCGCCAGCCGGTCGGTCAGGGGCGGGGGCGCCGCCACGAGACCCAGCGTCAGCGACGGCAACACCCGCTTGGAGAGGCTGTCCACCAAGATCACCCGGTCGGGCGCGAGGCAGGCGAGCGGCCGGGCATCGGCGAGGAAGCTGTAGACCGCATCCTCGATGGCGGTGAGGCCGGTCTCCGCCAGCACGGCGGCGAGGTCGAAGCGCCGGCCCGGCCCCATCGTGGCGCCCAGCGGATTCTGCAGGGTCGGCTGGAGATACACCCCGCTCAGTGGATTCGCCCGATGGACCTCGCGCAGCGCGTCGGGGCACATCCCCTCCGCATCCATGGCGACCGGCACCAGCGCGATGCCGAGCCGGGCCGCGATGGCCTTCACCATCGGGTAGGTCAGGGGCTCGCAGCCGATCCGCTCGCCCGGCGCCGCCAGCATCGCCAGCGCCGCCGCCAGGGCCTGGCGCCCGTTGCCGGTGAACAGAATGTTGCCGGGATCGGGGGCGTAGCCGTCGCGGGTCAGGAAGGCAGCGGCGACGTCCTGCACCTGGGGGGTGCCCGCGGGGCCGTACTGACCGAACGCCATCGCGCCGCCCTCGCCGGCCAGCGTCGCGAGGGTCTCGGCCAGCACGGCCTCCTGCTCGGGCAGCCGCGAATGGGTCCGCTGAAGATCGATCGCGGCGGGCGGCGGCTCAGGCTGGAGCGACACGATCCGGCCCGGCCCGGACCGGACATAGGTGCCCCGCCCGACCTCGCCGGTCACGAGCCCCCGGCGGGCCAGTTCCGCATAGACCCGGCTCGCCGTCGAGACCGCGATGCCCCGCGCGTAGGCGAAGTCCCGCTGCGGCGGCAGTTTTTCGCCGGGGCGGAGCCGGCCGGCCGCGATGTCGGCGGCGATCGCGTCGGCGACGGTCCGGAAATCCGCGGCTCGCATGATTGCTCCGAGGTCAATGTTTCGATTGATCCGAGGTCCGTATCGGATCAATGCTGCGTCTGCAATCCCGGCCGGACTGCCCAACCGCCACCGGATGTTTTCGTTATGCCTGCCCTGACCCTGTCCCGTTCTCCCGCGGCTGACCGTCCCGCTTCCGGCCCGGTCCTGCCGCGCCTCTGGCTGGCGCGCCTCCGCGCGCGACGGGCGCTCGCCGCCCTGCATCCCGACCAGATCCGGGAGGCCGGCCTCGATCCCTGGCGCCTGCACGCCGAGATCCGGAAGCCGTTCTGGCGGGCGTGACGTGGTGCTCTGCACACAGCGCGGGTGCTCGCACACCGCCGCGCGCCTATATGCGGAGTACACGACACCCGCCCCGCAGAACGCTCCATGACCGACGACACCGCGCCCCCGGCCGGGCCGACACCCCCGGCTGAGCGCCCCGGGCTGATCGCCACCTATCGCCGGCTCTGGCCACATCTCTGGCCCCACGGGCGACCGGACCTGCAACGCCGCGTCTTCCTGGCCTTCGGCCTGCTGCTCGCCGCCAAGCTGGTGACGATGGTGACGCCGTTCACCTTCAAGTGGATCACCGACGCGCTGGTGGCGGCGATCGGGGGCCAAGAGGGCAATCATGCGCCGGCACCCACGGGCCTGCTCGCCGCGCCGATGCTGCTGATCGGCCTCTACGCCGTCTCGCGGATCGCCATGTCGGCGCTGACCCAGATGCGCGACGGGCTGTTCGCCAAGGTGGCGATGCACGCGGTGCGCCGCCTCGCGCTCCAGACCTTCGAGCACATGCACCGCCTGTCCCTGCGCTTCCACCTGGAGCGCAAGACCGGCGGCCTGACCCGGGTGCTGGAGCGCGGCCGCGCCGGCATCGAGGAATTGTCGCGCCTGATGGTGCTGACGCTCGTGCCGACCATCGTCGAGTTCGTGTTGGTGCTCGGCGTGCTCGCCTACGAGTTCAACTGGACCTACGCGGCGACTGCCTTCGCGACGGTCGCGGCCTATCTGGCCTTCACCTACAAGGCGACCGAGTGGCGGATCGCCATCCGCCGCCGGATGAATTCTTCTGACACGGACGCCAACACCAAAGCGGTCGATTCGCTGCTCAACTATGAGACGGTGAAATACTTCGGTGCCGAGCGTCGGGAGGCCGCCCGCTACGACGAATCGATGGCCAAATACGAAAAGGCCTCGACGCAGACCTACGTGTCGCTGGCGGTGCTCAATGCCGGGCAGGCTCTGATCTTCACCCTCGGCATGACTGTGGTGATGTGGCTCGCGGCGCGGGACATCCTGGCCGGGCGCACCACGATCGGCGGCTTCGTGCTGGCCAACACCATGCTGGTGCAGCTCTCGATGCCCTTGAACTTCATGGGCATGATCTACCGGGAGATCAAACAGGCGCTGATCGACATCGACGATATGTTCCGCATCCTCGGGCAGAACCCCGAGATTGCCGACCGGCCGGGCGCGGCACCGTTGACGGTGTCCGGCGGCACCGTGCGGTTCGCGGATGTGCGCTTCGCCTACACGCCCGAGCGGCCGATCCTGCGCGGCGTCTCCTTCGAGATCCCGGCGGGCCAGACCGTGGCGGTGGTGGGCCCCTCCGGCGCCGGCAAGTCGACGCTCTCGCGCCTGCTGTTCCGGTTCTACGAGCCGCAGGGCGGCCGGATCAGCATCGACGGGCAGGATATCGCGGCGGTGACGCAGGATTCCCTGCGGGCGGCGATCGGCATGGTCCCGCAGGACACGGTGCTGTTCAACGACACGATCGGCTACAACATCCGCTACGGCCGGGCCGACGCCACCGACGCGGAGCTGAAGGAGGCCGCCCGCCTCGCCCAGATCGACGGGTTCGTCTCGGGGCTTCCGGAGGGCTACGACACCCCGGTCGGCGAGCGCGGCCTGAAGCTCTCGGGCGGCGAGAAGCAGCGGGTCGCCATCGCCCGCACGATCCTGAAGGCCCCGCCGATCCTCGTCCTTGACGAGGCGACCTCGGCGCTCGACAGCTTCACCGAGGCTGAGATCCAGGCGGCTTTGGACCGGGTCAGCCGCGGCCGCACCACGCTGGTGATCGCCCACCGGCTGTCCACGGTGGTCAACGCCGACGCGATCCTGGTGCTCGACCACGGCCGGATCGTCGAGCGCGGCACCCATGCCGAATTGCTGGAGGCGGGGGGCGTCTACGCGGCGCTCTGGGACCGCCAGCGGGAGGCCGATGCGGCGCTCGAAGTGCTCCAGCGCGCCGACGCGCCGGTGGTGCCGCGCCCCGGCCGGACGGCCGTGCCGGAGACCGAAGCGGCGGAGTAGGGGGCAGGAGACGACGCGGCGTTTTTAGGCCGTCCGCCCCCGTACCTTCACCGCCAGCAGATCCTCGAACGGCAACACCATCGCGCCCTTGTCCTTGTCGGCATGGCCCTGGCGGAGCGCCGTCTGGTAGGTGGCGGTGGCCGCGGCCGTGACGGGCATCGGGAAGCCGTTCTCCGCCGCGATCGCGGCCGCCGCGACGAGATCCTTGTAGGCGGCGCCCATCGGGTAGCCCTCGTCGAAGCGCCCCTGGAGGATGCGCGGCACGAAGTAGTGCGCCGCGTAGCTCCGGCTGGTGCCCGTGGTGACCACCTGGGCGACCTGCTCCGGATCGAGTCCCATCGCCACCGCCATGGGCAGCACCTCGGCGAGCGCCGCGATGTTGATGTCGTAGAGCACGTTGTTGATCGTCTTGGTGAGCTGGCCGGAGCCGGGCGGCCCCATATGCAGGACGGTGGTGCCGATCCGCTCCAGAAGCGGGCGCACCTGCGCGACGGCCCCGGCCGCGCCGCCGCACATCACGGTGAGCGTGCCGGCCTCGGCGCCGGCCGGCGCCCCGGAGACGGGGGCGTCGACGAAGCGTCGCCCGGTCGCCGCCACGGCGCGGCCGATCGCCAGCGTCTTCGCGTGCGCGATGGTGCTGAGATCGACCACCAGAGCCCCGGGGGCGAGGCGCTCCAGAAGCCTGTCCGCGCCGAACAGGGCCGCCTCGACGACCTCGCCGTTCGGCAGGCACAGGAACAGGACCTCGGCGCCGGCGGCCTGCCCGGAATCCGTGGTGGCGACGAGACCCGGCGTGTCGAGCCCGGCGAGGCGCGCCGGATCGGCATCCACCGCGACGAGGGTCTCGGCCTCGGACCCGCGCTTGGCCGCGAGGTTGCGGGCGATGGGGTGGCCCATCGCGCCGAGGCCGAGGAAGGCGAGGCGGGCGGGCATGACGATACTCCCTGTCTGGTTACCCAACCGCCGAAGGCGAAGAGCCGCGCAGGAACGCGTCTGCATGAGAGACGGCTTAACGCAGGCTCCGCTCTGCCATGCCGGGCCGCCCACCGCCAACACACGGCCCACGACGGTCGCTGGCGAGCGCAACCGGTCCGCTCTCCCATGCGACTGGACGGGCTCGGTTATGTCTCCCAGGAACATAACACGCTCAGAACATGGCTGTTTTCTCCTCTCCCTTGTGGGGAGAGGCCGAGGGTGGGGGTGGTGCAGGATCGAGCGGTCCGGTGCCTCCTGCACCACCCCCACCTCCGGCTCCTGTCCGCAGGCGGGAGGAGAGAGCCCAGCGGACGGCGTGGTGTGAACGACCTGACCGTCGCGCACACCGTCGCACGTCCGGCCCTTGACAATGTTCCTATTTTGTGCTCATTAGCCGCCACCTGTCCGCGGCGGTTCGGGAGCGATCCCGGGGCGTCCTTCGGGGGCCCGCCCGGTGGCTGACCGGGCGGGTCCGGGGACGGGGCGGTGCCCGCGTCGGTGGCTCTCAGCCGCCACCGCCCCGGGCGGC
>Ga0316232_1001763_pt1 | contig 25101 bp, 17 predicted proteins | sample TBHtaG_FD_206006 | JGI IMG/M metagenome (GOLD analysis project Ga0316232, IMG submission 206006) | Freshwater microbial communities from Trout Bog Lake, Wisconsin, USA - TBH18025_13 | ecosystem: Environmental > Aquatic > Freshwater > Lake > Hypolimnion/Profundal zone | place: USA: Wisconsin... | reverse complement strand
GTTGGCGTCGGCGCCCTCGCCGACGCGAACCTCTCCTCCATTGGAACCACGGATTTCACAGATTTTCACGGATAAAACAGTAAGCGAAGATGCCTTTGGCGAGGGCGCCAAAGACCGCACGCGAAGGCGCGTGCGCTCCCCGGAAGCTGGGCGCGACGGCGCTTTTCCCGGTCGACAAAACCGAGGTTGCCGCAAAGCCATCCGAACATCTCTCGCCACGTTTTTCCTGGCGTGCTTTCTCGCCCCGGCGCTGAGTTGCTTCGCCGACGGCGCACTGAGTTCCGGCACCTTTGGCGACCTCAACGTCACCGGCGACGTGCAGATCACTGGTTCAACCTTCGCCTTCGGAACGGCGCTACTCAGTGGTTCGAACACTTCGTCCGGCGTCGCCCTCACCTACACCGATTTCCAACCGGACACCCAAACCAACGCTGCCCTCACCTGGACCGCCTTCCAGCAAAACCAGGAATGGATTTGGGAATCTCTGGTCGCCGGGAACCCTGCCTCGCCGATCATGAAGATCGACGCCGGCAATGCGCTCAATCTCTACCCTGTCAATTCCGATACCAACACATTCCCGTCCATCGTCCTTGACCCATCGCTTTCGGGAACCTCCTCCATCGCCGGTTCCATTTCCGTCACCGGCAGCGTGAACCAAATGCCAAACCAAACGCTCACCGGCGGCTCTTCCAGCATTCTCACCCTCGGCCTCGCCGATCAGCGCTATCTGCAAGGCATCATCGATCCTCTATCCTCCGCGCTCACCCTTGGGTCGGGAGCAACCATCTCCGGTTCCGGCGACAACACGGGCGCCATTGCCATCGGCAGCGGCGCTTCGGCAAGCGGCAATTCCGCGCTCTCGCTGGGAAGCGCAGCCGTTGCAAGCACGGATTACTCAGTGGCGCTCGGTTACGGCGCGCAGTCATACGGCCATTACTCCATGGCCGTTGGCCAATCCACCGCGGAAGGCGTGGGCGCGATGGTTTTTGGAATCGGCTCGGATGCATCCGGCTACCTTTCGCTTGCGCTGGGCTTTTCCTGTAACGCCAGGGGCGACAACTCGATTGCGGCCGGAAGCTACGCCACCACGGGCGATGATTTCACTACAGGAATCGGGATGAGTTCGGTTGCCTGCAAAGCCTGCTCCAGCGCTTTCGGCTACGACTGCTTGGCTCAGGGTGCAATGTCACTCGCCGTCGGATATAATGCGCAAGCCTACGGCCCATCCTCCGCCAGCCTTGGTTACTGCACCACGTCCCTTGGCGAACAATCCCAAGCCCTCGGCTACAGCACCACCGCCGAGACGTTCCGGGAAACGGTGGTCGGCGCTTTCAACGTGCTCTACGACCAAGCCCACGACACCGGTTCACGGCACGCATGGTATCCCGACGACGCCCTCTTCACCATCGGCAATGGAGCCAGTCAGGGTTCTCCCTCCGACGCCCTCGTAGTCAAAAAGAGCGGGGACACGACGATTTACGGCCGGCTCACCGTCAGCGGGACGGCCAACGGCGGCATCGTCGTCACCGGGACCTCCGTGCAAGTCACCCTTTCCTCGGGAACGACCGCCGCCAAGATCGTCGCCTCCGGAACCAACGCCCTGATGCTCATCCCCGAGCAGGGCGACCTCTCCATGGGCGATTTCATCAACGGCCCCCAGCCGCAACCGGCCACCGCCGGTCTCTCCGATCCCAGCCATCCGCAGCAGTAGCCGCCTTGATCCCATGATCGAACCAGCCACACCCAACCGCGACCGCGCCTCGGTTTCACTGCGCACGGCGCTGCTGCTTGCGGCCATCCTCGTGCCGCTCATCTTGATCGCAGGCGAACCGGGCTGGTGGGCCGATTTCGGCGTCAAGAATGCCAACGGAACCCCGACTGATTACGCCGCTGTCAACCAGGGCCAGGTGAAGCACATGGCTAGCGCGAGTCGTACTTATTTTGATTCGACCCTACCCGGCGGAGCGGGCGATGCCATCGACGCCCTCGTGGACGGCTGGCAAACGCCCACCGCAACCACCAGCGATTATTCCGCGGTAAACCTTGGCCAACTGAAAGCAATCGGCGCCCGCTTCTACGACCGCCTTCTCGAAGTCGGCTGCACCAACCAGTACCCGTGGCAGGTCAACGCCGCCAACGGCGCCACCGCGAACGACTACGCCCTCGCCAACATCGGGCAGACAAAGGCACTTTTCTCTTTCTCGCTTTCGGGCTACAGTTGGACCCAAGACACCCTTCCCGACTGGTGGACGATGAATTTCTTTGGCACAACCGAGGTCGACCCCGACGGCTGCCCCGCCTTGGACGGGTTCACCAACTACGCCAAATACCGCAACGGTTGGAACCCGCTGGTCTTTTATTCGGATTCGACCTCGGCGCTCTCGATCATAGCCGGCGGCGATCAGCGTGGCGCGCCCTCGACCTTCCTGCCCAATCCGCTCGATGTTAGCGTTGGAACCGGCGATTCGAATGCGACGGTCACTTTCACTGTGATCTCGGGCGATGCGCTTTTTTGCTCCGCCACCGACTCTGGCGAGGACGCCGAGACCCTGCAAGTAAGCGCGACCACCCCGTCGCTCGACTCCGCAGGGAACCCGATCTCGGTGGCGCGGCTGTACATTCTCCTCCCGGATACCGCGCAGCGGAGCGTCATCCAGATTGCAGCCGCCACCGCCACCGGAACGGCCTGCCTCTACACCACAGCCGTCGCCGTGCAAATGGAACTGGATGCGCCGACAGGGCTGGCTGCCACCCTGACTTCCGCCACCGGCGTCGCTCTTTCCTGGATGCCATCCAATCCCACCAAGCCGACGACCATCCAGTTCAGCCGCGACAATGGAGCGACCTGGCAGAATCTCGGCTGCATCGCCGCCGGCGGCACGACCGCTACCATCGGCGGAGTTTCCCCCGGTCAGCCGCTCCTTTTCCGGGCGTTCACGGGCGGGTTGACCGCCGGCGCAAGTCCGAATGCGTCGATAATGGCCATCCCCGGTCCGCATTCCAACGCCGCCGCCGCAACGCAGAGTTCCGGCCCCGGCGGAGCTGCCGGAACCACGACATCCGCAACCCAACCGGTTGTTTACTCGCTCCCGGTCGTTACGTACGCGGCGATCGACATCAGCCCGAATGCGACCATGCCGGTCACCGATATTGCGCTCGACGATCGAAATAACGCGGCGTGCTGCTACAAACTCAACGGTGAACCGATGGGATTATGGACGTCTGGGGATAACCCCCAATTGAGCCCGGATAGCAACTGGACGTTCTGCGTCGGTAGTTTCCAGAGCGGTACTCTCAATACGACATCGGTGGTGATGACGCACTTTGAACTAACCAATCCCGAGGGCATGGCCGATGCGAGTGAGATTTCCGCCTGGAACGACGTCCCAAGTGACGCAAATGTTTACATGAACATGTTCAAGTGGGTGGAGGATCGACCGGTCGATTACAACGGTCCGGGCAACTTTGGCATGTTAGCCATGAGCGCCGATGGAACCCTCTTCGCCAATCGCGAAAAGGGGCTGGTGCAGTCGGTTTGCTGGCAGGATTCCTGTGGTGATGGCGGTGATGGCGGTGATGGCGGTGATGGCGGTGATGGCGGTGATGGCGGTGATGGCGGTGATGGCGGTGATGGCGGTGATGACGGCGGCGAATGGAATGCGCTCGAAGTTCCTGGCGGCGGTGGCGTCGATATACCGGTCATTTTCACGACTGGGGGCGCTGCAGCCGATGCGAATCCTATCCCTGATATCATCTCCGATCCGACCGGGGCAGGGACCAGCTTCCCGCCTTGGAGCGACGCATCCTCTGACGACGGGGACGTAGTCGTTGAGGGGTGCGCCAAGACAGGCACGGGCGGAAGCGGATACTACGGGCAATATTGGTCCTCTGACCCATTGTTTAGCGGACCAGAGGGCTGGTATGTCTGTTCGCAAAACGGAACCCAAAACTTCGAAGACGACTTTTCACCAGACGGTATGAACGTCAACGGATGGGTCACAGGCTGGCAGGACGGCGCACCCGCTATCTGGACGGGGACTAACTACCTCCAATTGTCCAGCGATACCTACCTTGCCGGCATCAACGACAACAACGACGTAATCGGGACGGACGAATCCGGTCCGTTCGTGTTGGGGTCCGGCACGAGCAGGCAGGGCATCGACAGCCTGATCCGTCCGGGCATTTCGGGGACATTCGCAGGCATCTGGCCGCGGCTCCTCAGTAACCGAGACCCAAACGGGAACTACTACATCGTCTTCTGGGCCATCTACAGCCACCCCGCCACGGACGGAAGCAACGTAATCACCACCAACAGCATCTTTCTCCTCAGTTGCACGTCGGGAATAGTCAGCCAGGTGCAGGGCACCGATGGTCTCTCCCTCCACCAGATAAACGCCAACGGCTTAATCACAGGAATCGCAACCAGCGGGAATAGTCATGGGATGGTTCTCCTGCCTGTGCAGATAAATGCCTACAGGCCGCAGATGGTGCCAAGCTCGGTGGACCTCAGTTCGACCAACGCCGCCGATATGATTATTCCTCAAAGCGAGGTGGGCGGCACGGGGGTTCACATTCGGGTGAATGGTGACAGCGAGAACACCAACTTGGTGCGAGTAACGTTTTCGTCTCCCGCCCTCGCATCCATGACCGGCTTGACGGCAACCGTGCAGGTTAGCAGCACAGCCTTGATGGTTTGGTCTTCCAGCAACAAGGGAACTGCCATCGTTGGAAGCAACAACCAGGGGAATCTCACCCTCGACGGCAGCGGCAACGCCACCATTTGGGTGGAGGCCCTCGCGGCAGGGGGGAACGACCTCACCTTCCCGATCATGTCGGGATCGACGCAAATCGGCGTCTCGGGTTCGCTCCATTTTGTGAACTACGATTCATTCGTTGAGGTGTTTTCAGGGGAAACCGCATTCGGTGGCACGGCGCGATCTCAAGGGATTTTTACCGTCGCACAAAGGCTGTATCTCGAAGGTTACAACATCGCCTACTATGACGTGCATGCCGTTATATTTGACACTAGTCAGCCAGCATTCAAGGAGATTTCGAACCAAATCAGGAACTGCAACGTCAGCAGTGTAGGCGTCTTCGGCTATAGCCACGGCGGTGGCCAAACCTACAATCTCTGCACCCTGCTTGCTGGGTCGAGCGGAACGCCAAATGGCTTTAGTATCGTATTCGCCGGCTATGTTGACGCCATCCAGCACAGCGGTCGAAATAACGGGACTTATAACTATTATGCTGAAACCCGATACCCGCCGGGGGCGGGATACGTGTGGAATTACTACCAAAGAAAGGACAGTTTTCTGTGTGGAAATGCCGTATCGGGCGCGGCGGTGAACACCAATGTGACCTGCACCTCATGGGGAGGTTCGCTGGTTCATGCGGGAGCCAAAGCGATTGTAGCCAATCCTCACGTCCAAACCGATCTGCAATCTGCCGTCGAATCCTATGTGCCCAAATATTAGACTTCTATTTACTCTCGTCTCGAACGTCGCCGTACTGATCTTGATGTTTTCTCTCCAAAATTCACACGCCTTGGCGAGCCAAGGAACCGAGCTTGCAAAGGCGATGCTTCAAAAGATTCAGAGCACTTCGACCAGAGACGGTGTAGATTCAATCGTTCAAGAAGCCGCTCTGAAGAAATCACGGCTAACCGGCAATGACCGAATCGACTATGTGGAATATCTTTTATCGCTTCTGGATTCTGGCACCGAAAAGGCCCAGGGGGAACTTTCTCTTGCCGTCATGAGGCTGATTCCTGACGGCGTTAGCGAACAAGAGGTTTCCGCCGGGGAGGCTCGATTACTTTCTAGTGGCAACCCCGCTGTGAGGGCACGCGGAGAAAACTTGGATCTAGCGCCTTGGCGAAAGCTGCCCAATGGAGAAACGGGCCAGGACATCTCCGTCTTTGACTTGGCGTTGCACGACCCGAAGGTGCCGAAGGATCGGTTGATCCGGGCGCTGTTCAAAATCGCGCCAGCGGAAACGGCCCAATGGATGGCCGATCATGACGGACTTTCAGCAAACGAGCGAGCCAGCATCGCCGCAGACCTTCAGAAGGCGTGGAAAATGCATCGCGCCAACAACGATCCCTCTGCAGACAAGGAGACCAAATCGACGCTCGACGATTCGGTAAAGAATCCGCTGCTTGCCCGCTGGCTGCAGAGTCCTTCATGGGTCCTGCGCGGCCTAGCGAACGGTTTCTTGGAAAAGCATCCGCACTGGCAGACACAGGAGCTAAAGAAGGCGATGAAGCCGGTTGAGATTCCGCCAAACCTGCAACTTTCATCGCCCACCGCACCATCAGCCAGCAAGTAAAAGCCCGAGAACCCGCCGGGTTACTCACACCCCGCTCCGACGAGCTTTTGGGATGGCCCATTCTCGCGGGAGAAAGGGGTCAGGCGACATCTGTTGACAAGAGAAAAAGGCGGGCAACATATCGTGACAGCAAAACGGTTGGCCTTGCATTCGTATTCGGAAGCCGCTAAACGCCGTCCATGAAACGCGTCCGGCAAAACTCTCGAAGTCGTAATTCCGCTTGGTGGCGGCATGACGATGATGTCGTTTATTTCCAGGCTGCGTCCCATTTAGTCAAGAAATGTTGCCTGACCCCTTTTTCCCATGACCCCTTTTTCCCAAGAAATGTTGCCTGACCCCTTTTTCCCTTTTTCCCGTCGGCGGGAATGCGTAAGGTGCGGGGCTGCCATCCCTTCGGGATGAATGGTTTGGGGCGGGAGACCGGTGGTGTCGCTCGGGGCTCGCTCAACCACCGGCTAATGGCTGGGAAGCCTCCGGCTTGGAAGAATGCGTTGGCGGGGTTGCGTGCGGTGACCGGGCTGTGCCCTTCCGTCATCCGGGAGAAAGGGGTCAGGCGACATCTGTTGACAAGAGGAAAAGGCGGGCAACATATCGTGACAGCAAAACGGTTGGCCTTGCATTCGTATTCGGAAGTCCCTTGGCGCCCCCGCCAAGGGTGCCTTTGAGAGGACAAACGCGCTCTGGTTCCCAGGATGGCGTCGGCGAGGGCGCCGACGCCAACACGCGAGGGCGGGTGTGCTCCCCAAAGTTGCAGGCCGACACCGTTTTCTTTCTCCGTGTATATACCCCGGTATATACAGACCTCCCGGTGATTACGATCCGCCGGAAGAAATTTGTCCCGCGCTCCGGTTTCTCAAACCGTTGGACAATTTCCGCGACGCCGCTATTTTCGGCACTTATGAAACTTCGTCACCTCGTCCGAGTCGCCGCTACATTGCTTGGCATCGCCACGCTTTCGACCGGCAATGCGCAAGAGAGCGCCGATAAATCCAAACCAACACCGATACCTTCCGATATGAAAGACATCCGCATCGTAATCAAGACCGACAAAGGCAACATCGACCTTACCCTGTTTCCGAGCAAAGCGCCCGTAACCTGCGCCAGCTTCCTCAACCTCGCCAAGAAGGGCAAATACGACGGCATCGTCTTCCACCGCGTGATTCCCAATTTCATGGTCCAGGGAGGCGATCCCACCGGCACCGGGCGCGGCGACCGCGGTTACAAATTCGAAGACGAGTGCGTGGCGGAATTGAAGTTCGACCGTCCGGGGCGCCTCGCGATGGCCAATGCGGGCCCCGGCACCAACGGGTCGCAGTTCTTCATCACGCACGTGCCGACAGACTGGCTCAACGGCAAGCACACGATCTTCGGGCAGGTCACCGCGGGCCAGGCTGTGGTCGATAAGATTGCCCAAGGCGACAAGATTCAGGGCATCGACATCCTCGATCCCACCGACGAACTCTTCACCGCCCAAGACGCGCGCATTAAGAAATTCAATGCGGCGATGAATTAAGGGCGCGGGATAGGCCCGATATGGCCTATATGGCCTATATGGCCTCTCGCTTTGTGCCGGAAACCGTTGTGGCCACCGTGCCTACCCCGATTGCAGCAACCCATCCGCGATGACCACTTTGCGGTCGCCGCGCTCGGCGAGCTTGGCGTCGTGGGTGACCACCACCAGCGTCTTGCGGTTCTCTTTCACCAGGGTCAGCAGCAAGTCCACGATTGCGTCGCCCGTCTTGGAATCGAGGTTCCCCGTGGGTTCGTCGGCAAAGATAATGCCCGGGTTGTTGACGATGGCCCGCGCAATCGCCACGCGCTGTTGTTCGCCCCCGGAGAGTTCCGGCGGCATATGCTGTTTGCGTTCCGCCAGGCCCACGCGGTCGAGCACGGCTTCCGCGGCCATCAACCCGGCGCGATCGGCCCGACCGTCGATTCGCATCGGCAACATCACATTTTCCAGAGCGGTCAGTTCCGGCAGCAGGAAGTAACCCTGGAAAATGAACCCCATCCGCTCGTTGCGCATCTTCGCCTGCGCCCGTTCGTTGCCGATGTAAAGCTGACGGCCTTCGAACCAGACCGAGCCGGCTTCGGGGTGTTCCAGTCCCGCCATTGTGTACAGCAGCGTCGTCTTTCCTGCTCCTGAAGCGCCCACCAGGAACACCAGTTCGCCGCGCCGCACATCCACCGAGACCCCGCGCAGCACTTCGATTCGGCGCGGGCCGATTGTAAAGGAGCGGCGGACATCGCGCACGCTGAGGTGAATGTCGCCGGCGTCTGCCGGCGCGGGTGCGCAAACGTCGTTGGAAGTAATCGGTTCGGTCATTTGATTGGAGTTGGAAGCGGATGTTGAATTTGGCGCATCCCTTCAAAAAGCACGATCGCCACCGCTGTGGCAAGATTGAGACTGCGAGTATCTTGCGTCATCGGGATCGTCAGCAGTCGTTCCCGGTTCGCATCGAGGATCGGTTCTGGCAACCCCTTGGTCTCGCGTCCAAAGATCAGGAAATCGCCCGGCAGCAAGGGAACGTCGTAATAGGGGCTGTCGCATTTGGTCGTCAGATACCAGAACCGCCCCTTCGGATGCGCCTCTTGAAGCACGCGCAAAGAGTCCCACAACATCACCCTCACCTCGTTCCAGTAGTCGAGCCCGGCGCGCAGGAGCGCCTTGTCGTCGATCCGAAACCCCAGCGGGCGTACCAGATGCAGCGTCGAGTCGGTTGCAAGGCACAACCGCGCGACGTTTCCGGTGTTTGGGGGGATTTCCGGCTCAACCAGGACAACATTGAACATAAGGCGATTTTAGTTCTTATTTTTTCTTTTTCACGCTAAAGTAAGAGGTGAACCTGAAGAGTCTTCGTGGACGGGTAATGGCACTGATCGCTCTGGCATTTCTCCCGGTGGCCGCACTGGAGGTGAGCACCGCCCTGGATCAGCGTGAGCGGGCGGCCGAAGAGGTACAGGCGGAGGCGGTGCGGCTGGCGCGGCTGGTCGCCAGCAATGAGCAGGCGATCGTCGAGGCAGTGCGGCAACTCCTGACAACCCTGGCGCAGGTTGACTCCATCAAGCGCCACGACAGGGAAGCCTGCGAACCGCTGTTGCGCACGCTTATCGCGCACAACGAGCTTTATGCCAATATCGCCGTGGCCAATGCCGACGGGAGCATCCGCTGCAGCGCGGTCAAACCCAAGGGAGCGGTCAATCTTGCCGACCGCGCCTACTTCCAGCGGACGCTTCAAACGCGCAATTTCACCATCGGCGACTACGAGGTGGGCCGTATCACGGGAAAGCCGACGCTCAACATGGGATATCCCGTGACCGATGACGCCGGAGCGGTCGCAGGCATCGTCTTCGTCGCGCTCGATCTGCGAACGATGAGCCGCCTTGGCGGCCGGGTCATGCTGCCGCCAAACGGCATCATGACCATGACGGGCAACGAGAACATCGCGATGATGCGCTACCCGGATCCCGGCCGGTGGGTCGGTGAGCGCGTCGAACCGCTCAAGGCCGCTGTGCGGCAGGATGAGACCGTCCTCGGCGAATCGACCGCTCCGGATGGAATCAAGCGGACCGTCGCGGTGGAAACGCTCTCCACGCCGGGCCTGGGCAAGCTCCAGGTCAGTGTCGGCGTTGCCCAACAGTTTACGCTGGCCAACTTCGCGTTGCGGCTGGCTCGTCGGCTGGGCGTGCTCACCGGGATCACCCTTGTCGCCCTGGCCGGTGCCTGGATCCTCGGAAGTGTGTTTATCGTCCGCCCGGCGCGCCACTTGGTGGGCGTCGCCCGCGCAGTAAGCGCCGGGAATCTGAGCGTGCGCAGCAGCGTGAAAGCCGACGGCGCGGAATTTGGCGAAATCGGCGCGGCGTTCAATCAGATGGCCGACGTGCTGGCCCGGCGTATCGCCGAGCTCAACGAGGCACAAGGCGAATTGCAGCGGGCGCGCGATGAACTGGAAAGCCGCGTCGAGCGGCGGACCGCGGAATTGCAGCATGTCCAGGAGACCCTGCTGTTGCGTAACCGGGCAATCGCAGCCCTCAACAGCGCCGTGATCGTCACCGATCCCAACCAGCCGGACAATCCCGTCGTCGATGTCAATCCGGCGTTCGAACGAATCACGGGCTATTCCCAGGATGAAACGATCGGGCGCAACTGCCGTTTCTTGCAGGGTCCGAAAACCGACCCCGCCGCCATTGCCGAAATTCACAGCGCCATTGACGGGCAACACGATTGCCAGGTGGTGATCCGAAACTACCGCAAGGACGGCACGCCGTTCTGGAACGAGGTGAAGATATCCCCCGTGCGCGACAGCGAGGGCAGGCTGACGCATTTTGTCGGCGTCCTCACAGACGTGAGCCGGCGCATCGAGGTGCAGGAGACCCTGGAGCGAACGGCGTCGGAGCTGGCGCGCTCGAACGAGGAACTTGAGCAGTTCGCATACGTCGCTTCCCACGACCTTCAGGAGCCGCTCCGGATGGTGGCCAGCTACACGCAACTCCTCGCCCGGCGCTACAAGGACAAGCTCGACCAAAGCGGGCAGGATTTCATCGCGTTCGCCGTCGATGGCGCGCAACGAATGCAGGGGTTCATCCGGGATTTACTGCTCTACTCGCGCGTTGGCACCCACGGACGCCCCTTCGAGCAGCTCGACTCCGGGGCAATCCTCAACCGGGCAATGGAGAACCTCCGCTACGCCATCGTCGAAAAGAACGCCCAAATCGTCACCGGCAAAATGCCCTCAGTGTACGCGGATCCCGTGCAGCTCACGCAGTTGTTCCAGAACCTCATCGGGAACGCCCTGAAATTCAGCCGCACCGACCCGCTCCAAATCGAGATTGCAGCCCTCCGCAAAGATCACGAATGGGAGTTCATCGTGCAGGACAACGGAATCGGCATCGAACCGCGGGACTGCGAACAAATCTTCGTCATCTTCCAGCGGCTCCATTCCCGGCACGAATACGAAGGCACCGGCATCGGCCTCGCCATCTGCAAGAAGATCGTGGAACGCCACGGCGGCCGCATCTGGGTGGAATCCGAGATGGGCAAGGGAACGGCGTTCCATTTCACCGTTCGCGATCGGGATGCGCAGCCGGACGGGAACCTTGAGCGGGGAGAAAAACAGTGAGATGAACCGCAGCGCGTTCGCCTCTCGGGGGAAGGGAAGCGAGCAATCTTTCGATTGTTCGCGTCAGGTTCGACCGGTGTTCGGACTGGAAGATCGGGAGGGATGGATACAGTCCGGCAGCGGGGGTCGGTGACGGAGTCGGGTCTGGACGCTGGAGGAATCTGGACACGGAAATTAAGACAGCGGGGGGCGTCGAAAGGTTACAGGGCGTACAATCCGATGCGCTTTTGCAGGCGGCGCCATGCGAATCTGTCCGGATGGTTATCCAAGAAGATGGCAGTAAGCGGGTCGATGGCCAAAACCAGGGCATCGCAACCGGCTCATGGCTGGCAGCGGAGACTCCGGCCTGGATGCGCTACAGTGTGGCGGTCGCTTCGGTATTCGTGGGTATTCTGCTCGATGTGGCGGATCTGTTGTCCGGTGGATTCCGCATTTATCTGGTCTTCTATCCTTTTATTGTCATCGCGACCCTTTTTGGCGGGTTCGGCCCCGGGATGCTGGCGATTGCGCTGTCGGGCCTGGCCGCTACGTTTTTTCTGATCGAACCAGTCGGGCGACTGGCGATCGCTTCCCGGGCCGATGCGGTCAGCATGGCCGTTTTTATCTCGGGCAGCCTCTTCGTCGTTTGGGTTTGCGAGCGGCTGCGGCGTGCGATTCGGCAGGTCGCTCAAGCCGAGGCGCGCTCCGAAACCGCTCTGGAACTGGCCCGCAGAACGCAACTCCTGAAAGAAAGCGAAGAGCGTCTTGCGTTGGCCCTGCAAGCCGGCGATGTGGGCGTCTTCGACTGGGATATTGCCCTGGACAAAGTCGTCTGGACTTCGCAACAGGAGGATCTCCACGGTCTCCCGAACGGCGAATTCAAAGGAAACCATTCCGACTGGATGAAGCGCGTCCACCCGGAGGACGAGCCGCGGCTCGCCTTGTTTTTTGAACAGTGGATGCAGTCGGGACCCGAGAAAGAACGCTGGATATATCGCGTTGTCCGGCCCGATGGCAAGACGCGATGGATTGCCGCGCAAGGAGTCCTCTTTCGGGACGCCGAAGCGCAGCCAATCCGAATGATCGGCGCCAACCGGGACGTCACGGAGCACCGGAGAATGGAGGACGCCCTGCGCGAAAGCGAATCCCGCTGCTGGAGCATTTTTGAGAACGTGGTGGACGCCATGGTGATCATCGACGAACACGGAATCATCGAGTCGGCCAATCCCGCAGCGCTGGGGCTCTTTGGATACTCGGCGGAAGAGATGAAAGGACAAAACGTCAAGATGCTGATGCCTTCGCCCTACCGCGAACACCATGACGAATATCTGGATAACTACCGGCGCACCGGCCAGCGGAAAATCATCGGGATCGGACGTGAAGTGGAGGCTCTGCACCGAGACGGTTCCCTAATTCCGGTCCGCCTGGCGGTCAGTGAGATGCGCGTGGGCAATCGGCGCCTGTTCACCGGGCAAATCATCCGGGTGACCGCGCCGGAGCCGAAGGCTCGCTGAAAACCTCGCGCAAAGGGCCGGCACGACGTCCAAAAGTTCGGAACGCCATCGGGGAAAATGCCTGAAATCGAGAGGGGTTTCGCAGTCGCGCCAGCGTCTTGGACTGCGTGTAGTCCTCTACCGCTTTGGGATTGCGCCTCGCCTCGAAAGGCGGCGTCTGCGATTGCCCAGCGCTCCGGTGGCAATTCGAAGAGGTGCGGCCCCTTGGTGGCAGACGTATTTTGCCGTGGCAGTCGGCCTGTCCGGCTTGCGAAAGCGGCTCCCGCCGATTTCGAGACCGCGTCCAATTTTATAAAAAAATGTTGCCATGACGCCGGGTAGACCGTAATCTGCTTCGATCATCTTACCTCCCATAGTACAAAACATATGAAAATTCATCGGTCCCCTCGCGGGTTCACCCTCATCGAACTTCTGGTGGTCATCTCGATCATCGCAATTCTGGCCACCTTCGCCATTCCCGGCGCCCTGTCGGCTCTCGACAAAGCCAAGCAGAATGGGGACCTCTCCAACGCCAGGCAGGTCGGCCTCGGCCTGAAGTCGTGGGCCGTCGATCACGACGGCGCCTATCCGTACGCCTCGGATCAGGATTCCAATACCACTGGCACTCCGAGCGATGCGCAAACCGCCAATGAGGCGCTCGCCAACCTGGTGCCGAACTACATTCAGGTCGAAAAAACCTTCTGGAATCCCAAGTCCGCCTGGTGCAATACCACGCCGCCCTCTGAACAAACCGGGCAGGGCCAGGTCCTCATGGGCGGCGAGAACGGTTACGGCTACCTCAACAAACTCACCGATACTTCCAATCCGCGTTTTCCGCTCGTGTTCGACGCCCCGGCGCAACAGGACGGCACCTACGACACCGACCCGAACAAGAAGGGCGGCGTGTGGAAGGGACAGGCTGCGGTCATTGTTTATTGCGACGGCAGCGCCAAGGCTGAGCTGATTAACAAAAACACCAAACAGGTGATGGCCAACCTCGGCACCGGCACCAACAAGCAGAACATTTTCACAACCGGCGCCACCAACTGGCTCTCGGACACCAACAAACTGTTGCTGCCGAAGGATCCCACCAACCGGTAGTTTCCATTCCGCCGGCTTTTTCAAGACCGCGCCGCCCGCAAGGGCGGCGCGTTTTTTTTAGCTTCGAAGAAGGCTCAGGAGCGCCGGATGAGGGCTCCGTGCCGGCGGGATCGCTTAAGGGCCCGTCACAAAATAACTGTTACAACTTGGCTTGTTCTTTTCGGCTCCCACGCGTGCGCGGTCGGGCAGAATCGATACCGGTTGTGCGCCGCCTGCAACGATGTCCATCTTGCTCTCACCAGAAAGCTCCTCAATGAACGTGCTGGTAATCGATATCGGCGGAACTCACGTCAAGGTCCTGGCCACCGGTCAGGATCGAAAGCGAGCGTTTGTCTCCGGGCCAACGCTGACTCCAAAACGAATGCTGTCGGAAGTCCGGAAACTGGTGGCGGACTGGAACTATGACGTCATTTCAATCGGCTTCCCGGGGCTGGTCCTTCGCAACCGGCCCATTGCCGAACCGTGGAACCTCGGAAAAGGCTGGATCGGTTTCAACTTTGAAGCTGAGTTTGCACACCCGGTAAAGGTTATGAACGACTCCGCCATGCAGGCGCTGGGAAGTTACAATGGCGGCAAACTGCTCTTTCTGGGCCTCGGAACGGGTCTTGGGTCCGCGATGGTCGTCGAGGACTGTGTCGAGCCCATGGAACTGGGACACTTGCCCTACAAAAAGGCCACCTTCGAAGATTACGTTGGCGTTCGGGCATTGGAGAAGTACGGCAAAAAACGGTGGCGCCGCTATGTGGTGGACGTGGTCGAACGCCTAATCTCCGCTCTTGAGCCGGATGACGTGGTTCTGGGCGGGGGTAATGTTCATAAATTGAAAGAACTGCCGCCCGGTTGCCGCGCCGGCGACAATACGAACGCTTTCCGGGGCGGCTTTCGCCTGTGGGAGAACGATGGTTCAACAAGCTCCACAGCCCGCCCCGCTTAACGCGGCGGAGCCGCAACCAAAATTGCCGCGCCAAGAAACTGTCGCATGGTCAAGACGCCTCGAGGCGAGGATCCGGGGAGAACAACGTGCCCCGCCGGCGCGAACTTTTGGTTCATCGAAACCCGGATTTCATGGATTGGCACGGATGAAACCTATCCGTGTTCATTCGTGTAATCCGTGGTTAATCGGTTGAATGCGAGCTTCTTGAACGAAGATGCCTTTGGCGAGGGCGCCAAAGGCCGCACGCGAGGGCGCGTGCGCTCCCCGGATGCGGCATCGATGCGCCCGGCCGTTCATTCCAGAAGAGGTCAGGCTGTCTGGGCCTCACTGCGAAAAGATGCGCGTGGCCAATGCGGTCCAGCCTGTCTGGTGGCTGGCTCCCAGGCCGCGCCCGGTGTCTGCGTTGAAATACTCGTGGAAGAGCACCAGGTTGCGCCAGTGGGGATCCTCCGCATATTTGGCGTCCTCTCCATAAATCGGTCGTCGTCCCCGGGTGTCTGGCTCGAAAAGCGACGCAAGCCGCCGGGTTAATTCGCGCGCCACCTCAGCCAGGGTCAGATAAATGCCCGAGCCGGTCGGGCATTCCACTTTAAGCCGGTCGCCATAAAAATGGTGATACCGCTCCAGTGCCTCGATGAAGAGGTAGTTGATTGGAAACCAGATCGGACCGCGCCAGTTGGAGTTGCCGCCGAACATCCCGCCCCCGGATTCGCCCGGCTCGTAGCCGATACAGTAAGTGTGGCCGCCGAGACGAGTGCTGTAAGGGGCCTCCTCATACACTTTGGACAACGACCTGAGGCCGTAAGGCGAGAGAAACTCGGCTTCATCGAGAACATAGCGCAGAACCCGGATGAGCCGGTCGCATGAGGCGATCGAAAGCAGGCGGAGGCGAGGCTGGCCCGCTCCCGAGTGCTCCGCGCAGGAGATATGCCCGGCAAGATCCTTCCGGTTTTCCACAAACCAGTGGAGCCGTTTGCAAAATCCGGGGAGCTTTTCGACGACGCTCTGCCGGAGCACTTCCACGGCCAGCAACGGAATGAGGCCGACAATGGAGCGCACCCGCAACGGAACCATCTGCCCGTCCGTCAGGGCTTGGTCGTAATAGAAGCCGTCCTCCTCGTTCCAGAGACCGTAGGCGCCTATCGCGTTCATCGCGTCCACAATTCCGATGAAATGCTCAAAGAACTTGGAGGCAATGTCTTCGTACGCCGGGTTGGTGCGGGCCAGTTCCATCGCCATCGAGAGCATGGTGCCGCAGTAGAACGCCATCCAGGCCGTGCCATCGGCCTGCTCCAGGCGCTCGCCTCCGGGGAGCGGCTTGGAGCGGTCGAAGAGGCCGATGTTGTCCAACCCCAGAAAGCCGCCGGCGAAGATGTGCTTGCCTGCGATGTCCTTGCGGTTCACCCACCAGGTGAAATTCATCAACAGCTTCTGGAAACAGCGCTCCAGAAAGAGCCGGTCGCGCGATTCTTCGCATCCCGCGATTTTGTAAACACGCCAGCAGGCCCACGCATGCACCGGCGGGTTGACATCGCAAAAGTTCCATTCATAGGCCGCCATCTGGCCGTTGGGATGCATATACCACTCCCGCAGGAAAAGCATGAGTTGGTTTTTAGCGAACTCACTGTCGATGCGCGCGAACGGGAGCATATGGAAAGCGAGATCCCAGGCAGCGAACCACGGGTATTCCCAGTTGTCTGGCATCGAGACGACATCGCGGCTGAAAAGATGCCTCCAATCGGTATTGCGAAGCTCGGCGTGAAAGGGAGGAGGCGGAGGCATGTTCGGATCGCCCTCCAGCCAATCTTCCACGACATAAAAGTAGAACTGTTTGCACCAAAGCAGACCCGCATACGCCTGGAGAACAATCTCGCGCTGCTGCGGCTTGAGCCGCGATGAAATTTTGGTGGCGTAAAACGCGTCCATCTCCTGGATGCGTTCGGCAAAGAGCGCGTCGAAATCGCTGAAGGGATTTTCCGCCAGCGAGGGAGCCAGCCGGAGCCGGATGACGCGCTTCGCTCCGGAGGACAGCGTCAGCACGCACGGCGCGGTGGCCTTGGTGCCTCTCGACGCCGGGTTGACCGCGTCGCGCTTTCCGTCGACGAGGTATTGGTGAAAGGCGTCTTTGACGAACGGCGGCTCGTTTGGAATCTTGAAGAGCCGCTCGGTATTAGTCTCGTTTTCGGTAAAGAGCCACCGAACGGGCAAGTCGCGCAGGCCAAGATTCGCTTCGTCAATGGCGAGCCGAAACGTCCCGAGCGTCACGTGCGTCGCGACCACCTCGCTTTGCTGGGTGGGATCGAGCGCTATCGATGGCTTAATCTCGCAGCCCTCGTGCCGGCATCCCCAGACCCACGAATTGCGGAACCAGAGCGTCGGCAGAACGTGGAGGGTGACCGTCTCCGGGCCGCGGTTCGCAACCGTTAACCGGATGAGGGTGTCATCGGGACTGGCCTTGGCATACTCGACCAACACGTCGAAGTAGCGGTTCTGCAAGAAAATCCCGGTGTCTTCGAGTTCGAACTCCGGCTGTTGCCTGGTGCGGCGGGCATTTTCCTCAACTAGTCTTGCATAGGGAAACACATCCTGGGGATATTTGTACAGCGCCCTGGCGTAAGAGTGCGTGGGTGTGGCAGCGAGGTAATAGTAGCATTCTTTGACATCCTCGCCGTGATTGCCCTGCGTGTTGGACAGGCCGAATAGCCGTTCCTTGAGAATCGGGTCCCGCCCGTTCCAGAGCGCCACCGCAAAACAGAGCCGGCATTCCCGATCCGTCCACCCGAGCAGCCCGTCTTCACCCCAGCGGTAGGCGCGGCTTCTGGCATCGTCATGAGTAATGTAGTTCCAGGCATCACCGTTCGGGGAGTAATCTTCGCGCACCGTCCCCCATTGCCGTTGGGAGAGATACGGCCCCCAGCGCTTCCAATTTTTATCCCGCCGGGCGTCTTCCTCCAAGCGGCGCTCTTCAGCAGTTTGACCGCTTGCCATTTTCACTCATACGTTCGAAGCGCTTGATGCACGCCCTCCACGGCCATGCCCCCTTCGCCGACTGCCGCGGCGCAGCGTTTTACCGAGCCGGAGCGGACGTCCCCCGCGGCGAAAATGCCCGGACGGCTTGTTTCCAACGGGCCGGGCGCTCGCCTGACGCCTTTCCACGCGGGCGCGTCAGCCACCTCCTGCCCGGTTTTAATGAACCCCTTTTCATCGCGCTCGATCTCCGGCGGCAGCCAGCTCGTGCAGGGCACCGCACCGATCATCGAAAAGACGGCGGGGGTCCGCACCGTGCGACGTTCATGGGTTTGGGTGTTCTCCAGCTCAACGGCCTCCAGGAACTTTCCGCCAGTCATCTTGCGGATTTCGGTATGCCTGAGAATCTCGATGTTTTCCTTCGTCTCCACCCGGCGGGCGAGATAGCTCGACATGCTCTTGGTGAGGCTGTCGCCCCGGATGACGAGCAAAAGGTTCTCGGCGTATTCCGATAGAAACATCGCCGCCTGCCCCGCCGAATTGCCTGCGCCTACCACGACCGCCGTCGAGCCCCGGCAGAGCGGCCCTTCAAGCGCTGTCGCGGCGTAGTACACGCCAACTCCCTCGAAGTCCTCGCGGCCCTCGGCGTCGATCCGCCGGTACTCGGCGCCGGTGGCGACGATCACGCACTTCGCGTGCAAGGTGGCGTTGCAGCCTTCGATTTGCAGCACGGCTCCGTGCTCATCGCCCTCGTTGAAGTCGAGTGAGAGCGCCTGCGCCGGAGTGGAGAATTTTGCGCCGAAACGATACGCTTGAAGCTGCGCCCGATTCGTCAGGTCGCCGCCGCTGATGCCGGTCGGAAAGCCAAAGAAGTTCTCGATCAGCGAAGAGGCGCCCGCCTGTCCACCCGGCGCGTAACTTTCCAGCACGACGGTTTTCAGACCTTCGGAAGCGGCATAGACCGCTGCCGCGAGGCCCGCCGGTCCGGCGCCGACGATGGCCAGATCGCACAGGATTTCGCTTTCTCCCTCGTGCGCCATTGGCCGGAGCAAGCCCGCGACTTGTGCGACCTCTCGAAGGGACGGCTTGCGCAGAGGCAAGCCGTTGGGAGTGATGAGCGCGGGCAGATCGCGGGTGATGAGATTTAATCGCTCGCAAAGCCCGTGACCGTCCGTGCTTTCGAAGTCGATCAGCCGGTGCGGAATATGGTTCTTGTCCAGAAAGTCGTGAATCCGGCGCCCGTCGCGCGAGCCACCGGCGGCGACGATGCGCAGACCCGAAAACTCGGCGTACCGCCGCAACCGTTCCCGCCGGGCCATGAACGCCTGCACGATCGGTTCGCCGACGCCCGGAAGGTCGGCCAGCGCCCGTCGCAGTTCGGTGGCAGGGATTTCGAGAATCTCCGATACCTCCGCCTTGCCCCGGGCGCTTGCAATCGCGGAGGTGCCGGTGAGCATCGCCACGTCCCCCACGAAATCCCGCGGCCCTTCAATCGCGAGAGTCCGCTCCTGGCCTTCGAGCGCTTCGAAGACTTCCACCTCGCCGCTCAGGACCACCGTCAATCCGAGGTCGCGCTGGCCCGCTTTGAAAACCAGTTCGCCCCGGTGAAGGGCGCGCCGATTTCCCAGCGGCTCCAGCAGCGCGAGTTGCCGGTCGTCCAGTTTCGGAAACGCAATGCTCTCCGTGTCTCGGTAATACCGCTCGTCCTTGTCTTCTTCGCTCATAAACGAAAGTCATGCTTCCCTCCCGGCCGACACTTCATGTCCCCCTCTGACGCCCACGCTCTGCTCCAGTTCCTCCACGAGTTCGTCGTCAACCTCGAGCAGCGCCGCGTTTGCGTTGCTTTCGAGATGTTCCACTTTGGAGGTCCCAGGAATCGGGAGGATCACGGGCGATTTTTTGAGCAACCAGGCGAGCGCGACTTGGCCCGGAGTCGCATTGAGCCGCTTGGCCGCGTTCGCCAGCGGGCTCCCCGAATTAGCCAGGTCGCCGGTTGCGAGCGGAAACCATGGAATAAAGCCGAGGTTTTCGCGGGTGCAGTAGTCCAGCACCGGTTCGGAATGGCGATCGGAGAGGTTGTAGAGATTTTGCACCGTCGCGATCGGCGCCAGTCGGCGGGCCGCCTCGATTTCGCCGACGTTGACCTCCGACAATCCGATGTGCCGGATTTTCCCCTCGCTCTGGAGATCCAGCAACGCGCCGATCTGATCCTCCAGTGGAACCTTGGGATCGATGCGATGAAGCTGGAAAAGATCGATCCGATCGAGCTTTAACCGGACCAGGCTGCCGTCGCAGCATTCGCGCAGACGCTTGGGACGACAATCCGGCTCCCATTGGTCGGGCCCGGGTCGCACAAGGCCGGCCTTGGTTGCGATGACCAGGTTCTCCGGGTACGGGTGCAGGGCTTGGGCGATCAGGCGCTCAGCAACAAAGGGCCCATAGGAGTCTGCCGTGTCGATGAGCGTGATCCCGAGTTCCAGCGCCCGCCTAAGCACGGCGATGCACTCTTCGGGGTTCTCCGGCTCTCCCCAAATCCCGCGTCCGGTCAAGCGCATGGACCCGAAGCCCAGTCGATGCACGAGAGTGTCTCCGCCGATGTGGAAAGTGCCGCTCTTCGCGACCGGTTGATTGGTTTGCGTTGGTTTCATGGGAAAGAAAGTCCTCTCCGTTAAGGCAATCGACAAGCCCGAGCAGGGGGTCGGGAGAAGACTCAGAAAAGAAGGCGGGGTCAACGCTTGACATTGACACGGCTTGAGAAGATGCGAGAACGGCTCTTCCGTCGTTTCGGTCCATTTCACTTCTTGCGATCCGCCAAAAACCGCTTCACGATAACTTTATATTACAGGGAACCCCCTTTCCAACCTCGAATTCCCTGTAGACCGCCGTTCGATTCCGACGGCATACTCCAAGCAGCACACATGCTAGCACTCCTCCCGCAGACAATCGACGACGACGCCCAGGACATCGCCTGGATGGATCGCGTAAAACAAGGCGACATGGAAGCGTTTCGCGAGTTGATCGAGACGCACCAGGCGCGAGTCGTCGGTACGGTCGCGCGGATGTTGGGTGACGACACCGATGCGGAAGACATTTCCCAACAGGTGTTTATCCGCATCTGGAATTCGGCGTCCCGGTACGAACCGAGCGCGAAATTCACCACTTGGCTTTTCACCATCACGCGCAATCTGGTTTTCAACGAAGCGCGCCGGCGCCGGCGGCATCCGGCGGTTCCGTTGGAACGCGACCAGGACGAGCGCGCTTTTCAACCCGAAGATTTCCGGGCCAAAGCGCCATCGGCGGCGTTGCTCGACACGGAGATGCAGGAAGCCATCCAGACCGCCATTGACGAGCTTCCCGAAGTGCAGCGGATGGCGGTCGTACTGCGTCGTTACCAGGATGTCTCCTACGAGGAGATTGCGAGCATTCTTAATTTGAGTGTCCCGGCGGTGAAAAGCGTCCTTTTCAGGGCGCGGACAGCGCTGCGCGAACGCCTGCGGGAGTATCTGGAGGCGTAACTTGGAACTCCGAGAGCTTGGAGTCGAAAACTAAATCTATGAAAACGAGACTGGCCGCGTTATTCGCGGCGACGCTAATCCACGGCTACGCGGCGCCCGCGCCCACGCCGTCGTCCACGCAACTCCCATCGGCGAATGCGAAGTTCTCGTGGCCGGACGAAAAGCTCGATACGTGGCACGGGTTCACCCGTCACAAATTCCAGGTGGACGGCTGCACGGCGTGGGTGGTCGAACCAAAGCAACCGGCTGCCGGCAATCCGTGGACGTGGTGCCTGGAGTTTCCGGATGCTTTCACCGACCGCACCGGCGTGCCCAAGCTGCTGGAGAGCGGCTTCTTCCATACCACCATTCAGGTCGGCAATACTTTCGGTTGCCCGGCGGCCCTGAAGCACTTCGATGCTCTTTATCGTGCCATCGCCGAAAAAGGACTCGCGAAGAAGGGCGCCCTGATCGGCATCAGCCGCGGCGGACTGTATGCCTACAACTGGGCTGCACAAAATCCGGACAAGGTCGCCTGCATTTATGGAGATGCGCCGGTGTGCGATTTCAAGAGCTGGCCGGGCGGGAAGGGTTGTGGGAAGGGCAGCCCGGGAGACTGGCGCTCGCTGCTCAAGTGTTATGAGTTCAAGGACGAAGCCGAAGCCCTCGCGTGGAAGAGCAACCCGGTGGATGAGCTGGAGCCTCTGGCGAAAGCGAAGATTCCGCTCATTCACGTGGTCGGCGATAGCGATGACGTGGTGCCGCCCAAGGAAAACACCGCCATCATCGAGGAGCGCTACAAGAAGCTGGGCGGCGACATCGAGGTGATCCACAAGCCCGGCGTCGGCCATCATCCCCACGGCCTCGACGATCCCCAGCCACTCGTGGATTTTATTCTCAAAGCCGCGGGCGTAGTGCCCGCTGTGAATCCGCCGGACCTGACAAAGCGCAGTTGAAGGTACTGCTGACCCAATAAAGGCCGTCACCTTCGGCCGCCCAAAAATTTACCCGCGGGCGACGGCCACGACACGCACTGAGGCGGCGCCGGCGGCCTTCAATACCCGGGCGCATTCGTCCACCGTGGAGCCGGTCGTCAGCACGTCGTCGATCAGCAGCAGATGCAACCCTCGCACGGCGGCCTTTTCCCGCAACCGGAAGGCGTTGCGCAGGTTTCGGATGCGCGTCTCGCGGTCGAGCCGGGTCTGGGTTGTCGTATAACGGATGCGCCGGAGGACGTCCAGCAGCGGCGCATCGGTGCGCCGCGCGAGGATTTTCGCCAGCACGCGGGCCTGGTTGAAGCCGCGTTCCCGTTCGCGGGTGGGGTGAAGCGGCACGGGAACGATCCCGTCGAAGGGCGCCTGAAGCCGGGCGTCGGCGAGATTGTCCGCCAGCCATTCGCCAAGAACGTGACGCAGGTAGTATTTCTGGTTGTACTTGAAGCGGTGGATCGTTTCACGGACCACGCCGGCGCTTCGGTAAGCGGCGATCGCGTTGTCGAAATGGAATCCGCGGTCGAGGCATTTCGGGCAGGTAAACGCGGTCTCGATGGCACCCTCAGCCGGTTCGGAGCAGATTTGGCAAAACGGCGGAGAGATGACGGGGGCCGTTTTCCAACAAGCGGCGCAGAGGTGAACCCCGGAGGAAGTGTCAGCCCGACAGATGGCGCAATGCGGCGGATAAAGCAGGTTCAACACCGTATCCGCGGCCGCTCGAAGATGGTGAACCCAGCGCACAGCGTGTTAGCGGTCCTTTCGCCCCGGCCCAAGGTTCACCCACGCCCACGCGGGCGCCCAGGCGGCGAGCACCGTCATCACCGCGCCAAGGCCGGTTGACAGGTCGGCGCCAAACCAGGGAGCCATGGATTCGACCGTCCGGTGCGTGAGTTTCTCAAAGCTCATCACACCGAGAACCCAGCCGGCGTGGAGGCCCATCGCCATCGCCAGCGACCGGGTTCGAAGCCGGCTCCAACCCAAAATCCAGCCGATGCAAAAAAGCGTCACAAATCCGCCCAGCACCAGCGACGGTTCCCGGAAGCGAGACACTGCGTCGGGAATCAGCGCAAAACCGGAGAACCACCGGATGCCGCCCGTGACCGGCGACGGCCCCGGCGGTCTCAGGAAGTGGACGACCGAAAACAGCGCGGATGCGAAAGCGAGAGCGACGCCCTCCGGCAACGTGCGCGCGAGCAAGCCCAGGATCGCCCCGCGAAAGAGCCACTCCTCGACCAATGACACAACGACCGCCGAGATCGCGACGTTCCCCAGCGCCTTCCACGGCACGCCCGCATTCCAGTCCACCAAGTCCGCCCTTAGCAGGACCACCCCGAGCAGAGCGACCGTCAGGAACGAACACCCAAAGCCGGCTGCGAGATCGCGTCCATAGCGGGCGTTCGGGGCCAGACCCAGCGCGCGCACGTTGGAGATTTTCAGCCAGCGCGCCACCGGCCAGAGCAGCGCCAGTGCGGCGATCAGGATGCCCCGGTGAAAGAAACGACGAAAGTCCACTTGCGCCAGCCACGGCAAAATTCCGTGGTGCGCAAGGCCCTGTCCACCCCAGTAAAGCGGCGGCGCCAGCAGCGTCCCGACGAGGACGGTGACGATCAGGTAAAAAATAATTTTGCCAAACTCCCGCACTGTGGGCCACAGTTTCTCTGGAGAAACGACCGACCGCAATCCCATTCATGCATAACCGGCACATTTGGACTGAGCGCACCGAAGACGGCGAAAAACGCGAGGTGCGAGCCATCAAATTCGGAGGCGCCTGGCGCATCCAGAGCAAACTGGCCAGCGCCGACGCGTGGACCTACCACGAACCGGCGTTGCTGGAGGATTTGATCGAACTGCGAGAGGTGCTCTTTCGGAAGTACCAGCGCCGCCGGGCCGCCTACGAGGATGTGGTGCTGGTGGAAAAGGCGATCGCGGAGAGAAAGAGGTAGGAGCGGGCGGCATCCGATCAGCAGCTTCGCCCATCCACGGCAGGCTCAGACCTCCTGACCTCTTCTGGAAAGAACGGCCGAATTGAAGAATGAAAATGAGCCCAACGCCGGCGCGGTCCGAAATGGATGACCCCAAAACGGCAGAGGAGGCTCGTGGCCTGCGTCGCGGCCTGCGTCGTAGCCTGCGTCGTGGCCTGCGGTGAAGTGTTCTTTCCATTACCCACAAAACGGAAGCCGAGCCCGGAAACCGGAGCGGCCCATATTATTTGTCATCCTGAGCTTGCGAAGGATCTCACGGCAGGCCAGCCGGCGTTATCTCACCATTCAACGTTCTCGGAGCTGACAGCGCCGCCCGATGAGCCGTCCGTCCCGAGTACGTGCCGACTGAAACGAACGTCGGAATCGCCTCGTGAGATTCCTTCGACAGACTCAGGACAGGCTCTTCGCAAGCTGCCAATGAACCTACCGGAAAGACGGGGCGTTCGGGAATCCGGGGAGCACACGCGTCTCGCGTGTTGGCGTCGGCGTCCCGCCGACGCGGACTTCCAGTCTCCCCAGTGCATTGCGGCGACTCCACGCGCAAAGTTCGCGCCGAGGCGGGACGCCTCGGCCAGCACCCGGGACGGGTGCGTTCCCCGGAACTCGCATTCCGACGCGATCAGCCGCGAAGATGCCTTTGGCGAGGGCGCCAAAGGCCGCACGCGAGGGCGCGTGCGCTCCCCGGAAGCTGGCGCGATGCCAGGTTCATGCC
>Ga0316232_1001739_pt1 | contig 25310 bp, 17 predicted proteins | sample TBHtaG_FD_206006 | JGI IMG/M metagenome (GOLD analysis project Ga0316232, IMG submission 206006) | Freshwater microbial communities from Trout Bog Lake, Wisconsin, USA - TBH18025_13 | ecosystem: Environmental > Aquatic > Freshwater > Lake > Hypolimnion/Profundal zone | place: USA: Wisconsin... | reverse complement strand
GACGACGCAGGAGGGAGGCAGGTGCTGGTAACCGGCGAGGCCGCCGACCCGACGGCAAAGTGGACGCTTCCCGCGGGGTGCGGCGGCAGGTGACGGTCGTGCCGGGAGGAAATCAGCTCAGGGGGCGATGCTCGGGGCCGGGCTGTAGAGCTGCTCCGGCTCGGCGGCGGGCTCGTCGGAGTCGGGGCCGAGCGACATGGCGTTTTGCGGCGCGGCCAACCCGGGGAGCGCAGCCTGAAGCGCCGCATCGGTGAGGGTGGGCGGCTCCCGCGGCGACTCTTTGGGCACCGTGCCGGGAACCGTCACGACAAACTGCTCGCCTTTCCCCTGCACGGCTCCGGCCACCCATTCGTCGACCTTGTCTTTGACCAGCGACTCGAGCGTGCCTTTCACGGGCGTGTAGGCCGCCTCCTGCGCCAGCGGCTTCACGCGCTGCAACTGTTCGAACACCATCCTCGAATACCTGTCGCGCTTGCCCGGGGTCTGGCTGTTGTAGCAGCCGATGGCCTTCCAGGTGTAGCCGTACTTGTTCATGCACATGGACAGGATCCAGGCGCCCGTTTTCGTGTTGCTGCAGGCGTCACCCAGGGAATTCCAGCGCTCCTTGCCGAGGGTGGCAGCCCAACTCGAATTTATCTGCATCAGGCCGAAGTCGAAGGTTCCGTTGCTGTTCTTGTTGACGGCTTTGGGATTGAAGTTCGACTCGACCTTCGCGATCGCCCTCAGTATCTGGGGGTTGATGCCGTACTGGGCGCCCGCCTCCTCGAAGCAAAAAGGGTAGGCATCGGTTCCCAGTGCCAGTGACAGAAGGGCGACCAGGCAGAGAAATTTTATTTTACCCATAATGCGGGTTCCTCGCAGAGACATTTGGCGGCAACAAAGGGACGCTGATTCCCCCGGCGTTGCTGAATTTTTTTTGCAGTTTTGATTGATCGGGCCGCCTGCGCCGCGCGGCGGGTGCCCCTTGGCCGGCAGCACAGATCGAGCGAATCGGGAGGTTGCGGCACCCGAGCAGGTCCGGGATGTCGACGGACCTGCTTGGCAATCCCAGCAATGATACCTTTTCCGGGAGGTCGTGTCACCTGCAAAAGTGCCGGCGGCCCGCTCCTTCCGGCCCGGCCCCGGCGCCAGGAGGAGCTCGGAGCGCCGCCGGCCGCGATTTGACAATTCGGCGCCGCGGCGTTAGCATGTCAAGTCTGGGCGCGCCGGGCGCCTCCAATGTTTGAGATCTCTGCCATGGCCTCACCTCATACCGACCAGAGGGTCCCCGCCCCGACCGGGACCGGGCGCGCCCAAGGCCACGCCTCCCCCTCCCTGTGGGGAGCGCTGGCGCTCTGCTCCCTTGTCGCCTGCAGCATTCTGGTGCTGCTGGCCGAAGCGAGGCTGGGCGGGGCGCCGGGCGGCGTGCTGCAGCGCGGGGACGCTTCGGGAGAGTCCAGGCCGGCGGGCTGGCCCACACCGCAGCGCCGGACGACGCAGGCCAGTGCCGGGCAGTTCCAGAGGATCGAGGAGAAAAACGGGCAGATTTCCGCGCAATTTGGCTGCCGCAACTTCAACAACGATGCGCTGGCCGTGAGCTACACCATCTCGACCAGGGACCTGGCCGCCTACCAGCAGGAATACGGCTACACCCAAAGCGAGCTCGACGCGCTGAACCTTTGGCAAAAAAAGGCACTCGACGAGGCCTACCGTACGGCGGTGCAAAACCACCTGAAGCAGGAAGAGCTGAACCGGGTCGGGGCCGCCATCAAGGCCGACTACCGCGCCAGATACCGCGCCCTGCTGGTGGCCCGCGGCTTCGCGATCCTGCCGGGAAACGTCCTGGCCGCGGATATCCCCGGCATCGTCAGGCGCAACGTCAAGCATCTGAAGCCTTTTGCCCTGGCGCTGGGGAAAACGGCGGACAGCAACGGCTACGATTCCAGCGAGATCATCGGTGCCGCGCTGTCGCTGGTGCAGACCGCCTTTCTCTACGAGAACGTCCCCCTGCTGATCAACGGCAGGCAGACCGGCGGCGTCTACCCGCCGCTGGAAGCGGTCGTCAAGGGGAAGGGGGACTGCGACACCAAGAGCGCGCTGCTCGCCTCGGTGCTGCTCAACTGGAGCAAGATGAAGCTGGTCGGGATCGGGGTGCCGGACCATTACCTGATGGCGGTGCTGCGCAACCCCGCCAAGGGGGATGCCTTCGTGGAGTACCAGGGGCTGCGCTACGTGCTGATGGAGCCGGCGGGTCCCGCCTGGCTCCCCCTCGGGGTCGTCGGTCCGGCCACCGGCGCCCTGCTCAATTCCGGCACCGCACTATCCATAGAGCCGTTCACAACCAATTGATGGGAGCACCCATGTTTTACCTGCGCCTGCTGATGAGCTTATCCGAACTCCTGCTGATGATCGTGCTCTCCGGGGTGATCATCTACCTCATCTACCGGGTGTTCATCAAGGCCAACCCCGATTTCGACATGGAGGACGAGATCATCAAGGGGAACCTGGCCGTCGGCATGCTGGTCTCCACCATCATGGTCTCGGCGGCGCTCATGCTGAAAAAGGGGGTGGGGGCCTCGGTCGGGATGTTCCGGCTCTCCGTGGCGGCGCCGGCGGAGGCCTCGTTCCCGCTCTGGCAGACGGCGCTCCTCACCCTCGGGCACCTGGTCATCACCCTGTGCGTCGCCGTCTTCACCATCTCCATCACGCTGAGGCTGTTCGGCAGGATGGTGAAGAAGTTGAAACCGGAACTGCGCCTGGGCGAGCAGCTGCAGCAGGGAAACCTCGCGGTCGGCATCCTGCTCTCCGCGGTGGTGTTCATCGCCACCTTGTACGTCGGCGAAGGGGTCTCCGCCCTCACCAAGGCGCTGGTGCCCCAGCCGAAGATAGGAACCATACAGATCATGGAATAGCGCCGGGCGGTCGAGGAGTAGAGCATGAAGATGAATCTGAACGATCTGGAGATCAGGGTGCTGGGGTGCCTCATGGAGAAGGAGCTCACCACGCCGGAGAACTACCCGCTGAGCCTCAACGCCCTGGTGAGCGCCTGCAACCAGAAGTCGAACCGTGACCCGGTCCTGAGCCTGGCGGAGTCCGACGTGCTGCGCGCCCTGGAGGGGCTCGGCTCCCGCGGGCTGGCGCGGCTGACCACGACCGGCGGGCGGGTCGCCAAGTATTGCCACTCGGCCGCCGGCAAGCTCGGCCTGGGCACGGAGGCCCGGGCGCTCCTCGCCGAACTGATGCTGCGCGGTCCCCAAACGGTCGGGGAGCTGCGCACCCGGGGGGAGCGGATGGCGCCGTTTGGCGACCTCGCCGCCGTGGAGCAGCTCCTCGCGCAGCTGCAGCAGGAAGCGCCCCCCTTCGTGGTCCGGCTGCCGCGCCAGGCGGGGCGCAAGGAGCTGCGCTACGCCCAGGTTTTCGCGGGGGTGCCGGAATTCACCCTGGAGGAGCCCCCGGAGCCGGAACGGCCCGCCGAGCGCCGGGCGCCGTCCGGCGAGCGCGTCGTGCGCCTGGAGGCCGAGATCGGCACGCTGCGCGGCGAAATCGCCGACCTGCGGGGTGAGGTGGCAGAGCTGCTGGCGCAGTTCGCCTGAAGCTGCCGGGCGCTCGGCCCCGTGCAAAAAAAGAGCCCCGAGGTTGCCTCGGGGCTCTTTTTGCGTTCCGGCGCTTCGCCGGGGCCCGGCTTCGGGACCCGTCCCGGTCCAGGCTCCTGGACGGCACCCTCCCTAGTTGGTAAACATCAGCTTGCGTTCCAGGTCCATCGAGTGGGAGAGCCTCTTGGCGTCGTCCATGGTGATCAGCCCCTCGTCGTGCAGCTGGATCAGGTGCTGGTCCAGGGTCTGCATCTGGTACTGGTTCCGGCTGTTCTCCATGTGCCCCTCGATCTCGTCGAGCCTCCCTTCCCTGATGCAGCTTTGGATCGTCGTGGTGGCGCGCATGACCTCCAGGACCGGGAGGATGAACTCGCCGGTCTTGTCCTTGATCAGGCGGATCGAGACCGTCGCCACCAGGATGTCGGCGAGCCGGTGCCGCACGATCTCCTGCGCGTCGGGGGGGAAGTGTCCGACGATCCGGTTGATGGTGGAAACCGCGCCCTGGGTGTGCAGCGTGGAGAGCACCAGGTGCCCGGTCTCGCCCGCCATCAGGCAGGCGTCGATGGTCGCCGTGTCGCGCATCTCGCCCACCATGATCAGGTCCGGGTCCATGCGCAGGGCCGCCCTGAGCGCGGTGCTGAAGCTCGCCGTGTCGATCCCCACCTCGCGCTGGATGATGCAGCTCTTCTGCGAGGTGAACAGGAACTCGATGGGGTCCTCGATGGTGATGCAGTTGTAGCTGAAGTTCTCGTTGATGTAGCGCAGCATGGAGGCGAGCGTGGTGGATTTTCCGTTCCCGGTCGGCCCGGTCACCAGGATCAGGCCGTTGGGCGCCTTGACGATCTCCCCCAGCACCGGCGGCAGGCGCAGCTCCTCGAAGGTGCCGATGTTGGCCGGGATGACCCGCATGATGATGCCGAAGCTGCCGCGCTGCCGGAAGATGCTGACCCTGAAGCGGGCGCCGCTGGGGAGGGAAAACGAGGTGTCGAACTCCTTCTGGTCGCTCTCCCAGCGCCGGTTGTTGTGCTCCATGATCTGCGAGGCGATGAACTCGGTGTCGTTCGCGGTCAGGTTGGGGAGCTTGGAGCGGATGATCTGCCCCTTGCCCCGGAAAAAGGGGGGGTTGTCCGTCTCGAAATGCACATCGGAGACTTTCTTGTTGAAGGCTATTTCAAGAATCTGGACAAAAATCTTCGCATCCATGTCTGCCCCTCGCGTTATCGTGAGTTCGAAAAAACTGCTGCCGTCCGGGTCCGCCTGCCACTGACCTGTTGCCGCTCGCCCGGCTCCCGCGGGGGCGCATCGTCGTTGCCCGAGCTCACCGGTCCAAGAACCGACTCAATCCCCCTGCTCTCTCCCTCCCCCCTGGCGGGGAGGGTCGGGGTGAGGGAGAGGTCGCCCTTGGGGACTCCGTCGGCAGCTTCACCCTCCCACCCCCCTCCCGTCAAGGGGGTGACGCCAAGGCCACGCTCCTTCCGGCCACCTGTCGGCGAGTGCCCCCGGCTCGCCCCGTTATCCCGAGGTCGCGGCTTTCTGGGCCATCCTCTTTCGGTACAGCGCGTTGTCGATGACGAGGTTCGCGTGCAGGGCCAAAAGCTCCAGGAGCTCCTGCTGGGGAGCCCCGCCCGCCCGGGCGCCGAAGTCGGCGTAGATGAGCGCGATGACCCTGCCGAAGCTCTGCACCGGCAGCAGCAGGACCTTCTGGCTGGCCGGAGCCCCGATGGTGGCGAAGAGGGTCTCCCGCATGACGAGATCGGCCTCCCCGTAATAGCTCTGGGTCGCCTTGAGCGTCTGCTGGAAGAGGGATTGCCCGCTCAAGGGGAGCCGCAGCTTGACCGAGGTGGCCGCGCCGGCGCCTCCGATGCCGATCCCCCGCTCCGCGATCAGCTCGGAGCGCACCACCACCAGGGTGAGCGCCCGGTCGAAAAAGCCGCTCACCGCCTGCAGCAGTTGGAAGGTGACCTCCGACGGCTCCCGCTGCTCGGCAAGCGTCAGGAACTGGCGCCGGAACTGCTGCAGGAGCCCGAGCCCCGGCTGGCTCGCCGCGTCCTTCAGGTGCCGGCTCAGCGCCCGGGTGCAGTCGATGGCGTCGCTGATGTAGCTCTCCGGGCGCTCCTCGCGGCTCGGCCTGGGGAGGACGGCGCGCAGGCCGGTCTGCAGCGCCAGGGTGGCGAGCCGGTAGTCCCCCGGGCAGGCCAAGAGCAGGACGCCGAGCTCCGGGTACTTTTCCCGCTTCTGCCGCAAAAGCTCGACGATCCCCTCCCGGCTCCCCCGCCTGGCGCCGGGCTCACCCGGGTCGAGCAGCAAAAGCGGGACGACCCCCCTGGAGAGGGACTGGTCGATGATGGGGTCGAGTCCCCTCTCGTCGTCCGTGGCGCAGCGGAAAAGCGGGCCGCAGGCGGCGGCCACGCACTCGCGCACCAGCTTGTCCGCGGTGAAGAGGACGACGCCGGTGCCGTCGGCGGGGAGCCCCGACGCCCCTCCCAGCCCCTCCAGGTAGCTGTACAGGAGCGCCTGCTCCTCCGGCGCGATCCCGGTGAGGGTCCGGGCCAGCCGCGCGCGGGGGGTGTCGGGCTCGCTGTCGGCAAGCCCGGAAAACGGCGTCGGGATGATCCGCTCCAGGGCGTCGAGCTCGTCCAGGCCGAGGTCGGCGGCGGAGATGTCCGGGCCGGACGGGACCGGCGCCAGGACCGGAGGGACGCCGAACATCGCCTCGGCCGTCAGGGTGCCGTCGCGCTTCCTCTCGTCGTAGATGCGCAGGGCGTCCATCAGGACGCTCTGGGTGTTGAGCTGGATCTCCTTCTTGAGCTGCTCGGGAAAGTAGCGGTACTCGTCGGAGACGAAGATCTCGTCCACGTTCAGGGAAAAGCTGCCTCGGGACCAGGTCAGCACCTCGACGATGGTCATCTCGATCAGCACCTCCAGCCCCTGGTAGGCGTCCTCCGTCCGGATTCTCCCCGCCTCGATCATGGTCTGGACGATCGGCTTCCTGGCCGCGCCCGCCCTGACCTGCTCGTGCAGGGCGCTTTCCAGCTCCTCGTTGCTGATCATCCCCATGTCGATCAGCACCTGGCCGATGCGCACGCTGTTGTTGACGTGGTTGGCGCTCACGATGTAGCCGCCGTGGAAGACCAGCTGGCTTTCGCCCTTGGGGCCTCTGAGGGTCAGGGTGCCGGACTTGCCGGTGGCGTGCAGCAGCTGGATGACGTCAACTATGGGGAGGTGTTCTAAATCGCCGTCGAAGGACATCGCAGATACCTTTGATTAGATGTCAGGTGCAGCCGGGGTGAACAGGGCATGAACGCATCTGCCCCTGCGGCAGAGCCCGGCTGGGCCTTCTCTGCAAACGTACCGGCCGCTTTGGGGGCGATTGTGGGGCTTGCTGCGGGAGTGCAACGGCTGAATCTTATCATGTGGTAACGGCCAAGTAAACGGTAATTGTTGGTTAATTGACCGGCGGGGCACCCCGGCGCGCGAGCGGGGAGCCCTGCCCCGGGAAACTCCCCCGCGCCCCGGGAGCCCTCCGTGCCGGGGGCGGGGGCGGGGCGGCGGGGGGCCGGGAAACGGGGGGCGGCGGGCGCGCCGATCTGCTCACCAGAACGCGGAGCCCGAAGGCGGGGCCGGCCCGAAGCTCACCCCCGGTCCGCCCGGTCCCAGACCCTCCTCCCCTCCCGGGAGAGCAGGAACTGGCGGGTGCTCTCGGGGACCAGCGTGGCGAGCCCCTCGGCCTCGCCGCGGGCCAGCCGCTCCCGCACGCCGGCGGCGGAGCTCGCGGCGCCGCCGGCGCCCACCCGCTCCAGTTCGGTCACCCCGATGCCGAACGCCGGCAGGATCCGGTGCATCGCGGCGTGGTAGCGGGCGGTGCCCGGGGAGGGGGGAGGGCTGCCGACGAAGCGCCGTCCTATCCGGAAGTGGGGGGCGATCCGGCTGGCGAAGAGCAGCAGGTCGAGTTCCATCTGGACCGCCCCGCCCGGGTCCCCCTCCTTCAGGTAGTAGGTCGGGAAGCCGGCGGAGGAGACCGCGTAGCAGCAGGTGTCCAGCAGCGTCACGTTGGGGAGGTCGCAGGTCCCCTCGCGCGCCATCCTGAAGCGGTGCTCGAAGGGGAACAGGGAGCGTTCCCTCCGCACCACGAAGAGGTAGAGCTGCTCGACGCAGGCCGCGGCCTGCTCGATCAGGTGGCGGTGCCCGAAGGTGAAGGGGTTGCAGGTGGCGACGACCGCCCCGTGGTCCCCCGGGGTCACCAGCCGCTGGTGGCGCGCCAGGTAGTGCCGCAGACCGTCGCCGTACTCCAGGAGCGCGCTCTGGGCCGAGGCGGCCAGCAGGTTGCAGCCGAGTGCCTGGAAGCTGGCCGTCAGCTCCGGGGCGGCGAAGACGAGGCAGGAGTCGAACCCCTCCTGCAGGCCGAGATCGACCAGGGCGTCCAGCACCTCGCCGAGCAGCGCATCCCCCGGCAGCTCCGGGGTGACGGCGAGCATCTTCAGCACGCGTCCGTCCCTGGCGCCCACCGCGACCAGGCGCCCCGACTCGATGACGCCGACCAGGTCGTCGAAGGGGGGCTCGTAGCGCAGCCCGCAGGCCTGAAGCAGGGCCCGCGCCTGGCTCAGGTCGTCGTTTGAGAGCAGTGCAGTCACCATATTGATAGGGTATCACGAAACTCGGCAAAGGTAACCGCGGAGCGACCGGATTGTGCGAAGCTCGCTTATTGCCGCTGCCGGGAGGGGAGGGTGTGCGCCGGAGGCCGCGCCGCCAGGCCCGGAGGGGGGTGGCAGCGCGGCTTCCGGCGGTCGGGAGGGGGGTGCTAGAAGGCGACGTTGGTGCTGAACTGGACCTTCGCCTCGGTCGGGTAGGTGGACTTGTTGTACTTGACGCTCCCCAGGCCATAGGCCCCGTCGAGGTCGAAGTAGAGCCAGGGAATCCCGAGGCTGAGGCCGCCGGTGACGGCCCCGCTGGTGCTCTGGGCCAGGTCCGTGTAGGCGCCGGCGCGCAGCTTCAGGCAGCTGAAGGGGTGGAACTCGGCGCCGCCGCCCAGGTGCTGGCTCTTTATGCCGTCAACCAGCGTCGAGTTCGACACCACGTCGACATCGCCGGTAAGCTCCAGCCAGGACAAGGCGTCCCAGGAGGCGCCGGCCCTGACCTGCCGGTCGACCGTGATCTTGTCGCCGTCGACCTTGAAGGACGGTGCGTTGAGGTTCTTGGCGACCAGGCCGACTGCCGTCGCACCGGTCGGCTTCCAGAGCAGGCCGAGGTCGACACCGTAGGACGAGGAGCTCTTGAGGTGCTTGGTCAGGTCCTTGGTCAAATCGCTCGAGCCGGTGTTGCCGACGTTTTTCGCCATGGAGGTGGCCTCGCCGCGCAGGTACTTGGCGGAGCCGCCGACGCCGAGCTTGCCGGCCTTCCCCAGGTCAAAGGCGTAGCCATAGGAGAGCGGCACCTCGACGAGCGCGATGCCGCGTATCAGGACCGTCTTGCCGTCCAGCGCGGTCTGGGCGTTGGCGGCGAAGGTCGTCAAGCTGGCGAGGTCGGTCGGGACCGTCAGGTTCGTGCTCCCCGGCTGCGGGATGGCGCCCCCCTCGAAGGTCCCGTAGAGGCCGAACCCGAGATGCTTCACCTGCGCGCCGAGAGCCGCGCCGACCGTGAGCCGGAGGTTGTCCTTCGCGGTCGTGTTGTTGAGCGCGTTGAAGGCGTCGGCCAGGGCGAGGGCCTGGGGCAGGCTGGAGATGTCAGCCTGGTTGGCGTGGTCCCACCCCTTTTTCGCGCTGTTCAGGTTGTCGATATCCTGGGCCAGGTTCCCCTCCGGCCTGATCCCGGCCCCGGCGGTGAGCGAAACCGTCACGGTCTTGGGCGCGAAGGCGAGCCCCGCGGGGTTCCAGTAGGGTGCCATCGCGCCGTAGGTCCTCGCCACCCCGGCGCCACCGACCCCCAGGGACCCGCTCCCGAGCGGCTGGAACTCGAGGGCGTGGGCGGCCGAACCGATGCCGAGCAGAATTACCGCCAGTGCTGCAGAACGCTTGATCATGTACCACTCCTTGAAAAGTTTGATGTGCATGCCCGTCGGGGCGATGACCCGGTCCTGGTGCAACTGCTGCGGCTGCCGCGCGCCGGCGCGGGGGGGCGGGACTGCCGCTCCCCCCCCCCGTCGGGACTATTTCACTCATTAGAATTTATTGCTAACGGTTCTAATTGGACCATAGTATACACAAAACCATCGGGAAGTAGCAGAAAAACTTTAGCTTTATCCTGCCGGGCCCCGGGATTCCGGCCCCGGGCCGGCCGCCCGGGGTCGCACATTAACCTTGAATTCGCGCGGTAATCTGCGATACTCTGCATTTCGGTGTAATGCGTGAGGTTTACGCTACTTGAGGCATGGGGAGAACCGCCCGTCATGGAAATCTACAAGGCTCAGCCGCGCAAGCTGCCGCGAAGCTCAGGCCGCAAACTCTTGGTAGCCGCCCTGGGCGGCTCTGTCGCGCTCGCCTTTTTCGCCTGCCTCGGCTACTTTTTCTACCTGCTGGGCGCCCTCCCCAAGGTGGACCGCCTGGCCGACTACCGTCCTCCGATCCTCTCCCAGGTGTTCGGGGAGGACGGCAACCTGGTCGGCGAGTTCTACCTGGAGCGGCGCACCGTCGTCGCGGTGGACAAGATACCGAAGCGGCTGATCCAGGCCTTCGTCTCCGCGGAGGATTCCAACTTCTACCAGCACACCGGGATCGATTACCTCGGCGTGCTCCGGGCCGCCTTCAAGAACGTCATCTCGCTGCGCAAGAAGGAAGGGGCCTCCACCATCACCCAGCAGGTGGCCAAGTCCATGCTGCTCACCCCGGAGAAGAAGTTCTCCAGAAAGATCAAGGAGGCGATCCTCGCCAAGAGGATGGAGGAGCGGCTTTCCAAGGACGAGATCCTCTACATCTACCTGAACCAGATCTACCTGGGCGCCGGCGCCTACGGGGTGCAGCTGGCGGCGGAGACCTACTTCGGCAAGGAGGTGGACCAGCTGAACCTCGCCGAGATGGCGCTGATGGCGGGTCTCCCCAAGGCGCCCAACTCCTACTCGCCGATCAAGCACCTCGACAAGGCGAAGGAGCGCCAGGGGTACGTGCTGGAGCGCATGGTGAAGGAGGGGTACATCACCCAGGCCGAGGCGGACCACGCCAAGGAGACTCCCATCGTGATCCACGCCCTGAAGAAGGTGAACGCGGAGCAGTCCGCCTACTTCCTGGAGCAGGTCAGGCAGCAGCTGGAGGAGAAGTACGGCGAGGAGCGGCTCTACAAGGACGGCCTCAAGATCTACACCACGATGAACGCGGAGATGCAGAAGGGGGCCTACGACGCCGTGGTGAACGGGCTGAAGGCCCTCGACAAGAGGCAGGGCTTCCGGGGCGCCGCCAAGTACCTCAGCGAGCCGGAGGTGGATCCGTTCTGCAAGAGGGTGGAGGACGGCATCGACTACCTCGCGCTGAAGCAGGGGTCGACCTACCAGGGGGTGGTGACCGCCCTCGACCCCGCCAAGCGCGAGATCACGGTGCGGGTCGGGGACCGGACCGGCACGATACCGCGCAAGAACCTGGAGTGGGCCGGCAAGCTGGAGCTGGTGAACGGTTGGGGCAAGCCCGAGGCGAAGCGCGCCATCGGGCTCGGCGCAATCCTGGAGGTCCAGGTCAAGGAGCCCGACCAGAACCGGGCCGGTGCCGTCTTCGCCCTGGACCAGGTCCCCGAGACCCAGGCGGCGCTGATCGCCATCGACCCCATGACCGGCGGGGTGCGCGCCATGGTGGGAGGGTACGACTTCAAGAAGAGCCAGTTCAACCGCGCCATGCAGGCCAAGAGGAATCCGGGGTCCGCCTTCAAGCCGATCATCTACGCCGCGGCCCTGGACAAGGGGATGACCCCCGCCAGCATCATCGACGACTCCCAGGTGGAGTACGAAAGCGGGGGGGACAAGGCCTGGAAGCCGAAGAACTACGACAACATCTACCGCGGTCCGGTCACCATGCGCGAGGCGCTGACCGAGTCGATCAACGTGGTGAGCGTGAAGATCCTGGAGCGCATCGGGGTCTCCGCGGCGATCGACTACGCCAAGAAGCTCGGCATCAGCTCGCCGCTGGCGGCCAACCTCACCCTGGCGCTCGGCTCCTCCAGCCTGACGCCGCTGGAGCTCACCAGCGCCTACGCGGTGTTCGCCTCCGGGGGGTACCGCACCACCCCCTACTTCGTGACCCGGGTGCTGGACCGCGACGGGCGGGTGCTGGAAGAGGTGGCGCCCCCCAGCATCCCGGTGTTCACCAGGGTCTCCAGCGCCGCGGCCCCGGCCCCGGTCCCGGCCCCCGACGCGGGGGACGAGGAGACCCAGCCGGTCGTCCTCAAGGCGGCGCCGCCGGCCGCACCGGCCGCGGCTCCCTCTCCCGCTCCCGCCGCGCCGGCAGCACCACCTCCCCTGGGCGCCCAGCTCCTGAGCGCGATCCAGGTCATCTCGCCGGAGACCGCCTTCATCATGACCAACCTGATGGAAAGCGTCGTCTCCAGCGGCACCGGCGGGCGGGCCCGCGCCCTGGGCCGCCCGGTGGCGGGGAAGACCGGCACCACCAACGACATGAAGGACGCCTGGTTCGTGGGGTACGTGCCGCAGCTGGTCGCGGGGGTCTGGGTCGGCTACGACCAGGAGCGCAGCCTCGGCTACGGCGGCTCCGGCGGCCAGGCGGCGGCGCCGATCTGGACCGAATTCATGCAGCGCGCCCTGGCCGCGCTCCCGGTCAAGGGTTTCCGGACGCCGGGGAACGTCACCTTCGCCCTGATCGACCCGCGCACCGGGCATCTGGCCCGCGAGGGGAGCCCGGGCGCGGTGCAGGAATGTTTCATCAGCGGCACGGAACCGACGAGCTACGATCCGGAAACTCCGGCCGAACCGGCTCCAGCGCAGTAACTGCCGGGTATTGCTGTGTTTTTGCGCGCGGCGCCCCTCCCCGCGGCACCCGGCCCCGCCGCGCCCCGGGGCGGCGCCGGGCCCGGCGCGGCGGGGCGGCGGGGAGCTAGAACCGCTCCTGTCCTGGAGAAAATGCTGGAGCCGCCAAGAAAACCCTTGCAAACTGCAAATTTATGATTATAGTGACATTAATTTAATACATCCAAGGAGGGTTTGACATGACTAAAGCAGAACTCGTCGAAGCAGTGGCAAAATCCGCAAATCTCCCCAAGGGCGCGGCCGAGAAGGCTGTCAGCGCGTTCATTGACAGCGTAAGCGACGCCCTCAAGCAGGGTGACAGGGTTACGCTGGTCGGCTTTGGCAGCTTTGAAGTGGCGAGCCGTCAGGCCCGCACCGGGAGAAACCCGCAGACCGGCAAGGAGATCAACATCGCCGAAGCCAAGGTGCCCAAGTTCCGCCCGGGCAAGGCTCTGAAGGATGCGGTAGCCAGCAAGAAGAAGTAGGCCGGCCCCGCAAACGGCGTGCCCCTCCGACGACCCTTGTCTTTTGCCCGGTAACGCAGAAAAAAACCCCGCCGACGCGGGGTTTTTTTCTGGGCGCCCCCCCCGCCGGGGTGGGGAGGGGGGAGCCCTCCCCGAAAAAAGCTTGCATTCTGCGCCGGGGTGTAGTAAATGTACCCGTCTGACTGACATCAGTTCCATCTGGGAGCAGCTTTCCCTTCCCATCGATCCAACCCCTCGCATTCGGTTATCCCCACGAGAAATGCGGCAGCAGCTATGGTTGGCAACGGTGTATTTGGTTTGCCGGTCATATGCGTGTTGCTGTCCCGATTGATGCGGCAAATGTTGCCGCAGCGGTTCTTCACGCTCCACACTTTGCAACTCCCGCTTTTGCACGCGAGTTCTCGCGCCCTCCCCCTTGGGGATATCGGGTCGCGGCGCGGACTCGTGGCGAAACCGCGGGAAAAAAAGGAATCTCAATGTCTTTTGAAACGCTGAACCTCTCCGAACCGATCCTGAAAGCCATCGCCGCCTGCGGCTACACGGAACCGACCCCGATCCAGGCCCAGTCGATACCGCTCGCCATCGCAGGCAAGGACCTGATCGGAAGCGCTCAGACCGGAACCGGCAAGACCGCCTCCTTCGTGCTTCCCGCACTGGAGCGCCTGCTGGTCCCCTCGACCAAGAACGGCAAGGGCCCCCGCATCCTGGTGCTCACCCCCACCCGCGAGCTGGCCAACCAGGTGACGGACGCGGTCCGCAGCTACGGCAAGTTCATGAGGGTCCGCTGCGGCTCCATCCTGGGCGGCATGCCGTACCGCGAGCAGATGGCACTGCTGTCGCAGCCGGTCGACATCATCGTGGCGACCCCGGGACGCCTGATCGACCACCTGGACCGCCGCTCCATCAACTTCTCCCGCCTTGAGCTGCTGATCCTGGACGAGGCGGACCGCATGCTCGACATGGGGTTCTCCGAGGACGTGGACCGCATCGCCGCCGCCGCGCCGTCGGACCGCCAGACCCTGCTCTTCACCGCCACCATGGACGACGCCATGGCGCAGCTCGCCAAGCGCCTGCTGCAGAACCCGGTGCGGATCGCCGTCGAGAACAAGGAGGCGAGCGAGCTCAAGATCGAGCAGCGGCTGCACGTCACCGACGACATGAGGCACAAGAACCGCCTGCTGCAGCACCTGGTGGCCGACGCCTCCGTCACCAAGGCGATCATCTTCTCCGCCACCAAGAGGGACGCGGACCAGCTCGCCTCCGAGCTGTACGCTCAGGGGCACGCGGCGGCCGCGCTGCACGGCGACATGTCCCAGGGCGCCCGCAACAAGACCATCGTCAATATGCGCCGCGGCAAGGTCCGCTTCCTGGTGGCGACCGACGTCGCCGCCCGCGGCCTGGACGTGAACGGGATCAGCCACGTGATCAACTTCGACCTCCCCAAGTTCGCCGAGGACTACGTGCACCGCATCGGCCGGACCGGCCGCGCCGGCGCCACCGGCATCGCCATCTCGTTTTGCTCCATGAACGAGGTCGCCTACCTGGACCGCATCGAGCGCTTCACCGGCAAGACCCTGCCGCAGAGCGTCATCCCGGGGCTGGAGCCCACCCGTCCCCTGAGAAGGGCGGGGGGCGGCGCACCGCGCTCCGCCAAGGGGCGTCCGGGCGCGCCGGGGAAGAAGCCGTTCCCGGCGGGCAAGGGACGGGTCGGGGCCCCCGCGGGCGGCGCGCGCCGTGAGCAGCAGGTCGTCGTGGAGTACCGGCGCGGCAGGGGCGGCGCCGGCAAGTAAGGGTTTTTCCGGGTTGCTTTAACCCGGTCTTTTTGGTATCGTCTGCAGGAGAATGGCGGCACCCCGTTAGGCGAAGTTCGCCGGGGGTGCCGCTTTTATACGAGAATGCGCCGCGGCGCTTGCCTGCGGCAGGAATAGTTTCCATTTGGAGGGAGAGCGCATGAGCGGAGCTGTCGAGTTAGCCAAGGGGTTGTACCTGATCGGGGTGAAGGATCCGACCCTCACCGTGTTCGACGACCTCTTCCCGACGCAGTACGGCACCACCTACAACTCCTTTTTGATCAAGGGCGACACCCACAACGCGGTCGTCGACACGGTGAAGGCGAAGCGCTGCGACGAGTTCCTGGCGAACCTGAGCTCCCTGATCGACCCCGCCGAGGTGGATTACATCGTCGTGAACCACTCCGAGCCGGACCATTCCGGGTCGCTCGCCCAGCTGCTGCAGGCCTGCCCCAAGGCGGTCGTGGTCTCCAGCCAGGCGGCGCGCACCTTCCTCGGGAACCAGATCCACTCCCCCTTCGAGTCCCGCATCGTGAAGGACGGCGACCGGCTCGACCTGGGGGGGCGCAGCCTGCGCTTCATCGCGGCGCCGTTTCTGCACTGGCCCGACACCATGTTCACCCTGGTGGAGGGGGAGGGGGTGCTCTTCTCCTGCGACGCTTTCGGCGCCCACTACTCCGGCGCGGGAGTCTTCGCGGACGAGATGCCCGACTTTTTCGGCGAGACCCGCTTCTACTTCGACTGCCTGATGCGCGCCTTCAAGGAGCGCGTGCTGGCCGCCGTCGCGAAACTCGACGGGATCGACCTGAAGCTGCTCTGCCCGAGCCACGGCCCGATCTACCGCCAGGACGCGCGCAAGGCGGTGGAGGCGTACCGTACCTGGTCCCTCCCCAAGGCGGGGGGCAGGCGGATCGCGATCTTCTACCTCTCCCCCCACGGCAACACGGAGAAGATGGCGGAGGCGGTGGCCAAGGGGGCGACCCTCCCCGGCGTCTTCGTGACCCTGTGCCACATCAACCACGCCTCGGCCTCCGACATCCGCGACCTCATGGAGGAGTCCGACGCCCTGATCTTCGGCACCCCGACCATCAACCGCGACATCCCGAAGCCGATGTGGGACGTGCTCTCCTACCTCTCCACGGTGAGCCTCAAGGGGAGCCTGGGCGGCATCTTCGGCAGCTTCGGCTGGAGCGGAGAGGCCTGCCGCATGCTGGAAGAGCGGCTCAAGGGGCTGAACTTCAAGCTGCCGGTCCCCTTCGTGCGGGTCCCGTTCCTCCCCAAGGCGGAGGCGCTCGCCGAGTGCGAGGCGCTGGGACGCGGCATCGCCGAAGAGGTCCTCAAGAAATAGCGCCCCCGCGTCCCCCTCATCCCCCCTGCGCAGCGGGGGGGATGGCTCGCGCAGCGAGACAGGGGGGTCTTTCTCCCCGCTGGGGTGCCCCAGCTTCGCACGTTCGGTCTCCTCCCGCTTCCAAGGAAGGAGTCGATCCGAAGCCGTCCCGCCTTTGCCGTGCCACGCGAAGAAAGCTGCCAGCCGCACCTTTCCCCGCGCGACCCGCAACCCGAAGCGTGCCCCTCTTATGTCCAGACCCTCTCCACACATCGTAGAGGTTGCCATCCCGCTGCCGCTGGAGGGAAACTTCCATTACCTGGTGCCGGAACGCCTCTCCCCGCTCGCCCTTCCCGGCACGCGGGTGCTGGTCCCCTTCGGCAGGCGCAAGGTCACCGGCTACCTGCTCGGCGCGGCTCCCGCGGCCGCCGGCGAGCTCAAGGAAGTGCTGGAGGTCCTCGACGAGGCGCCGCTCTTCAACGCCAGGGAGCTGGAGTTCTACCGCTGGATCGCCGGGTATTACCTGCACCCGCTGGGCGAGGTCATCAAGATGGCCCTTCCGGCCGGGATCAACCTGGTGAGCCGCTACCGCTGCGAGCAGGCGGAGGACGGCACCCCGGTGCTGCGGGAGTTCCTGAGCGGCGGCAAGAGCGTGCGGACCGAGAAGTTCTACGCGAGCCTGCCCCCCGACAGCGGCGCCAAGCCCCGGGGCAAGGGGGTGGAGATCCTGGAGTTCCTGCAGTTCCTGCGGGAGAGCGGGGAGGCCGGGGCGGACGGCGAAATCTCCGGGAGGGCCCTGCGCGCGCGTTTCGGCCACTGCACGCCGCAGCTGAACCGCCTGGTGGAGCTCAGGGCGGTGAGCTGCGTCGAGCGCGAGGTGTACCGCGACCCCTTCCGGAGCGAGAGCTTCGGCAAGGAGGGCGTCCTGCAGCTGAACGCCGACCAGGTGGCCGCCTTCTCCCGCATCAGCGCCGCGGTTTCCTCCGGGGTCTTCGCCCCCTTCCTGCTGCACGGGGTGACCGGTTCCGGCAAGACCGAGGTCTACCTGCAGTCCATCTCGGTCGCCCTGGCGGCCGGCAGGTCCGCGCTGGTCCTGGTCCCGGAGATCGCCCTCACCCCGCAGCTGGTGGGGCGCTTCAAGAGGCGCTTTGACTGCGGCATCGCCGTGCTGCACTCGGGGCTCTCCGACGGGGAGCGCTACGACGAGTGGCGCCGCATCCGGCGGGGCGAGGCCGTCATCGTGATCGGCGCCCGCTCGGCGCTCTTCGCCCCGCTCTCCGGGCTCGGCGTGATCGTGGTGGACGAGGAGCACGAGGGTTCCTACAAGCAGTCCGAGGGGGTGCGCTACAACAGCCGCGACCTCGCCCTGGTGCGCGGCAAGCTGGAGGGAGCCGTCGTGGTGCTCGGCTCCGCGACCCCGCTGGTCACCAGCTACTACGCGGCCCGGCAGGGGCGGCTCGGCTACCTGCACCTCCCGGGCCGGGTGCGCGAACTGCCGATGCCCGAGACCGTCATGCTGGACGCCAGGGGGCAGCGGGGCAAGACCTTCCTGCCGGAGCTGGTCGACGCCATCGAGGACAACCTGGACGCCGGCGGGCAGACCCTGCTCTTCCTGAACCGGCGCGGCTTCGCGACCTACCTGGTGTGCCAGGCCTGCGGCCACGTGCTGCGCTGTCCCAACTGCGAGGTGACCCTCACCTACCATCGCGGCAAGGGGCGCCACGTCTGCCATTACTGCGACTATTCCGTCCCCGCCCCCTCCAGCTGCCCCTCCTGCAAGGGGAGCGAGATCACCCTGCTCGGGCGCGGCACGGAGCGGGTGGAGGAGGAGGTGAAGGAGCTGTTCCCGCTGGCGCGCGTGGCGCGCATGGACCGGGACTCCACCAAGGGGAAGGGGGGGCACGCGCGGGTGCTGAAGGCGCTGGAGGACGGCTCGATCGACATCCTGATCGGGACCCAGATGATCGCCAAGGGGCACGATTTCCCCGGAGTGACGCTGGTCGGCGTGGTGTCGGCGGACGCCTCCCTGAACCTCCCCGATTTCCGCTCCTCCGAGCGCACCTTCCAGCTGGTGACCCAGGTCACCGGGAGGGCGGGGCGGGGCGACAAGCCGGGGCGCGTGCTGGTGCAGACGCTGGCGCCGGAGCACTACGCCCTGACCCACGCGGTCAGGCACGACTACGAGGGGTTCTATGCCGAGGAGGTCGCCTTCCGTGAGGATGTCGGCTACCCGCCGTTCGCCCATCTCGCCTCGCTCACGGTTTCGGGAATCGTCGCGGCCCAGGCCGAGAACTCGGCCCAGGAGGCGGCGAGCCTCTTGCGCAGGATAAAGGGGGACTGCCGGCTCAGGGTGGAGATCCTGGGGCCGGTCACGGCGCCGCTTGGCAAGGTGAGGGGGCGCTTCCGCTGGCAGATCCTGCTGAAGGGGCGGGAGCGCAGCGAGCTGCACCGGATGCTTTTTCACTTCCGGTCCGGGTACAGCCACCCCGCGGCGGTGCGCCTGATCGTCGACGTCGATCCGGTGGAGATGCTGTAGGGGCGGTTACGGTCGACCCTGCCGCTCCGCTCGATCGGTCCGCTCCGCTCGATCGGTCCGCTCCGACCGATCCGACCGATTGCCGCCGGTTGCCGCCGGTTGCAGCCGGTTGCCGCCGGTTGCCGCCGGTTGCAGCCGACCGCCGGTAAAGTGCGCCGGTAAAGTGCGCCGGTATAAGTGCGCCGGTATAAGTGCGCCGGCGCCGCCGGCGCAGCAACAAAAAAGGGGCCCCCTTCCGGGAGCCCCTTTTCTTGTGTCAGCTGCCGGTCCCCGGTGCTAGTTCGGGAACAGGAAGGCGTAGACCATCATGCAGAGCAGGGTGAGCCCGATGAACAGGGCGGTGAAACCGAAGCTCTTCAGGCAGAAGTCATAGACGATGCCGCTGGACTTCTTGGCCTTGTAGTTCTCGGTGATCCCTTCGCGCTCGTAGCGCGCCCACTGATCGCCGCGCTCCTCGATGAACTCGTGCTTGGACATCTGGCCGTTGAAGATGACGAAGTCCATCGGGAACTTCTCCGGGCGTCCGTGGGTGTTGAAGAAGTGGACGGAGAAGATGAAGCCGGTGGCGAGCAGCGCCTCGTCGGAGTGGATGATGGTCGCCACGTTGAAGGCCCAGCCCGGCAGGAAGCTGCCGAAGAATTCCGGGAACCAGAGCATCAGGCCGGAACCGCCGATGGCGAACATACCCCAGAAGACCGCGATGAAGTCGAATTTCTCCCAGTAGGTCCATCTCTCGAAGGTCGGCTTGGCTCCCTTGAAGAAGAACCAGCGCACCATGCCGACCACGTCGGTGATGTCGCGCAGGTTGGGACAGAGCGACTCCGGTCCGAACAGCCTCTGCAGCGGGTTACCCTTGAGGTCCTTCCTGATGAAGAGGAAGTGGATGCTCATGGAGATCGCCATCGCGAAGTAGACGAAGGTGATCCCTGCGCAGCAGCGGTGGATCAGCGCCGCGTTGGGCGCCCCGCCGTAGAAGCCCATCAGGATCTTGGCCCAACCCTGGTCGCTGAACTTGAGCGGCAGGCCGGTCAGCGAGAGGCCGAGGAAGCTGATGATGACCAAGAGGTGCATGAAGACGTGGACTCTCTTGAAGCGCTTGTACTGCTTGTGCCCTTCGGGTACCACGTGGTGGATGTGTCCGTCCTCGAGGGCTGCGGCGATCTCACGGTTCTCCACGAAGCCGCGGATCATCCAGAGCAGGGTGTGCAGCCAGAAGACCGCGAAGGTAGAGACCAGCAGGCCGGTCATGGCGATGAAGGTGTAGAACAGGATCGGGTAGCGCTCGCGGTCGTTGTGCTCGCCGTGGGCGTAGAACTTGGTGAACAGCACGGAGTCCTTCTTGTGGCAGGCGCCGCAGGTCTTCACCAGGTTGGCCGGGTTGACGGAGGAGTTGGGGTCCTTGGAGGGGAGGATGGCGTGTGCCGTGTGGCAGTCGGCGCATCCCGCGACCTTCTCGGGGTAGCCCAGGCGGTAGTTCTTGCCGTGGTAGCTCGCCAGGTAGCTCTCGACGGCGACCTTGGAGATGTGGTTGCGCTCCACCAGCTTCTCGTCGCCGTGGCAGCGCAGGCAGACCTTGGTGTGGAATTCGCGGTTGGTGTGCGAGGTGGCGTCCCCCACGGCCTTGATCTCGTGCAGCCCGTGGCAGTCGTTGCAGGCCGCGGAGTCCTGGTTGCCGGCGATGACGGCCTTGCCGTGCACGGACTGGCTGAAGCCGCGCTCGTCCTTGTGGCACTTGACGCAGATGGCGAGCACCCGGCGCTTGTCCTTGTTCCAGGAGACGTGGGAGTGGATGTCGGTGTGGCAGTTGGCGCACAGCACCCCTTTCTGGGTGTGGATGCTGTTGGCGTGCTCGGCGGCCTCCTTCTTGTGGCAGCGGATGCACTGCACCTTGCCGACCTTCACCTCGCCCTTCATGTGCTTGGCGAGTTCGGTGATCTCGATGTGGCAGCTGGTGCAGCCGTTCTTGCCGTGCACCGAGTTCGCCATCAGCGTCGCGGAGATCTTGTCGCCGTGGCAGCCGAGGCAGGTCGCCGGGTCGATGGCGAGCCCCTGGGAGGCGGCGGCCGGCTGGGCGAGCACAATGAGCAACAAAAGTGGGATGAAACGCGTGAAAATCCGGGCCATAGATAGTCTCCTGTAATTAAAAAAACATCGTTTTACGATGCGTATTGGCATTTAGGTGCGCCTGGAACGGCGCTTAATGTATACCCCAACGTTATTTAAATCAACAGAAAAAGTTAAGTGTATAAGGTAGATACGGCTTTTTCTCCGGCTATTTGGCGTAATTTGTATACAGTTACCCGGTCATATAGCCGAACTGCAGATTTGATTCGTGGAATAAGGGGGCGCTTCAGATGGTAGGTGCGCCCGTGGCGCAGCATTGGGGGGGGAAGGTGCCGGGCCGGGGGACTCCGGCAATACGCGGCATGCGGGGAGCGGGGGCTAGCCCAGGGTGACGATCCCCTCGGCGGCGGCGAACTGGAGGAAGGGGAGCGCGTCGCCCCTGGGGAGCGCGAGCCGCGCGCAGAGCTCCCCGGCCTGGGAGCTGCCGTCCAGGGCCGCGAGCAGGTCGAAGTAGGGGCGGGAGAGCGACTCGGTGCAGACCTCGCCGGCGGCGGGGTAGATGACGGCCCAGGACGGGGTGGCCTTGAAGCAGGAGGCGAACTCGGCCAGCTCGATGTCGCCGGCTTCCAGCAGGTCGAGGATCTCGTAGCTGAAGCGGGCCAGGGTCGCGGAGGGCGCCAGCGCGAGCGGCCGGCGCCAGAGGTCGGCCTTTTTCAGCTCCCGGGCGGTCGGCGGGACCGGTGGCGCGGCGAGCAGGGCGCGGGCGTAGTAGTGGTGGTAGTCGGCCAGGTCCAGGGCGAGCGGCAGCAGGCGCTGCTTCTTGCGCTCCCGGAACATCAGGCTCAGGAAGTCGCGCTGCACCCCCCAGATCTCCTCCTCGGCGACCTCCTGCTCCCCCCCGGAGCCCCGGGGGCCGAGGAAGCGGGAAAAGGCGGCCAGGAAGGCGGAGGGGGAGAGCCTCAGGGCGCCGCATACCGCGTTGAACCAGGCGACCGCCTTGCCGCGGCTGTAGAAGATGTCGCAGGCTACGGCCAAAAGGCGCGCCTCCTCCAGGTCGGGCCCCGGGAAACTCGGGGTGGAGAGGAGCGTGTAGGGGGGGACGTCGAGGTGGACCAGCCCCAGGGCGTCCGCCTTGCCAAAGAGCCTGGTCCCGGGGAGCACGGCGAGCGGGAAGATGTCCAGGTGGTTCGGGTAGAGCGAGAGGGCGAAGTCGAGCGAGTCGCGGAACAGGGCGGGGCTGTCCCCCGGCAGTCCGTAGATCAGGTCGAAGCCGAAGATCGCGCCGCTTTGGTTCAACAGCATCACGCGGCGCCCGAAGTCGCCGCGGTCGAACCCCCGCCCGACCCCCCGCAGCACGGCGGGGTCGGCGCTTTGCAGGCCGATCTGCAGCGAGCAGGTGATGGAGGCGAAGAGCTCGGCGAGCTCGGCGTCGATGAACTCGCTTCTCACCTCGAAGTGGAAGTGCACCCCCGGGGCGAGCCTTCTGATCAGCCGGAGGATCTCCTTGGCGCGCGCGGGAATCTTGTTGAAGGTGGAGTCGAGCACGAACACCTGCGGCACCCGGAGCCTCGCGAAGAGGCGCAGCTCCTGCTCGATCCGCTCCAGGGGGAAGCGGCGCACCCCGCCGCTCCCCTTGTGGTCGAAGCAGAAGGCGCAGGCGAAGTCGCACCCCCGGGAGAGTTGCCAGAGCGCCCCCCCGGGAACCCCGGGATGAAGCAGCCCCGAGAGGTAGGGGGAGGGGACCGCGTCGAGGTCGAGCGGCGCCGGGAGCGCCCCGACCGGCTCCCCGGGCCGCACGATGCCGGCGATTCCCCCGGGGGGGTCCCCCTTGGTCAGGGCCCGCACCAGCTGCAGGAAGGGGCGCTCCCCTTCGCCCCGGACCAGGAAGTCGAACCTGCCGGTCCCCAGCAGCCCGTCCGGGTTGGCCGTCGGCTCGGCCCCGCCGGCGCAAAGGGGGAGGGAGGGGGAGCGCTGGCGCAGCACCCCGGCGACGGCGACCGCCTGGTCGCGCCCCCATACGTAGACGGAGAAGGCGACCAGGTCGGGGCGCAGCGCGAGGATCGCCCCGGCGCAGGCCGCGGGGGAGTCCTCCGGGAAAAACTCGCAGATCTCCACCTGCAGGGTGTCCCGCAGCTCCGGCTCGGCCAGCAGGACTTCCTTCAGGAAGGCGCAGGCGAGCGGCACCGCCTGCGGCGAGCGGCAGGCGTGGATGGCGACCAGGGCTATTCTCATGATTTTTTCGGGCGGGCTTTGAGGCGGGGTTTCCCCTCCTCGATGACGACGGCGAACTCGACCTCGTGGCAGCGGTACTTTTCCAGTATGGCGGGTTTCTGGCGCTCGATGGCGGCGGCGATCCTCTCCTTGGAGAGGTTTTCGGTCGGCAGGTTGCAGGCCTCGCGCGCGGCGATGTAGTCCCGGAAGATGCGGTCCAGCAGGCTTTCCGGCGCCCGGGGGGAGGAGGGGGCCGGGCGCTCCCCCGCGTCACGCTGGCGCAGCGACATCTTGAAGCGGTCCCTGGTGTACTTCCCCTCCTCGATCAGGCGGTTGGTGCGGACCCAGCGCTGGCGGTGCACGCAGAGGGAGGCGACCAGGGAGTTGTACTTGAACTTGTGCATGGCGTTGTTGATGGTCGCGGGCTGGTAGCGCCGGGCGGCGCGCTCCACCTCTTCGAGCAGCTGCAGCGGCTCGCGCTTCTCGATGCCGCAGAAGTACTGCTCGTACCTGATGATCAGTTCACGCAGGTCCTGTTCCAGGCGCGCTATGTCCTCGACTAAGCCCATGCAACCTCCAAGCCGAACTATATCGGGAAGTAGGCGTCGTGTAAATGTTAAAAATGGGTCCGGCCCGGGGGGCGGCCTAAGTTAAACACCTTGACGATTGGAGCTAATGTTGTTAAAAATATACAATTTCGAGCCACACGACGTGACAAAGAGGTGCCAATGATAACTGCAATCGTGCTGGCAGCCGGTATGGGGACCAGGATGAAGTCCGGCCTGGTGAAGGTCATGCACCCGCTTGCCGGGCCGCCGATGATCGTCTGGCCGGTCGCCGCCGCCCTGGAGGCGGGAGTGGCGGGGTGCGTGCTGGTGGTGGGTCACCAGGCGGAAAAGGTGCGCGGCGTCTTCGCCGGCAGGGATGAGATCCGCTGCGCGGAACAGAAGGAGCAGCTCGGCACGGGGCACGCCGTGCTCTGCGCCGTCCCCGCGCTGCCGGGCGCCGCGAGCAGCGTCCTGATCCTGTGCGGCGACACGCCGCTATTGACCGCCGGGACGCTGCGCGCCATGCTGCAGGCCCACGGAGCGGGGGGCGCCGCGCTCACCGTCATGACCGCGACCCTCAGCGACCCCTTCGGCTACGGCAGGATCATCAAGGGGGAGGACGGCGGCGTGCTGCGCATCACGGAGGAAAAGGACGCCTCCGCCGCCGAGCGCGAGATCCGGGAGGTGAACGCCGGGGTGTACTGCGCCGACCGGGCCTTCCTGGAACAGGCGCTGGCAGGGCTTGGCAACGACAACGCCCAGGGGGAGTACTACCTGACCGACGTGGTGCGGCAGGCGGCGAGTCGGGGGCTTGGCTGCCGGAGCTTTCCGGTGGCGGACCCGGAGGAGATCACCGGGGTGAACGACCGGGTGCAGCTCGCCGAGGCGGGGCGCGTGCTGCGCGGGCGCATCAACCGGGAGCTGATGCTCTCCGGGGTCACCATGACCGATCCGCAGTCGGTCTACATCGACCGCGGGGTGCGGGTCGGCCGGGACAGCGTCATCCAGCCCGGCGCGGCGCTCACCGGGAGCACCGTCATCGGCGAGCGCTGCCTGATCGGGCAGGGGGCGCTGATCGACTCCTGCAGCATCGCGGACGACGTCGTGGTGAAGGCGGGGAGCGTCCTTGAGGGGGCGGTCGTGCACGAGGAGGTCGCCATCGGGCCGATGGCGCACCTGCGGCCCGGCAGCGAGCTTTGCGCGGGGGTGAAGATCGGGAATTTCGTCGAGACCAAGAAGGTGTTCATGGGGCGGGGGTCCAAGGCGTCCCATCTCACCTACCTGGGGGACGCGACCATCGGCCGGGACGTGAACATCGGCTGCGGCACCATCACCTGCAACTACGACGGCGTCAACAAGCACCAGACGATCATCGAGGACGAGGTCTTCGTGGGGAGCGACGTGCAGCTGGTGGCGCCGGTCCGGGTCGGGAGGAACTCCCTGGTCGCCGCGGGGACCACCGTGACCAAGGACGTCCCGCCGGACTCGCTTGCCCTCTCGCGGGTGCCGCAGGTGAACAAGGAAGGGTGGAAGCTGAAGAAGAAATAAAGACCGGTCAAACCGGTTCTATGTGCTACGTTCCAGATTCTACGTTTCAAAGGTAGGACCTGGAGACCGGTCCAGGGTTGCCTGGCTCCAGGGTAGCTAGCTGAGGACCCGTGAAGGTTATAAGCCTATAACATAGAACGTAGAACTTAGAACTTAGAACTTATTACGTAAAGCTTCACTACTGTCCGGTTAATTTCGGTTGTACCGCTGTAACTGTCTGATTACTTATGTTCTTTGGCCCAATTGTGCTTTTTTCGATTTGAATTTGCATGGCTTTCGGGGTGATACTCTCCT
>Ga0316232_1001737_pt1 | contig 25319 bp, 27 predicted proteins | sample TBHtaG_FD_206006 | JGI IMG/M metagenome (GOLD analysis project Ga0316232, IMG submission 206006) | Freshwater microbial communities from Trout Bog Lake, Wisconsin, USA - TBH18025_13 | ecosystem: Environmental > Aquatic > Freshwater > Lake > Hypolimnion/Profundal zone | place: USA: Wisconsin... | reverse complement strand
CGACATATCTCAAACTGTTCATCCGGGTGTTCCTTTCTTTTGCGCTTTGGTTGTCTGCTTCTCACAGCAACCGCAGCTTACTCGAAAGGGGCGCCCTTTTATAATGCGTGGCCCATTCAAGCCTTCTTTTGGCTTGAGTGGGGCAGTTCGACGGTGGGGCAGAGTTGCCCACTTGTCCTTTGCAGTTCTCTTGCGACCCACTCGGATTCAATCTGCACTCGTCCGTCGCACCCTGTTGCGTAGTGGCGAAAGCTGCTCCACTCCCACTCCTCTGGACGTAGGCACAACTCACGTGCGACGGGGTTTCGGTGGATGTAGCGCAGCTTTTCTTGAAATTGAGAATAGTCGCGGATGTTGAAGTCGTAATATCGCTTCTGCCAGAAGTGGTCAGCATGATCAATCAATCGTCGCGACACCCCTTGCTTTAGAGACTTGATCGCATCGGCTAACGTCGCATTTGGCGGCTCGCTTATCAACAGGTGAACATGCTCCGGCATCACGACATACCCGTAGATAAATAGGCTGAAGCTGTGCCGGACCCTTTCAAGTGCGTTCTCGAATGTAACCTTGGCCGAGACATCGGTAAACGATGGCCTGCGATGATGACAGCAGAACGTCACGAAGTGAGTTTGTCCGGATTGCTGGAAACGCTTGAGACTCCAAGGCACAGCGGAAGCTTACTTGAGACAAGCGTCCCACTCAAGGCGAAAAAGGCTTGGAGGTGCTTCCGGGCCGCTCGAACTGCCCCACTCAAGCCAAAAAAAGGCTTGAATGGGCCACCCGCCCGCCACCTACCGCCACCCGCCTTATCGAGGGCCACCCGCCTGTCGCCGCTTGACAGGGTACAAAACAGGCAAAGAGAAAGGCAAACGCAGCCGCAAGATCAAAAACCCCACTCAAGCCAAAAAGAAGGCTTGAATGGGCCACCCGGCCACCACCCGGCGCCTACCCCTTGCTTGCGGAGGCCGCGTGCTGCGCTGCCATCTGCGCCATAATCGCCTTCATCCGCTCGCGGTGTGCAGCCGTAAGCTTTCTGCCGTCAGGAGTCGCATCGATTAGCTTCTCCAGCTTTTCGGCGAAGCGAGGCGAGTAGGCCTTCCGAATTTCCGGCAGAATCGGCTCGATTTTTGCAAACACGCCAAGGTGTTCGCCGTTGCAGTCGTTGAACAACTGAAGGCTAATCGCTTCGTTATTGACCAGTCCGGCTGCCATATCCCAGTAAGACACCACCATGCGCAGGTGTCCGCTGTGCTCGCTAAACATCGCAGCCGTAAAATCAGCAACCGATTCCGGATTGAAGTCGCGGAAATACCAGTCGCGCGCCTTGCGCATTGTGTCTTCGCGACGGAGTTCGTACAGCTTGAGAATCAGACCAGCTTCTTCTTGTTTTGACATAGAACAGTGCTCCTTTGGGTGAGGGGAAAGGTCTCTCACGCAGCGTCAAAAGTGTAGCAGCTAATCCCTTGTTGCATCCCGCGCATGGCGACAACGTGACAGAGAGCTGGCTTTCGCGCAATTCCGAGCGTGCGATCGCCTACGCGGAAACAGGAAAGTTGCTCTCCGCAAATCCCATCGCCTCGTCGCGAGTCGCAATCGTGCCTTCGAGTTGCGCATCTTCGACCGCCGCAAGAATCTCGGCAAAGCGCGGCCCCGGTGTGTATCCAGCGGCGATCAGGTCATGTCCGTTGATCAGCGGCGTTGGACGCACGGCCCCGGCGGGAATTGCCGCCAACCGCTCCCGCGTGTAGTCGAGCAGATCGAGTTTTCCGTGGCTCGCGAGGCAGTCCAGACGATGCAGCGCAAGGTGCTCATCGAAATCCTCCAACCGGACAAAGCGCTTGAAGGTGGAGTCCTTCATCTTGCGCACGTCGGCAAAGCGCATGTGGTTTTCCACCAGCGCAAGAATCTGCTCGCGGTCGCGATTGCTGAAGCGCAGCCTCGTAAGCATGTCTTCGGCAATGCGCACGCCGATTTCCACGTGTCCGTCAAAGCGGATGCGGTCGGGCGCGCGCCGGAATGTCGCTGGCTTTCCGACGTCGTGCAACAGCGCACCCCAAGCCAGTGTCAGCGGGCATCCGGCGGGTAAGCCACTCAGCAGCAAGAGCGTATGGACGAACACGTCGCCCTCGGGATGATATTCCGGAGGCTGTTCGACGCCTTTCATTCGCGTGATTTCCGGCAACACCTCACGCAGCAGGCCGGTTTCGTCCAATAGCTGGAAAGCCCGGCGCGCGTGGCCTTCAGTCAGCATCTTGGAGAGTTCATCGCGAATCCGCTCGCACGATACCTGGTTGATCTGCGCTGCAAGCGTGCGAATTGCCGAAGCGGTCTGCACCTCAAGTTCGTATTCGAACCGCGCCGCGAAACGCACCGCGCGCAGCATTCGAAGTTTGTCTTCGGCAAAGCGCTGCCCGGGTTGGCCAATGGTGCGCACGATTCCGCGCTCCAGATCGCGCCGCCCTTCTACGAAGTCCAACACCTCTCCGTGGGGAGTGTTCGGGCTCTCGGAGAAGGGATCGAGCAGCAGCCCGTTGATGGTGAAGTCCCGGCGCTCCACGTCGTGTTGCGCCGAGGTGGTATAGCGCACTGAATCGGGATGCCGTCCGTCCAGATATGCGCCGTCAGAGCGGAAGGTAGCGATCTCGATGTGGCCGTGTCCCTCGGCGTCTCCTAAGCCCCTGACCGGAACCAGCACCACTCCGAACTGCGCTCCCACGGCATAGGTCTCGGGAAAAATGCGCATTACCCGGTCAGGAGTAGCCGAGGTTGCAACGTCGTAATCAGCCGGGTCGCGCCCCAGCAGCAGGTCGCGCACGCATCCGCCCACCAGCAGGGCCTGATGGTGGTGCTTGCGGAGAACGCGAATCGCCTGCAGTGCGGCGCGGTAGTGCGGATTCCCATGCATAGAGGACATTGTAGATCGTAGGCGGTATTCTCTAAGTGTGGACAAAAGTACGTTGATTCTCGGAATTGAAAGTTCGTGCGACGAAACGGCTGCGGCTATCGTGCGCGGCGGTGAGGAACTGGTCTCCAGCGTCGTCGCTTCGCAGATCGCCACGCACTCCCCCTACGGCGGCGTGGTGCCGGAGCTGGCCAGCCGCGAACATCTCCGCAACCTGGTCCCCGTAACCCGCGCTGCGCTCGCAAAGGCAGGGCTCACCTATGCCGATGTGGACGCCATTGCCGTGACCAACGGCCCCGGACTGGCTGGCGCGCTGCTGACCGGCGTCAGTTTTGCCAAGTCTCTGGCCTGGGCGCTGCAAAAGCCGCTCATCGCCGTGAACCACATCGAGGGCCATATCCATGCCGTGCTGCTGGAGCAGCGCGAAAAGGGCAATGGCGTCCTCGACTTTCCGGTGTTGGCGCTGGTCGTGAGTGGCGGACATACCCACCTGTTCCTCGCCGAGCAGATCGGTGACGCCTGGCACTACGAAAACATTGGACACACCCGCGACGACGCCGCCGGCGAAGCGTTCGACAAAACCGCGAAGCTGCTTGGCCTCGGCTATCCTGGCGGCCCCATTATCGACCGAGTCTCGAAGTTTGGCGACCCGCAGGCCGTAAAGTTCACCTTCGCCCAACTCAAGCATTCAGCGAGGCAGGAATCCAAGCGCGCCGGGCGTATGGAGGAGAATCGCAAGCGCTTCGACTTCAGCTACAGCGGGATTAAGACGGCCGTTCTGCGCTACGTGGAAACCCACGAGCTGTTCGGCGCAATTGAAGCGCGCCGCCGGGCATTGCTTGAAATCACTGCACCGACGGATGAAGATTTCAGGCGCCTCTGCGACCGGCAAACACTCGACCTGGTTGCGAGCTTCCAGGCTGCAGTCGTCGGCGATCTTACGCATCGAACTATGGCGGCTTGCGAAGAGTATGGGGTGCAAACGCTACTGGTCACCGGCGGCGTTGCCGCCAACAGTGCGCTGCGAGGCGCGTTTGAAAAACGCGGGCCGCGCAGTGGAGTGCGGGTTCACTTCCCTTCGCGCATCATGTCCACGGATAACGCAGCCATGATCGCCGCAGCAGCCTACTCAAAATGGATTTCAAGGGATTTTGCGGGACTGGATATTTCGGCAGAGGCAAACCTGCAATTGCGGTAAGCGGGCGTGACGTGTGGCTGCAGGTCTCGAAAAGTCAGGTATTGAAAGCACAAAAATGGAGCCAGCTGTTCAGCCGGCTCCATTTCGATATGAGGAGACAAACCCTAAAACTTATACTCCTCCCCCCGGAGGCAAGCTATCGGGTCAGTCCTGAGGTGACTATAGTGCTACTCTGGCGAGAAAAATACCTCCCAAACGGGAGGTACTCACATTTCTACGGACTCGCCGAGGGTATTCTCGTCAGCAACCGCATTAGCTGGCTTTGGCCTCGAACTCCGGTTTTTCGGTAAATGCTTTTCTGGTAATAGCGAACCGTATCTACCTTGATCTTGATCGTCTCGGAGATCTCGGCAACTTCCACTCCCTGCTTCATCATCTCCGCTACGCGGCATTCCGCCGGAGACAATCCGAACATTGCCTGCCACAGACGATGTTCCCCATGTCCTTGCTCCTCTGGAGTCGTGATAAATACCAGCGCAGAGGGACGGCTTTCCAGTAAGGACCAGCTCGAGTGATACGGGAGCACCGAGACGTAGACTGGAGTGCCCTTCCCGGAATGCAACACGACCGCGCCCGACCCAGGGTCTGAAACTTTTCCCGCCCCATATGCACATGCCGAAAACACGCAGACATCCAGTGCCCTTTGCTCTACTGAGAGTGCAGTTAGCATCCGGCGGTCCTTGATTCGGAGTATCCCTCCATCGGCAAGCAGAGCCTCAGCCCGCCGGTTTCGAGACAGCACCAACCCCTGTCCGTCCAACGTGATACAAGCTGTTCCGATCAAGTCCAGAGCGTGTTGTGCTGCCGCATTCCGTTCGTGTAGTGAAGTGACAAGCCGATGCACTTTGAAAACCCTTCCCAAGTGCGGCACCAGTTGCCTTAGCAATTCTTTGTCTTCAGAGCTGAAGGGGGCGGACGTCTTCGGGCGCGACACCACAAAGCTCGCCATTGAGCCGCTGGGACTAAAAACCATCGCCGATCCGGCCCATTCGATATCGTGCTTGCGGAATAGCTCGTTGTAGAACTGCGTCTTGCGAAACATCTCCATTGACATAACGTCTTCAGGAGTCCCGCTGTACCAACCCACTTCCTGATACCTCATGATCTGCATCATCCATGGGCTGAGCTTCATCATTTCTTCGGTGTCGCGGCGCGTCTCCTCGGAAACCCCCATGTCGACACAAATTGCCGTGCGCTCGTTCCCGGAGGCGTGGACCATAATTGCTGCTTTATCTGCCCGCAACACTCCCGAAGCGTTCCGCAGAAAGACTTCCCACATCTCCGGCTGAGTCGCCGAATCATAGAGTGGGTCCAACAACTCCTTCGAAATGCTTGACCTGTCTAGGTCCACGATCTTGCCCCGCAACTCGGCAGAATAGCACCAGCGTGCCATTCTGCAACTTTGAAGTTACAGTAATCGACGCTTTGCAACAAATCAGCCTCAAATTGGAACGGGCAGATCCATAGCCATGAGAAGCACAGCAGAAACATATAGTGGGAGATCTAAGAGGAAAGGGTAGCTTTAAGGGCGCTCGTGAGCTGCGCCTCGATATCGATGTCCTTGAATATTACGGCAGCAGTTCCGGAGGGAAGATCAGCAGCAAGGTCGCCAGCGCTGCGGCGTGCCGCGAGAACTAAAATGGGGGTATCCGCAAAAACTGGAAGCTGCCTGATTCGAGAAACCAGTTCAGCGCCTCCCATCCGTGGCATGGCTAAGTCCGTAATGATGATATCCGGCACAAAGTTGGTGAGAACCTGCAGTGCCTCCACGCCGTTAGTAGCTGATTCCACGATGAAATCGCGCTCCTCGAGGAAGCGGCAAACACTATGGCGTATCAGCATGGAATCATCCACCACTAGGGCAGTCTTCGGGATGGATGAACGAGAGGACATATCGCCGGGCCGGAGCGCAGGTGAACTTCGATCATACTCTCATGTATCTGCATCGCGGTATTCATCTTTCAACCGCGCCTGCTCTGTCGATCCCTGGTTCGCACACTACGGCGCAAGCTTTATGACCGCTCCCATTTCCGCCGAATCAGGCTTCGGACGCGGAATCCTCGATGGCCATGTCTTTGAATTCACTGCTCTCAAATATCTCTCGACATTCGAGACATTCAACGAATTCGGAATCCTCTTCGCGGGCAACAATCTGCACACGGGGGTGGCGGCACTTCTGGTTCATGGGACTGCTCACTGACTGCTCGGGATTGCGCTGAGGTTGCGGTGAAGGCATAGGGATATTGCTCCGCCGAAGCGGTAGGTGCGGGTATTTTAGCTTGACCGTCTGGGAAGTCAAGAGGGATATTGGAGCATTTCAATGGTATCTTCAGAGATCGAAAGCAAAAGAGAATCGATGACTGGCCGAAAAGCTTGAGGCTACAGGGGACTTGAACGGTGCCGGGGTCCTTCCCCTTCGCTACGCTCAAGGGTCAGGATGACACTCTCAACACGAGGTGGAGACATTTTCCATGGAACCTCTATGTAATGGACATAAAATTCAAATACATACGCAACATGAAAAGAGGTCAGTCGCTTAGAAATCGCCTAATCGAGCAGCGCTTCCTGCTGCCACGCGGGCACAAGCTGGGTTGGTTCTGAGGCGAGGGCGAGGATCAGATTCTCAAGCACCAGCCGTTTGCTGACTGGATTGGTGCGCAGGGCGGCGTCGGCGCGCGAGATCAGACGGATGGCCCGGGTAAGTTCGCGGCGAGACTTGTAACGGCGCGACTGGCGGATGACATCATCGGCAGCAAAGGGCGGGATGCGGAAGCCCTGCCACAGCACCTGGTAAAGGGCGCGGGTATCGCGGACGTTGCGCTCCAGGATTACGAGCATCTGCCGAAAGGTGCGGGCAAGCATGTAGAGATGTCCGATGGCAGCTTCATCGCCATCTCCTGTGGAGAGCATCGAGTCGAGAATTTCAAGTGACCGGGCGCGATTGTGCGAAGAGAGCGCGTCGGTAAGCTCGTAGAGGGTGCGCTGTTTGGCCGCAAGAACGAGGGTCTCCACATCGCCCAGAGTGATACGTCTTTTCTCGCCTACGTAGAGCAGGAGTTTTTCCAACTCATTCGAGATCATCATCATGTCGCCGCCAAGAGAATCGACCAGTTCGCGCGAAGCGTCAGGATCCACTTTGGTAGCGTGCAGAGCGGCGGTTTCATTCAGCCACTTGATTGCCTCGCCTTCTTCGACGCGGGCGAATTCGATGATCGGGAAATACTCGCCGAGAGTCTCGCGGATACGCTCATAGCGCTCCTTGTCGGTCATATCCATGCGGCGGAGATCGGCCGGAATGCTGATGTGATCGGCAATCAGGATGAGGAGTGCATCGGGATTGGGATTTTTGATGTAGTCGGCGATGGCACCGAACTCGGCATCGTGCTTTCCGCGACCGTAAAGAGCCTTCACTCCGCGAACGAAGAAGACCTGAAAGTTCGCCATCAACGAAGGCGTGCGGGCGCGATCGAGGATTTCGACGATTCCAGAGGAGTCAAGATCAAACTCGTAAAAACTAAACTCGCGCATTCCTTCCGGAATCAAATGCGTGAGAATCGCGTCGCGGCAGGTGCGGCGAAAAAAACCTTCATCGCCGATGAAGACATAACCCGGCTTGAGCTTGCGAGAGCTGACGTCTTGTACAAAGCGCTCAACTTGGGCAAATGACTTCAACTAAAACGCCTCCAGAATATTGCTGACCAGCGTGCGGGAGAAGTCGCGCGAAATGCGGTCCAGCGCTGGCCCCTGCTCCTCGAAGAAGCTGGCAAGTTCGTTTGATACTTGGTACTGATCGCGAAAAACGTAATTGGGATTGCTATAGAGCAGGCGTCCATCGCGCGCGGTAAGCGACACTTTGACGATAATCGTAACCAATCCAGTAGATACGCGTCCGGTCACCGAGTCATAGGCTACGGGGGCAACCTCGGCTGAGACGACGGTGCCCTGCAGCACCGCATCCGCGCTTCCCTCTGACTGCACTACCCGGTAGCGGGTACGCGTATTGAATTCGCGAATCACTGCGTTCGTGAGGCCGGTTTCCACATGATAGGTGTGGGTCCGATTCAAAAACGAGGGAACCGCCAGTATCTTGATGTCAGGAGGCAGGCGCGAACTGCTGCCCGATGTGTGGTATCCACAGGAGACCAGCAGCGCCGCAAGCACAACCATGGCACCGAACAACAAACCACGAGAGCCGGAGGGGTATGTCATTGCAGTTGTCCTCGCGGGCGGGTTTGCACCATCTCTTCGGCGCACTCAACCGCTTGAAGCGCCGAGACGCGAAGATTGTCGCAAGCTGCGAACACCCAATAACCGTTGCGGCCGGCACCATCGGCACGAACACTCGCGAGGATCTCCGAGGAGCCCGCGATGTTGACGTTGCTTGGGAATTCATCGGGCTCGCTGGTCACTGTGATGTGCGGGCCCGCCAGCGCAGTCTCCAGTTTTGCGACCGTAACCGCCTTGCTGGTCTGAATGAACATGGCGACCGTGTAACCATGAAATACAGGAGCCTGCACCAGAAGCACTACTGGTTGCGAAATCTCGTCCTGCGCAATGGCCTTGAAATGACGCACGATCCGCGACTCAACCTCGCGAAGCGTAGGATGAGCGCCTTCCACCGGTTGCACAAACTGATTGAAACAGACTTGGGTTCCAAAGACTGCGGTCGGCATGGGCTGAAAGCTCAGCAGGTTCACGGTCTGATCGTGCAGTTCGTCCATGCCGCGGCGTCCATATTCCGAGGCAGGCTGACCGATCACGGCAGAGGCAAGTTTTACCGGAGAGGCCTTCTGCAAGCGCGCAAGAAGCAATGCCATCACCACAGCGGCAGGATGAGCGATTGCCACTGGCGCAGATTGCAGTGCAACCTCATGCGTGCGGCCTAGTTCTCGCTCCACCCAGGGGGCGCGTAAAACGATGTCGGTGTTATTCTCCAGGGCGTAGCTAAGGTCGATGATTTCAGAGCCGGAATCGCGAACGAATGCCCAGGTCTTCGCGATGTAGGACTCGTCGGCTGTGAGGAAGGCAAAATCCACGCCTTCCAGTTGCTCCGGCGAAACTCCCTGGATAAACGTAGGCTCGTCGTTGACCTGTTCAAGCTGGCCAAGCACATCTTCTTCATCGAGAAGTTTGATATTGATCGAAGGAAAGCTGCGCTCACTGAGCACATCGCGCACTTCCTTGCCCTTCAGGGCGGAGGCTCCGACTAGCGCAACATTAAAGAGATTCGACTTCTTGTCAGATGGGCTCATCAGTGTTCTGACACCTCCTCAGGAGGGATCGCCGGGGGCACGGTACTGCGCTTCCGAAATGCATACGTGAGCCTGAAGAATACCCCGATCACCATGTAAGTCACTGTCATGATGAAAAGAACATAGCGATGGAAATACCAGATAGCGGCCAGGGTTGTAGCAATCAGGACCAGAAAGCGTGCGGCTTTACGGCTACGGAAGTCGACGTTCTTGGCGCTCCAGAAGCGCCAGGTGCTAACCATGAGAAAAGCGCACAGGAAAATAAAAGCCATCCAGACAATAGAGAGCCACCATGTCTGCACAGGATAACCCAGGCGAAGGTGCACCACCGCTGCAAGACAACCGGCGCCACCCGGTATCGGCATCCCCACAAAATACTTGCGGTCAGGACGCCCTGGATTCTTAGGCTGGGGATTGAGCTGGATGTTGAAACGCGCCAGACGGCAGGCCCCAGCGGTCACAAACATGAATGCGATAATCGCTCCGAACTGAACCAGTTTGTCTCGAAAGTCCGCATCCAGCGTTGATGGCAGGCAGAAAAATCCCCAAAACCAAGCGAGTATCCCAGGGGCGACACCGAAAGTCACCACGTCAGCCAGGGAATCCAACTCTTTGCCGAACTCGCTGGTGGTGTGCGTGAGACGCGCGATGGCGCCATCCATGCCATCGAAGAATACGGCAAATCCGATTGCGATTGCCGAATGGTTGAAGTATCGCGCCGCCAGTCGCACGGTATCCGTACCCGATGGATCCAAAAGACCCTGGGCATGGGCAGCGCCGAGCGCCGCCTGCGAAATTGCATAAAAGCCGGCTGCAAGATTCGCCGTAGTGAATAACGATGGCAGAATGTACATGCCCTTACGCAAGCGCCGGGATTGCCCATCAGTCATACGACGGCGGTTCGACAAATCCATCAACGTTCTCCTTGTAATGGAGGCAGGATGGCAAGTGTCGAGGCTCCACACTTCACATGGTTGCCTACCTGTACGAGCACCTTGGCCGAGGCGGGCAGAATTATGTCGCAGCGCGAGCCAAATTTAATTAATCCAATGCGCTCGCCACACGCCACTTTATCTCCCGCACGGCGCGAGAAAACAATGCGGCGCGCCAGTAGACCGGCAATCTGCTTGAAGACAATTCGGTGTCCATCATCGGTTCGCAATGCGCAGATGTTCTGCTCATTGAGTTCGGCCGATGCCGGATTCATCGCATTCAAATACTGACCGCGCCGATATTCAACGGTTGTGATCACGCCGGCCACCGGCGAGCGGTTCACGTGCACATTGAAAACGTTTAAGAAAATACTAATGCTGGTACGCGGTTCACCATCAACCTGAATCGAGGTGACTCCGGTGACTTTTCCATCGGCAGGGGAAACCACCGCGCCGGGGGTGGACGGAATGGTACGCTCCGGGTCACGAAAGAACCAGAGGAAGAAAGCCGCCAATATCAGCGGCACCAGGGCGAGCGAGGGCGTAGTCCAATAACCAATCAGGACCGCCACCGCGATCAAAGCCAGCGCGTAGTAAATTCCGTCGCGTACCATGAGGACACTCTCGATTATAGCGAAGCGCAAAGCCTGCACGGACCGGAAACACCGCAGGGCTCGATAAGGTTACTGCTCATCGAGCAGTTTGACGATGGTGCGCTCAAAATTCTGCTTCACTTCTTCCAGGCGCCCTGTCGCGGGGCCAGAGAATCCAGCATGGATCAGGCGCACACGTCCGTGACGGTCAAGAAAAATGGTAGTTGGGAAGGCACCGAAATGCCGCAATTGCGGCAGCGTCGCCGCGACCTGGCCCGCGTCCGTAGTACCAACCAGCAGCATTGGGAAGCCAATGGAATACTTACGGCGGTAAACCTCGAGCAGGCGCTGGCTGCGGGCGCGGTCATCCACGTACTCATAGCTGAGACCCACGATCTCAAGGCCGCGAGCGTGGAATTGCCTATAGAGACCTTCCAACACCGGAGCTTCATCGTGGCAATTCGGGCACCAGGTTCCGAAGATGTCCAAGAGCACGACCTTGCCATGGAATCGCGGATCATCCTGCGTCACAGTGTTTCCGGCGGCATCCAGACCGTGAAAGCGGAACGCTTCCGAGGGATTCTCAACCGAAGTTACGCCCTCGGCTTCTTCAAACCCAGCGGAACCGGCGGCTGTGCGCGTTGCTACAAAATTGAAAGCCGAACCAGGACCGATGTGGAAGACTCCCTCAATACGATCGGGCGAGACCATGTGACCGTCAAGACGAAGAGTATGGACGCCATCAAAGCGCGAGAGTTGGACTGCTGCATCAGTGCCCTCAGATATGTTTCCGGAAAGCATGCCGTAGTCGCCGCTGATGGGCTCGATGGTGCCCTCGAAGTGGCGGCCCTGCTGGGTGAAATGGCCGGGAATCTTCTTCTCGGGATTCTTTGAATTGCTGAAGACAAACTGCCAATCCGAAACGACTGCCGGGCCGGGAGTGTGCCCAGAATTCGACGACGGCTGCACGCACCGGGCGCTGAACGGATAGCGTGTTACCGATGAGCCCTTTTCGCGTACAAATTCGCCTTCCAGTTGTGTACATGCCTTCGATCCGGTCGTACAGTTTGCGGAAAGAGTCGCGTCATACTGGTTCAGTCGAAGAGTGATCCCGCTGCCCTTCTGCACTACGGATGAAAACTGCATCCGGTCGCTGCCATTCAGCAGCTCAGCGCGGAGCCCGCCGTGAGTGCGCTCAATCGCTAAATCAAAGGGCACCAAGTAGCTATCATTGCCTTCAGGGCTGGAGACCGTCAGTTGAGCAGACCATTTGCAGGCTACGTCAGCCGCTCTGGGCGGGGATTGAGCAAGTGCGATGCACGAACATAACAGAGCGAGGGCGAGCGCAAGAGCCTTTTGCATTTTCTCATTGGACCATACTTGCGTTATCGGCGAAAGACTTTCGAAGCGTCAGGCGCGCTCCAGATGGGGCAGTGGGAGAAAAGGAGACAGGTTGCAGGAAACTTCGGCAGGCCCGATTCAAGCGTCTGACTTGGGTAAAAGGTAGCGGGATGACCAGGCACGCCATTTCGTGAAGCTGGTCATCCCTCGGAAGCGCGGGGTCTTTCCCCACTCGGTAACCGTCAGACTCAGGAGGCCTGCACGCTGCGGGAGTAAGTTTCCATTTCATCCTTGAGGCGGAGTTTTAGCTTTTTGAGGCGGATTTCTTCGACTTTTTCTTCTTCGGAGAGGTACTTTTTGCTGGAGAGTGTTTCGAGACGCTGAGAGTAATTGCTGTGTTCATCGGCCAGCTTGCGGAACTCATCGCTGCTGGCCAGGAGTTGTTCGCGTACGGGGGCATTCATTTCAGCACCTCCAAGCCTGAAATCAGGTGTTGTAAAAGCTAGCACTGGGATCAGTAGCCGGGCAAGTGAAATCGAAAGCTCGCTTCAGAAAGTATGCACAAGAATTAGTGCATCTTCTGTGGGTTTCCGATAATAATCGCGGCGCTGTCCCATTAAGTCAAAGCGGCATTGCCGATATAAGGCAATCGCCGATACGTTGGAGACTCGGACTTCGAGCAGAACGCGCTCAGCTCCCATGGAGCGCGAATAGGCCAGCAGTGTCGACAGCAGCCCCCGGCCAGCCCCTCGGCGGAGATATGCCGGAAGGACAACAACGTTCTCCAATTCCCACTCCACGCCGCAGTTCTGCGCAACCAGAAACCCGATCGCCTGTGTCTCACCTTCGGCAATCTCCTCGGCGATCCAGGCGACACGGGCGGGAACCTTGGTACCGAAAATATCCATCCAGTGTTGACGGGTCCAAAGTGTAGGCGAATCGGCGGTTTCACTTATCGCAATAAGTTGCGAGAGGTCAGATTCGTTCGCCAGCCGGATCTTCATGCCAGATGCCCGGGGGCGCCTTTGGGCAAAGAAAATATTTCGGCATCCGAGCGGCGCAAATAGTTCGCATCAAGGGTGGCAACGTCGGCGCGGACTCCGCCCAGGAATCTTCCATACGCGATGCGGGCGAAGGCTTCGGCAGAAGGACGCCCCAGTGTCTGTACATCGATGCCGACCTCCTGAAGACGGGTAGCGAGCGCCTCATCAGGGGTGAAAACCTTCGCCGGGGGGGCAACTGTGGCCAGGAATGCAGTGAAATCCTCGAATCCCGCCAGAGCCTCATGGTCTTTTTGCGCAGACCCTGATCGGCCGGGAGCGACAACGTATTCGGCGAAGAAAACCTCTGAGCGCTGCGCGTCGAGGGCGGCGATAATCTCGCCTTCCATCCCCGAGGCGAGCGCCACGGCTTCAAGCACCGAGATGTCGACAACGGGCGTGTCGAATGCCTCGGCCAATCCCTTCACGGTCGCAATCGCAATTCTGAGCCCGGTAAATGACCCTGGACCGCTGGCGACGGCGATCAGTCCGATCCCGCTTCGCTCAATCCCGTGGCGCGCCAGCAACTCGGCAATCGTGGGGACGAGACGCTCGGAGTATTGCCCTCCGGAGAGTGGCAAGAGATCAAGGGTAGAGAGCTCTTCTCCTTGATCGCGTAGCAGGGCCACGCTCCCTTGCCGTCCGGAAGTGTCTATACCGAGTATCAGCATAAGGCTCCTTAGCGGACCAGTTTGCTCACGATTTCGTCGATCAGCGAATATGGATCGCGCTCGTGACCTGTGACCTCGGAAGCGTATCGGTCGACAGCTTCTTCGGAGAAGGCTCCATGAACGATGCGCCGCAGCACCTCGTCGCGCAGCATTTCTCGCAACCGGTTTCGCCAGTTTGCGATGCGTCGCTGGCGGCCCACTTCGCTGGTATCCAGAAAGCGCTCGTACTCGTCGATTTTCAGAGCCAGCTCGGCAACTCCAGCGCCAGTGCTGGCAACGGTCTGAATCACCGGAGGTATCCAGTTGTCATGGCGCATGGAGAGCGATTGCATCGCCTTGACTTCACGCTCGACGCGCTCCGCTCCCTCACGGTCTGCCTTATTGATGACAAATATGTCGGCGATCTCCATGATTCCTGCCTTGATGGACTGTACGTCGTCGCCCATGCCGGGAACCAGGATCACGATGGTCACATCGGCGAGGCGGACGATGTCAACTTCATCCTGCCCTACGCCGACCGTCTCAATCAGCACGATGTCGCGCCCGCTGGCATCGAGCACGGTAGCCACATCGGCCGTAGTGCTGGAGAGGCCGCCGAGCGAACCGCGGGTAGCCATGCTGCGGATAAAGGTTCCGTTGTCCCCGGAATGCGATTGCATGCGGATTCGGTCACCGAGAATCGCACCTCCGGTGTAGGGAGACGTAGGGTCGATGGCGATGATTCCGACGGTCTGCTGACGCTTGCGGTACTGGCCAGCTAAGGCGTCCACAAGAGTACTTTTTCCAGCTCCAGGAGACCCGGTGAGGCCAACTACTCGCGCACGGCCGGAGTGTGCAAAGAGGGCTTTTAGTAGTTCGTGCGAATCCGAAGTGCGGTTTTCAACTGCGGTAATGGCCCGCGATAAAGCACGAAGGTTGCCGTTGCGGATCTGTTCGACCCATTCTGAGGAGGAAGATTTATATGAAGGCACTTGATAAGGTTCTCGCAACATCAGTCTAACAAAGCAGGAGAGGCTGCTTCCAATGCAAATCATTTACCGGCAAACATGAAAACAGCATCGGTTCTAGTGCCTGCTGTTCGCGGCGCTAACCTTGCGCAGGAGATATACGAGCAGAACCGAGCCAAAAGCGGTCATCATAAGCCCTTCATAGACATCCTTGAACGCGAGCATATGGGTTTGCTGCTGCAGAATACGATACAAGATTGCAACCGCGGGCGCACTGCCATCGCCGGACGATGGCACTCGCAGAGACATGTATGACTGTATGCCATGAAGACGCTGCATCAGGAGATGATTTCCCGTGGAGAGGTGTTGCACCATCATGCTCTGGTGAACCTGGCTTCGCCGTGCGAGGAAGGTGCTGACCAGCGCAATACCCACACTGCCGCCAACATTGCGCATCAGGTTGAGCGTGCCGGTAGCCGAACCAATTTGATCGCGCCGAAGTGGCGCGGTACCGGCTACGTTGATGGGAACAAAGAGAAATCCCATGGCGGATCCGGCCAAAACCTGAGGCCAGAAGACTGTCCAGGGGGACATGTCCAGCGAGACCCGCGATAAGCGAAAAGCCGCGATGCCGAAGACCACAAAGCCAAAAGCGAGAATGTGGCGGGGTTCGATTTTGGAGACGAGTTTACCCACCAGGACCATGGCGACAACGGCGCCCAATCCAAGCGGTGAAGTCGCAATGCCCGCCGCTAAAGAGGAGTATCCCATTAATTGCTGTAGAAATTGCGGCGTTAGCAAAGCGATGGCATAGATCAGCAGGCTGGTTAGAAAGATCAATGCTGTTCCCACGGCAAAGTTACGCACGCGGAAGATACGTAGCTCGACCATTGGCCTTTCAGCTTTCAGTTCACGGTAGATAAAAACGATGAAGCCAGTTACCGCGAGCACCGCCATCGCCTGAATGAACCGCGATGAAAACCAGTCTTCTTCCTGCCCTTTGTCGAGGAAAACCTCCTGGCAACCCAGCCACAGCGATAACGCCATGAAGCCCATCGCATCGAGTGGCCCAGGATCAGAGTTTACGACCCAGGGCGGGTCTTCGACTGTTTTTTGAATCGCCCACATCGCAAAAATCCCCACCGGAATATTGATATAGAAAATCCAGCGCCACGAGTAGCTGTCAGTCAACCATCCTCCAAGAACCGGGCCAATGACTGGTGCGACCACTACGCCGAGACCAAACAGTGCTTGGGCCGCGCCTTGCTGGCGAGCTGGGAAACTTTCCATGAGAATGGCCTGCGATATGGGGGCCAACGCGCCACCGCCGATGCCCTGTATCACGCGCATGAACAACAGCATGGGGAGATTGACGGAAAGACCGCAGAACAAGGATGACAGCGTGAAGACGAAGATGCATGAAAGCAGAAACCGTTTCCGCTGAAAACGATTGCCGAGCCACGCGGTCAGCGGCAGTATTACTGCATTCGAAATCAAGTAGGAGGTCAGCACCCACGTGGCTTCCGAGTACGAGGCTGACATGCTGCCCGCGATGTGGTTCAGGGCCACATTGGCAATCGAAGTGTCCAGCACCTCCATGAAGGTAGGTACGATAACAGACAGTGCGATAAGCCACGGATTGACCGAGGGCCGCCATGATTCGAATCCAACATCTGACGAGAGCCTAGCTGCGGTCGCCATGAGGTCGCTTCTGTTTACGAGCGGGAGGTACCGGATGGAGGCAAAGGAAATCTTCAACCGCTTCCCTTACACGGCTTCGAACGGCGCGTTCACTCAATTCAAGGTCGGGATTGAGCATTGCGTTGATCACGAAATCTCCAAGCAAGAACGAGACAAACTGTGCCGCAGACTTGTTGTAATTGGGGCCTCCAATGCGGCGCGATTCCAGGTATTCAGCCAATAGTCCGTAGCCACGCTGTATGCACTCGCACCACAGGTCGCGCGCAAGATCGGGAAAGTTATGAGTCTCGGCCACCAGGATGCGATAGAGCGCCAGAAACTCCGGAGCGCTGAACATGTTCAGCACCAGGTACCCCATCTCCGTAAGTGCCAGGCGAGGAGCTTTTCCCGACTCGATGTAATAGACGTGCTTCGAAAAGAGCTGCTCTGTATGCGCGCTCATTACTCCGACGAAGAGGTCCGCCTTGGTAGGAAATAGAGCATAGAGGGTCTGTTTTGAAGTCTGGGCACGCCGTGCTATCTCGTTGGTGCTCGCACGGTAGAATCCTTTTTCCAGGAACACGGCGGTGGTGGCATCCAGAATGCGCTCGCGGTAACGTTCAGCTTCGCCCAGAGAGGGGCGCCCACGCGCTACCTTGATGCCGGCGGACTGAACCGCAACGGGCTTTGTTTTTTTGGTCATGGAGTACCAATCAGTACATTTAATTCAGCGCAATTATATGTACCGATGGGTACGGAATGCAAGCCAGAGCTATCAAGGTCAGCCGGAGCAAATGGCCCTAAAGCTCATACCGGCGCGCCGACCCTGACCGTGAGATCAAGTTTTCCTCGAAGCGTGTTGACAATGATGCATCCCCGTTCGGCGATCTCAACCAATCTCTCGAACAGCTCCCGATCGGGGCACTTCGCGGAAACACATACCTCGACGGCTGAAAAACGCGTGGGTGAATCAACCATCGATCCAATCACTTCAGCCTGAACCTCGGAAACATCTGCCTTCCGCGTCTTGATGGCAGCCAGTAGAGTGCTCATGAAGCAACCCCCGATGGAGGCCAGGAAAAGCTCGCCACCCATCGGTCCCTGATCATCGCCACCCTTTGCCGTGGGCCGGTCAATCAAAATTTTGTGCTGGCGAATTTCGGCTTCGGAAGTAGAATCCGAGGTCTGACGAATCTGAATTTTCATCGTGATTGCCATTTTGAGTCTCCGTTGTCATTTAGGATAAGATGCCCTGCCGGGAACCGCCTGCCCCGCGATGCCGTATGTATGATAGTGCGGTGAATCCCGTGGGAGTTGTTGCCGTTGCGGAGACTCCTCGGAAGTGAAAGGACTCGTTATGTTTTATCGGCCACACATGCTGCTACCTCATTTCTTGCCCTTTTTCTTCCTGATTTTCTTCATCTTCGTAGGCTTCGGCATCGCCTACATCCTCACACTGCAGCGTGCGATCTCGCGTTGTGCCCCGCAAAATCGCACGACATCGCCGGAATCAGCCTGGCTTCTGCTAATCCCCCTGTTCAACGTAATCTGGCAGTTCATTCTCTATTCGCGCATCTCAGAGACCCTGGAACGCGAGTTCCGCGCGCGCAATCTTCCCATCGAGGCAGAGCCCGCCAAAAACCTTGGACTCGCCGTCGCAGTTCTGCACGTTTTCTGGTTTATCCCTGTCATCCACGTCTTCACGGGAATCGCCGGATTCATCTGCCTCATTCTTTATTGGTCCAAAATATCGGGCTACTCCAACCAACTCCTCAATCACCCAGTGCTGGCGTATGCCGGGTTCGCACAGCAACCGCAGACCGCAGCTGTGGGGCACGAGGCCCGCTTCTGCACAAAGTGTGGAAGTCCTATGAGAATCGACGAGCTTTTTTGCCAGCGGTGCGGTAATCGGGCGTAGCCAGCATCGCCTTCTCTTCACTGGAACTTGGACGGTGATGAGAACGGCCTGCTGGCATCCACCACAAACATAACCAGTGCCTTGAGATCGCTCGTGCCGCTGCTCGAGACCTCCATTGGCATTTCGGGACCACGCCCAGCCATGGACTGGCCGGCCTCGACATAGCTCACGCCTTGAGAAGACTTTTGGCCAAGCCTCCCGGTCAGTACGTAGAAGGTTTCAGAGCCTGGATGCGTATGTACCGGTGTCCTGGTCCCGGGAGGTCCGGTGACGTAGTTGATGCGCAGCAGATAATCGGAGGCGGTGATGGGGGCCACCGGTCCGATTTCTGCCACCTTAGCCGCGCCCGGTGTCGAGCCGCCCCTGGGACCTAACGTGAACAGCCAAACCTTGCCGGCGGCTTCAACTGCGAGTGACATTGGACCTGCGGCGGATTGCGCCTGCGCGAGCGTGGGGAAATTCTCAATTCTCCAATACCAAGGTGCTGGCGGCGGTTGATGGATCTTCTTCTCGGCCACTGGCTTAACCACAAATCCCTCTTGCGCCGTTAACCTCGGGGGTGACACCGATACTCCCAGACCCAGCAAAAGCGCCAGCATGATCACGTGTGTGGCAGCTGATATTCGTATTTTCATCGCTTCTTCGAGTGGAATTTCCACTTTGTGAGATGCCTACTCCTGCAAAAGCTGCCGCGCGATCACCAGGCGCTGGATTTCACTGGTACCCTCTCCAATGGTGCAGAGCTTTACGTCCCGGTAGAACTTCTCCGCCGGATAATCTTTTATGAAGCCGTAGCCTCCGTGAATCTGCACGGCCTCATTGGCGACCCTGACCGCAACCTCCGAGCTGTACAACTTAGCCATTGAGGATTCGAGCGTAGTTTTGCGATGGTGATCTTTCAGCCATGCCGCGCGCATGGTCAGCAAGCGCGCAGCATCGATTTCCGTTGCCATGTCGGCAAGCTTCCATTGGGTGCCTTGAAATTCGCTGATCGCTTGCCCGAACTGCTTTCGCTGACGACTGTACTTGAGCGCACACTGATAGGCTCCGGTGGCCATCCCCAGCCCAAGCGCAGCAATCGAGATACGTCCGCCATCGAGCACGCGCATGGCATCCACAAAGCCCTGCCCTTCAGCGCCGAGAAGGTTTTCGGCAGGAATTTCGCAGTCTTCAAAAATCAACTCCGATGTGTCGGAGGCGCGCAGCCCTAATTTGTTCTCCTTCTTTCCCGCGCGAAAGCCGGGAGTGCCGCGCTCAACGATAAACGCCGAGAGCCCCCGGGTGCCGATGGTCCTATCCGTAACTGCAACGATCACGCTCACGTCTGCGTAAGCGCCATTGGTGATGAACGTCTTGGTTCCGTTGAGCACCCACCGGTCGCCTTTGCGTGTGGCGGAGCAGCGCGCGCTGCCCGCATCAGAGCCGCTGTTTGGCTCGGTCAACGCCCAGGCTCCAATGTGCTCGCCCGTGGCGAGCCGCGGAATGTAGCGCCGCTTCTGCTCTGCATTGCCCGCCAGAAAAATGTGGTTGGTACAGAGCGAAGTGTGGGCGGCAACGATGATCCCGATTGAGCCGTCCACGCGGGAGAGCTCTTCGATGGCAAGCACGTACTCGATGTATCCGTAACCCGCCCCGCCATATTCGTCGGGAAAAATACAGCCCATCAGGCCAAGTTTCCCAAGCTGTTTTATGGTCTCCAGCGGGAAATGCGATGTCTCGTCCCATTCATGCACGTGGGGGGCGATTTCGCGCGCGGCAAAGTCACGCACCGTGCTCTGGAGATGCAGTTGCTCATCGGTAAGCTGGAAATCCAAAAGTTTTCCTCCATAGGCTGAGATGCAGGATTGAGGTCGTACTACTCCGCCGGGAGCTGGTTTTTATAAGTAAAACTGATGCTTGAATCAGGAAGTGGGCTTGGAGTGTCTTGTTTTTGGGGTGCAGCTCTGGACAAGCGCGGGCGAGGATTCTCCCTGATCGTGGGTGCGCCTTTCAACGGATCCCGGCAGCCTCCAGCATCGAGGTGAACCGGGCGTTGGCGTTTTCAACTTCAATCATCAGTGCCGGAGCGATGATGGGTGCCAGCCCCAGGCCGTCGAGTTTTACCAGATCCTTTTCCGTTGTCAAATAACCGTTGGCATCGTGTTGCCTCGCCAACCGCTGCAGCAGCGCAATGTCGAATGATTTGTATTTGTGGTGGTCGCCAAATGCAAACTTGGCTATCGGATAGATCCCAATATCGCCCAGTGATTCCCAGAACTGCCTTGGGCGTGCGAGTCCGCAGAAGGCAAGCGCTCGCGTCGGGGCAGGCTCGGGAAGCACCAACCGCCGCCGAATGTGCCAGACATTAGGCTCGGCCAGCAATGCGGCTAGCTCCTCAGGCGCCACAACCGCATGCGCCCGGCCTAGCGATGAAAGTGGTTCGCGCAGTCGTCCAAAGGGGAGCAGGCTTGCCCGCAGATCGCCGGCTCCCAGCAGCACAATGTCAAAGTCCCGGTGCAGCCTGCGATGTTGAAAGCCGTCATCCAGAATGTGCACTCGCGCTGGATGCGGGCAACCCGCCGCAAATGCCTCTGCCGCAAGCCCTGCCTCATACCGGTCCTCTCCAACGAACACGGGAGCGTTCAGCGAACGCGCCAGCAGCACCGGCTCATCTCCATACAGCGCTGCGGGGCCTGCCGGGTCAACCTGCAATACTCCGCGCGAATTGCGCCCGTAACCCCGCGAAAGAATATCGAATGCAATATTCTGCGCATTCAGCCAGCGCCCCAGAGTCTGCACAAACGGAGTCTTCCCGCTTCCGCCCACGCTCAGGTTCCCCACGGAGATCACGGGAAGCCGCAGCCGGTGAACCGGGGTTTGCCCGGCGTCGTAGCGCGCGTTTCGCACCCGCACAACCTGCGAGAACAACCACGTAAGCGGATCGGTGATCATCCCCGTCCTCTCCGCACGAGCTCAAGAATTCGCGCCACCGAGCGTGCCGTGGCTCCGCGCTGTTCGGTCAACACCTGCAGGGCCCGCTCTCCCAGGGCTTCGCGTTCCACGCCTTCGCGCAGCAGCAGCAGCAGGGTGATTCCAAGGTTCTTTCTATCGACGCGCACCACAGCCCTCCCGCGTTCGAAGCAGGTGAGAATGTCGCGAAAGTTCTCTGTGTATGGGCCTGTCAGGATGGCCCGTGCAAAAAACGCGGGCTCCAGAATATTGTGCCCACCTCGGGGCACCAATGAACCGCCCACAAACGCGATGTTTGAGTAGCGGTAGATCGCCGCCAATTCACCCAATGTATCCAGCAGCAGCACCGACCCACTCAGGTCCTGCTCAGAGATATTGGCTGCGGAACGCCGCACATAGCGGAAGCGTTTCTCGGCCAGCAAACCGGCCACATCGTCGAAGCGTTCCTTATGCCGTGGGGCCAGGACCAGCGACGCCCCCGGATACTCCGCGAGAACCATGCGGAATGCCTGCAGAACGTACTCCTCTTCGTCTTCCACCGTGCTGCCGGCGACGATGATCGGCCCACCCGTTGCGCGCAACTGTGCGCCGACCTGGGTCACCGCCGGGGACTCTACCGGAGGGGCCACGTCGAATTTCAGATTACCTGAAACCTCTACTCGGCTTGCCGCCGCGCCCAAGGTACTCAGCCTTTCCGCGTCACCCTGGCTTTGCGCCAGAAATAGTTCCACCGGCTCAAGAACCTTGCCGAGCAAGCCGCGAAAGCGCAGATACCTCGGATATGAGCGGTCGCTGATTCTCGCATTCACCACTACCAGATGCGCCCCGCTCGCACGCGCCAGCCTCAAGAAATTCGGCCAGAACTCGGTCTCCGCCAAGATCACCAGTTCCGGGCGCAATGCTCGCAGGTAAGGCCGGATACACAGCGCAAAGTCGAGCGGAAAGTAAAATACATTCGCCTCTCCGAACTTCGCGCGAGCCAGCCGCTGCCCCGTGTGCGTCGTCGTTGAAACCACCACCCGATACCCCTGCTCGCGCATTTGCTCTACGAGCGGCGTAATAGCCACGGCCTCGCCAACGCTCACCGCATGAATCCAAGCCACAGGAAGCCCAGCAGCCGCAGCATCCGATGCAAGCCGCAATCGCACCGGAACCATCCCTAGCCGTTCTTTTAGTCCTGCGCGGTATTTTCCCAGTCGCAGCATCTGCACCAGCCACCATGGCAGGGAGAGAGTCAGCAGCAGACCCAGGGTTACGCTGTAAAGAAGGTACACGCCAGCAATTGTAGATTGAGCAGGCAGAGTAGCGCGCACCAAATGACGCAGCGGCGTTTCCAGCCGGTGCTTTTCAGTCCTGCGTTTTTACCCGCAGATCCCTTTTCCTTGATATTTCGCCATAGTTCCCGCCTATAATTCCCGCCATGAAGCGAATTGCCTGCCTCACTGCGCTCGTCGCCGCTCTCGTTCTAGCCGCTTTTGCCCGCGACTTTGTTATGCCCGCGCTCATTCCGGCCACCAACATGGCCGCCCGCGACACCCATCCACAGGAAAAGATGACCCTCGGCGCAGACCCCTATGACACCGCCGGAAAGGCATCTCTGTTTCATCCTGACATGCTGGCGCATTCCGTGCTTCCTATTCGGATCGTCTTCACCAACGATGGCGATGAAACTGTCGTCCTGAGCCGCGTCCGCTTCCAACTGGTCACGCGCGACCGCGCCAAGGCCGCCCCTTATTCGCTCGATGATCTGCGCCGGGTGTTCACGGCAATCAGCGCACCCCGCTCGCGCTCACAGGACCAACTGCCGATCCCGTTTCCCGGCAAGAACAAAGTTCATGGCGGGCTCTCACAGAAGGACCGCGACGAACTTGAGCGAGCCTCATTTGCCGCCCGCGCCGTCGAACCCCACGCCTCGCAGCAAGGCTTTCTATTCTTTGACGTCGGCGATCTTGAGAATCCCGCGCAGGGCGCACGCCTCTTCGTTACCGGAGTCAATGATGCCCACGGCCACGAGTTGATGTATTTCGAAATCCCAATGGGCAAACCATAGGCTGTTGGGCGCTAAGGTGGGAAGCAGTCCCTCCATCCTCGCAATGGTTTTGGGTTTCCTGCCGTCGACGTCGCTTTGTTCTTTACTTTGAAACTTTGAAACCCGGGAAACCTTGAAACCTGTCAAGTTCTCCCATTTATAATCGCTTGCATATGGCCACCGCAGCGAAAGACGTTTTGTCGAAATACGAGACTGTCATCGGACTCGAAGTACACGTACAGTTGCTCACGAAGACCAAGATCTTCTGCTCCTGCGCCAACATCTTCGGTTCTGAGCCAAATACCAACGTCTGTCCTGTCTGCCTCGGAATGCCCGGCGCTCTCCCCGTTCTCAACGAACAGGCGGTCGAGTTTGCGGTCAAGGCGTCGCAGGCCCTGAATCTCACGGTCAATGAAAGCTCGATTTTCGCGCGCAAAAATTATTTCTACCCCGATCTTCCCAAGGGATACCAGATCAGCCAGTTTGATAAGCCTCTTGCCGAACACGGCTACATCGAAGTAACGACGGCCGAGGGCAAGAAGAAACGCATCGGAATTACCCGCCTCCACCTCGAAGAAGACGCCGGAAAATCCATGCACGAGGGTTTCGCCGACTCCGACTCCAAGACTTACGTAGACCTGAATCGCACCGGTACCCCGCTTGCCGAAATCGTCTCCGATCCCGAAATCGGCACCCCTGAGGAAGCCTTCGAGTACCTCACTCGTCTCAAGGAAATCATCCTTTACACCGGTGTAAGCGACTGCAACATGGAGGAGGGATCGCTCCGTTGCGATGCCAACGTCTCTATCCGCCCACGTGGCCAGCAGACGCTGGGAACCAAGGTAGAGGTGAAGAACGTAAACTCCTTCCGCTTCGTAAAGCAGGCCCTCGAATACGAAATCGAACGCCAGGCCGAAGTGCTTGAAGATGGCGGCACCATCGTTCAGGAGACTCGCCTCTACAATCCCGGCGAGGGACGCACCTATGCCATGCGTTCCAAGGAAAAAGCGCACGACTATCGCTACTTCCCCGAACCCGATCTCCTCCCGCTGATTGTGGATCAATCCAGGCAGGACGCCATTCGCGCCACTCTTCCTGAACTCCCCGAAGCCAAGCGCCAGCGTCTCATCGCCGAATACGCACTGACTCCCGGTGACGCCGCCATGCTGACCGCAACCCAGGCCCGCGCCGATGCGTTTGAAATCGAAGCCAAAAAGGCCAAGTCCCCCAAGCGCCTCGCCAACATTGTCATCAGCGAACTCCAGGGACGCCTAAAAGCCGCTGGCTTGGAACTCGAAGATTCGCCCGTAACCATGGCAGGCGCGCGTTTTTCCGCCGACCTCATCGAAGACGGTACCATCAGTTCCAAAATCCTCAAGGAACTCTACGACCACGCCTTCGAGCAGAAGGTGGACTTCCCCGCCATCTACGAAAAAGAAAAGCCGCAGCAGATCTCCGGCACCGCCGAAATTGAAAAAATGATCGACGAAGTCCTTGCCGCCAGCCCAAAACAGGTTGAGCAATATCGTGCGGGCAAAACGACCATGATCGGCTTTTTCGTTGGCCAGGTCATGAAAGCCTCCAAAGGCAAGGCGAATCCCGCAGTGCTCAACGAGTTGCTCGCGAAGAAGCTCGGTTAGCCTAGTCGAGACTTGCAGCGCCCGATGCCGGCAGCCGTGTCGACCCTCCCTGGGAACGCCACGGCTCCCAAAGTTTTTGTGCCTGTATTCATCCGAGCCGCTGTTCGTAGCAAGTTAAAATGTCCGCTTTTTGTAGCAAGTGAAGTGTCCGGTTCTGGTTAATCTCCCGCAGCCGTCGTGGCGGTGGGAAAGTGGGAAACGCGAAGCGTTTTCCAAGGCGGCGGAGC
>Ga0316232_1001729_pt1 | contig 25409 bp, 28 predicted proteins | sample TBHtaG_FD_206006 | JGI IMG/M metagenome (GOLD analysis project Ga0316232, IMG submission 206006) | Freshwater microbial communities from Trout Bog Lake, Wisconsin, USA - TBH18025_13 | ecosystem: Environmental > Aquatic > Freshwater > Lake > Hypolimnion/Profundal zone | place: USA: Wisconsin... | reverse complement strand
CACGAAGTCTGCTGAGAACCGTCACGACAGGCACAAAAGAAGAGGACCCATCGCTGGGTCCTCTTCTTTTGGCTGGTTGAAGCTTACGCGGCAGGAGTCGCGGCGGGCTTCTTTTCCTTCTTGACCTTCTTGGCCTTCTTGGCGGGCTTGGCAGCTTCAGGGGCGGCGGCGGGAGCGGGGGCCGCGGCAGGAGCCTGGGCGGTCAGCGCGGGGGCGGCGGCGGGAGCGGCCGGCTTGGCAGCCTTCTTGGCCTTCTTCGCCTTCTTGGCGGGCTTGGCGGCTTCAGGGGCGGCGGCAGGAGCGGGGGTCGCGGCAGGAGCCTGGGCGAACAGCGCGGGGGCGGCGGCGGGGGCGGCCGGCTTGGCAGCCTTCTTGGCCTTCTTCGCCTTCTTGGCGGGCTTGGCGGCTTCAGGGGCGGCGGCGGGCGCGGGGGTCGCGGCAGGAGCCTGGGCGAACAGCGCGGGGGCGGCGGCAGGAGCGGCTTCCTTCTTGACGGCCTTGGCCTTCTTGGCCTTCTTGGCAGGCTTGGCGGCAGGATCAACAGGAGCGGCGGTCGAGGCGGCAGGAGTGGCGGGCTTTACGGGGGCCACCGCGGGGGCCTGGGCGAAAGCGGGGCTCATGAGGGCGGCTGCGAGAAGCAGGGCAGCAAGTTTGTTCATTTGATGATCTCCAGTGGAAACCGGCACGGCCGGTGATGCATCCTAGTAAGCATCAACCAGGCCAAACTTTAAATATTGCTATTAAACGTGTTACCAAAACCATGCATCGATCTTCAACGTGGGATCCTGCAACGTGTTGCGTTCTGCATCACAAATTGATTTCCTCAGGACCATCCGCCAACCCCAGTTCCTTCAGCTTCCTATATAAGGTGGTGCGGTCCTTGCCCAGGATCTCCGCCACCCGGCTCTTCCGGTGCTCGTGCTTCAGCAGCACCGTGATGTAGCGGCGCTCCAGCTCTTCCAGGGTGGGCAGGTGGTCCCAGCCCTCGATGAGTTCCAGCAGCGGCATGGGGGCGTGGGGCAGGTCCTTGCCGCGGGTGCGGATCTCGTCGCGGATCTTTTCGGGGAAGTCGTCCGGGGTGATCTCCCGGCCGCGGCTGAGCTGGGTCAGGTGCTCGATGATGTTGGCCATCTCGCGCACGTTGCCGGGCCAGCTGTAGGCCTCCAGCTGCTTGCGGGCGTCGGACCGGATCAGGTAGGACTGGTGGTCCTTGCGCGCGCACTCGGCCAGGAAGTGGTCCATCAGCGCCGGAATGTCCGAGATGATCTGGCCGGTGCGGGAATCCCGCGACCAGCGGTCGCGCACGGGCGGCACCCGGATCTCCACCACGCAAAGGCGGTAGTACAGGTCTTCGCGGAACTTGCCGGCCTTGACCATCTGCGCCAGGTCCCGGTTGGAGGCGGCGATCACCCGCACATCCACCTTGACCGTCCGGTTGCCACCCACCCGGCGCACCTCCTGCTCCTGCAGCACACGCAGCAGGCGTACCTGGAAGTTGGGCGAGGTCTCGCCGATCTCGTCCAGGAAGATGGTGCCGCCGGTGGCCTCCTCGAAGAAGCCCTTCTTGTCGGAGACCGCGCCGGTGAAGGAGCCCTTGACGTGGCCGAACAGTTCCGATTCCAGCAGCCCCTCGGTGAGGGCCCCGCAGTTGATGGCCACGAAGGGGTGGTCCTTGCGGTCGCTGCTCATGTGGATGTTCTGGGCCACCAGTTCCTTGCCGGTGCCGCTCTCGCCGACGATGAGCACGGTGGTCCGGCTGTTCTGCAGGGAGGCGATGGTCCGGTAGACCTCCATCATCGCCGGGCTGGAGCCGATCATCAGGCTGCGCCGCAGGCTCGGCCCAGTGTCGGTCTGCTTGCGCCCCTCCTTGCTGTCCTTCTTGAGGATGGCCCGCTTCACCAGGGACTTCAGCTCCTCGTTGTTCCACGGCTTGGAGATGAAATCGAAGGCGCCTTCCCGGACCGCCTCCAGGGCCTTCTCCAGAGTGCCGAAGCCGGTGAGCAGGATGGTCTCCACCCCCAGGGGCTTGGCCACCCGGAGCAAGTCCAGGCCGTCCATGCTCGCTTCCAGGTTGATGTCCGAAAGCATGAGGTCGAACCCGCCCGCCTCCAGGTGGCGCACCGCTTCCTCGGGACGGGTGGCCTTGACCACCTCCACCCCGGGCCCGCCCTTGTCGTCCCCCAGCAGCAGCTCCAGGAGATCGCAGGTTTCCTGGCTATCATCCACCACGAGCACTCTGGTCATCGGCCACCCGTCCTTTATCCGAAGTTAACGCATCCTGCGCTGGAATCGTACCCCGAAGGGCCCTAACCTTAATCTTATGACGACGCAACCCGCTTCCTTCGACGACGGCCTGGACCAGCTGGAAACATTGGTGCAGAAACTGGAGAGCGGGCACCTGAGCCTGGAGGAAGCCCTGCAAGGCTTCGAGGAGGGGGTGAACCTGAGCAAGGCCCTGCAGCGGCAGCTTCTCGATGCCCAGCGCCGGGTGGAAGTGCTCAAGCAGGGGCTGGGCGGCGAGTACCGCGCCGACCCCCTGGAAGGAGACCCGTCTTGACCGTTTCCGCGCAAAGCCGGGTCCGCGCCGACCTGGATCGCCTGCTGCCCCTGCTGGAATCCCGCTACCTGCTGCCCTTCACCGGCGGCGACGCGGCCTGCCTGGCCGAGGCCATGACCTACAGCCTCAAGGCCGGCGGCAAGCGCATCCGCCCGGTGCTCTGCCTTCTGGCCGCCGAATCGGTGGGCTCGGCCGCGGAGAGCGCCCTGTCCTGTGCCATCGCCCTGGAGTACATCCACACCTATTCCCTGATCCACGACGATCTGCCGGCCATGGACGACGATGACCTGCGCCGGGGCAAGCCCACCTGCCACGTGGTGTTCGGTGAAGGCCAGGCGATCCTGGCGGGCGACGGCCTGCTCACCGAGGCGTTCACCCTGCTGGCCGGGGATGCGACGCTGCCGCCGTCGCGCCGGGTCGAGGCCCTGCGCATCCTGGGCGAGGCCTCCGGCTGGCAGGGCATGGTGGGTGGCCAGTCCCTGGACCTGGAGGGGGAGCGGCGCACCCACGACGGGGAGCCGGTGGGCATGGCCCAGCTGCAGGTCATCCACCGCCTGAAGACCGGGGCCCTGCTGCGCGCCGCGCTGGAACTGGGCGGCATCGCCGGCAACGCCGGCCCGGAGCACCGGGCGGCCCTGCGCTGCGCCGGGGAAGCCCTGGGGCTGGCGTTCCAGATCAAGGACGACCTGCTGGACGCCACCGCCACCGAAGCCGCCATGGGCAAGAGGGTAGGCAAGGACCAAGGCAAAGGTAAAATCACCTACCCCCTGCTGCTGGGGCTCACCGGAGCCCAACAGGCATTGCAGGAGGCCACCGAGCGAGCCCTATGTCAGCTTCAATCGCTTCCGAATCCGCATTCCCTGATCCATTTGGCCACCTACTTGGCGGAGCGGAGCGCGTGAACGCCACGCCGCTGCTCGATTCCATCGCCTCCCCCCAGCAGATCCACCACTTCTCGCCGGCCCAGCTGGAACAGCTGACGGTGGAGCTGCGCCAGTTCCTCATCGACTCCATCAGCGAGACCGGCGGGCATTTCAGCTCCAACCTGGGCACGGTGGAGCTCACCGTGGCCCTGGCGCGCCAGTTCGATTTCCTGGTGGACCGCATCATCTGGGACGTGGGCCACCAGGCCTATCCCTACAAGATCCTCACCGGGCGCAAGGACCGCTTCCCCACGCTGCGCAAGCACGGCGGCCTGTCCGGCTTCCAGAAGCGGGACGAAAGCCCCTATGACCATTTCGGCGCCGGCCACGCCAGCACCTCGATCTCGGCAGCCCTCGGCATGGCCACCGCGCGCGACCTGCAGAAACAGGATTTCGCCTGCATCGCCGTCATCGGCGACGGATCCATGACCGCCGGGATGGCGTTCGAGGGGCTGAACCAGGCCGGATTCCTGGAAACCAGGAACTTCATGGTGATCCTCAACGACAACGACATGAGCATCAACCCCAATGTCGGTTCGCTCCAGGGCTACCTGAACCAGATGATCTCGGGCCAGTACTACAAGCGCTGGCGCGACCGCATCGAGCTGGCCATCAAGGCGATACCGGTACAGAGCGTGAGCATGCGCCTGGCCAAGGCCGCCAAGTGGAGCGAGGAATCCTTCAAGCGGATCGCCGTCCCCGGGCTGCTGTTCGAGGACCTGGGCTTCCACTACCTGGGGCCGGTGAACGGCCACGACCTGCCGGCCACCCTCAAGATCCTCGGCGAAGCCAAGAAGAAGATGGAATCCGGACCGGTGCTGCTGCACGTGCAGACCAAGAAGGGCTACGGCTACGCCCCGGCGCTCAAGGATCCGCTGAAGTGGCACGGCGTCACCGCCTTCGACGCGGAGACCGGGGAGATCCGCAAGATCGTCGTCGACCCGGCCATCCCGCAGCCGCCCAGCTACACTTCAGTGTTCGGCAACACCCTCACGGAGCTGGCCCGGATCGATCCCAAGATCGTCGCCGTCACCGCCGCCATGCTGGACGGCACCGGCCTGAACATCTTCCAGAAGGCCTTCCCGGAGCGCTGCTTCGACGTGGGCATCGCCGAGCAGCACGCGGTGACCTTCGCCGCCGGCCTGGCCACCCAGGGCATGCGCCCGGTGGCGGCCATCTACTCCACCTTCCTGCAGCGCGGCTTCGACCAGGTGCTGCACGACGTCTGCCTGCAGAACCTGCCGGTGACCTTCGCCATGGACCGGGCCGGCCTGGTGGGCGCCGACGGCCCCACCCACCACGGCCTGTACGACATGGCCTTCCTGCGCTGCATGCCCAACCTGATCCTCATGGCGCCCAAGGACGAGAACGAGCTGCGCCAGATGCTGCTGACCGCCCTGTACAGCAACCGCCCCGCCGCCCTGCGCTATCCGCGCGGCGCCGGCACCGGCGCTCCGCTCCTGGAGCCGGTGCTGGCCCTGCCCATCGGCAAGGGCGAGCTGCTCAAGGAGGGCGACCAGCTGACGCTGGTGGCCATCGGCACCATGGTGGCGCCGGCCGTGGCCGTGGCCGAACGGCTGGAGGCTGACGGGATCTCCTGCGCGGTGATCAACGCACGGTTCATCAAGCCGCTGGACAAGGACCTGATCGGCCAGTGGGCCCGCGCCACCCGCAAGGTGGTGGCCCTGGAGGAAGGTTGCGCCCCGGGCGGGTTCACTTCCGCCGTGGCCGAACTGCTGGCGGACGAGGGGATCAACCGGCCGCTGCTGCGCTGTGCCGTGCCCGACCATCTGGTCCAGCACGGCGACCAGGTTCGCCTCATGGACGAGCAGGGCCTCAGCGTATCCGCCCTGCACCGGCGCATCGGCGCCTTCGCCAGCGAGCCCTAGGCCGGGCTGAGCACCTGGCGCAGGTCACACTTGAGCCGCTCCAGATCCTCTTCGCTAAGGTTCAGGGGCACCTGCCGCTTGGTCTCGTCCCGGCGGTAGAAGGCGATGCGCTTCACCTCGACCCGGTCCTTGCCGATGCAGATCTCGTTGAACTGGATCTGGGTGTCGTCCTTGTAGGGGGGCAGCGAACGCAGCTGGATGTACATGGCGCGCCGGTCATGGTCGACGATCTCCAGGCGCTCGTCCAGGTAGGTGACCTGACGGCTCAGCAGTTCGGCCCGGGACTTCAGCTTGGCGAAGGTCTGCTTCTTGGGCGAAAGCCATTCCAGGGACAGCTGGCCCAGCTCGACCGAGGCGCCGGTCCGGCGGATCGCTCCGAGCAGCATGCCGTCCAGCAGGGGATCTCCGTCCTGGAACGCTTCGAAGTCCTGGAACTCCCCGGGCAGGATCGCGTCGTCGTATCGCTTGGCTTTCCTGGATAGTTTCATCGCCCCGCCCGCCCCTGGATGAGGCCGCACGCCATGCCCGCAAGGAATTATTTACCGGTCTCGCACCGCAAAACCGCAGACCGTAGGTGATACCTGCCCAGAGTATCGGGCAGTTCCTTCCCTTTGTCGATCTTTCCAGGCGTCCGGTCAGCTGTTCGGTCCCGGGATGGCGGGCCAGCGGGGCTTGTAGAGCATCCGGTCCAGGCTCCTGGAGAAGGGCGTCCAGTTGCCGGTGCCCGCATCCTCCCGGATGCTGCGGAACATCGCTTCGAGCTTGCCGTCCAGGTCATCCAGGTAATGCACCAGGATCGCCTCGGGGGTCTTGGGCAGCACGGGGGAGCCGTATTCCAGCCTGCCGTGGTGGCTGAGCACGATGTGCAGGATGAGCAGGCGCAGTTCCTCCGGGAAATCGGGGATCAGCGCGGCGGCCCGGTTGATCCACTCGCTCTCCATGGAGATGTGGCCGATCAGGTTGCCCGCGTCGGAATAGCCGAAGCTGCGCTGGTAGGTGAGTTCGGCGGTCTTGCCGACATCGTGCAGGAGCACCCCGGTCAGCACCAGGTCCCGGTTCATCTCCGGGTAGTGGGCGCAGGCCTGCTCGGCCATGCCGGCCACCGACAGGGTGTGCTCGAGCAGGCCGCCCAGGTAGACGTGGTGCAGGCTCTTGGCCGCGGGGGCCTTCGCGAAGGCCGCGCGCAGCAGCGGGTCCTCCTGGAACAGCAGCTCGAGCAGCCGGCGCATCCAGGGATCGCCCACCCCGGCGATGACCGTGTCCAGTTCCGCCAGCAGTTCGTCCGGAGGGCGCTTGCTGGTGGGGAAGAACCGGGAGAAATCACCAATCTCGTGGTCCTGGGCGAACCGGACCTTGTCCAGCCGCAACTGGGTCCGGCCGTTGTAGACCGAGACCTGGCCCTTGACCTTGAGGAAGGCGTCCGCGACCACCTGGTCCAGGTCCCCTTCGATGGCCCGGAGATCCCACAGGAAGGCCTTGAGGTCGCCCGAAGCGTCCGCCAGCTTCAGTTCCAGGTATTCGGAGCCCTTGGCGCTGGTCTTGAAGGCCACTTCCTGGGCCAGCAGGAAGCCGGCGAAGGTTTCACCCTCCTTGAGGGAACGCAGATCGGGCTGTTCGGCCATGGGGCACCCTTCAGTGGTTGGTGGGGGTCTTGGGTCGGGCCGCCATGGGATCGATGCTGAGCGGCTCGTCCACGGGCGCGCGTTTCTCCTCCAGCACCTCGATGAATGACCATTGGTCTCCCCTGGGCACCGCGCCTTCGGGCAGGTTCAGCACCCGGGCCTTGATGATCCGGTTGTAGAGGGGGAACAGGAGCTCGTCGCCCAGCCGCACTTCATGGCTCGCCTTGCGCGGCGTGCCGTTCACCCGGACCATGCCCTCTTCGCAGAGCTCCCTCGCCAACTCCCGGCGTTTGACCAGATGGGTCTTTTTCAGGAACAGGTCCAACCGCACGCTCATCCTTTCAGAATCGTATCCTTGGCAACCATGTAGCGGATGTTCGCACGGATCCGCAGGCTCTGCAGGTAGGTTTCGATGGCGCTCTGGGCCTTGGGCTCCTGGAGCTTCTCCAGGATCACCGCGCGCACCTCGGCGAACGGCTTGGCCCGGTCCTGCTCCGCCGCGATCAGCTGCAGCAGGTAGACGTCGCTTTCGGTCTGCACCGGGGCCGAGACCTGCCCCGGCTTGAGGGCCAGGGCGGTCTGCTCCAGGTCCTGGCGCAACATGCCCTTGTCCAGCCAGCCCAGGTCCCCGCCGGTGCTCCGGCTCGGGGCGGTGGAATCCTTGGCCACCAGCGCTTCGAAGGTGGCGCCCTGCTTGAGTTCTTCCTGGATCTGGGCCAGCCTGGCGTCGGTCTCCTGCTGCGCCTCGGGGGTGGCGCCCCGGGGCAGGACCAGCTCGCGGATGCGGAACCGGTCGGGCAGCCTGTATTCCAGCCGATGCTCCTGGTAGTAGGCCAGAAGCTCCTGCTCGTCGACGGCGACCCTGGAGTAGACCTCCCGGCGCAGCACCTCGTTCTTCAGCATTTCCTGCTTGGACCGGACCAGGTAGGCCGGGAGCCCGATGCCCAGGCTGCCCTTGAGGGCCCGCTCGAAGTCGGCATCGCTGGCGAAACCGTTCTGCTTCTTGATGTCTTCCACGTAGGACCGGATCGCTTCGTCGGAGAGCGCCACGCCCAGATCGGCGGCCTTGTCCCCGAGCACGTAGGTGTCGACCAGCCCCTGGAGCGTCTTCTCCCTGGCGCTGCGCAGCTTGCCATCGAGTTCCTGGCCGGAGAATTCCCGGTACAGGGCGGCCGTGCCCTGCTCCACGGCCTGCTGGAACTCCCGCCGGGTGATGATGTGGCCGTTGACGACCACGAGGATCTCCTCCCGCACCTCCCCGGCGCACAAGACGAGGCAGGGGAGGCAGAAGGGAGCGAGCCCGCGCAGTTTCATTGGGCCGCCGACTTCTGGATCTTGCCGGGCTTGAAGCCGACTTCCTTCTTCACGCCGTCCATGTAGCCTTGCATGACGATTTCCTGCCGTTCGGCCGTGGCCTGCTCCTTGGCCGCGTCCTTGGCCACCTCGAACGTCTGGGGCACGGCCGGGGTGATCTTCTCCACCTCGATGAGGTGGTAGCCGTACATGGTCTTCACCGGCTCGCCCACGGCGCCGATCGGCTGGCTGCGGACCGCCTGGTCGAATTCGGGCACGAACTTGCCGAAGGCGGTGTCCTCATAGAGCCCGCCCTTGTCCTTGCTGCCGGGATCGTCGGAATATTCCTTGGCGGCCGCGTCGAACGTCTTGCCCGCCTTGATTTCCGCCAGGACCTTGTCCGCCTTGGTTTTGGCCTCCGCGTCGGTGAGCGCCTTCTGGTCGCCGTTGGCCCGGGTGCCGATCAGGATGTGCCGGGCGGTGAACATCTCGGGGGTCTTGAACTTGTCGGGGTGGGCGTCGAAGAACGCCTTCACCTCCTCGTCCTTGAGCGCCAGCTTGGCCTGGAGCGCCGCGCCGTCGCGGTCCATCAGGGCCTGGATGAGCAGCTGCATGTCCATGATCGCGAGTTTCTTGGCGTGGTCGGGCTGCTTCTCGAACCCTTCCTTGCGGGCCTTGGCGGCCAGGGCCTTGAATTCCAGGTAGCGGGTCAAGTACTGCTCCCGGGCGCCCTCGACGAACTGCATCTGCATGCGCTGCTGATCGGTCATGGTGGTTGCCATGAAAAGTTCAAAATCGGATTGCCGGACGACCTCCTTGCCGATCGTGGCCAGGACCGGATCGGCCGCGGCCTTGGGGGCGGCCTTGACCACCTTGCCAACCGGAGCGCCCTTCGCCGCCGGAGCGGTGGCGGCCGGTTTCGTGGCCTCGGGAGCGGGGGTCTGGGCGGCCAGGACCAGGGTGGCCGTGGTGAGAATCACGCTGCGGAGCATGGGCATCCTTTTCCGAAATGGGGCTTCACTAGTTGCGGCGCCCGCCCAGAAGGCGGAGGAGGGAGAGGAAGATGTTGTAGAGGCTCACGAACAGGGACAGCGCGAAACCGGCGGGATCGCTGTAATCCTCGGTCCTCAGCATGGCGGAAGTATCCCAGAGGATCTTGGCCGAACAGGCGATCACCGCCACGGCCGAAATGAGCAGGCCGAAGGTCTCCAGGTGGAAGATGGCGGCGATCAGGCTGCCGAAGAACATGACGCCGATGCCGACGATCACGAAGCTGCGCAGGAAGCTGAAGTCGGCCTTGGAGAAGACTGCGACCCCGGTGAGCAGCATGAAATCGGCCGCGGTCATGCCGAAGGCGGCCAGCACGATGCCGGGCCCCGAAGTGCGGGCCACCATCATCATGACGATGCCGGCGAAGATGCCGCAGATGAAGGTGAACAGGGTGTAGGCGTAGCGGTTCAGGGGCTTGCGCCGGCTCACCGCGCTGGCCCAGATCAGCGAGCCGAACTGGGCGCCGAACAGGACCCAGACGAAGGCCCCGCCCAGGGCGGGGATCAAGGCGGCGGCCACATACGGGGCGCACAGCGCGCCCACCGCGGCCACGCCGAATCCGCCCATGAGCCAGAGATAGACGTTCCGGACGAAGGCGACCCGGTCCTCGGCCCGGGAGCGCCCGAAGGGTGTTCTGCCTTCCAAGTCGTATTGCATGATTCAAACCTCGCAAGTTCCCCATGCTGGGGAATCTCCAATCCTAACATTATGGCGCACGCCGAGGCCTTTTGCCGCCCGCGGGCCGGTAAATTCATTAGACCAACCCACCGGTGGAAAGGTTGCAAGACCTAGTTGGAGCCGCCTTCCAGCCGGCCCACCGATTCGCGCAGCTCCCGGATCATGGTGCGCAACCCGGCATCGAGATCAGGCTCGTCCTGGATCAGCGCCCCGAACAGCCGGGCAATGCTGCGGTAGTACCACAGGGTGCCTTCCCGGTCGGCCCGGAACCGCTCGTACACGGCGAGTCCGTGGTTGCGCAGGTCCCTGGCGATGGCCTGGACGTTGTGCAGTTTGTCCGCGCAGACCACGCGCAGCACCGGGATGGGGGCGACCAGGAGGTGCGCCATGTAGGCCCGCTTGCGTTCCAGCCATGGGGCCTTCTCGCCCACCGACTCGTCGTCGGTGCAGCTCTTGACGATGGCCGCGACGGCCGGACCGAACAGGGCCGCGATCTCGTCCAGCACCGGGGCGCCGCCGCCATCTTCCACCGCGTCGTGCAGCATCCCGGCGATGACCTCGTCCTCGCTGCCGCCTGATTCCCCCACCAGGGAGGCCACGGCCAGCAGGTGGGTGAGGTAGGCGGTGGAGGTGCCCTTGCGCACCTGGACGCCGTGCTTCTGGATGGCGAAGGCAACCGCTTCGGCGACCCGGGGTCCCAGGACATGGCCTGGGTTCGGGGGCGGGGCGACGGGCAGACCGGGGTTCTTGGCGGGCAGGACGCCTTCGTAGGCGCCGATGACACCTTCGAGGGCTTGGGCCATGGCGGGGCGCGGGGAGGGGGGAACGGGTATGGTCATCCTGGCTTCATCTTACCGGCTTCGGTCCTGACCTGTCACATTGTGGCAAAATGGACCCTCATGACTGGAGAGACACACCCATGACCGACACGGCTGTAGAAAAGCGCGCATTCAAAAGCGAACTTCAACAGATCCTGCACTTGATCACGCATTCGCTGTATTCGCACAAGGAGATCTTCCTCCGCGAACTGCTCAGCAACGCCAGCGACGCGATCGACAAGATCCGCTTCAATTCCCTGCAGAACGAGCACCTGGTCGAAGGCAACCGGGACTGGCGGATCAAGCTCACCGCCGACCCGGCCGCCGGCACCCTCACCGTCTCGGACAACGGCATCGGCATGACCCGCGAGGAGATCATCGAGAACCTGGGCACCATCGCCCGCTCCGGCACCCGGGCCTTCCTGGACAGCCTGAAGCAGGCGGACGCTTCGGCGCGCCCCGAACTCATCGGCCAGTTCGGGGTGGGTTTCTACTCGGCGTTCATGGTGGCTGACCGGGTGACGGTGGTTTCCCGGGCCGCCGGCGCCGCCCAGGCGGTGCGCTGGGAGTCCGACGGCCTTGGCGAGTACACCGTGGAGCCGGCGGACAAGCCGGAGCGCGGCACCGACGTGATCCTGCAGCTCAAGGCCGAGGAGAAGGAATTCCTGGAACCCTGGCGCCTGCGCAGCATCGTCAAGCAGTTCTCGGATTTCATCGAGCACCCCATCGTCATGGACGTGGAAAAGACCGAAGGCGAGACCAAGACGGTCGGCGAAGAGACCCTCAATTCCCGCAAGGCCCTCTGGCTGCGCAGCAAGGCCGACGTCACCGCCGAGGAGCACAACGCCTTCTACCGGCAGATCGCCAATGCCTTCGACGACCCGGTCAAGGTGATCCACTACGCGGCCGAAGGCCTGCTCGACTTCAAGGCCCTGCTCTACATCCCGAAGCACAAGGGGTTCGACCTGCAGTTCGCCGAGGCCAAGGTCGGGCCCAAGCTCTATGTGAACCGGGTGCAGATCATGGACCACTGCGAGCAGCTGCTGCCGCCGTACCTGAGGTTCGTCAAGGGCGTCGTGGACTGCTCCGACCTGCCGCTGAACGTCTCCCGGGAAGTCATCCAGCACAGCCCGCTGCTGGAGAAGATCCAGAAGAGCCTGGTGAAGAATGTCCTTGGCGCCCTGGAAGAGCTCAAGACCAACGAATACGAAACCTACGTGGAGGTGTTCGCCGACCTGGGCGGCATCCTGAAGGAAGGCCTGGCCCGGGACTGGGATCACCGCACCCAGATCGCCGACCTGCTGCTGTTCCAGAGCGTCAAGACCGCCGAAGGGAAGTTCACCACCCTGGCCCAGTACGTCGAGGCGATGCCCGCCGACCAGACCGACATCTACTACCTGGCGGGAGAGCAGCGTTCGGTGCTGGAGCATTCACCGTCGCTGGAAGTGTTCCGCCACCGGGGCTGGGACGTGCTGCTGCTCACCGAGCCCATCGACGAGTTCGTGCTGCCCGCCCTGACCGACTACAAGGGCAAGGCGCTCAAGGCCGCGGACCGGTCCGCGCCGGACCTCCCGGCCGAGGACCTGAAGAAGACCGAGGAGGCCAGCGGTGTGTTCCAGCCGCTGCTGCAGGCCCTCAAGACCACCCTTTCCGATCTCAAGGACATCCGCCTGTCCCGGCGCCTGAAGGAAAGCGCGGCCTGCCTGGTGGCCGACGAGGGCGACCTGGGCGCCAACATGGAGCGCCTGCTGCAGAAGATGGGAAGGGCCGACGCCATGGGCATGGGCGGCCCGGCCCAGCGGGTGCTGGAGCTGAACCCGGACCATCCGGCGGTGCAGGCCATGCAGAAGCTCTACCAGGCCGACCCCCTGGACGCGCGGGTCGGCGCCTACGCCCAGCTCCTGCACGACGAGGCGGTGCTGGCGGAGGGTTCGAAGCTGGCCGACCCCAGCGCGTTCGCCAAAAGGATCAACGAACTGATCGCAAAGGATGCGACCAGAGGCTAGTCATGCATCCTGGCTGAAGCAGCCGGGACGAGACTTTGTATGCCTTCAAGGCTTGGTGGCTCCAGACAGTCTCGCGGCATGTCTGTCGAAGGTTGCCAGTGGGCCCTTGCCATGGGCTTTCGCCAATTCCACATTCAGGCAATCCACGAAGCCGGCCTTGGCTGTGGCCCATAGGGTCGCAGCGGCCGCCACTGCGGTTTGATCCTGGAGGTGAAATTGCCGGCTATTGGCCGTGGCCTGCAGCAGGGCAAGGATGGCGGGTTTTTCCCAGGCATACAACCTGGTCAGCACATGGTAGGTTTCGACCAGCACGGAAATGGAAACCCAAAGCGGGGCATGGGCCAGAAGGTGCGATTCGGCCTTGGCGGTAAGCACCGGATCATCCTGGGTTATCAGCCGAACGAAAATATTGGTATCAATGGCGGCCAATTTTATCTCCCAAAGCCTGGCCGATGGCTTCGTCCATTTCTTCAGAAGTGAAGGCCCTGGCTGGCACCGGCGCCCCCGCCGCGGCGATGGCGGCACGGATGTCCGCCAGGGTGAGGGTTCGCTTGGGTTCCACCACAAGCTGTCCATCCTCTCCCTGGCGCCAAACCAGGGAATCCCCCGTGTTCAGCTGGAATCTGGTTCGGATGGCCAGAGGTATCGTCACCTGCCCTTTGCTGGTCAGGATGGACTCGGCCAATAAATCAAGTTTCGGCAGAAGCGTTTTCGAAGCCATTGGCCCACCCTGGATTCCTTACCAATGTAAGGCAAGCCGGCCCGGCCCGCAATGACCGTCTCAGGCGATTCCTTCAACTGGGGTTGGCCGGCGTCTCCCACGGCCGGTTCCACACCAGCCGCTGCGGCATCGGCCGGGAGAAGCCCTCCTTCTGGAAGCGGATGGCGATCCGCTTGCGGTACTCCCGGCCCACGGCCCACTGCTGGCCCGGGGCGGTCTTGGTGAGGGTGCGGACCACGCAGCTGTGCGGGGTCATGCTGACGATGCCCTGCACGTCGGTGGGCTCGAGGACGGTGTCGAGCTCGGCCGCCAGTTCCACCCCCAGTTCCCGCAGCACCGCCATCACCCGGACCACGTCCTCGTCCTGGCTCACTTCAATTTCCACCAGGGCCTTGGCGAACTCCTTGCTCATCACCACCACTTCCGAGATGGTGCCGTTGGGGATGTAGTGCGCCTGGCCCTCCAGGTCGCGCAGCATGGTGACCCGCAGGGTCATCCGCTCCACCGTCCCCATGTGCTTGTCGCCGAAGGCAACGATGTCGCCCACGCCGAACTGGTTCTCTACCAGGAGGAAGAAGCCGCCGATCACGTCCTTGACGATGCTCTGGGAGCCGAAGCCCAAGGCCGCGCCCATGATGCCGACCCCGGCGATGAGCGGCCCCACGCTGACGTTGAACTCCTGCAGCGTCTCCAGGATGAAGAAGGCGACCACCACCACCCGGGCGAAGTTCTCCAGCACCGAGCCCAGGGTCTTGGCCCGGCGCATGGCGTCGGGGTTGCCATCCCTGAGCGCCGAGCCCAGGGACCGGTTCACGGCTCGGCCCACCAGGCGCATGGCCCACAGGATGACCAGGCAGGTGAGCATCACCAGGCAAAGTTTCTGCAGCTTCTGCCAGCCGGTCTGGTCGAACCAGGCGGTGACGGCCTCCAGCCGGTCGGTGAAGACAAGGAACATTCCTACCTCGCAGGTGTGCAAGCTACTCTACCCCAGGACCCGCCAGGTGCGGAACGAGAAGTGGCGCCAGGCGCCGGGCATGTGCGCGCCGATGGAGGCCACCACCGTGGCCGCCAGGTACCATTCCAGCCGCGCGCCGGACCACCAGTTGCCCAGGCCCAGCAGGGCCAGCTTGAGCAGCAGCGCCGCGCCGCTGCCCTGGAGCAGGAAGCCCGGGCCCTTGGCCAGGTCCAGCGCGGCGAGCAGCAGGCCGCTGGCGACGGTCAGCAGGATGGCGCCGCGCAGCCGATCAAAGCCGCCGCCGAGGTAGACCCCCCCGAGCACCAGCCCCATGGCGGCGATGTGGGCCGAGCGCAGGACCACCTGGGCGATCCTGGACCAGCTGGGCTTGCCCTCGGCGGAAGTCAATGGTCCTCCGGTTCGTCGATGAGGTGCAGCAGGATCTCCCCGCCCTCGGCGATCGCCAGGGTGTCCGGCGGTATCAGCGCCAGCGCGTTGGCCAGCATCATGGATGAGAGCAGGCCGGATCCCTGGGGGCCGGTGAGCGCCACCCGCAGGTCCGGACCCTGGACCACCACCCTCAGGAAATTCAGCCGGCCGTCCGGGCCATGCTTGCGCCAGGGCGCCGCCATGAAACCCACCCGCTCCGGCCGGTGCAGCCAGGCGAAACCCATCATGCGCCGCAGGGCGGGGCGCACGTATTCCTCGAACATGAGCATGGCCGCCACGGGATTGCCGGGAATGCCGAACACCAGCTTGCCCTGGAGCTGCCAGAGGCCCAGCGGTCCTCCCGGCTTCTGGTTGATGCGCCAGAACACCTGCTCCGCGCCAAGCGCTTCGAGGACCTCCTTGATGTAGTCGAAATCGCCCACCGAGATGCCGCCGTTGGTGAGCACCACGTCCGCTCCGGCCAGGGCTTCGCCCAGCGCGGCCAGCACCGCCTCGCGCCGGTCGGGCACGCGCGGGAAGCAGACCGGGATGCCCCCGGCGGCCCGGATCTGGGCGGCCAGGGAGTGGATGTTGGCGTCGCGGATCTGTCCGGGCCCCGGAACCTGGGCGGCGTCCACCAGTTCGTTGCCGGTGGTGATGACGGCCACCCGCGGCCGGGGATGCACCGGCAGCTCGGCCCGGCCGATGGCCGCCAGGACGCCCAGCTCCGCCGGCCGCAGGATCCTGCCCTTGGGCACCACCAGGCCCCCGGCCGGGATGTCCTCCCCGGCCAGGCGCACGTGGGCGCCCGGGCGCACCGGCGCCGGCAGCGCGATCCAGCCGGGGGTGGCCAGCGCCTCCTCCACCGGGACGACGCTGTCCGCGCCCTCAGGCATGACCGCCCCGGTCATGATGCGGAAGGCCGCCCCCGGTTGCAGCGCCACGCTGGACGGGCGCCCGGCGGGAATCTCGCCCAGCACCGGGAGCCGTGCCGGCTGGTCCGGGGTGGCGCCGGCGGCGTCCCCGGCCCTGAGCGCGAAGCCGTCCATGGCCGAATTGGTGAACGGCGGCACCGGTTCCAGGGCGAGCACGACCTCCGCGGCCACCAGGCCCAGAGCCTCCGCCAGCGGCATGACCCGGGGCGGCAGGGGCAGCGCCCGGTCCAGGATGAGCTGCAGGGCTTCTTGGTAGGTCGTCATGGGCACCCTTCAACGCGTTTCACTACGATCCATGCCCGGGCAGAGCCCGGACATGAAGTCTATAATGACCTCAACCCAACCGGAGCTGCCATGGATCCTCTGATCAGAAAAGTCGTCCGGATCGGCATTCCGGTGGGGGATTGCTACGCCATGGGCCCCGGCAAGGCCGACCTGCTGGACGCCATCCACGACACCGGTTCCATCTCCGCGGCCGGGCGCAAACTGGGCATGAGCTACCGGAGGGCCTGGCTGCTGGTGGATGAGATGAACCGCTGTTTCCTCACGCCGGTGGTGGAGGCCCGCCTGGGCGGGACCGGCGGCGGCGGCGCCAGGGTCACGGAGCTTGGCCACGAGGCACTGCGGCGCTACCGGGAGCTCCAGGACCAGGCCTGGGTCGCGGTGCGCAAATCCATCCACGAATACCAGCACCTGCTGCAGCCCGCGGGACCGGCCGTTTAAGGCGTCGGCTTCGGCTGGATGGGCGCATGGGAACTTGCCTTGCGCTGTATTCTCATGCAACCATCGGTGCTTACGTACTCATCATCCTGAGGTGATCATGAAACGCTTCTTCAGATCGCTCCTGGCGTGGGGGACGCTGGCCCTGGGCGTTGCCGGCCTCGGGGCCACGGCCGCCCCCGGCAGCATCATCCTCGCCACCACCACCAGCACCCAGGATTCCGGCCTGCTGGACGTGCTCGTCCCGATGTTCCAGCAGAAGACCGGCATCCTGGTGAAGACCATCGCCGTGGGTTCCGGCCAGGCCCTGGCCATGGGCGAGAAAGGGGAAGCCGACGTGCTGCTGGTTCATTCCCCGGATGCCGAGAAGAAGTTCATGGCCGCCGGCCACGGGGTCCGGCGCCGGCTGATCATGCACAACGACTTCATCGTCCTGGGACCGCCCCAGGACCCCGCCGGCGTCAAGGCCACCCGGACCGCGCCCGAGGCGTTCCGGGCCATCGCGGCCAAGACCCAGCTGTTCGTCTCCCGCGCCGACAAGTCCGGCACCAACGCCCAGGAGCAGAAGCTCTGGAAAGCGGCCGGCATCGATCCCGCGGGCCAGAAATGGTACCTGGAGACCGGGCTGGGCATGGGCCAGACGCTCAACGTCTCGGCGGAAAAGCGCGGCTACACCCTGTCGGACCGGGGCACCTACCTGGCCATGAAGAAGACCCTGGGCATGGCCGTCCTCAGCGAAGGCGACCCGACCCTGCTCAACATCTACCACGTCATCGAGCTGGATACCGCCAGGTTCCCGAAGGTGAACGCGGCGGGCGGCACCGCCTTCGCCGAGTTCCTGCTGTCCAGGGAAGGCCAGGAGGCGATCCGCACCTTCGGCGTCGGGAAATACGGCTCCCCGCTCTTTTTTCCTGATGCCGGCAAGCCGGAGGAATAATCTAGAGCCCTGTCAGAAGAGGTATCCATGACCAACGCGATCTTCCAGCTGCCTGAATCCTACAACGAACCCTCGGTCTCCTACGCGCCGGGCACGGTGCAGCGCTCCCTGCTCAAGGCCGAACTGGAGCGGCAGTACCACCAGGAGGTGGACATCCCGCTCATCATCGGCGGGCAGGAAGTGCGCACCGGCAAGCTGCAGAAGGTGGTCTGCCCGCACGAGCATGGCCATGTCCTTGGGCACTACCACGAGGCCGGCGAACCCGAGATCCGCATGGCCATCGACGCGGCCCTGCAGGCCAAGTTCGCCTGGAAGTACACCCCCTGGGAGGAGCGGGCCGCCATCTTCAACCGCATGGCCAGCCTGATTTCCGGCCGCTACCGCTACATCCTCAACGCGGCCACCATGCTGGGCCAGTCCAAGACCGCCCACCAGGCGGAGATCGACTCCACCTGCGAGACCGCCGACTTCTTCCGCTACAACGCCAAGTTCATGGAGCAGATCTACCGCAACCAGCCGGTCTCCCAGAACCACACCTGGAACCGGGTGAACTACCGGGCCCTGGAAGGCTTCGTGCTGGCCATCTCGCCGTTCAACTTCACGGCCATCGCCGCCAACCTGGCCACGGCACCGGCGATCATGGGCAACACCGTGGTCTGGAAGCCCGCCTCCACCTCCATGCTTTCCAACTACTACCTGATGCAGCTCTACAAGGAGGCCGGCCTGCCGGACGGGGTGATCAACTTCCTGCCCAGCCGCGGCTCCCAGCTGGGCAGGATCGCCCTGGACCACCCCAGCTTCGCCGGCCTGCACTTCACCGGCTCCACCGCGGTGTTCAATTCCATGTGGCAGACCGTCGCCAGCAACTTGCACAAGTACAAAATCTACCCCCGGCTGGTGGGCGAGACGGGGGGCAAGGATTACATCCTGGTGCACCAGTCCGCCGATCTGGTGGAGGCGGCCACCGGCATCGTCCGGGGCGCCTTCGAGTACCAGGGGCAGAAGTGCTCGGCCTGCTCCCGGGTCTACGCGCCCGCCTCCAGCTGGCCGCAGCTGAAGGAGATCATCCTGGAGATGATGGGCCGCATCCGCATGGGCGATCCCCGGGACTTCCGCAACTACGTGAACGCCGTCATCGACGAGGCCAGCTTCGACAACGCCACGCGCTACATCGAGCTGGCCAAGGCCTCCGAGCATGCCGAGATCCTCTGCGGCGGCAAGGGCGACAAGTCGGTGGGCTGGTTCGTCGAACCCACCATCATCCTCACCACCGACCCCAAGTTCGTCACCATGGAGGAGGAGATCTTCGCCCCGGTGCTCACCATCTACGTCTACCCGGACGACCAGCTGGACGCGACCATCCGGATCCTGGACGAGACGTCACCCTACGCGCTCACCGGCGCCATCTTCGCCCGGGACCGGCTGGTCATCAACCAGCTCACCGAAGCCCTGGCCAACACCGCCGGCAACTTCTACATCAACGACAAGTGCACCGGCGCCATGGTCGGGCACCAGCCCTTCGGCGGCGCCCGGGCCTCCGGCACCAACGACAAGGCCGGCAGCTTCCTGAACCTGATCCGCTGGACCTCGCCGCGCACCATCAAGGAGTGCTTCTCGCCGCACCGGGATTTCCAGTACCCTTTCATGGAGGAGTCCTGACATCCATTGGGCCTGATCTGGGAAGGCATCAAGAAAGCCGCGGAGCTGCTCTGGACCCTTGATCCGGAGGTGCTGGGCATCACCCTGTTCTCGCTCAAGGTCTCGATCCTGGCCACCCTGGTGAGCCTGGTGCTGGGCGGCGCCGCCGGCATGGCGATCGCCCTGAGCCGCTTTCCCGGCAGGCGCCTGCTGATCAGCGTCATCAACACCGGTATGGGCCTGCCGCCGGTGGTGGTGGGGCTGTTCGTGACCATCCTGCTCTGGCGCAACGGCCCGCTTGGCTTCATGGAAATGCTCTACACCCCTTCGGCCATCATCCTGGCCCAGACCGTGATCGCCACCCCCATCATCGCCGGCATCAGCCTCGCGGCCATCCAGCAGCTGCCCGCCGACCTGCGCCTGCAGATCCTCTCCCTGGGCGCCAGCCGCTGGCAGATGCTGCGCATGCTCGCCACGGAAGCCAGGCTGCCGCTCATGGCCGCGGTCATGGCGGGCTTCGGCGGGGTGATTTCCGAAGTGGGCGCCTCCATCATGGTGGGCGGCAACATCAAGGGCAGCACCCGGGTGCTCACCACCGCCACGGTCATGGAGACCGGCAAAGGCAACTTCGACACCGCCATCGCCCTGAGCCTGATCCTCATGGTGCTGACCTTCAGCGTCAACGCGGTGCTCACCCACATCCAGCAGCGGGACCGGCCCCGGTGAACCCGGAGAGCCCGCTCCTGGAAGCGCAGGACCTCAGCGTCCTGCGCGGCGGCGTCCAGGTGCTGGAGGTCCCGGCGCTGGTGCTGCGGGCCGGTTCCGTGCTCGCCCTCATCGGGCCCAACGGCTCGGGCAAGACCACCCTGCTCAAGGCCCTGGCCTGCCTGGAGGAGCCCGCCGCCGGCGGCCTGCGGTTCCGCGGCCGGCCGCTGGCCTCGCGCGCCGACCGGGAAGCCTACCGGAAAGAAGTGACCATGGTGTTCCAGCAGCCCCTGCTGTTCGACACCACCGTGGCCCGCAACCTGGACGCCGGCCTGCGGCTGCGCGGGGTCCCGGGCGGCGACCGGGAAGGGCGGGTGCTGGCCGAAGCGCGGCGCTTCGGCATCGAGCACCTGCTGGGCCGGCAGGCTCGCAAACTCTCGGGCGGCGAGGCCCAGCGCGCCAGCCTGGCCCGGGCCTTCGTCCTCCAGCCGCAGATCCTGTTCCTGGACGAGCCCTTCTCCGCCCTGGACCCGCCCACCCGGGAAGCGCTCATGGACGATCTGGGCGCGGCCCTGCGCCAGACCCGCACCACCGCCGTGCTCGCCACCCACGACCGGATGGAGGCGCTGCAACTGGCTGACCGGATGAGCGTTCTGCACCAGGGCCGGATCATCCAGAGCGGCACCGGCCCCGAAGTCATCAACCAGCCGGTGAACGAGTTCGTGGCCGGATTCGTCGGCATGGAGACCGTGCTTCCGGGCCGGGTCACCGCCAGCGGGATGGGCCTGTGCCGGGTCGCAGTCGCCGCCATGGAAGTGGAGGCGGTCGGTGACCCCGGCCTCGGGGAAGCGGTGCTGGTCTGCGTCCGGCCCGAACAGGTCACGCTCTCCCTGCACGCCGCCGCCGGCACCAGCGCCCGCAACAGCTTCCCCGGCACCGTGACCCGGATCGTGGCCCGGGGGCCGTTCTTCAAGGTCGAACTGGACTGCGGTTTCTGGATCGCCGCCCTGGTGACGCCGCGTTCCCTGGAGGAACTGGCCCTGGGGCCGGGTGTGGCCGTGGTGGCCAGCTTCAAGGCGACGGCGGTGCACCTCATCAAGCAGCCTGACTGCCCGGTCGAAGTATCCGGCCGTATACGGTGAGGCAGATCACATACCTCGCAGCGTTTCTTGCCCGGGTCAACCGGGCGCTGTACTTTCAAGTTGGGGTACGTTCAGTTTATTGACTGCGTTAGGTGATCAACCCTGAAAGGGAGCGGCTCGGCATGAGACAGCTGAAGATCAATCTGCCCGAATGCGACGGCGGACGCCATTGTGACCATGAATGCGAGGACGTCTGCGCCACCAGGATGTTCAAGCTGGACGACCGGACCGGGGCGGCCCTGCATATCGAGGCCCTGGCCGACGGCCAAAGCGCCGCCATCATCTGCGACCAGTGCGGCGATTGCGTGACGGTCTGCCCCGCCGACGCCCTGCAGCGGAACAAGCAGGGCGTGGTGATGATCGACAAGAAGCTCTGCGTGGGCTGCTACATGTGCATCGGTTTCTGCGAAAAGGGCGCCTTCGAGCGCAGCCCCAAATGGCTGGAGCCGTACAAGTGCACCGCCTGCGGTCTTTGCGTCAAAGCCTGCCCGCACTCGGCGCTGGAAATCGTTGATGTCCCCGTTCCAGCTCCCCGCATCATCTGATCCAAGGATTCCGAGATGACCTCGAACGAAGCAGCTCCCGCCATCGCACCCTGCGCCATGGACTTCACCAAGCGAACCGAGTACCACGAGGGGCTCGAAGCCATCCGGGCCGCCCATCGCCTGCTGAAGGAAGTCCGGTTCAATCCGAGCCTGCCCGAGAAGGGCTACAACAACCGCACCCTGTACGTGAACCTGGGCACCCGGGAGGTCCTGGAGAAGCCGGTGACCCAGCAGATGAAGGACCTCTTCATCGGCGGCCGCGGCTTCGGCCTGTGGCAGCTCTGGAACGCCGTCACCCCGGAAACCCGCTGGAACGACCCCGAGAACGAGATCATCATCGCCCCGGGCCCGGTCGCCGGCATCACCCAGTACCCGGGCAGCGGCAAGTCCCTGGTGGTCTCCATCTCGCCCCAGACCGACATCCCGATCGATTCCAACGTGGGCGGCTATTTCGGCCCGCTGCTCAAGTTCTCCGGGTTCGATGCGCTGGAGCTGCAGGGCAAGTCGGACCGGGACGTGATCCTGTTCATCGACGGCCAGAAGGGCATCATCCGGGTGGAGGAGGCGCCCCTGGAGCCGGTGGACAGCCACGTGCTGGCCGAGATCCTCACCCGGATGTACGCCGAGGATGAGGCCGACCGCAGCAACATCTCGGTGGTCTGCACCGGCGCCGCGGCCGAGCACAGCCTGATCGGCATGCTCAACTTCACCTGGTGGGACAAGCGGCGCGGCTGCATCCGGCTCAAGCAGGCGGGACGCGGCGGCATCGGCACGGTGTTCCGGGACAAGAAGATCCGCGCCCTGGTCTGCCGCGGGCCGGTGGTCAAGGCCGACATGAACCATCCCGTGGACTTCGAGACCCTGGCCAAGACCGGGATCAAGCTGCACAAGGAGCTGCGCACCCTGGACGACAGCCAGTGCAAGATGCGCCGGAACGGCACCGCGCACATCGTGGAGATCATGGACGCCTACGATCTGCTGCCCACCCACAACTTCCAGTACGGCTCACATCCGGACACGCACCGGATCGCCTCCAATGTCTGGGAGGCCCGGTGCAGCCAGATGACCTCCGACGGCTGCTGGTACGGCTGTTCCATGGGCTGCGCCAAGGGCGCCGACGGCCTGGTACTGAAGACCGGCCCGTACAAGGGCCACATGGTCACGGTGGACGGCCCCGAGTATGAGAACGCCGCCGGGCTCGGCTCCAACGCCGGGGTGTTCGACCCCGACTACCTGCTCGAGCTGAACTTCTACTGCGACACCTACGGCATCTGCACCATCACCTACGGCACCCTGGCGGCCTTCACCATGGAGTGCTACCAGCGCGGCATCCTGAACAAGGAGCGCACCGGCGGCCTGGAGCTCACCTGGGGCAACGCCGAGGCCGACCTGGAGATGATGCACCAGATGGCCCGGGGCGAAGGCTTCGGCCTGATCGCCGGGCAGGGCGTGCACAAGATGAAGGCGATCTTCGCCGCCAACGGCTGGGGCGATGCCCAGCTGCTGCAGGATATCGGCATGGAGAACAAGGGCCTGGAGTACAGCCAGTACCTGTCCAAGGAGTCGCTGGCCCAGCAGGGCGGCTACGCGCTCACCAACAAGGGCCCCCAGCACGACGAAGCCTGGGTGATCTTCATGGACATGGTGAACAAGCAGCTGCCCACCTTCGAGGACAAGGCCGAGGCCTTGTATTACTTCCCGCTATTCCGCACCTGGTTCGGCCTGCTCGGCTTCTGCAAGCTGCCCTGGAACGACGTCGCCCCGGCCGACAACGCCTCCACCTCCGAACCCGCCAAGATCCCGGAGCACGTGCAGAACTACCTGGACCTGTTCACCGCCACCACCGGCATGAAGATCGACCGCGAGACCATGCTCCTGCAGTCCGCCCGGGTCTACAACTTCCAGCGCATCTTCAACATCCGCATGGGCAAAGGGCTCCGGGCGAACGACATCCCGCCCTACCGCTCCTGCGGCCCGGTCACCCGGGAGGAGTACGAATCCCGCGCCGAGCGCTACGACAAGCAGATGCTGGAGGAGATCGGCGTCGACCCGGCCGGCAAGGGCCTGGACGAGAAGATCGCCATCACCCGGGAATACCGCATGGCCCGCTACGGCAAGCTGTGCGACGCGGTCTACAAGCGGCGCGGCTGGACCGCGGACGGCGTGCCGACCATGGCCCGCCTGGCGGAGCTGGGCCTTGACGTGCTCCCCGAGCTGGTGGAGATCGTGCAGGCGCACGGCGGTTGAACATGATCCAGGTCAACGGCGACCCCCTGCAGTGGACCCCGGGCATGACCGTCCGGGGGGTGCTGCAGGCCAAGAACTACAAGTTCAAGATGCTCATCGTCAGCATCGATGACCGCCAGGTGGCCGGGGAAGCCTACGACACCACGCCCGTCCCGGATGGCGCTGTGGTGCAGGTGATCCACCTCATCAGCGGCGGCTAGGCAAAAAAAACGGCCACCCCTGGGGGTGGCCGTGCTTGATTCGGTCGAGCCTACATCTGGTCCTTGAGGCCCTTGGCGGCCTTGAAGACCACCTTGCGCCCGGCGGGAATCTGGATCTTCTCGCCAGTCTTGGGGTTGCGGCCCATCTTCTCCTTGGTCGCGCGCACTTCGAAGGTGCCGAGGCCGAACACGTTGACCCGCTTGCCTTCCAGCAGGGACTGGACGACTTCGTCCCGGAGGCCGTCAAGCATGGCCTTGGCGCGGGCCTTGGTGAGGTCGTGGGCTTCGGCCAGCGAAGCGGAGAGCTCGGGAATACCGATGGTTTCAGGTTTGGTTGCGGTCTTGGGCATGCTGTCCCTCGTTGCGGATAAAAATGGACTATATGGAACCAGAACCACACGGACTGGTTCCGTAGGACGGAAAGGTTTCCAACAGCTACTCGGCGGCGAGCGCCGTCACTTCGACGTGCAGTTTCGCGTGGACCCCGGAATACAGGCGGATATCGACATCGTAGGTGCCGACCGTCTTGACGTGCGGAACGGTGATGGACTGCTTTTCCAGCTCGAAGCCCTTGGCCTTGAGCAGGTCCGCCAGGTCGCCATTGGTGACGGAGCCGAACAATGTGCCGTTTTCGCCGACTTTCTTGGCGATGGAGAGCGGAATGGCTTCCAGTTTCGCGGCCAGGGCCTGGGCATCGGCCAGTTCCTTGGCACGCATCTTCAGGTTCCGTTCCTTTTCAAGCTCGATGAGACGCTTGTTTCCGGACGTGACGGGCAGGGCCTTCTTGCGGGGCAAGAGGAAGTTCCGGGCATATCCGTCCTTGACGTTGACCACATCGCCACGCACACCAAGGTTCTGGACGTTTTCGATGAGAAGAATCTCCATGATTCACTCCTGGTTCTGGCCAACGCTATTGCGCTGTCCCCTCTTAGGTTAGGCTGCGGGACGTCCGCGGCCAGGGATCTCCGGAAACTGGAGCCCTTTCCCCCGGTGGGTTGAGGCCATACTCATTGCCTTTGGAGTTTAACGCAACCATCCCGGGAACGGAACCATTCTCAGAGGTTCCCGGCCCAGGGACCGGTCTCGGGCTTCAGCCTCAGCTCCGGCATCTCGTTCTCCTTGAACAGGAAGTGATTGCTGTTCCAGCTGCCGCAGGCTTCGCAGCGGTCGGCGTAGTCCGAGCCCCGGTGGCCGCAGACGCTGCACTCGAAGCGCTGCTTGAGCACCCCCAGGTTGCGCAGGAGCTGGCGGTACTCGTTCAGGGCCTGCTCCATCCGGCCCCTGCGGGCGTGGATCTTGGCCATGAAGAAGAACAGGATGGGCGAGTAGACCACCTGGGCCCGCACCTCCTGGAACAGGATCAGCGCCTCGTCCAGGATCTCCAGGCGGTAGAGCATCT
>Ga0316232_1001727_pt1 | contig 25425 bp, 18 predicted proteins | sample TBHtaG_FD_206006 | JGI IMG/M metagenome (GOLD analysis project Ga0316232, IMG submission 206006) | Freshwater microbial communities from Trout Bog Lake, Wisconsin, USA - TBH18025_13 | ecosystem: Environmental > Aquatic > Freshwater > Lake > Hypolimnion/Profundal zone | place: USA: Wisconsin... | reverse complement strand
TTCTGGCAGATGGCCGAAACCGGCCCGTGCGGCCCGTGCTCGGAAATCTTCTACGACCATGGCCCCGACGTCTGGGGCGGCCCCCCGGGAAGCCCGGAAGCCGACGGCGACCGCTACATCGAAATCTGGAACAACGTGTTCATGCAGTTCGATCGCCAGCTCGATCCGGCGACCGGCGAATACACGCTGACCCCGCTGCCCGCACCGTGCGTCGACACGGGCATGGGCATGGAACGCCTGGCTGCCATCCTGCAGCACGTGCACAGCAACTACGAGATCGACCTGTTCCAGGCGCTCATCGCTGCCGCCGCGCGCGAGACCAACACCAAGGATCTGGCCAACAACTCGCTGCGCGTGATTGCCGACCACATCCGCGCATGCTCGTTCCTGATCGTCGACGGCGTGATCCCGGGCAATGAGGGCCGTGGCTATGTGCTGCGCCGGATCATCCGCCGCGCCATCCGCCACGGTTACAAGCTCGGCTGCCGCGCAGCGTTCTTCCACAAGCTCGTGGACGACCTCGTCGCGCAGATGGGCGAGGCCTATCCGGAGTTGCGCGAGGCGCGCGACCGTGTGGTCGAAGTGCTGCGTACGGAAGAGGCGCGCTTCTTCGAGACCATCGAGCACGGCATGTCGATCCTCGACGCCGCGCTGGGCGAGCTGAAGACCTCGGGTGCCAAGATGCTCGACGGCGAACTGGCCTTCAAGCTGCACGACACCTACGGTTTCCCGCTGGACCTGACGCAAGACGTCTGCCGCGAGAACGACGTGATCGTCGACGAAGCGGCCTTTGACGCCGCCATGAACCGCCAGCGCGAGCAGGCACGCGCGGCCGGCAAGTTCAAGATGGCCGCCGGCACGCTCGACTACACCGGCGACAAGACAACGTTCCACGGCTACGAGCAGCTCGTGCGCGAAACCGCGCGGGTGACGGCGCTGTTTGTGGATGGCGCATCGGTGCAGGAAATGCACCCGGGCCAGACCGGCGTGGTGGTGCTGGACCACACCCCGTTCTATGCGGAATCGGGCGGCCAGGTTGGCGACCAGGGCACGCTCAAGGCTGCGACCGTCTGGTTTGATGTGGTCGACACGCTCAAGGTGCAGCCGGACGTGTTCGGCCACCACGGCGAGCTGCGCACCGGCGTGCTGAAGGTTGGCGATGCCGTGGCGGCGGAGGTGGACGCAGTGCGCCGCGCGCGCACCATGCGCAACCACTCGGCCACCCACCTGATGCACAAGGCTCTGCGCGAAGTGCTGGGCAGCCACGTGCAGCAGAAGGGCTCGCTGGTGGATGCAGAAAAAACCCGCTTCGACTTCTCGCACAACGCACCGATGACGCCGCTGCAGATTCGCGAAGTGGAAGCCCGCGTCAACGCAGAAATTTTCGCCAACGCGGCCACGAGCGCCCAGCTTATGGGCTTTGACGACGCAGTCAAGAATGGCGCAATGGCCCTCTTCGGCGAGAAGTACGGCGACGAAGTGCGCGTGCTGTCGATCGGTTCGTCGAAGGAACTGTGTGGCGGCACGCACGTGGCGCGCACGGGCGACATCGGCCTGTTCAAGATCGTGAGCGAATCGGGCGTGGCGGCGGGGATTCGCCGTGTGGAAGCCATCACTGGCGACAACGTGCTGCATTACCTGCAGACGCTCGATACGCGCATCAACGAAGCGGCTGCCGCACTGCGTGCGCAGCCGTCGGAACTGACGTCGCGCATCGTGCAGGTGCAGGACCAGGTCAAGACGCTCGAGAAGGAACTGGAGCGCCTGAAATCGAAGCTGGCCGCAAGCCAGGGCGACGAACTCGTGAGCCAGGCCGTGGACGTTGCCGGTATCAAGGTGCTGGCTGCCAAGCTGGACGGCGCCGATGCCAAGACGCTGCGCGAGACCATGGACAAGCTCAAGGACAAGCTGCAGACCGCAGCCATCGTGCTGGGCAGCGTGAGCGACGGCAAGGTTGCGCTGATTGCGGGCGTGACGGCTGACGCCACGGCCAAGGTCAAGGCGGGCGAGCTGGTCAACTTTGTCGCCCAGCAAGTCGGCGGCAAGGGCGGCGGCCGCCCGGACATGGCCCAGGCCGGCGGCACGGAGCCGGACAACCTGCCGCAGGCGCTGGCCGGCGTGGCAGCGTGGGTGCAGCAGAAGGTTTGATGTAACGCGTTCGACAAGAATGCGCTAGACGGCGCGCGCTCCCGGCAACGGGGCGCGCGCCGTTTTGTTTGGAGGCGATCAGGGCGGTGGCGTGGTGTCCAGCAGGAAGACGCGCAGGCGCTCATTTCGGTCGCCATGGCGGGCGCCCGACCAGAACTGGGTCCACTCGGAGAACCTGAGCGGCGCCTCACAAACCTGAGCAACGGATTTCCGTGGGGCAGGCCGCGCGACTTTCGGGGCACAGCGCGCCCTCCGTTGGGGCTTGTCTGCGCCATGAGAACAAGCGGGGAATGTCGCCCGGCTGGAGACAGGCCCAGCCGTGGCCTATACCGGGAAAACGTTGCCGATTGTGTAGCGATTGCGTGCCCCTTGGCAGGCAATTTGCATCGGTGGCGCGCGCTGTTCCCCACAGCGCGGGTTGATCCCATCCCTATCCCCAAATCCGAGGAGAACCATGAGCGTCCTATCTGACAAGGTTGACGCCCCGCCACCGCAGCCGCCGCACCGGCTGCTCGGGCGCAAAGGCAAACGATTGGCCCGTGCCGTCGCGGTTGGCGCATTGCTGGCGGCGGGCGTTGGCGCGTCGACGCAGCCGGGTGCTCAACTCGCACCGGAATCGCACGCGCGCAAGGTCAAGGTGCTGATCATCAGCATGTTCGCGCCCGAGGCGCAGCCGTGGATCGACAAGCTTGGCCTCACGCAGGATGTGCCGGTGCCGGGCCTGTCCATCGACTATCCGAACGTGCATTGCAACGCCAGCGACGTCTGCCAGCTCACCACGGGCATGGGCAAGGCGAATGCGGCGTCGTCGGTGTCGGCGCTGATCTACAGCGGCAAGTTCGATCTACAGCGCACGTACTTCCTTGTGGCTGGCATTGCGGGGATCGACCCGTCGCAGGGCACGCTCGGCAGCGCGGCGTGGGCGCGCTTCCTCGTCGACAGCGACATTGCGTGGGAGATCGACGCGCGCGAGGTGCCCGCCAACTGGCCCGGCGGCTTCATCGGCATCAACACGCAGGGCCCCGGACAGAAGCCGCCGCTGGATTACAAGACCGAAGTCTTTCGCGTGAACGAGGCGCTGCTGCAGAAGGCGCTGGCGCTCTCCAAGGGCGCGGTGTTGGACGACAACGCCACCGCGCGCGCCTATCGCGCCAACTACCCGAGTGCACCGGCCAACCAGCCGCCTTCCGTCGTGCAATGCGACACCGCTGCCGGCAACACATACTGGCACGGCGCCAAGCTGGGCGAGCGCGAAGCAGCCTGGGTCAAGCTGCTGACGGACGGGCAGGGCACGTACTGCACCACGCAGCAGGAAGACAACGCCACGTTCGAGGCGCTCACGCGCGGCTCCAAGGCAGGCCTGCTCGACCTGCAGCGTGTGGCCGTGCTGCGCACCGCGTCCAACTTCGATAGGCCGTATCCGGGGCAGACGCCGTACGACTCGCTGGTCAACAGCAACTCGGGCGGGTTCGTGCCGTCGCTCAACAACCTGTATCTGGCGGGCGGCCCGCTGGTCAACGAGATCGTCACGCGCTGGAGCGTGTGGAAACACGGAGTGCCTTCGCCATGATCGATTCCCCACTCAAGACCCCCATGCGATCCATCGCCAGGCTCTGCGCGATCGGTGCCGCGGCGCTGACCTTGAACAGCTGTGCGTTTGACGGCGTCAAGGTCATCGTCATCAACATGTTTCAGGGCGAAGCCCAACCCTTTATCGACCGTTACGATCTGAAGGAGAAGGTCTATATCTCCGGCCTGTCGCCCGACGCGCCGAACATGCTGTGCAACTACGACGGCATCTGCCAGGTCACCACGGGCATGGGGTATGCGAATGCGGCGTCGACGATTTCTGCGTTGCTCTATCGCAGCAAGCTGGACCTCTCGCACACCTACTTTGTGATTGCCGGCATTGCGGGCATCGATCCTGGGCAGGGGACGGTGGGCTCGGCGGCGTGGGCGCGGTATGCGGTCGATTACGGTCTCTCGCACGAGATCGATGCGCGCGAGATGCCGGCCGGCTGGCCGTACGGCTACTTCGGCATCGGCACGAAGGGCCCGGGCGAGAAGCCGCCGATGGACTACCGCACCGAAGTGTTCCAACTCAACGAGACGTTGCTGCAGAAGGCGTACACGCTGTCGAAATCGGCGACGCTGGAAGACAGCCCCGAGGCCATCGCCTTCCGCAAGAACTACGCATATGCGCCGGCCAACCAGCCACCCGCCGTCATCCAGTGCGACGTGGCTTCCGCCGATACATGGTGGGCCGGCCGCAACCTCGGACAGCGCGCGCGTGACTGGGTGAAGACGATGACCGATAACAAGGGCACCTACTGCACGACGGCGCAGGAAGACAACGCCACGCTCGAAGTGTTGACGCGCGGCGCCCGTGCCGGGAAGGTCGATTTCAGCCGCGTGGCACTGCTGCGCGCCGGGTCCGACTTTGACCGTCCGTACGACGGCCAGACCGCCTCCGACGGGCTCATCAACTATGCGCAGCAGGGTGGTTTCGTGCCGGCCACACACAACCTTGTCAATGCGGCCAAGCCGTTGTTGGACGACATCGTGCAGCACTGGCCCCAGTGGAAACAGGGGGTGCCGGCGAATTAACACTTGCTGACATCACATTTCAATCTATATAATGCGAATCATTCTCATTTGATAGAAGGCTAGGGCGAATGCTCAACCGCTGACCATCGCTCCAGCCGGGCGAGCCAGCGGGTTTCCACCTGCCAGCCAACGGATCGACGCGCCGCGTGATGTATTGCGGCGCGTTTTCTCTTCTCTCAGCGCATTTCCGCGCGTCCGGTTTCGCCAATCCTGATCGACCCTTTGCCCGCGATGAACCGTCATCTCGCGGCTCGCGCCTTCTCGTGCGCGCTCGCCGCCATTCCTCTTGCCGTTTCCACATTGGCGCATGCCGAAGCAGGCCAGCCGGCTGCAGGCGGCGCCACGGTGGACCTCAACGAGACGACTATCACGGCAGGCAGCCAGCGGGGCTTTGCAGCCAGCACGGCACAGGTCGGAGCGTTCCGCGGGATGGCGTTGCGCGACATTCCCGCCACCGTGAACGTGGTCACGCGCGAGGCGCTTGATGCGCAGCAGGACACGTCGCTGTACGACGCGCTGCGCAATACGGCGGGCGTGACGCGCCAGCAGCTTTCAGGCGAAACGTTCGACAACCTCGCCATCCGCGGCGTGACGCTGGAGAACCGTACCAATTTCCGCTTCAACGGCTCAATGCCCTTGGCAGCACTCGCGGCGATCCCGCTGGAAGACAAGGAACGCGTGGAGGTGCTGAAAGGCGTGTCGGCGCTGTATTACGGCTACACGACGCCGGGCGGCGTGGTGAACCTCGTCACCAAGCGGGCGGGCAACACGCCGGTCACCACGCTGGGCATGCAGTTCGACAGCAACGACACCGTGGTCGGCACGCTCGACGTGGGGCGCCGCTTCGGTGAAGACAATCAATACGGCCTCCGTTTCAACGCGGCGGGCGGCTCGTTGCAGTCACCTACCAACGGCATTGACGGCACGCGCCAGCTTGCCGCCGTGGCCTTCGACTGGAAGGTCAACAGCCGGCTCAGCCTGAAAGCCGACGTGGAATATTCGCGCAAGGTCATCATCGAACAGTCGGTGGTGACGCTGCCCGCCGCCAAAAACGGCGTCATCACCTTGCCGGCAATGCCCGACCCGAGCAAACGCATTTCGCCGGGTTGGGCCGACTTTGACGGCAACAACACAAACGCGTTGCTGCGTGCCGATTACGCGCTCGCCGATGCATGGCTGCTGACGGTGGAGGGTGGCGTGTCGGAGACGGCGCGGACGCGGGCGTTCTCCGAATTTCGGCTGACGAACATGCTGACGGGTGCCGGCACGCTGTCCGGCCAGCGGCAGAGCGGTCGCTGGAATACCAGCCACGTGCGGGTAGACGTTTCCGGTACCGAGAAGACGGGGCGGATCACGCATGACCTGACCTTTGGCGTTGCGCGATCCGACATGCGCCAGGCGGCCGTGTACTCGGACCGCTTCTCCGGCGCGCAGAACCTGTACAACCCGGTCGACCTCGGCTGGTTGCCGACCACTGGCACGGGCTTCACCGCCGAGCAGCGCGCCGTAGACACCGGCGTCTACGCGCTGGATCGCATGACGCTGTCAGAGCACTGGCAGGTGATCGCTGGCCTGCGCTACACGCGCTACACCAGCGAGCAGGCGCCCAACCATTACGAAGCCAGCAAGACCACGCCGCTGGGGGCGGTCATCTACAAGTTCACGCCGGCCCTGTCGGCGTATGCGTCGTACGCGCAAGGCCTGGAAGCTGGCGCACGCGCGCCCAACACGGCCGCCAACGCCAATGTGGCCATGCCGCCAGCGCTGTCGGAGCAAAAGGAACTCGGCCTGCGTTACGAAACACCGGCCGGCACACAGCTCGCCGCTGCCGTGTACGACATCGACCGCGCGGCAGCGTACACCAACGACGCCAATATCTTCGTGCAAGACGGTCGCGAGCGCATCCGCGGTATCGAGCTGACGGCGCAGGGCCGCGTCACCCAGGATTTGTCGCTGCTAGCCTCGGCCGGCTGGACGGACGCGAAGTTCCGCGGCGTCGGCAACGGCCTCGACGGAAAAACGCCGGAAAACACGCCGCGCAGCACTGCCAGCGTCTTTGCCGAATACACGTTGCCGATGCTGCGTGCTGTCTCGTTCAACGCGGGCGCCTACTACCTTGGCCCACGACCTGTGAACGACGCCAACCAAGCAGAGCTGGGCGGCACGACGCTCTTCAGTGCAGGCGTGCGCTATGTGACGCGCATCTCAGGCAAGCGGGCAACGCTGCAGTTCAATGTCGACAACCTGACCGACAAGCGCTACTGGGCGGGCGCCGGCAACAACCGTCTGTCGATGGGGGCGCCGCGGCTGTTCAAGCTCGGCATGAAGATCGATCTGTGATGCGGGTCAGCCGCCGGCGGCTTTCTTTACCGCGCCCAGCACTTCCATCGGCAGCGGGAAGACAATCGTCGAGCTTCTGTCGCCCGCAATCTGCGTGAGCGTCTGCAGATAGCGCAACTGGATCGCCTCGGGCTGCTGGGCCAGCATGCGTGCAGCTTCCAGCAGCTTTTCCGATGCCTGCAGTTCGCCTTCCGCGTGGATGACCTTGGCGCGGCGTTCGCGCTCGGCCTCGGCCTGGCGGGCGATGGCGCGGATCATCGATTCGTTCAGGTCGACGTGTTTGATCTCCACGTTCGCGATCTTGATGCCCCACGGGTCGGTCTGGATGTCGAGCACCTTCTGGATGTCGAGGTTGAGCTTTTCGCGCTCGGCCAGCATCTCGTCCAGCTCGTGTTTGCCCAGGATGGCCCGCAGCGTCGTCTGGGCGAGCTGGCTGGTCGCTTCCAGATAGTTGGCCACCTGGATGATGGCGCGCTCCGGATCGACCACCCGGAAGTACACCACCGCATTGACCTTGACCGACACGTTGTCGTGCGAGATCACATCCTGCGGCGGCACGTCCATCACCACCGTGCGCAGATCCACGCGCACCATTTGCTGGATCGCCGGCACGATCAGCACCAGCCCCGGCCCCTTCACGCGCCAGAAGCGGCCCAGCAGAAACACCACGCCGCGCTCGTATTCGCGCAGCACCCGGAACGACGAGATGACCAGCAGCACGGCCAGGAAGATCAGGCCGCCTGCGCTGAAGAAGCCGTAAAGCATTTTTCTTCTCCTTATGAAGACGCGGCGAGGGGGGCAACGGGTTCCACCATCAGTGTCAGCCCACGCCGGGCGATCACACGCACCTGATCGCCACGCGCGATGCCACCATCGCAGCGCACGCGCCAGCGCTCGCCATGGATGCGCGCCCAGCCGTCGCTGTCGGCATCGGCGTCCGGTGTATCGACGTCCACTACTTCGCCTGTCATGCCGATGAGCGTATCGCCGCCGGTCACGATCGGCCGCCGTCGCGCACGCACCGCCAGGCTGGAGAGCGCTAGAACAACGGTCAGGCTTACGAAGGCCAGTCCGATGATGAGCGGAAGCGGCACGCCAAAGCCCGGCGTTTGCGTATCGATCAGCATCACCGCACCCAGCACGAACGCAACGATGCCGCCCACGCCGAGCGCGCCGAACGTCGGCAGGAATGCTTCAGCCACCATACAGCCGAGGCCAAGTGCAATGAGGGCGAGCCCCGCGTAGTTGATCGGGAGCATCTGCAGCCCGTAGAGCGCCACCACGATGCACACGGCGCCGAGGATGCCGGGCACGACCATGCCAGGGGTCGAGAATTCGAAGATCAGTGCATACACGCCCACCGTCAGCAGTAGCAGCGCCAGGCTTGGGTCGGTAATGACGCCGAGGAAGTGATTGCGCCAGTCGGGCTCCAGCGTGACGATGGTTGCCTCGGCTGTACGCAGCGTGACGTCGCCGGCGGACGTGCGCACCGCGCGGCCGTCGACTTGCTTGAGCAGATCAGGAAGGCTTGCGGCAACAAGGTCGACCACGTGCTGGCTGGCGGCTTCGGTCGCGTCGAGGCTCACGGCCTCACGCACGGCCCGCTCGGCCCATTCCGCGTTGCGACCGCGCAGTTGCGCCAGCCCGCGGATGTACGCCGCCGCGTCGTGCATCTGCTTGCGGGCGAGGGTGTCTTCGTTGCTGGAAGGGGCGGCTGGTGCGCTTGCCGGCTTGGCGCCGTCGCCGGGGCTCGGGGCATGGCCGCCCATGCCGATCGCCACGGGAGACGCCGCACCCAGGTTCGTGGCGGGCGCCATCGCCGCAACGTGGCAGGCGTAGAGGATGTAGGTGCCGGCGCTTGCTGCCCGCGCGCCACCGGGGGCGACGTAGCCCGCCACCGGCACGGGCGACGCAAGGATGGCCTGAATGATCTGGCGCATCGACGCATCGAGGCCGCCGGGCGTATCCATTTGCAGCACAACAAGCTGCGCTCCCTGATCGCGTGCCTGTTGCAGGCCGCGGATTACGTAGGCTGCGCTGGCCGGCCCAATGGCACCGGTGACCGGCAACACCACGACCGGAGCGGCTGCCCCGGCAAGGCTGGTCCAGACCGCGGCGATGACCGCTGCCAACCATCCCATCCAACGCCGCATCCGCAACGACGGTCGCATTCGCGCCTCCGTCCGTGATTGCCGCGCTTTGCCCGATCAGACCGGCGGCACGGTCCCAGTATCCGGTTTCAGTTTAGGCGGCAATGGCTTCCCGCGCGGTTTTGCTTGCCGCTGCTTGGGGCTCGCTCAGCACCTGCACGAGCGCCTGCAGGGCGGGTCCAGCCATGTCGCGGTGCCAGGCAAGCAGCGTGTCGACACGGCCCGGCTTGCCGAGCGCGTGGATGCTGATTTCCGGGGCGTTCGTATACAGCTCGAGCACCGAGCGGGGCACCAGCGCCACACCAATGCCGGCCGCCGCGCACGCGATGATGGCGTGGTACGAGCCAAGCTCCAGCACGCGGGACGGCACCACGCCGTCTGCGGCGAACCAGTCTTCGATCAATTGCCGATAGGCGCAGCCAGGTTCGAACGCGAGCATGCCGGCAGTCTGCACGTCCGCCGCGCGGCGGATCGGTGGATGGGCGCGGTGGGCAATCAGCACCAGCTCTTCGGCAAATGCCGGCAGCGTCGTCATGGCGGCGCGCGTGTTGTTCAGGCAAGCCGTTTCGGCAACGAACGCGCAATCGACTTCAAAGTTCGATAGCGCCTGAAGAGAGTGGCGCGTGGTCATCGTCACCAGTTCGAGCTGTACGCGCGGCCAGCGTTGATGCAGCGTGGCCAGCAGGGCAGGAAGGCGGCTGGCCGCCGTGCTTTCCATCGAGGCGATGCGCAGGCGCCCGTGCGGCTCGCTCGGCTGCACGGCCTGGCGGGCCTCGGCGGCCAGACGGAGGATGTCGTCGGCGTAGGTCAGCAGGGTCTGTCCGGCGGGCGTCAGCACCATGCGCTTGCTTTCGCGCACGAACAGCTGCACGCCGAGTGACGCTTCGAGCTGGCGGATGCGTGTCGTCACATTCGACTGCACGCGATTCAACTGCTGGGCCGCCCGCGTGACGCCGCCTTCCCGCACGACCGTCCGGAAGATCTCTAGCGAGGACAGATCCATGATGTATCTCAAATGCTAATGGGTTCGTTCAATATAATTCATTTTTCAGGATGAACGGCCTTGCGTACGATGAAGTGCCGATTTCCCCATCCAGGCCCTTCCATGGAGCACACGCTGTCGTCCACCCCAGCCTTGTCCGCCGCGCATTCCCAGCGGGCCGCCGCCTGGCGCGTGGCGGTTGCGGGCATGGTTGCGCTGTCCGTGGCGATGGGCATCGGCCGCTTCGCCTTCACGCCGATCTTGCCGATGATGCTTCACGACGGCAGCTTGACGCTGGCCCAGGGCAGTTGGCTGGCCACCGGCAATTACCTGGGCTATTTCGTGGGCGCGCTGGCCTGCATGGCGGTGCGCGGCGATGCAGCGCGCCTCATCCGCACCGGTCTGGTTGCGACGGTGCTGCTGACCGCCGGAATGGGCGTGTTGCAAGGGCAGCCTGCGTGGCTTCTGCTGCGCTTTGCGGCCGGTATGGCCAGCGCGCTGGTGTTCGTCTTTACGGCGGGCTGGTGCCTGCATCGGCTGACCGAACTGGGCCACGTGGCGCTCGGCGGCATCATTTTCTGCGGGCCCGGTCTCGGCATCGCCATTCCGGGCCTGGCGGCCAGCGGCATGGTTGCACTGGGGTGGCACGCAACGTCGGCATGGATAGCGTTTGGCGTGCTGTCGGCGCTGCTCTCGGCGGCGGTGTGGTCGACCATCCGGCCTGAAGTGCATGCGCATGCCGCTCCGGCGCCGGCTGTATCCGGGACCGCACCCGGCCTGGATGCGCCCATCAGCGCGCTTACGCTCGCCTACGGCCTGGCCGGCTTTGGCTATATCATCACCGCCACGTTTCTGCCCGTGATCGCGCGCAAGGTGCTGCCGGCGGGTTCGGTCTGGCCCGATCTGTTCTGGCCGATGTTCGGTGCGGGCGTGGCCCTTGGCGCATTCCTTTCAACCCGGATCAGCCTGGCGCGCGACAACCGCTCGCTGCTGGCCACGGCCTACGCCATGCAGGCGGTTGCTGTGACTACCAGCATCGTGTGGCCAACGGTGGCGGGGCTTGCGCTTTCCAGCACGCTGCTCGGGCTGCCATTCACGGCGATCACGCTGTTCGCCATGCGCGAGGCCCGCCGGCTCTGGCCGCATGCCGCGCCGCGTCTGATGGGGCTGATGACGGCCGCGTATGGCATCGGCCAGATCGCCGGGCCGCCGCTGGCGAACCGGCTGTTTGCGGCCACGGGCGGCTTCAATGCATCGCTTGCCGTGGCAGCCGTGTCGCTCGTGGCCGGCGTGGTCATCTTTCTTGTGGTCAAGCGCGTGGCCCCGGCGCGTGCGTGATGCGCGGCATGTGAAGGCGCCCACCACGCGGTCGACGCGCCCGTTCTAGAATGCCTCCTCCATTGGAGGAGCCTCATGTCTTTTGCCTTGCGCCCCGATGCCGTTGTGCCCGGCGGCGAGATCAGCCAAGCCGAGCGCGCTGTGCGGGTCGACCTTGCCGCCGCGTACCGACTGGCCGCGCTCAACGGTTGGGACGATCTGGTCTACACCCATCTGTCTGCGTCCGTGCCGGGAGAGCCCGATCACTTCCTGATCAACGCTTTTGGCCTCGCGTTCGACGAGATCACCGCATCCAACCTGGTCAAGATCAATGGCCGCGGCCAGCTCGTCGGCATCTGGCCCGATGCGGCCACGCATCCCTCCGTTAACGTGACCGGTTTCGCATTGCACGCAGCCGTGCACGCCGCCCGGCCCGACGCGCAGTGCGTGATCCATCTGCATAACACGGCGGGCATTGCCGTGTCTGCGCAGAAGCACGGGCTGTTGCCGCTGTCTCAGCATGCGCTGCGGTTTCACCGGCGCATCGCGTATCACGATTACGAAGGCCTTGCGTTCACGCCGGAAGAGGGCAGCCGCCTTACCGCATCGTTGGGCAACCGTTTCGCCATGTTGCTGCGCAATCACGGAACGCTGACCATCGGCCGTACCGTGGCCGAGGCGCACGTGCTGATGGCCACGCTCATCAAGGCATGCGAGATCCAGATCCACGCGCTTGCCGGCGGCGAGGTCGTCGCGCCCGCGCCGGAAGTGGCAGATCGGGCGGCAGAACAGCTCGAAGATGGCGGCGCCATCGAAGGCGTGATCGAGTGGCCGGCGCTGTTGCGCAAACTGGATAAAATCGACGCTTCGTATCGCGACTGACGCGACTGATATAACCGCCGCGACTATCAGAGCGACGCACCAAACAGGAGACACCATGCCGACTTTCCATATCGAGATGTTCGAGGGCCGCAGCGTTGAGCAGAAGAGGAAGCTCGTCGAAGAAGTGACGCGTGTCACGTGCGAATCGCTGGGCTGCGCGCCGGGCGCCGTCGACATCATCATCACCGACATCAAGCGCGAGAACTGGGCCACCGGCGGCGTGCTGTGGTCCGAACAGAAGTAGCCCGTCTTCCACTCCCATTTGCCGGCCCGCCATGCAGCCCAAGCAGCATTTCGCCTCAGACAACTACTCGGGCTTTTGCCCGGAGTCGCTGAAGTATTTCCTGGAGGCCAACAGCAGCGGCCACGAGCCGGCCTATGGCGATGATTCCTGGACGCAGCGCGTGTGCGACCGCATCCGCGACCTGTTCGAGACCGATTGCGAAGTCTTCTTTGTCTTCAACGGCACGGCCGCCAATTCGCTGGCGCTTTCGTCGCTATGCCAGTCGTATCACTCCGTGATCTGCCACGAGCTGGCGCACATCGAAACGGACGAATGCGGCGGCCCGGAGTTCTTCTCCAACGGCTCCAAGCTGCTGACCGCCAAGGGCGAGAACGGCAAGCTCACGCCGGATGCGGTCGAAGCGCTCGTCACGCGGCGCTCCGATATCCACTACCCGAAACCGAAAGTGGTTTCGCTGACGCAATCGACCGAAGTCGGCACCATCTATACCGTGGACGAGGTCCGCGCGATTGCCGCGATTGCCAAGCGTCGCCAGTTGCGCGTGCACATGGACGGCGCGCGTTTTGCGAATGCGGTGGCGTCGCTCGGCGTGCATCCGTCGGAGATTACCTGGCGCGCCGGCGTGGATGTGCTGTGCTTTGGGGGCACGAAGAACGGCCTGCCGGTCGGCGAGGCGGTTGTCTTCTTCGACCGCCGTCTGGCGGAGGACTTTGCTTATCGCGTCAAGCAGGCAGGGCAGCTGGCCTCGAAGATGCGCTTCATTTCTGCGCCATGGCTCGGTTTGCTTGAAAACGACGTGTGGCTGCGCAACGCGCGTCACGGCAATGCGATGGCGCAACTTCTGCATGCGCGTATCGCCGATGTGCCGGGCGTGCGCATCATGTTCCCGACTGAGTCGAACGCCGTGTTCGCCGAGTTGCCAGTGCCGGCCATCGAGGCGTTGCGCGCACGCGGCTGGCGCTTCTACACGTTCATTGGTGCGGGCGGCTGCCGCCTGATGTGCTCGTGGGACGTGCAACCGGAGACGGTGGAAGCCTTTGCCGCCGATATTCGCGCAGCCTGCGCGCAGGCCGTTTAATCCATCTGACTGCCATGAGCTTCGACTACCGTTTCTGTCCGCAATGCGCCACGCCGCTCGTCGAGCAGCACAATGCCGGCCGCCTGCGCATCGCGTGCCCGGGGCAGGACTGCGGCTTCGTGCATTGGAACAATCCGTTGCCCGTCCTGGCGGCGGTTGTCGAATATCGCGGGCAGATGTTCCTGGCGCGCAATGCACTGTGGCCGGAGGGCATGTTCGCGCTCGTCACGGGCTTTCTCGAACGCGACGAGACGCCCGAAGAGGGCATCGCCCGTGAGCTGAAGGAAGAGACGAACCTCGACGCTCAATCGATCTCGCTGATCGGCGTGTATGAGTTCATCCGCAAGAACGAACTGATCATCGCGTACCACGTGGTGGCCGATGGCGAGATCGCGCTGTCGGAAGAGTTGGTTGAATACCGCCTGAAGCCGTTCGAGAAAGTCCGCCCCTGGACGGCCGGCACTGGTTATGCCGTCGCGGATTTTCTGACCGCGCGCGGCTTGCCCGTCAGCTACATCGACATCCGTACCGGCGAACCGGCCGAGCCGCCGCCGCGCCAGTGGCAACCCACGCGGCTCGTTACAATTCCGGAATGACTGACGCGAGTGGCACTGCGCCGCTTGCCCGTACCACTGAGGAAGACATGGAGTTTCAGAAGGAAATCGACGCGCGCGGCCTGAATTGCCCGCTGCCCATCCTGCGCACCAAGAAGGCGCTTGCCGACATGCAAAGCGGCGACGTGCTCAAGATTCTTGCCACCGACCCCGGCGCCACGCGGGACTTCCAGGCGTTCGCCAAGCAAACCGGCAACGAGCTGCTGGAGCACAGCGAGCACGACAAGGTGTTCACGTTCTACATGCGCCGCCGCTGATCTGGTAGCGCGTTCAATAAGCACGGGGCGATCCGGCCAAACTGGATCGCCCCGTTTGTTTTCATTGGCGGCGTATCTTTTCGCAAATTGGCGTGGCTTACTTGCGCGCTTCCATCGCCATGCGCAGCGCCAGACTGGTCAGCACGGTGCCCATCAGGTAGCGCTGAACCGACAGCCAGCTCGGCTTGCGCGAGAGGAACGCAGCGATGCTGCCCGCCGTGGCGGCGATCATCGAATTGACGGTCACGCTCACGCAGATCTGCGTGAGCCCCAGGCAGACCGACTGCACCAGCACGCTGCCGTGCGCCGGCTCGATGAACTGCGGCAGCAGCGACAGATAGAGCACTGCGACCTTCGGATTGAGCAGGCTGGTCAGCAAGCCCATCGTGTAAAGCTTGCGCGGGCTGTCCACCGGTAGTTCACGCACCTGGAACGGTGCCCGGCCGCCCGGCCGCACTGCCTGCCAGGCGAGGTAGAGAAGATAGATCGCGCCGCCAAAGCGCAGTGCATCGTAGGCAAACGGCACGGCCATCAGCAAGGCTGTGATGCCGAATGCGGCGCACAGCATGTAGAAGACGAAGCCCGTGGCGATGCCCGCCAGCGACACCAGCCCGGCGTTGCGCCCCTGGCAGATCGAACGCGAGATCAGGTAGATCATGTTCGGGCCCGGCGTCAGCACCATGCCGAGCGCAACCAAGGCAAAGGTGAGCAGGTTGGTGAGGGTAGGCATGGCGAAATCGTTGTCTGCGGAAAGGGCGAGGAGCTTGCAGGCTAGCACTGGCCGCGATTCGGCCAACAGGTACAGAAATCCATAAATTTTCGCGATTCTGTATCGGTCCCACGTAGACAACACGCCGACGGCAGCGTCGACGCTTGTTTCATTTTTTGGTGAGCGCGGGCTGCGAGGAAGGAACGGCTTACAGAATGCTGAACGATCGGTGACGGCACGCCATGCGTGCGTCATCGGCGTTGCTGAGGGTATGCCGAAATCCTTTTATTCCCCAACCCCCCGTCCCCATGCGCCTGCATTTCCTTCTTGCCGCCGTGCTGTCCGTGGCGTTGCCTGCTCAAGCCGAGCTTCTCATCAGCGAGTACGTAGAAGGCAGCTCGAACAACAAGGCCATCGAAATCTACAACCCGGACGGCGCCGAAGCCGATCTGTCGGTCTACAAGATCGAGCAGTACAACAATGGCGCCAGCACGCCCACCGCGTCGTTTGCGCTCTCGGGCAAGCTGGCGCCAGGCGCCGTCCATGTGATGGCCCACAGCACACTGGCCAGCGTGCTCGGCAGCCGCGTCAACCAGACCGCGGCGTTCTCCTTCAACGGCGACGATGCGCTGAGACTGACGCGCTCCGGCGTTGTTGTCGACCGCATCGGCCAGGTTGGCTATCAACCGCCGTCCGGCTTCTGGGGTACAGCCAGCGCCGGCACCAAGGACCACACGCTGCGCCGCCAAGGCACGGTGAAGGCGGGCGACACGGACAGCACAGCTGCCTTCAATCCATCCCTTCAGTGGGATGCCTTCAATATCGACGACTTCTCCGACCTTGGCCTGTACAACGGGCAGGGCACCGTCACGCCACCACCCGCCGTTGCGATGTGCGGCGCGCCGGCAACGCACCTTGCGGATGTGCAGGGCGCCGGGGCCACTTCGCCGCTGGTCGGCCTGAACGTCGAGATCGAAGCCGTCGTGACCGCCGACTATAGTGGCGCCACCGGCTTTAACGGCTTCTTCGTGCAACAACCCGACGCGCAGCGCCGCCGGTTGTCTGGCGTGTCGGAAGGCCTGTTCGTCTATGCACCCGGCGTCAGCGCCCGCGCTGGTGACCTCGTCCACCTGGTCGGCAAGGTCGAGGAGAAGTACGGCCAGACGCAACTGACGCTGGCCACCGGCGGCATCGCAAGCTGTGCCAGCGGCAACCGCGTGACGCCGGTCGACGTGACATTGCCCGTGGCCGATGCCAAGGCGTTGTCGGCGTATGAAGGGATGCTCGTGCGCCTGCCGCAGACGCTGACGGTGAGCGAAACGTACGAGCTTGGGCGCCACGGCAGCGTCCTGCTCAGCAACGGACGCCTGCCACTGCCGACAAACGTGGCTCCGCCCGCGCATGGCGCAGCCGCGCAGGCCGCGGCCAATGCGCTGAACCGCATCGTGCTCGACGATGGCTCCAATCAGCAGAATCCCGCCAGCGTGCGCTATCCAGCGCCCGGCTTGTCGGCAACCAACCCCGTGCGTGCGGGCTATACGGTGAGCGGTTTACAAGGCGTGCTGGAAATGCGCTACAACGCCTGGCGTCTGCAGCCCGTGCCGGGCGCGGCTGCACCGGTTTTCAATGCCGCCGCGAACCCGCGTGCCGGTGCACCTGTGCGCCACGCGCAGGCGGATGTGCGCGTGGCTTCGTTCAACGTACTGAACTACTTCAACGGTGACGGCAAAGGGGCCGGCTTCGATGATCGGACTGACCGAGGGGCGAAGACCCAGGCCGAGTTCGAACGGCAGGAAGCCAAGATTGTCGCCGCCATCGGGGCCATCAACGCCGACGTGATCGGCCTGATGGAAATCGAGAACGACGGCTACGGCGACCTCAGCGCCATCCGCCGCCTGACAAGCCAGCTCGGGGCCGACTGGCGCTATGTCGATCCTGGCGTGCCGAAGCTCGGCGGTGACGCGATCACGGTAGCCATCGTCTACAACAGCCGCACCGTGGAGCCCGTGGGGGCGCCGGCCACGCTGGCGATCGACAACAAGAACCGCCAGCCGCTGGCACGCAGCTTCCGGCGCATTGGCGACACGCAGAACTTCACCGTGGTCGTCAATCACCTGAAGTCCAAGGGCTGTTCTGGTGCGACCGGCAAGGACGCCGACCAGGGCGACGGCCAGAGCTGCTGGAACCCAACCCGCGTACGTGCTGCCGGCCTGATCGCCGACTGGCTGGCGACCTCACCGACCGGCGTGGCCGATGTGGGCCAGCTCCTCATTGGTGATCTCAACAGCTATGCCAAGGAAGACCCCGTCGTGCTGTTCGCCCAGAAGGGGTATGCCGACATGGTGGCGAAGTTCGTCGGCAGGGATGCGTACAGCTATGTCTACGGCGGCGAATCCGGCTACATCGATCACGCGCTCGCCACCCCTGGCTTGGCAGAGCGCGTGCGTGCCGTACATGAGTGGCATATCAATGCCGACGAGCCGATCGCGCTCGAATACGCGTTCGGCCACAAGAGCGCAGAGCAACAACAAACGTTCTACGCACCGGACGCGTACCGCTCGTCGGATCATGACCCGGTGCTGGTCGACCTCGCCCTCAATACGCAGACCGCAGGTGGCGGCACGAGTCCGGAAGGCGATGCGGCGGCGGGTGCGGCCACGGGCAGCACAGGGGTGGGGGGTGCCGGTGCGGTGGACCCGATTCTCGGGCTCGCACTGGCCGCAGCTGCGGTAGCCTTGGCGCGGCGTCGTGCGTGTCGGTCTTGAGCGTCTGCGCTCTTCCTGGGGCGACGCGCGGCAGCTCCATCACCAGTCGAATCGCATCCGTGCGTTCGCTGACCGTTCGACACAGCCTTAAGGTCGTTTCCGGCCATCCGGCTCGGGACTGAATTAAGCTTCTGAATTGGCGCGATCAGCAACATCGCGAACCCGACGCGCCGAGGCAATCGATTCCGATATGGGGACGGGGGGAGATGTGAGCAATGTAGCCGCGGCGGTCCGCGCGCTGATCTTAGGCTTCTGGCTCGGCTTGATGTCCGGCGGCAGCAATGCGGCCCCAACTTCGCTGTTCACCCCCGAAGAGGATGCCTGGATCACCGCGCATCCGATCGTGCGCACCTGCGTGGATGCGCACTGGCGACCCTTCGAGTTTGTCAAAGCTGGCAAGGTGGCCGGCATGGTTCCATCGTTCCTCGATGCGGTCGCCCATCAAAGCGGGCTGCGTTTCGAATATGTGGACGGTGCGTGCTGGAACGGCTCGCTGGCTGCACTGAAGCTGGGGCAGGTTGACATGCTGCCGGACTGGAGCAAGGACGAAGCCGTAGCACCCTATCGGGACGGTTTCATCGCGAGTACGCCCTACTATGTCGGGACAATCGCCATCGTTACGGCGGAACAGGAAAACCTATTCGCCAGTTTCTCGCAATTGTCCGGCAAACGGCTTGCGATCAAGGGCGGCGGTGGTCTTGAACTGGCCATCCGCCGCAGCTCCGTTCCGGTGAGGTTGGTAACGTTTCAAAGCGAGTCCGACGCGTTGCAGGCGGTTGTTGACGGCGATGCCGACGCCGCACTCGGAACGGACGCTTCGATCGTTCCGCAACTGCACCGGCAGTTCAAGGGCCAACTGTTCCTTTCGGGCAGCCTCTGGGACCGGCCTTATGCGTTGACGATGGTCACGCGCGATGACAATCCCGTGCTCGCGTCGATTCTCGATAAGTCGCTGACCGCCATTTCGGCGTCGGACGCAGACGCGATCAGGCAGCGGTGGCAGGAAACAACCGATTACGGTGCGCCGTCGCTGGCGTCGATCCTGCATTACCGCTGGCGACAGGTCGCTCTCGTTGCGGCCATTGTTCTGGCGTTTGCGGTGTTGGCCTATGTGCTATGGCGTGCGCGTGTGGCCGCCGTTCGCAGTGAGCGTGAAAAGGCGATGTTCCTCGCATTCATCAGCCACGAAATCCGCACGCCAATGCACACGATTCTCGCGTCCCTGGAACTGCTGCAGCGCTCGCAATTGACGGGCCAGCAAGCCAGTCGCGCGGATGCCGCTGTCTCGGCGTCGGAAACGCTCTTGGCGCTGCTTGACGATGTCCTTGAATACTCGCGTCTCGAATCTCGCAGCGTGACACTCGCGCTTCAGCCTACAGCGATCGGGCCGTGGGCCGAGCAGACTCTGGACATGGTCCGTTGGCGCTCCGATGAGAAGAAACTGGCGTTGTCGCTCGATCTTGCCTGCGCGCCGGATTTCAGCGTGGAGATCGATGCCATGCGGGTGCGGCAGATCGCACTGAATCTGCTGGTGAACGCAATCAAATTCACCACGGCCGGCAAGGTTGTCCTCCGCGTCGACTATCTGCCCGCAAAGCGACGCGGCACAGGAACGCTCGTGCTCGAGGTCAGAGACACGGGCTTGGGCATTCCTCCGGAGCGCCAGCGGAACATTTTTGAACCGTATGCACGCGTGGAAAGCGTGGGCAATCGCGGTGCCAGCGGAACTGGGCTGGGCTTGTCGATCTGCCACGAACTCGTGGAATTGATGGGGGGCGTGATCACCGTCAGCAGCAGCCCCGAGGTCGGCACGGTGTTCACCGTCATGTTGCCGGCACGGGAAGCACACGCAGCGATGGCGTTGCCAAAGGCTGCGGAAGCAGCGTGGGCGTCTGCGTCTCACGCGATATCGCCTTCTCTGGCGGCAAAGGCGCCGTCGCCGGAATCGAAGGAGGGGCCGCTGGTCCTGGTGGTCGATGACCACGAGGCGGTGCAGCACGCGATCCAGCACCAACTGGACGCACTGGCCTGTCGGTCTGCCATTGCCGGCACCGGCGAGGCCGCGCTCGAACAGTTTGCGTCAGCAGCGTTTGACATGGTGCTGCTCGACTGCAATCTGCCCGGGATTGACGGATATACCGTCGCGCAGCGCATGCGAGACATCGAACATCAGCGCGGAGGCGAGCGTACGCCGATTGTCGCCATCTCCGCCGCGACAGACGACGCGCACCGTATTCGGTGCTTCGACAGCGGCATGGACGGTGTGCTCGGCAAACCGCTGCGCCTTGCCGCATTGCGGGAGCTGATCGAGCTGTGGTGCGCCCATGGCGATCTCGCCACCAACACGGAGCCTATGGAGCACGACCTGGCGCCGTCGTCGGACGTGCTCGCGGTTTACCGACAGACCATGAAAACCGATCTTGAGATGCTTAGCCAGGGCATCGCGCATCGGGATATCGAGCAGGCACGTCGAGCTGCTCATCGAATTTCTGGCGCTGCGGCCGTTGTGGAAGATCTGCAGACGCGCCACTTGGCCAGAGATCTGGAAAGACGTCTTTCGCCCCCGTCCAGCCACATCAATGCGGAGATTCAGGCGCTCCTCGTTGCACTCCAATCCTTGCACGGAGCAGAGACCCCCGACGCCTGATTCTTTCGCTCAGGGCCCCGTGTCGACCTGATCGCGCTCCCCCGGCATACGCGCTGTCGACCCCACCTGCGGCGGCCTGCGCCTCGTGTTGTCCCAATCCTCCATCTCGGCAGCCTCATCGACGTAACCCTGCATTTACAACGAGAAAGCCTCTTCACGTAGCGGGCGCCGATCTGAATCGCGCAGACCAAATGCGTCAATTCAGGGTGCTTTTCAGAGCAGTCTGATATGGCGCGGGCGCCTCGCTTGGAATACTTGCGCCTGCCTCATTCGATAGGCATTTCTTCTCGACCAAGTCCCGGCACCTTTCTGCTGCGGTCTCATTTAAGGGTAAGTCAATGAAAGCAAAACTGTTCCTGGCGGGCTTCGCCATGTCTGCACTGTCCTCTGCCGCAATGGCGCAAACGACGCCCACGTCGGTGGATGGTGTCATCAATTTCCAAGGCACGATCCTGAGCGACACCTGCAAGGTGTCTTCGCTGACTGGCGACGCAGGCACCATCAACGTGGACATGGGCAAGATCGCTGCCGACGACATTGGTACCGTTGCAGCACCCAAGCGCCTGACCAGCGGTGCTGGCTCGGCCAACATTGACGTGGTGTGCAAGACAGGCGCCAAGGTCAGCATGAAGTTCGCCGGCAAGGCAGCTGACCTCAGCGCCGACAAGAAGACGCTGCGCGTGAACAGCGGCAACACCGCTGCAGGTTTCGCACAAGGTGTGGGCATTGCTGTGTACGAAGGTACGGGCGCAGGCGCAAACGCGTTCGACCTGAGCAACGGCGACCTGCTGGCACAGACCACGGTGCCGGCGACCGGTGGGGCAGTCAACGTCCGATTCTCCGCCGCCTATGTGGCTGCAGATCCGACCAAGATCAAGCCGGGTATTGCCAACGCCAGCCTGCCGTTCACGCTCACCTACGAGTAAGCGTAAGCCAAGCGCCAGCCAACGCGGCTGGCTTCAATCGGCAGCGGTCATTACCCCGCTGCCGCCTATTTCTTCACAGGCAGTTCCGGATATGAAAGCAAAACGATACGCCGTTGGCGCGGCGTTGGCGTGCGCGTTGGTTGCGTCCGCGAGCCACGCCAGCATTTCACTCAGCACCACGCGCGTCATCTTTGATGGAAAGAACAAGGAAAGCTCAGTGGTCGTCAGCAATGATGGTCAAGATGCGCTGCTCCAGGCGTGGCTGGATCCATTGGAAGACGTAGCCAATGCCCAACTGCCGTTCGCAATTACACCGCCTTTGGCAAAGGTTGGTGCCAAGCAGCAGCAACTGCTGCGTGTGCTGTACGAAGGCGTCGGCATGCCAACGGATCGCGAATCCGTATTTTGGCTGAACGTCCAGGAGATTCCTCAGACCGCCAAAGAAGACAACGTCCTGCAATTGGCTGTTCGTCAACGCATCAAGGTGTTCTACCGGCCCACCGGTCTGGCTGGCGATCCGGTCAAGGCGCCTACACGCCTGCAATGGCAGTTGAACCAGGGCGCCGGCAAAGGGCTGCTGCGCTTGACCAATCCGAGCCTGTATCACGTGACCTTGGTGGACGCCAAGCTGCACGTCGGTAACTCCGATGAACCGGTCGTTGATGCCAAGATGATCGCGCCCGGCGCCACTTTGGCATTGCCCGTGAAGCTGCCGCCCGGTAGCGACAGCGCTCCTGAGCTGCGCTACGAAGTCATCAATGATTACGGCGGTCGCGAAAGCTACCGCGTCACCTTGCACGGCAGCCAGCCGAGCACGCCGGTCTCTGCCGGCAACTGATCGACCGCGTCGATCCAGTCGATCCGGCCTGCTTGGGCTGGGTCAGCCCGCGCCCCTTCGTAGCGGAGCTTGCCTATGTGACACCCCGACTCTCAGAGCCAACAGCGAGCATTGCGATGTCTAAACGCCCGACCACCAAACCATGCTCTAAAAAGATTGATGGAAATGCGGCCGCTGCTCGTCCCAGGGCAACCCCGCTGTACCTGGCGTTGTGTCTGGCGATGTTCAACAGCGCGCGCGCGGCGGAGGGCGAAACGCTTGTCGCCCAGGTTGATCCCACACTCCTCGCCTTCAATGCGGATTTCCTGCACGGCCAGGGGCGCCCGGCTGACCTCAGCGCCGTGCTCTCTTCGGGCAACAGCGTGCCGCCCGGCACGTATCGCGTGGAAGTAAAGGTCAATGGCAATCTCGTGGGGAGGCGCGACGTCGATTTTCACCAGGAGGGCGGCAACGGTAAGGTCCGTCCATGCTTGACTGCTCAAATGCTGCAGGATTTTGGCGTGAACCTGACCGCCATTACGCCTCCGCTGGATCTCAACAGCCAAGCGTGCCTGGACTTGCCGCAGCTGATGGACCAGGCGGCCGTCGATTTCGATTCCGGCCGCCTGCAACTGAACCTGAGTATTCCGCAGGCCTTCCTTTCGCGGGCCGCCCGTGGCTATGTGGACCCCGCCCTATGGGATGAGGGCGTCACTGCAGGCTATGTGAACTACCAGTTCAGCGGCAACTACGGCCACAGCCGTTTTGGTACGGACAGCAGCAGCTACTACGTTGGCTTGCAGAATGGGGTGAACATTGGTCGTTGGCGTCTGCGCAATGAATCCGCTCTGACGGGAAGTAATAGTGGCCAGACGCGCTTCAAGAGCAACAGAACGCTGGTGCAGCGCGACGTCGATGCCATCAAGGGGCAACTGACGCTCGGCGAACAGTATTCCGACGCGACATTGTTCGATAGCGTGCGTTTCCGTGGGGTGCAAATTGCCTCCGACGACGCAATGCTGCCCGACAGCGAACGCGGCTATGCGCCTGTCATCCGCGGGCAAGCCGTGACCAACGCCGTGGTGGAAGTGCGTCAGAGCGGCTACGTACTGTATCGCGCGAACGTTCCGCCGGGGCCGTTCCAACTTACCGACATTTTTCCGTCCGGCTCCAACGGTGACCTGAAAATTACGGTCATCGAAGCGGATGGTACGAAGCACGTCACGCATCAGGCGTTTTCCAGCCTGCCGCTCATGCTGCGCAAGGGGCGGCTGAAGTATAGCTTCGTGGCTGGCAAGTACGACGGCGATCAGAATGCCTCGCCCAATCTGGTGAGCGGTTCTCTTGTCTACGGTCTGACGGACAACAGCACTGTAGCGGCTGGCTTCCAAGCCTCGCCGGACTTTCAGGCCGCCAACGTGGGGGTCGGTACAAACACGCCCGTCGGCGCCCTGTCGGTGGACATCACGCAATCGAGCAGCCGCGCGCAAGGTAAGCGCGACACCGGGCAGAGTGTGCGCATCTTGTATGCCAAGACTTTTACGCGCACCAATACCAACTTCACGCTGGCGGCGTATCGATATTCGACCTCGGGCTATCGGACGTTTAATGACCATGTCAACGATTTCGGTAGCACGGGTGCGCTATCCGGACGCAGCCGCTCGCGTATCGATTTGACGACCAGCCAGGATTTGGGAGGCGTGGATCGCAAGTACGGTAGCGTCTATCTGAACGTAAGCCAGCAGACCTACTGGAACCAGCCGGGCTCCAGCCGCAGTATCAGCGTTGGCTATGGCAACAACTGGAAGCAACTGAGCTACAACCTCAGCTTGAGCCAGACCAAGGACACGCGCTTTGGCGGCAGTGGCAACAACACCCAGGTCATGCTGACGATGTCAATTCCGCTGGGTGGCAAGCTGCGGTCGCCGCGTGCCTACACCAACGTAAGCAACGACAGCAACGGCGGCACCAATATCCAGAGCGGTCTGAGCGGTTATGTCAGCGACAACACGTCGTACGCCATGCAAGCCGGCTACACCAGCCGAGGGCGTGGTGCAACGGGCGGTGCCAGCATTACGCACGAGGCCGATGCCGGGCAGCTCTCTGCCAACGTCAACGTCGCAAGCGATTACCAATCCGCCAGTGTGGGCGCCACTGGCGCCGTGGTGGTACATGGTGGCGGCGTTAATGTTAGCCGTACCGTGGGCGACACCTTCGCATTGATGAAGATGGAAGGCCTTAAGGGTGCGGACGTGCGCACCGACAGTGGCACCTCGGTCGGTCGCAACGGCTACGCTGTCGTGACTTACGCCCAGCCGTACCGCTTGAACGCGCTTCGCCCCGACACCCACAACCTTGGCGCAGACGTGGAGCTGGAAGACACCATCAAGCAAGTGGTGCCGCGCCGTGGCGCCATCGTGGAGGCAACTTTCAAGGGTTATAGCGGCCAGCGGGTGCAGTTCACGCTGCAGCAAGCGGACGGCAAACCGGTGCCGTTTGGCGCCAGCGTGGAAAACGTGCAAACCGGCAAACTACTGGGAATTGCAGACCCGAGCGGCAAGGCGTTTGTGCTGCTCAATCAGGAGCAAGGCACGTTGGTGGTGAAGTGGAAGGAGGGGCAGTGCATGGCGCCCTATGCGTTGCCTAAGACAGAAGCGGGTCGGAATTACCAGACACAGACGTTGCGGTGCAAATGATCGCCAATCGAAGGTCAAAGATGCCCCGATGCTCACGAACAATGCAAGTGTAAGTGATGGATAGAATATTCTCGATAAAAAACGCAAAGCGACTCTCTGGCGGTTTTGGCATGCTCGTGTGGTAATACCCCCTGAAATCCACCGCTGGGAGAAGTAGAATTTTCTCGTTAAGAGGGAGTTCTGCAGATGAAGAAGTCGAGATTCACAGATAGCCAGATATTGGAGGCGCTCAAGCGCGCGGAGGCT
>Ga0316232_1001726_pt1 | contig 25425 bp, 20 predicted proteins | sample TBHtaG_FD_206006 | JGI IMG/M metagenome (GOLD analysis project Ga0316232, IMG submission 206006) | Freshwater microbial communities from Trout Bog Lake, Wisconsin, USA - TBH18025_13 | ecosystem: Environmental > Aquatic > Freshwater > Lake > Hypolimnion/Profundal zone | place: USA: Wisconsin... | reverse complement strand
GCCTGCCGGTTTGGCGGGCGCATCGCCAGTTGCGGCGGCGGTGCTGGCGGGCAGGTCGGGCTGGGCCGGCATTTCCGGCGCGGGCATCACGACATTTCCCAGGGCCGGGTTGACCATGGCGCAGGGATTGATCGGGGTACAGCCGCCCTTGCCGGCATTGGAGGTGCTGAGCGCCGGCGAAACCACCGCCACCGTGTCGGGCACACCGGTGACCTTGGCAAGAACCGGGGCCGCCGTCAGCGCGGCACCCAGAAGAAGCAGACCCCAAAGAGGCAAAGACGGCAGGCGTTGCACGGAAGAACTCCTCGAATCACAGCCGCCGGAAAAATGCCATGCTGGTTCCCGGCATCAAGTGGCCGCCGCCAATATCACAGCGGGCGGGCCAGGGTTTGTCCGGAGTATGTCCGGTCCTGCCGGAACAGGACACGAAAAAGCCCGGCCGCCTGCCAGGCAGCCGGGCTGTTGCGTTGCGGCGACCTAGTTCTTGCTGTCGGCCGCGTTGTTGGCGGCGACGGCGGCGGGCGCCGGATCGCTGGCCGACGCCACGGTCATCTTGCCGTTGATGAGATCCAACCCATAGGAGAGCTGGAAGTCGTCATACTTCTTGCCCGGCGCGGGCTTGATCACCGGCGCGTTGACGCGCTTGGGCGGCAAGGGTTCGCCGGCGAGATGGCCGCGCAGATCCGCTTCCGACTGGCGCGCCAGCTTGGGGATCGCCGCTTCGTCGCCCTGCGCCACCTGGATATCGGGAATGATGCCCTGCGCCTGGATCGAATGGCCGGACGGGGTGTAATAGCGCGCCGTGGTCAGGCGCAGCGCGCCGCCGCCATCGGCCAGCGGAATGATGGTCTGCACCGAACCTTTGCCGAAGCTGGTCATGCCCACGATGGTGGCGCGCTTGTGGTCCTGCAGCGCGCCCGAAACGATCTCGGAGGCCGACGCCGTGCCCGCGTTGATCAGCACCACCAGCTTCTTGCCTTCGGTGATGTCGCCGCCCTTGGCGTCATAGCGCTGGGTGTCGTCGGCACGGCGGCCGCGGGTGGAGACGATCTCGCCGCCGGTGAGGAAATCGTCGGAGACCTGGATCGCCTGGTCGAGCAGGCCGCCCGGATTGTTGCGCAGGTCGAGGATATAACCCTTGATGCCCGGGCCGATCTGGCGCTTGAGCTCGCGCACGGCGCGCTCCAGGCCGGGCGCGGTCTGCTGGTTGAAGCCAGGCATGCGGATATAGCCGACATCGCCTTCGCGGCGGAAGGTGGTGGCGTCGACCTGGACGTTGGAACGCTGCAGCGTCACATCGAAGGGCTTTTTCTCGCCTTCGCGGATCACGGTGATCGTCACCTTGGAACCGACCGGGCCGCGCATCTTGTCGATGGCCTCGTCCTGCGGCAGGCCGATGATGGAGACGCCATCGACGGCGCCGATCTTGTCGCCCGACTTGATGCCGGCCTTGGCGGCCGGCGTGCCGTCGATGGGCGAAACCACCTTGATGATGCCGTCTTCCTGCTGAATCTGCACGCCGATGCCGCCGAAGGTGCCGCGCGTGGTGATCTGCATGTCACCATAACTCTTGGTGTCCATGTAGGAAGAATGGGGATCGAGGTTGCTGACCATGCCCTGGATGGCCGAACTGATCAGCTCCTTGTCCTGGACGGGGCGGACGTAATTGGCGCGCACCTTCTCGAAGGCGTCGGAGAAAAGGTCGAGCTGGCGATAGGCGCTGGCGTCATCGGCGCCCTTGGCGCTCATCACGCCCAGCGCCGCGCCGAAACCCACGACCACGCCCATGCCGACAAATGCGATGCGCTTCATTTCTTCGCCTTCCTCAAATCGAGGCTGAGCCAGGGCGCGGGATCGAGCCCCTTGCCGTCACGCCGCAGTTCGAAATAGAGCCTGCCGCCATTGCCGTTCAGGGCATTGCCGTTCAGGGCGCCGGGCACTCCCGGCATCACACCGACGGGTTCACCCGCCAGCAACTCGTCATTCGGACGCACCGTAACCTGTCCCAGCCCCGCCAACACCAGATCGTAGCCGCTGGTGATTTCCAGGATCAAGACATATCCGGACTTATGGTAAGGGCCGGCGAAGAGAACCTTGCCGTCGACAGGCGCCGAGACCAGCGCCCCCGGCAAGGTGGCGTAGGTGGCGCCCGGTCCGGAACCCGACCCCGAAGGCAGCAGGGTTCCCACCACCGGGCTGCGCAATCCGCCCTTGGCCAGGGCCTCAAAGCCGCCGCCCGACGGGGCTTCCACCGTCACCACCCCGCCTTGTGCCCCCATATCCCGGCGCAACCTGGCGATGCGGGTCAGCAAGGCCTGGAAATCGGCAGCTTGGGTGGCGATGGTGTCGAGCTGCGCCTTGAGCCCGGCATAGGTTCCGCCGGCGGCCTCGGCCTGTTTCTGCTTGGTGTTGAGCAGTGCCGTCAGGTCCAGCCGCGCGGCCGCCAGCGATTTTTCCGTCACCTCTTCCGCCTGCAGGTTGCGGTCGAGTTCCGTCCGCGTCTGCTGGAGCGCCGTGATCCGGCGCGACAGGGCGGCGGCGCGGGCATAAACCGGCGGCAGCGAAGCGCCGATCAGCATGGAACCGCGCGCCGCCCCCAGCGCGTCATCCGGTTTCAACGCCAGCGCCGGCGGCATGTCATGCTGCAATCTTTCCAGCACCGCCAGCAGGCGGGTGACGGCGACGCGGTCATTCTGGAACCCCGCACTGAGGCGGGCGGCTTCGGCCTGCAGTTCCACCACCCGCGCCTCTTGCGTGATGCGGTCGCGTTCCAGCCGGTCGATGCGGGCGGCGGTGTCGATCAATTTTTTGCGCAAGGCGGCGGCTTCGGCCGAAAGCGTGTCGCTTTTCTGTTTCGCCGCCGCCACCTGTGGCGCCTGCTGCTGGATCTGGCCGGTCAGCGCCTTCAGCTGCTCGGCGCTGGACGGCAATTTCGCCAGCGCCTTGCCGGGCACGGCGTGCGAAAGATCGATCGGCTGTTCCGGCGGCGTATCAGCAACGCGCGCCGCAGGGCGCGCATCGGTGGCGCGCGCCGGGCGCGGCCGCGGCTTTATCATCTCCACCGTATGCGGCTTTGTCTTGGGTGGGGGCTTCGGCTTCGTGGCCGCCTGCAGCGGCGGCGCCCCCAACAGCGCGATACAAAGAAAAAGGTGCCGCCGCTTCAGGGTGCGTCTCGCGTGAACAGAGAATGGCCGGTCATTGCGGCAGGGGCGGCAATGCCCATCAGGTCCAGCAGCGTCGGGGCGACATCCGCCAGGCGGCCATTGGCAAGATGCCCGCGCGGCGTGTTCGCCGTCCCGCTTCCCACCAGGATGATGGGAACATCCAGGGTGGTGTGGGCGGTGAAGGGTTCGTGCGTCTGCGGGTCTTCCATCATTTCGATATTGCCATGGTCGGCGGTGACCAGCATCACCCCGCCGACTTTCTCAATGGCGGCGCGCAACCGCCCCAGCGCGCCATCGATGGTGCGGACCGCCTGCATCGCCGCCGCCATCACGCCGGTATGGCCGACCATGTCCGGGTTGGCGTAGTTGCAGACGATCAGGTCGTACTGGCCCGACAGAATCGCCGCCTCCAGCCTGTCGGTGACTTCCGGCGCGCTCATTTCCGGCTTCTGGTCATAGGTCGCCACCTTCGGGCTGGGCACCAGGATACGGTCCTCGCCCTCGAACTGGGTTTCGCGCCCACCGTTCAGGAAGAAGGTGACATGGGCGTATTTCTCGGTCTCGGCGATGCGCAACTGCTTCAGGTGGCGGGCGGAAACCACTTCGCCCAGCGTGTCGCGCACATCTTCCGGTGGGAACACTGCGCCCATTAGCGGCTTCAGGGCTTCGGAATATTCGGTAAGACCGGCCGCCGCGGCGAAGCGCGCCACGCGCGGGCGCACAAAGCCGCTGAAACCGGGATCGAGCAGGGCGGCACAAATCTCCCGCGCCCGGTCGGCGCGGAAATTGGCGAACAGCAGCACATCGCCATCGGCGACGCCGGCATAATCGCCCAGCACGGCGGGCGGCACGAATTCGTCGGTGACCTCTTCGGCGTAGGACGCATCCAGCGCCGCGAAACCGTCGGCATAACGGCGGGCATCGGCATCGACGATGGCAGCATAGGCTTTTTCCACCCGGTCCCAGCGCTTGTCGCGGTCCATGCCATAGAAGCGCCCGGCGATGGTGGCCAGCCGCACGCCCGGGATGTCCTTGATGGCGAGGACAAATTTTTCCAGGAAGCCGCGCGCGCTTTTCGGCGGCGTATCACGCCCATCGAGAAAGGCATGGACGAAGACGGGAACGCCGACGGCAGCCCGCACCAGGGCCGCGATCTGATCCTGGTGCGAATGCACGCCGCCGGGCGACAGCAGGCCCATGATGTGCAGCGCGCCGCCATCCTTCTTCGCCGTCGCGATCAGGTTCTGCAACACCGGCCGTGAGGCCAGGGTGCCGTCCTCGATGGCGACATCGATGCGCGGCAGGTCCTGCGCCACCACCCTCCCTGCGCCGATATTCATGTGCCCGACTTCGGAATTGCCCATCTGGCCGCGCGGCAGGCCCACCGCCGCGCCCGAGGTCGCCAGCAGCGCATACGGGCAGTCGGTCAGCATCCGCGAATAGTTGGGTGTGTCCGTCGCGGTAATGGCGTTGTCGGCCGCATGTTCGGGCCGCCAGCCCCAACCGTCCAGGATACAAAGCAAAGCGGGGCGCGGCGCGGTCATCGGAACTCTCATGCAGGACGGCGGTGAAAATAGAAAGCCGGGGCCGTCCTGTCCAATCCCGGTTTGCTGGACGTTTCAGCGAAAAGGCGGGCCCGCGGTCCAGATCACCAGCGCCCGGCGCGTCCCCGAGACAATGGGCGTGACACGGTGGATGGCATAGGCGGGAAAGGCAACCAGCGTGCCCCTTGTGCGGGGCGCCGCCCGGATGGCCGGCCCGCACTGCAGTTCCAGGTCGCATCCATCATAATCGCCCGGGTCGCTGAGCTGCAGCGAAAAGGACAGCTTGCGGTGCGCGCCATTGGGAATCTGGTCGATGTGCCAGCCGAAATGGCCGCCTTCGCTGGCGTGATAGACGGTGTACTGGAAATGTTCGGAAAAGCCCGCCAGGTCGAACTGGTAGATCTGGTGGTTCAGGACGCGGGCGACGCGCTCGATGCGGTCATAGAGCCATTCGGTCTGTGGCGCGCGCGCCATCCAGGCGGTGCGGGTGACGCGCTGGCTGCTGTCATCGGTGGCTTGCGCGGGATCATAGATGACGCCCGCCTTGTCCAGCTGCAGGCTGTCGCCCAGTGCCACGATGGCATCGAGCTCCGCCGGGGTGAAGGCGTTTTCCCAGACCGCGAAGGGCTGCTGATAGGCATAGGGACTGCGGTCGGCCGACATCGGGGCTCTTTTCTGAGAGCTTTGAAAATAAGATCGGTTCAGGCCCGTGTCCATGCTGACACCTCCAGCCTCGTATCGCGCTTGGCCGGGCAAAAGGTCCACGGGACCTTTTGCTGACCCGGCCTCACCCATACGCAAGCCGCAGGAAGCCTGCTATGTTGGCGGCAAATCGGCGCGCAACGCGGCTGCAACAGCCAGTACCGGAGCCAATGGGGAAGCGTACCTTTTTCGGGCGGCATTACGCGCTTGCCGTCACCGCCGTGATTTTCGCCGCTCTGCTGGCGGCGGCAGGACTGCGTTCGACCCCCGGTGTTCTCATGGTGCCGTGGGAGAACGCCTTCGGGTGGCCCCGCGCCACCATCAGCTTCGCCGCCGCCACCGGCATCTTCCTGTTCGGCCTCACCGGCCCCTTTGCCGCCGCCGCCATGCAGCGCTTCGGCATTCGCGCCACGGTGATGACCGCGCTGGCAATGATGGGCGCCTCCAGCCTCGCCAGCCTGTTCATGACCCAGCCCTGGCAACTGGTGCTGACCTGGGGCCTGGTTTCCGGCATCGGCTCGGGCTGCATCACCAATGTGTTGTCGGCGGTGATCGTCAATCGCTGGTTCGTCAAGAATCGCGGCCTGGTGATGGGATTGTTCGCCGCCTCGACTTCGACCGGCACGCTGGTCTTCATCCCGGCGCTGACGGCGCTGTCGGAATGGGGCGGCTGGCAGCCGGTGGTGATGGCGGTGGCGGCGGCGATGATATTGCTGATTCCGCTGGTCTTCTTCCTGCTGCCGGAACGGCCGGGCGATATCGGCGAAGTGCCGTTCGGCGCCGATCCCGATCATCCGCCGGAAGAGCGCAGCACCGGCAATCCCCTGAAGACGGCATTCGGCGCCCTGGGCGAAGGGGTGAAGAACCGCAATTTCTGGCTGCTGTCGGGCACCTTCTTCGTCTGCGGCTTCACCACCAACGGCCTGGTCGGCACCCACATGATCGCGCTGTGCAGCGATCATGGCCTGGCGGCGACGGCGGCGGGCGGATTGCTGGCGATCATGGGCCTGTTCGACCTGATCGGCACCACCGCGAGCGGCTGGCTCACCGACCGGGTGGATCCGAAGAAGCTGCTCTTCGCCTATTACGGCCTGCGCGGGCTGTCGCTGATCTACCTGCCCTTCGCCAATTTCACCTTCATGGGCCTGTCGCTGTTCGCCGTCTTCTACGGCCTGGACTGGATCGCCACCGTGCCGCCGACCATCGCCATCGCCAACCGTGTCTTCGGACCGAAAAAGGCGCCCATCCTGTTCGGCTGGATTTCGGCAAGCCACCAGGTCGGGGCGGCGAGCGCTGCTTTCCTGGCCGGCCTGACCCGCACCCTCACCGGCGCCTATATGGATGCCTTCGTCACCGCGGGGATCGTGGCGGTGCTGGCCGCCTTCCTGTCGCTGTCGATCGGCAGCAAGCAGCAGCGCTACGCCAATATTTAGGACTTCTTTAACCCCCTCCGTCCGCCGCGCGGGCGCTTCGCGCGCAGGACGGGGTACGACCAAGCCCGGAAAATTGCCGGGCAGGACTTGCCGGGTAGCGCTTTTGGCTGGGGCGGCGCCAAATCAAGCTATTGTTTTCATTACAATATTTCTGCGTTTCGGGCGGCACGCTTCTGGCAAGGGATGGTCCGAACAGAAAGGCAGAAGCCGTTCATGCGCCGCGCACCTTATTATATCCGTCTTGCCGCTCTCGCCGTTGGCGCCGCTTTGGCCGCCGCGCCCGGACCCGTTCTGGGTTTCAGCCGGGTCAAGGACCTGGTCGATATCCAGGGCATCCGTGACAACCAGCTGGTCGGCTATGGCCTGGTCGTGGGCCTCAACGGCACCGGCGACAGCCTCAAGAACGCCCCGTTCACCCAGCTTTCGATCCAGACCATGCTGGAGCGCATGGGCACCAACACCAAGGGTGCCACCATGCAGACCAAGAATGTCGCTGCCGTGATGGTGACCGCCAACCTGCCCGCCTTCGCCGCGCCCGGTTCGCGCATCGACATTTCCGTCAGCGCCATGGGCGACGCCAAGTCGCTGCAGGGCGGCACCCTTCTGGTCACTTCGCTCTATGGCGCCGACGGCTCCATCTATGGCGTCGGCCAGGGCCCAGTCTCCATCGGCGGCTTCAGCGCCCAGGGCGACGGCGCCACCGTGACGCGCGGCGTACCCACCGCCGGCCGCATCTCCAACGGCGCTATCGTGGAAAAAGACACCGGCTTCCAGCTCGCCAGCCTCACCACCCTGAAGCTGTCGCTGAAGAACCCCGACCTCACCACCGCAAGCCGCATCGTCGGCGCGGTCAACGCCTTTCTCGGCAGCCCGGTCGCCACCGCCTCCGATCCCAGCAACATCGTGCTGAACGTACCGTCGACCTATGCGGGCGGCGTCACCGCCATGCTGACCGAGATCGAGCAGCTGAAGGTCGACCCCGACCAGCCCGCCAAGGTCATCATCGACGAGAATTCCGGCGTGATCGTGATGGGCGCGGATGTGCGCGTCTCCACCGTCGCCATCGCCGAGGGCAACCTCACCATCCGGGTGCAGGAGACGCCGCAAGTCTCGCAGCCATCGCCTTTCTCCAGCACCGGCACCACCCAGGTCGTGCCGCGCACCCAGATCCAGATCGACGACAGCAAGGGCAACAAGATGACGGTGCTGCATGCCGGCGTCTCGCTGCAGAGCCTGGTCGACGGCCTCAATGCTCTGGGCGTCGGCCCGCGCGATGTGATCTCGATCCTGCAGGCGATCAAGGCCGCCGGCGCGCTGCAGGCCGATATCCAGGTGATCGGCTGATGGACGCGGGGCTCAACATCGCCAGTTCGGCCATGACGGCGCTGCAGAACCAGCCGCTGACGGCCCAGACCGGCTTCAAGAACGACGCGGCGATGGACAAGGCCGCCAAGGAGTTCGAAGGCGTCTTCATCACCCAGTTCCTGGGCTCCATGTTCGCGGGCATCAAGACCGACGGCCCCACCGGCGGTGGCCAGGGCGAGGAAATGTTCCGCTCCATGATGGTCGACAAATATGCCGAAGGCCTGGTCAAGCAGGGCGGATTCGGCCTCGCCTCCTCGATTAAGGCGCAGATGCTGAAAATGCAGGAGGCCCATTCGTGAACGACCCGGATCGCCTCGAACGGATGATCGCGCTGGCCGAACGGCTGGTAACAGTGCTGGAAAGCGACATCGTCGTGCTGAAAAGCGGCAATCCCGGCGCGCTGCAGAGCGCCGACCCGGAAGTGCAGAAGCTGACGGCGCTCTATGGCCGCGAGGCGCATAATTTCGATATCCGCATCGCCCAGGCGGCACCCCCACCCCTGCGAACCCGCTTCATGGCCATCACGGCGAAATTCCGCGAAGTGCTGCATCTGCATACCCGACTGCTGGCGCGGGTGAAGAACGCCTCGGAAGGCATGATCAAGGCCATCGCCGAGGAAGTGAATCGCATGAATGCGCCGATTCGCACCTATGGCCCGCGGCCCGGCTATGGCAATCAGCCGTCCGGCGCGATGGTGTTCAACAAGGTCGTCTAGGCCTTTTCCCAAAACGCATGTGTGTTGACGCTCCGGGCCAGCTTTGCGCCTGCGCGCTGTTGCGCCGCCGGCGTAAGGCTCACGGAGCTTTTTCGCCTGTCAGGAGCCGGAGCCGCCGCCGTTGAGGATCTGCTGGATGTTGGCCACGGCATTGTTGGGATCGGTGTTCATCAGCCCCAGCGCCAAATTGTAGCTGGCCAGCTGCGACGTGGTGTAGGTCGAGGCCGTGCCGCTGGTATTGCCCACCTTCTGCGCGGTCTGCGCCGGGGTATTGGTCTTCTGGTATGTGCTCTGCAGGCTGGACAGAACCGTGAGCAGCTGCGAGCGCGCCAGGTCGGCGCCGGTCTTGGTGGAAATGTCCAGCGTGCCGGCGAAGCCCAGGCCATAGGTCGTGCCGGTGGTGGGGGCGGCGGTGGTGCTGGCGTTCTTGGCCGGCGCCGTCAGCGTGCCCGCCGGAATGCCCAAGCGCGACAAGGCATCGAATGTGCCGGGGCCCGGGACAAGCTGAATGGTGGTGCCGGCATTGACCTGCAGCTTCAGATTCTCGGCGCTGCCGGTATAGTTGACCGAGGCCTTGCCCAGTCCGCCCAACTGGGCGTTGATCTTGGTCGACAGCGAATCCAGCGTTTCGCCCTGGTCGATGGTGATGGTGGCGGTGCGCGCCGCCGTGCCCATGATCTTGATCTGGAAGCTGTCGCCCGCGCGCAGCGTGGTCTGCGAGGTCAGGTCCACCGACTGATCGAGGCTGATCGTGCTGCGCGGCAGGCCCAGCGCGTCCAGCACGCTGGAGCCGTTGGGATCGATGGCCAGACCGTTGCCGGTGGACTGGCCATCGGTGCCGCCGAACTGGCGCGTCCATTTCAGGCTGCCATCGGCATTGAGGGCGGTGGCGAAGGCGTTGCTGGTGTTCTGCACATTGCGCGACTGGCCCGCGAAGGTGCCCTGGGTGGTGCCCGCCAGATAGACGGTGCCATCCGGGCCCACCGTGACGGCGCCGCCCTGGTCGGTGCCGGCGGTGCCGACATAGGAGACATGATTGGCGCTGACCGAAGTGCCATTGTCGGTAAGGGCGAAGACGAAGGCGTCCATGCCGGAACTGGCGGCGGTGGCAATGCTGGCCGCCCCGCCGGCCGTCAAATTCTGGTTGCTGGTGGTGCCGGAAACATAGACCTGGCCACTGGCGGAAACCGCCAGGCCGCCAATGGCGCCCCCTGGAGCGAGATCGCCCAGATCCTGGCTCCATTGCGGTGCGCTGGTGATGTCGCCGCCGGCATATTTGGAAAGGATGGCATGGCCGTTCTGCACGCTGGCGACATAGAGGCTGCCATCGGCGGAAGTGGCGGTGGCCGCCACGGAATCGGCGCCGCTGGTGCCGAACTGGTTCTCGGCCAGCAGCTTGCCCTTGGAATCGAACTTGGCAAGGAAGGCGTCGCCGTTGCCCTGCGCCGTCTGGCCGGCGCCGATGACGCCGCCCGAAACGCTGCCGCCGATATAGATATTGCCGCTGGCATCGACGCTGACGGTGTTCGACTGGTTGGTGGCCAGGGTCTGAATCTGCTTGATCCAGCTCTGGTCGCCATTGGCGGCATAGCGGGCGACGAAGGAATCATTGTTGCCGGCCGCCACCGAGGTGGGCGTGAGATCGGCGGTGGAAGCGCCGGTGACGACGACGCCGCCGGAGGGATCGAGTGCCAGGCCATAGCCCGAGGCGGCACCGCCGCTGCCCAGCAGCTTGGACCAGGTTTGGTTGCCGGCGGAATCGTATTTGGTGAGATAGACGTCCTGCGTGCCCTGGTTGATCTGGTTGCCGAAATTGCCCGTGGCGGTGCCGATGACGTAGATGTTGCCCGAGGCATCCACCACGGTCTTCTGCGCCGAAGTGGTTCCGGTGCTGGCCTGCTGGTTGACGCTGACGACGCTGCTGGGCGTACCGTCCAGCCCCGACAGCTTGGTCAGACGGCCGGTCTGGTCGGCGGCGCTGGTGGTGGTGGCCGAGGTGGCGCTGTTGGTGACGGTGCTGGTTTCTGTGGCGCTGCCCGAACTGCCCACCATGTAGAGCGCGGGCGTGGAGGCCGCCGCGAAGGTAAGCGTCTCGTTGGCGCCGGGCGAGACCTGGATGCCGTAGGTGGCATTCTTGGTACTGGTGGCGGTGTCGCCTTGGGTTGTCTTCTGCAGGCGGGTTGTGAAGCCGCCCGCCGAAAGCTGGCCGTTGATGTAGCCGATGACGTTGCTCAGCGTCAGGCCGCCCTGCACCTGGCTCAGGTCGATATTCACATTGGTGGTGGTGCCGCCTTTTTTCACCGCGATGGTGAAACTGTCAGAGGCCGACAGGTTCGCCATCGGGTTGTTGATGTTGGCATCCGTGACCAGCTGCTTGGTCTGGTAGGTGTAGCTGGAGAATGCGATCGACGCCGTCGAGGTCACCTGATCGGAGGGCTTGGCCGCCTGCAGGGTGAAGTTGTTGAACGACGTCGTGCCCAAATAGCTTTGCACCTGCGCCAGGCCCGTCTGAAAGCGGGTGTTGAGACCGGCAAGCTGGCCGGACGTGGCGGTGGGCTTCTGTGCCATCTTGGCGATATAGGCGAGCGTGTTGACGGCGCTGTAGAGGGCGAAAAGCTTCTGGTTGTCCTGCTCCATCTTGGCGTCGGGCGTGGCGCCCGGCGATAGCGGCACCTTGGACGTATTGAGGAAGTTGGTGGTGGAGAGGACGGCCGCGTCCTGCTTGGCGTCGTTGGTGTTGGGCGTGTTCCAGGGCGGATTGTCGGCCGAGGTCGCGTTGGGCTTGTTGCTGCTCTGCGCCGCCACGCGGTTGCCAGCGGCAATGGCAGACGGGCTCGCATTCAGCTGGGACTGGTAGTAGCCCAACAGAACCGAGGAATCCAAACCGCTGATGCCGGACGAAGACATGGCCGGATAATGACCAGGAGGATATTAAGCGCGGCCTAATGAAAGCCGGACAAATGCGCGCCAAACGTGTTTAACGCCGTGTTAAATGGCCGAAGACGACACTGGCGCGATGCACGCCGCCACCAGTCTCTACGACCAGGGCCTGAAGCTGTCGTCCCAGGGACGGCACCTGGACGCCATTGGCTGTTTCGAGGCGGCGCTTTCGCAGACGCCGGAAAGCCCGAAAATTCTTTTCGCCCTGGGCAACACCGCCTGCGCCTTGGGGATGCCGGCCCCGGCCGAGCTGTTCTTCCGCCGTGTGCTGGCAGCAGAGCCGGGCCGGATCGAGGCGCTGGTCAATCTGGGCAATCTGCTGCGGGCCAACGGCCAGTTCGAGGCCGCCATCGCCTTGCTGCAGCCGGCGGCGGCGCAGAACCCGCAAAGCCCCGAACTGGCGCTCACCCTGGGCTCGGCCTTCCGCGAAAGCGGCGACCAGCCGAACGCCGTTCAGTGGTATCGCGCCGCGCTGGCAGTGGAGCCCCATTTCGCGCCTGCCCTGGCCAACCTGGCCGACCTGCTATGCGATGCGGGCGAATGGACCGAGGCCCGAACACTGTATGACGCCGCCATCAAGGCAGATCCGAACAATCCGCAGGCGCGGCTGAACCGCGCCATCCTGCATTTCCTGAACGGGAACCTAAAGGAAGGCTGGCGCGATTATGAAGCCCGGCTCGCCGTGCCCGGGAAGGTGCCGGCACTTGAACAGCGTTTGCCGGCCTGGAACGGATCGTTCAAACGCACCCGCCTGCTGGTGCGGGCCGAACAGGGCGTGGGCGATCATATTCTCTTCGCCAGCCTGATCCCCGATCTGCTGGCGCGGGCCGGGGCCGAAGGCGGCAGCGTCATCCTGGAGTGCGAATCGCGGCTGGTACCGCTGTTCGCCCGCTCCTTCCCCGGCGCCACGGTGAAGCCTTGGCAGCTGAAGACCATCAACGGCGTGATCACCGCCACGCATGACTGGCTGAAAGCGGCAGGCGGCGCCACCGCCGCGATCCCGATGGGCAGCCTGCCGAAATATCTGCGCCCCCGCATCGACAGCTTCCCCACCCCGCACGCCTTCCTCAGGCCCGACGCGAATGAGACGGCGCGCTGGAAAAATATTTTCGGCGGCCGCGCCATCGGCATCTGCTGGCGGTCCGGCAAATCGGGCGGCCATCGTTCTGTTCAGTATGCGCCGCTGGAAGCCTGGGGCGAGTTCCTGCGCGACCTTCCCGGTTCCTTGGCCGACACGCTGGTCTGCGTGCAATACGACGCCACGCCGGATGAGATCGCGGCCCTGGAAGCGATCAGCGGACGCACGATCATCGTGCCGGACGGCATCGACCAGAAGCAGGACCTGGACCGCGCCTGCGCCCTGCTTTCGGCGCTGGATGCCGTCGTTACCGCGCCGACGGCCGTGTCATGGCTGTCGGCCGGCGCGGGCGTGCCAACCTTCAAGATGCTTTACGATACAAGCTGGACGGCATTGGGCGAGGTCCATGAGCCCTTCGCACCCTCCTGCCATTGCGTGATGCCGCAACGGCGTGGCGATTGGGCCGATACGTTCCGGAAAGCCAAAATGCTCATCGCGCGGCTCTGACCGGCGCCTGCTCTTCCTTCAGCGCCTGGCTCAAGTCGGCGGCGATGCGGGACGCGCCGTCACCATCGATCAGGGCCAGACCAATCTTGCGCATCTGGCGGCGGCGATGGCTGTCCTGCGCCAAGGCGGTGACGGCATCGGCGATGGCTTCGTCGCCAACCTCCGAGATGACGCCCAGCAATTGGCCCATGCCGGCTTCGTCGAAGGCGCGCGCCGACTGGGCGTGATCCTCGCTGAGCCCGAGATAAATCGCCGGGACGCCGAAGGCCGCCATTTCGTAGGCGGTGACGCCAAAGGCGCAAAGGCCCAGATCGGCATGGGCATATTCGATGGCGAGATCGTCGGCATGTTCGACCGTCTCATAGCGGTTGCTCATCGCCACGATGGAGGCGGCGACCTTGCCGCCCTCCGGCATGCCGCCGCCGATGACAAAGCGCACCCGCCAGGACGGGTCGATGCCCGTCAGCGCCTTGGCCGCGCGCAAGGTGAGGCCGAAAGGATCGCTGCCGCCCATCGCCACCAGCAAGGTGGGGCGCGAGGCCAGCGCCCGGGCCGGCGTGAGGTGCGGGTTGAGGCCGGTGAGCGACCATTCCCAGCCGATGCGCGGCACGGTGCGGGCGCCGGTCCAGTCCAGCGCCTTCACCTGCGGTACCGGCGGATAAAAGGCGAAATCGGCCGCGAGGCGGCGTTCCGAGCCGTCATCGATCACGGCGGTCACCGGCACACCCTGGCCCAGCGCGTCCAGTTCGGCGCGCGACGGGCCTTCACGGCAATCCAGCAGCAGCATCTGCGGTTTCAGCCGCGCGATCAGTTCCTTCAGATGCGCTTCCGACGTCAGCAATTGCGCCTCGAAACCGGCGCGGCGAACCGGCACCAGCGCATCGACGGTGCCATTGACGGCAAAGACAACGCCGATGCTTTCGCGGTCACGCAAGGCGCGGGCCAGCGAGACCATGCGCTTGACATGGCCATAGCCGAATTTGCCGCCGCCGTCGCAGCGGATCAGGGCCAGTCCGCCGGTGGGCGCAATCGGCTTCTGTTTCACATGGGCATTGATGCGGTTGAGGTCGGGCTCGCGTTCCAGCAGCAGCAGCAGATCGGCCAGCGAGGCTTCACCGGCGCGGGCCTGCATGCGGGCATGCACGGCTTCGACAAAAACCAGGTCATCGGGCGTATCGATGGTGAGACGGCCGCCTTTGCGCGCCAGGGCGGGATAGGGCGCGGCGCGCACGATCTTCACGAACTCGGGATGCAGCTTGAAATAGCCGGTGACATGCTCGCGGGCGCAGGCGTCGTCACCGGCATCCATCATCAGCTTGTCCAGCGCCCGGCGGGAGAAGGGATCGACGCCTTCATGGGCGCATTCGGTTCCTTCCTGCATCAGGACGTAATCGCCGTCCTGCGCGATCAGGGTGGCGACGAGGTGGTCGACGAAGCCGGCATCGATGAACGGCGCGTCGGAGGAAACGCGCACAATCAGGTCGGCGTCCAGCGCCTCCGCGGCGCGGGCATAGCGGGCGAGAACGTCATCTTCGGGGCCCCGCACCACGGTGACGCCTTCGCCGGCGGCCCATTCGACGATGGCGTCATCGCGCGGATTGGTGCTGGTGGCGATGGCGATGTCTTCCACCAAGGCGCATTGGCGCAGGCGATGGACGATGTGCCAGAGCAGCGGCTTGCCGGCGACGGGCTTGAGCACCTTGCCCGGCAGCCGGGTCGAGCCCATGCGCGCCTGAATGACGGCGACGACTCTTATGTGTTCGCGGTTCACGCCGCTTCGCCTTTGTAGTTCCGGCGGATATGCAGCAGCGGGCGCATGCCGTCGGACGGATCGGCGCGCCAGTCGCGGTCGGACAGTTCGGATGGCTGCGGCCCCTTGAAGCCGGCGCCATCGGCGACCAGGCTTTCGCGGATGCGGGCGATCACCGGCGCGATTTCGTGCGGTAGCCAGCAATGACCGGCGGCATATTCGGCGCCTTGCCCGTCCAGATCGAGGTGAAATTCAACACAGGGCGCGCCCCAATGATGCACGGCGCGCTCGATCACCGCCGGACGGCGGGTATGATCGGACCAGCCCACCGGCAGACCGGTGGCGGCACGGATGGCGGCGATGGCGGCCAGGTTGGCTTCGGCGGCGGGCGTCGGATAGGCCGAGACACAATGCAGCAGGGTGACATCGCGGGCGCCCGCTTGCTTCAGCGTGGCGGCAGCGGCGCTGATCTCTTCCATGGTGGACATGCCCGTGGACAGCACGATGGGCTTGCCGGTCCGGGCGCAGGCGCGCAGCAGGTCGCTGACCAGCAGCTCGTAGGACGCCACCTTGTAGAAATCGACATAGGGGGCCAGTTCGGCCACCGCTTCCAGATAGAAGGGGGTGCAGGAAAACTGGATTTTTCGCGCCGAACAGTGTTCGGCCAGCGGCTTCAGGTGCGCCAGCGGCAATTCCCATTCGGCGCGGGCCCGGTGCTTGGGACTCTGGCGCAGAATTTCAGCGGCGAACATGCGGTCGATCTTGAAAAGCTGGAACTTGACCGCATCGCAGCCGGCATCGGCGGCGGCATCGACGAATGCCAGAGCGCGCGACAGGTCGCGGCCATGGTTGCTGGACGCTTCAGCGATGAAGATCGGTGCGTTTTCCATTTAACCAAATCTAAAGAGCATATGGCTAAAAAGCGGTTAACAGCCTGGGGCAACTTTTATGAGTCACGCCGCATCACCTTCCGAATTCCTGCGCGACGGCGCGCATAACGGCCCGCGCATCGCCCAGGCGAAAGGGCATGACATCATCGACTGCTTCGCCTGCGGCTTCCGTCATGTCCTGCCGCTGCCCGACGCAACGAGCCTGGAACAGGAATATCGCGAGAAATATTATTCCGACGAGAAGCCGACCTTTATCGCCCATGCGGGCGAAGACCAGGACTGGTTCGAGCTGGCGCAGAGCGACCGGCTGGCGATCTTTGAAAGGCTTCTCGGTCCGGAACGGCGCAGGCTGCTCGATATCGGCTGCGGTCCCGGCTTTTTCCTCAAGACCGCCATTGCCCGCGGCTGGACCGCGCATGGCATCGAACCATCGGCCCTCGCCGCCGCGCATGCGCGATCATTGGGTGCCACTGTCACCGAAGGCTTCTTCAATGCGCAAAGCGCCCCGTCGCTGGGCACTTTCGACGTCATCAATCTCACCAACGTGCTGGAGCATGTGCCCGACGCGGCAGACACGCTGAAACGCGCGGCCGGCCTGCTGGCGCCGGGCGGCGTGCTGTGCGCCGGCGTGCCCAATGATTTTTCGCTGCTGCAGATCGCGGCCCGGGGGGCGGTGGAGGTGGGCGAATGGTGGCTGGCGCCGCCGCATCACCTGAATTATTTCGATTTCGAATCGCTCGAAGGCGCGCTGACGCGGCTGGGCCTGAAGCTGGCCGAACGCACCACCAGTTTTCCCATGGAAGCCTTCCTGATGATGGGCGACAATTATGTCGGCGATGCCACCCTGGGCCGCGCCTGTCACAACAAGCGCAAGAATTTCGACCTGGCTTTCGAGAAATCGGGCCTGACCCATCTGCGCCGTGAGTTTTACCGTTCGCTGGCCAAGCTGGGCATCGGCCGCGAAGCCGTGGTCATCGCCGTCAAGCCGTGACCCAGCCATTCTTCATTGTCTCTTCCGGACGCAGCGGCACCGCCATGCTGCACAAGGCCCTGTCGGCCGTGCCGGGCGTGGAGATGCATCACGAATATGCCGTGCAGATCACCCAGCCGCTGGCGGTGAAACGCTACCTTGGCATCGCCGATGCTGCACAGACGCGCCGCGTGCTGGACGAAAGTTTCGGCGCGGCGGTCCGCTTTGCGCAGGGCACGCATTGGGGCGATTCCTCCAACAAGCTGTCCTGGCTGGTGCCCGAGCTGGCGGCGCTGTTTCCGCAAGCGCGTTTCGTGCATCTGGTGCGCGACGGCCGCAAGGTGGCGTCGAGCTATTTCCACAAGCTGGGCGGCGAAAATTACGATGACCGCTCCAACGCCATCCTGCAGGACTGGTACGACGGCAAAGGCGCAATGCCGCCGCCGGAAAAGCCCTATTGGTGGCCGGTGCCCCGCCGCGACGACCCCATGGCCGGAGTTTTTCGGGGTTTCGACCAGTTCCAGCGCATCTGCTGGCACTGGGCCGAGATCAATCGCGTGGCGAAGGCGGCCCTGGCCGTCCTGCCCGCCGAGCGAACACTGTTCGTAAAGCTGGAAGACCTCACCCAATCCCCGGATTTGCTGCGGACATTGTACGATTTCCTGGGCCTGCCCTTCCGCGACAGCGATGCCGCTGTCTTTGCCCGCCCGCACAACGTCAACAAGCCGGAAGACCGGCTGCTGGATGCGGCCCAGACCGCCCGGTTCGAAGCCATCGCGGGCCCGGTGATGGCGGCGCTGGGTTATGCGGGCACCCCGGAGTATGCCGTCGCCTATTAGAGCGGCGTTAACCAATCGCGGACGAACATGGTTACCGGATTATTGACCAGGCCGGCTCATGTCTCTGCATAACGTGTCTCTGCATTGCGACTTCTGCTGCCGCGAGGTGCTGAGCCCTGTCTACAAGCCGGAAGGCGGCGCGCGCGGCCTTACCGTCTATCTTTGCGGCCATTGCGGGCTGGTACAGAGCGCCCCCCGCATTGCCCGCACCAAGGATCGTCATGCCGCCGCCGTCTCGGGCGGTGCCGACTGGGGCAATGTCCGCTACGGCAAGGGCTTTCGCACCGACGTGGCGCTGGAGGCCATCGCACGCCAATCCGACATGACGGCGCCGCTGCAGTTGCTGGATGTCGGTTCCAACCGCGGCAGCTTTGCCCGCGCCTTCCTCGAAGCCGCGCCCGGCGCCGGCATCACGGCGGTCGAACCGGATGAACGCTTCGCCGCCTCCTGCGCCGAGCTGCCCCGCACCGAGCTGATCCAGGCACGGATCGAAGACACGACCCTGCCGCCGAACCGTTTCGACATCGTCCACTCCTGCCACACCATCGAGCATCTGGCCGAACCTTTCGCGGCGCTGAAGGACCATGCCCGGGTGCTGAAACGCGGCGGATTGCTGGTGATCGACGCTCCCAACATCGCCCTGATCGGCGGCCACGACATTGTCGAGGAATGGTTCATCGACAAGCATCTCTTCCATTTCTCGGCCAACACGCTGGGCCGCATGATCGAGGCGGCGGGTTTCGAGATTCTGCGCGAGCCCGATCCGGCCGATGCCGTCAACCTGCTGTTCGTGGCGCGCAAGACCGGCGCCCCTTCTTTTCCCGTCGCTTCGATGAATCTGGGCGATCCCATGGAAGTGGGCATCGCCAGCGCGCAGCTGGAGCGTTACCAGGCGACGCGGGCCACCAACCTGGCGGCGCTGCGCACCGCCGCCGCCGCCATCCATGCCTTGGCGCCGCGGCGCGTGGCCCTGTGGGGCGCGGGCCGCCTGTTCGACCTGCTGGTACGCGAAGGCGGCTTCGATCCCAGGACACTGAGCCTGCTGATCGACGTCCATCTGCGCAAGCACATGGATGAACGCCATGGCGTGCGCCTGGCGGCGCCCGAAGCGCTGGCCGATGTCGATGCCGTGATCGTGATGTCGCGCATGTTCGCCGGCGAAATCACCCGCGAAGTCAAGCTGCGGGTGCCGAACGCCGAAATCATCCTCTACACAGACCTGCTGGACCGCGCCAAGGCGCGCAAAGCCGCATGAGGCCCCGCATGACCGCATTGCCACACGCCATTCGCAAGAACGGGCCCGCCAACGACATCGCCGAAATCGAGATCGGCGTCAGCCTGGAAGCGCAGCTGGCCGACGCCGCGCGCCGCACCCGCATGCATTGCCTGGCCGCCATCTTCCATGCCGGCAGCGGCCATCCCGGCGGGGCGCTGTCCTGTGCCGATCTGCTGGCCTGCCTCTATGGCGCGGAAATGAATGTCTGGCCCAGCGGCGTCGATGACCCGCTGCGGGACCGCTTTGTGCTCTCCAAGGGCCATGCGGCGCCCGCGCTGTATGCCGCCGCCGCCCAGTTCGGCTTCTGCGATCCCAAGGAAGCGCTAGCGCTGCGCAAGCTGGGCAGCAAGTTCCAGGGCCATCCGCATGTGCTGGACCTGCCCTTCGTCGAAACCTCCACCGGCTCGCTGGGCCAGGGCTTTTCCGTCGCCATGGGCATGGCGCTGGGCCTGAAGCGGCTGAAGAACGACGCCCGCGTCTATTGCCTGCTGGGCGACGGCGAATTGCAGGAAGGCGAAGTCTGGGAAGCGGCGATGGCGTCTGCCCATCACAAGCTCGACAATCTCTGCGCCATCATCGACTACAACAAGCTGCAGAGCGACAATTCCAACGACGTCATCATGAAGCTGGAGCCGCTGGCCGCGAAATGGAGCGCCTTTGGCTGGGCCGTCACCGAGATCGACGGCCACGACATTCCCGCCATCCTGCATGCCTTCCGCAGCGCCGCCGTCACCACCGGCGCGCCATCCGTGATCATTGCCCACACCGTCAAGGGCAAGGGCGTTCCGGTCATGGAAAACGTTCCCGCCTGGCATGGCAGCGTGAAAATGACGCGCGAACAGACCGAAGAGGCGCTTCAGGCGCTGGGCGGCAGCGCCGACGAAATCAAGGAACTGCTCGATGTCTAATGCGGCCCCCGCCCTCATCGCCAGCAACGGCGATTCCCTGCGCGAAGCCTTTGGCAAGACGCTGTCGGCGCTGGCCGACGAATTCCCCAAGCTGGTGGTGCTGGATGCCGACATCGCCGGCGGCACCGGCGTGCATCACATCCGCAAATCTCATCCCGACCGGTTCGTGCAGTTCGGCATCGCTGAACAGAACATGATGGCGGCGGCGGGCGGCATGGCCGCTGTCGGCCTGCTGCCGGTCGTCACCACCTTCGCCGTCTTCTGCCTGCGCGCAATCGAGCAGGCGCGGCTGTCGCTCTGCTATGCCCGCCGCAACGCCAAGATCGTGGCCTCGCATCCGGGCCTGGATGTCGGCCCCGATGGCGGCTCGGCCCAGTGCCTGGAAGACCTGGCCGCGTTCCGCGCCATTCCCGGCATGACCGTGATCTCGCCCGCCGATGCCACCGAGATGGCACTGGCCACCCGCGCGATTCTGGAATTCGACGGTCCGGTCTATATGCGCACCGGCCGCAGCCCGGCGCCGCATCTCTTCGGCGCCGATCACACCTTTGAAATCGGCAAGGGCCGCATTATCCGCGCTGGCGGCGACGTCACCATCATCGCCTGCGGCGCCGAAGTCGCCCGTGCCCTGGAAGCCGCCGATATCCTGAAGGAAGACGGCATCGACGCCCGCGTCGTGAACATGGCCACCATCAAGCCGATCGATACCGATTTGATCGCGGCTTGCGCACGGGAAACCGGCGCCATCGTCACGGCGGAAGACCACAACATTCATGGCGGGCTGGGCGGCGCGGTTGCCGAAGCTTTGGCTGCCACCGTGCCGGTACCGGTGGAATTTGTCGGCGTGAAAGACACCTTCGGCGCTTCCGGCGAGCCGGAAGAACTGGCCTATGCCTTCGAGATCGCCGCCCCCTTCATCGCCGCCGCCGCGCGCAAAGTGCTGAAGCGCAAGAAATGAGCCGCTTCTCGCTGGAAGGCAAAACCGCGGTCGTCACCGGCGCCTCGCGCGGCCTGGGCGCCGCCATCGCGCTGGGCCTGGCCGAGGCCGGGGCCGATGTGCTGCTCACCTACCGCGAAAAGCATGCCGAGGCTGCCGCCATCGTGCAGCAGATTGAAGAGATGGGCCGCCGCGCCAGGGCGGTGCCGATGGACGTCACCAGCCGCGCCAGCGTCGAACACGCGGCAGAGCAGGCCCGCGCCTTCGGACCGGTGTCCATTCTCATCAACAATGCCGGGGTCAACAAGCCCACCGATTTCAACCAGATCACCGATGCCGACTGGGACTTCGTCCTCGACACCAATCTCAAGGGCCCCTTCATCGTGGCGCAGGTCTTCCTACCCCTGCTGAAGGACGCGGGCGGCGGCGCCATCACGCATATCGGCTCGGTTTCGGGCCAGTATGGCGGTCCGCGCACGGCGCATTATGCGGCGTCGAAAGCCGGCCTGATCAGTCTCGCCCAGGTGATCGCCCGCTTCGGGGCGCAGCACAATATCCGCTCCAACACCCTGGCCGCCGGCCTGATCGCGTCGGAAATGGCCGCCGCCGGAATGGCCAACGCCGCCGTGCAGAAGGCAGCCGAGACCATCATCCTCAAGCGCATGGGGCGCCCCGGCGAAGTGGCCGATGCGGCGGTGTTTCTGTCATCCGACGCCGCCAGCTACATCACGGCCCAGACCTTGAACGTCAATGGAGGCCTGTACTTCTAATGAATAGGCACTTCCGATGACGTCTGGCAAAACCCTTCTGATCATCTCCGGCGGCATTGAAGCCGCCGACGCGGCCCGCCGCGCCAAGGAGATGGGCCACACCGTGGTGGTTTCCGACCGCGATCCCAACGCGCCCGGCTTCGCCTTCGCCGATTCCTGCCTGATCGCCGATGTCTATGGTCCGACGGAAACCGCCGCCGCCGCCGAACGCTATTCCCGCAAGATCCGCAAGATCGACGGCGTGCTCTGTGTCGCCGCCGACGCCCCCGTCACCGCCGCCACCGTGGCGCAGCGTCTTCGCATTCCCGGCCTGCCGGTGCATGTGGCCGAACTGGCCTGCGACAAGCTGGCGATGAAGAAGGCGTTCCGCTCCGCCGGGGTCAATGTGCCCTGGTTCGCCGAAGTCTCGACGCCGCAGGAACTGCAGCGCATCGCCATCGAGCGCGGCCGCGATCTGGTCATCAAGCCTGTTGATTCGCGCGGTTCCCGGGGTGTGCAGCGCATCGCCAAGGTGGAAGACCTGGGCGCCGCCTTCCTGCTGGCGCGCTCCCATTCGCCCAGCGAGCGGGTGATGGTGGAGCAATATCTGGAAGGGCCGCAGGTCTCGACCGAAAGCATCGTCATGGGCGGACGCTGCTTCACGCCGGGCTTCAGCGACCGCAATTACGAACATCTGGAGAAATACGCGCCCTTTTTCATCGAGAATGGCGGCGACCTGCCCAGCCATCTGCCGCAAGCCATCCAGGACAAGGTCAAGGACCTGGTGGCGCGTGCCGCCTCGGCCCTGGGCGTCACCGACGGCACCGTCAAGGGCGACATCGTGGTGCATCGGGGCGAGCCATACGTGATCGAATTGGCGACGCGGCTTTCCGGCGGCTTCTTCTGCACCCGGGAAATCCCTCTCAACACCGGCGTCGATTTCATCGGCGCGGCGATCAGGATTGCGCTGGGCGAGACCGTCAACGAAGACGAACTGACGCCGAAATTCCAGCATGCCGTGATCCAGCGTTATGCCTTTCCCCAGGCCGGTACCGTCACCGCCATTCGCGGCGAGGAGGCTGCCCGCGCCGTGCCCGGCATCGCCGAAGTGGTGGTGACGGCCCGGCTGGGCGACATTATTCCTCCCGCGGGCGACAAGCGCCCCAGTGCCGCCATGGTGCTGGCCAGCGGCGCCACGCGCGAAATGGCGCTGCAGGCGGCCAATGACGCCCTGGACCTGATCCGGGTGGAAACATCCAGCGCCGGCCAGAGCCTGGGCGAGAAAAAAATCGGATGAACGCGCCGTTCGCCACGACCCAGGCGCGGGCGGGCCAAAACAACGGCGCGCTGACCGGCTTTGCCTTCTTCCACCTCAATCTCGCCTTCTCCTCCATCGAGGAAGCGCGGCGCGATGATGTCATCGCCCATTGCTACCATCCCCTGCTCGATCTTTGTGAGAAGCGCGGGCCGCTGGGCGTGGAAATGTCGGGCTACACGCTGGAAGAAATCGCTGCCCGCGATCCCGCCTGGATTGTCCGCGCCCGCGCCCTGATCGCGGCGGGAAAGATGGAACTGGTCGGCTCCGGCTACAGCCAGCTGATCGGCCCGCTGGTGCCGGCCCGCGTCACCGCCGAGAATTTGCGCCTGGGCAACGAGATTTATCAGCGCCTGCTGGGCGTGGCACCGCGCGTCGCGCTGGTGAACGAGCAGGCCTATGCCGCCGGACTGGTGCCGCTTTATCGCGCGGCGGATTATGACGCCATCCTCATGGACTGGGAGAATGCCGCCGCCAACCATCCCGAATGGCCGGACGCGACCCAGTACCTGCCGCACCATGCGCTGGGGCCGGATGGGACACGCATCGCCCTGCTGTGGAGCAACACCACCCTGTTCCAGCAGATGCAGCGCCTGGCCCATGGCGACACCGATCTGGAAACCTATCTGGGCTTCCTGCGGCGCAAGACGGTCGCGGGCGGGGCGCTTTGCCTGTACGCCAGCGATGCGGAGATTTTCGACTTCCGCCCCGGCCGCTTCCGCACCGAAGAACGCCTGGGCGAAAAGCGCGAATGGGCCCGCATCGATGCGGCGCTGGCCGCCCTGCCCGGCGAAGGCATCCGGCTGGCCAAGCCCTCCGCCGTACTGGCCCTGCTGGACGCGCCGGGCGCAGGGCAAGCATTGGCGCTGGAAAGTTCCGCCTGCCCGGTGCCGGTGAAGAAGCAGCGCAAATACAATCTTGCCCGCTGGGCGGTGACGGGGCGCGACAACACCGCCATCAACGCCGCCTGTCAGCGCATCCATGACGGCATGCTCTTGGATGAGGGGCGCGCCGACTGGAAAGAACTTTGCTATCTCTGGGCCAGCGATTTCCGCACCCATATCACCGAGGCGCGCTGGACCGCTTATTGCGAGCGCCTGCGGGCGGCCGAAGTGCGCTGGGCCGTGCCTGGCGCCCCCGTACCGGCGGCACTGACGGGCGAACCTTTTGGCGAACGTCATATCGAGATCGCGACACCAGCGCTGAAAGCCCGGCTGGACCGGCGGCGCGGCCTGGCGCTGCAAAGCCTGCATTTCGCCAGCCAGGCGCAAGCGGTGCTGGGCGGCCTGCCGCATGGCACATTCGACGACATCGCCCTGACGGCAGACTGGTACACCGGCGACAGCGTCTTCGAGGCGCCGGGTGAGCACAAGGTCACCGACCTGGAATGGTGCGAGACACGGCTGGAAACCCAGCATGACGGCGCCGTGATCGCGGAAGGGCGCATGGAAACGCCCCGGGGCGCGATCCGCAAAAGACTGCGTTTCGCCGCCGACAGGGCCCGCGTCGATTTCGATCTTGGCTTCGACTGGCCCGACTGGGGCAAGGGCGTATTGCGGCTGGGCCATTTCACCCTGTTGCCCGACGCCTACGATCTTTCTCGCCTGACCCTGGCGACCTGCAATGGCGGCGGCCCGGAACGGTTCGCGCTGGCGGGCGCGCGCATCGAACATGGCGCGCCGGTATCGTTCCTGGTGTCGTCGAGCCACGGCTTCGGCATGACCGAAGGTTGGGCCGAGATCGGCGATGGCCGTGCCGGCTTTCGGATCGAAGTGGACCGCGCCACCGCGCCACTGCTGGGAATGCTGACGCACCGGCCTCTGCTCAGCCGCGACGGCGGCCGCAGCCTGTTCTGCCAGTTGCAGCTTTCGGCGCTGGAGCTGGACGACACGCGCAAGCCGTCCGCCTATCAGGATGGCCCACGCCGCTTCCGCTTTTCGGTCAGCGCGATTTAAAGCATTCTTTTTCTGGGATCGAGCGCCGCATTCCGCGGCGCGACCTTCTGCATCCTCCAGCTTCCTTCCCGCGCGAGCGAAGCGACGAGCCGGGCAGATGGGGGCCAGCAAATGCAGAAACGGGTGCATGCCCCCCGGCATGCACCCGTCCTGCAAAAACCCACCAGAAAACGATTCCCTTCGCCCCGGGGCGGGCGCCGCTTTTTGCGGTCGCCCGGCAGCGGTTGGCGCCGGGCGGGAATTGCTTCCCGCCCGGCCCCCTGGCTTAGTGGAACAGAGACAGGATGGCCTGCGGCGCCTGGTTGGCGATCGACAGCGCCTGGATACCCAGCTGCTGACGGACCTGCAGGCTCTGCAGCTTGGCGCTTTCCTGCGCCATGTTGGCGTC
>Ga0316232_1001722_pt1 | contig 25475 bp, 32 predicted proteins | sample TBHtaG_FD_206006 | JGI IMG/M metagenome (GOLD analysis project Ga0316232, IMG submission 206006) | Freshwater microbial communities from Trout Bog Lake, Wisconsin, USA - TBH18025_13 | ecosystem: Environmental > Aquatic > Freshwater > Lake > Hypolimnion/Profundal zone | place: USA: Wisconsin... | reverse complement strand
GCCTCAGGATGGCGGCCAGAGTCACCAACCAGCTGAAACACGCGGCGACTGGCCGAGGCTGCCACACCATGCTCCGGGTCAAACATCAAGATGGCCGGGCTGACCTGCGCAAGCCCCTGTTCTTCGGAGTAGCCAACAAAGTGCCTTGTCCATGGGGCGCCGGGCCCATGCAGCGGCACCTCGTACACGGACCAGTGGCTGAGCTCAACGATGGGGTTGCTTTCGTAGCTGGATTGCATGGCTTCTTCCTTTGTGCGAATTTCGGATTTTTATAACTGTATGCGCATTCAGCACTGGATACAACAACAGTTAAAATTAGATTCTTGGAAGTGGGGATTTGTCCTCAAGGAAAGCCCATTGGCCGTTGACGCAAAGGGGTATTTGAGGGAGTGCCCGTTGTAAATTACAGTGGGTCAGTTCGGCCACCGAGTGGTCGCCATGAAAGGAAGCTCTTTCAGACTGGCCGATGCACCCATCAATCCCAGCGTCACGCTCAGATGAGCGACGCGAGCCACAGCACGCCCCGATAAATCAGATACGCGCCAATCCCAAAACCCATTGCATCCAGTAGCCAAAAGCTGATGGGGCTCTCGTCTCGGTTAACAGGGTGAATCCTGCCCACGACCCATCCGTTCTTGATTGGAAGGGCTGAATTCAAATTGCCAGCACGGAGCCGAAGAATGCTGCTAAAGGCTCCAACAGTGCCTGATAGCGGTGGCTGTGTTGCAAGAGCTGCGTAAATAGCAACATGAAGATGCAATAGCCGACGAGGAATTTGACTTGGTCCTTTGGCATCATCAGAGATGGCACCACCGCTTTTTTGGTTGGCTACTTCAAGGCTGCGTTCAATATGCCGGCCAGTCGCGCACCAGCAGCGGCCAGTCTCCTTTCGGCGACCGGCGTGTATCTCTGAATGTACGGCAGCTCGACTAGGCGCTCGGGGTAGAACCCCCTCGTGGAAACAATCATGCAGGACTCTTGGGCAGCCGTCACCGGGTCCAAATCCGTCACCGGAAACGTTGTTCGAACCCCTTGCAGTCGGGCCGCCATTGCCTCCGGTTCTTCGTTCAGGTTCTTGATGAGCCCTGTATCCCACACCGCGTGCAGGTTGCTGCCCCGCATGAAGGCCTGGAGCTGGTACGTGTTGCCGCCTTTGTCGTCTATGTAGCCTGCATGCAGTGGCTGATGCACATCGCCAACCAAATGGACAAGGTACTTCAGCGCGATAAGCCGCTTCTCGTCCGGCGCGTTGGACTCCAGGATTGCGACCTCCTTTTTGATGGCATAGACAACGCAGTTGCCATCGGGACAGTCCCGTTGCTCAATGTAAAGGCAGTCGCCGCGCGGAAAATTAACATAGTGCCAGGATGCTGTGGACTGGTCCCGGTGCTCATCCGCCCAAGTGGACGCCGATGGAAGGGTCTCTCCGGGCTCTAGGGCCAGCAAGCGATCCACCTCCGCCCTCGCATTCGGGGTCAGTTGCGATTGCGCAATAAGGGCGATGACTTGGTGGCCTTCTGTGCCCCAGGCATGGGCGACGGATACGGTCGCGGCGAAAACACTTGCGGTCAAGACTGCCCCGGCGACCAGCGACCGCGCCACCCGTTTGAGCTCAGACATCATCCCGTCACGAAGCCGTAAAAGAGCAAGACCACGAAGAGGCCGAGAATGCCCCATAGCAGCAAATGGCCCATGCTCATGCCATCCTCTGGCGGCTCGCTCTGGTCCGTGGCTGCAGCGGCGCGCGTAATTCCATTCGGGTGCGTACGCTTGGACAGGTTTTCGGAGTAGCTGACGCCGGTGCCGGGTATTCCGACAGTACCCCGTGCTCCACGCTTGCTAATGTTGATGGTTGCACCCGGCACACCAATAGACGTACTCACCCCGGACTTGCTGAAATTCAGCTTCACGCCCGGGAACAGTTTGATTGTTTTGCGAAATCGGAATCCCATGCTGTTGCCCTCCCTTTTCTGAATTATGCGCACAGCACCGGCTGCAGGCTTCACTCAATCTTCACACAGTTATGTAAACGCCAAGTCCTGCCCGGCGTTGTGAGTGTAGGGTTCCAAATGTTTTGGAACCCACTGCAAAGTGCAAAAGGAATTTCAAATGCGTTCACAAGTTCGTGCTCTCACTATCGCCATAGGTCTGTTCTGTGCAGCATCCGCTTTCGCGCAAACAGCTGCATCAGTTGCCGCCAAAGTAAGTGCACCTGCCGGTGTAACTGCTCCCGCCGCAGCCCCAACTGCTAAGCCAACAATTACTTCCGTCACCAAGGTTGCTGCTCCCGCAGCCGTTGCTGCCGCTGGCGGTGGAGACGGCAAGGTTTGGGTCAACACAAAGTCGAAGGTCTACCACTGCGAAGGTTCCAAATCCTACGGCAAGACCAAGGTCGGCGAATACATGACCGAAGCCGATGCCAAGGCCAAAGGCAACCATGCTGACCACGGAAAGACTTGCGGCAAGTAAGCCTGCGGGGTTCACTTGTAAAAAGGGCGCCTTTGGCGCCCTTTTTACTGGTCGCTTCATGCATTTGGTCAGCCACTCCGACCGTCACCAGGGGTAAATTGATAGCAAATGGGAGGAAAGAAATGAGAACAGTCGGTAACATTTTGTGGTTCGTTTTTGGCGGGGTGTGGATGGGACTCGGGTGGTGGCTTGCCGGCCTGATTTGCGCCGTCACCATCATTGGAATTCCTGATTTACTGGTAAAGAGAACTTACCTGAGCGCATTTGGCTGCGTCCCGTATCGGACGCACAATGCTGCGAGACAGTATTAGTGCGAAGAGACTTGCCAGGACGAAGGCTATTGCTCCGCCAGCCAACATAAATGATTGCGTGCTTTGAGAACTTCTTTCGGCATCGGCTACCCGAAACGGTTTTCGCTCTTGGCGAAGGCGGGTTATCAATGAGGAGTTCATGAGGCAACAGGCCAAGGCTATTGATGCGCAACGCGGTTGACCCGGTATGCGTGCCCAAAAGGACTCAACCACAGGCAACGGCTTCCAATGGAACCTAGCCCAGCACATCACGTTGGGCCCGAGGACGGTCCGTCATGCCTGCTGTGCAAATCGAACTGCACACAGCTTTGTCGGTTTGGCGCCGGATTTCGATGGTTCTGGCATTTCGAGATGCCGGAAAAGGGTAGGGGCGCCAATTTCAGCCCACAGACCTTCGGCGGATGAAACTGGAACGTAAAGATCAAAACGCTTTGGTGCTGGACGGGCATTCCAATGTATGATTCGTTAATGCGAATCGTTCGCATTTAGATTTTTGCAATGGTTTCTCGCTTTGGAGCATTTGGGTATGAATACACCTGTGGCCTACACGCTAGCTTTGTCCTTGTCGATGTTCCTGGCAACTGCTGCGCAGGCTGAAGACTATGTGCTCACCATCAAGAACCACCAGTTCACGCCCAAGGAATTGGTTGTTCCCGCTGGGCAGAGGGCAAGAATTACTGTGAAAAATCAGGACCCCACGCCGGCTGAATTCGAAAGCAGTGACCTGAACCGTGAAAAAGTGGTTGGCGCAAACGCCGAAATCACCTTGTTTGTAGGTCCGCTGGATGCGGGTCGATACGGCTTTTTTGACGACTTTCATCGTGAAACAACGACCGGCGTGATCGTAGCCAAATAGGCCATTTCGCCCAGAAGTCCACCAGATTCCAACTACCCGTCCAACGACATGTCCGACACCGCACACAAAAGTAAAACTAGCCGCCTGACTTCCATGGCGGCGCTAGCCGTCTTGTCGACCTGCATGCAAAGCAGCTTTGCTTTCGGGCTTGACGAAGTCTATTCACCCAATGCCGAGTATGGCGAGGTGTCCCTGGAAATCAGCCACGCAAGATCGATTGACAACAATCCGGCAAAAGACAGGGCGCAGGTTGGTGAAGTCACGCTGGAGGCTGGCCTTACGCCCCGCTTCGTATTGTCTGTGAGCGGTGAATATTCCGCGGACCCAGGCAACGCCATGCAACTTGATGGCAACCAAATTGAAGGGCGCTACCAATTTTTCGAATCAGGTGAACAGTGGCTGGACGTGGGTGCGCTCGTATCCTATACAGCTTCAAAGCAGACGGATTCACCGGACACACTGGAAGTCAAATTGCTGTTGCAAAAAGATGTGGGCAAGTTCACTCACACGGTCAACATCGGATTTTCACAAAACGTTGGTTCGTTCCCAAATCTCACTGACGAAGCGGGTTACACGTTCTTGTGGAGTACCCGCTACAGGTACAACGAATACTTTCAGCCAGGATTTGAAATCCAAAGCGATTTGGGTCCTGGTTCTCAGCTTGGCTATTTCAACCAGCAAGAGCACTACATGGGTCCATCGATTCAGGGCAAGCTGTTTGGTCACCTGAAGTACCAAGCGGCCTATCTCTTTGGTATCAGTGACCCCGCAGCCCAGCAGGCGGTGCGTCTGAACCTTGAATACGAGATGCATTTTTAAGGAATTCAACCGTGCTAGCAACGCTCATCATTGTTTTTCGCGAGGTCATTGAAGCTGGCTTGATTGTTGGCATTGTCCTGGCCGCAACGTCAGGGGTTGCAGGGCGCGGCCGCTGGATAGGATTTGGCGTCGCCATGGGTGTGATTGGTGCCTGTTTGGTTGCTGCCTTTGCAGACTCCCTATCAAACATGATGGCCGGTTCTGGTCAGGAAATCTTTAATGCCTCCGTTATGGCATTGGCCGTCGTAATGTTGACTGCCCACAACGTGTGGATGGCACGTGAAGGACGCCATATCGGACAAGAAATGAAGTCCCTTGGCCAGGACGTCACTGGCGGGCAGCGCTCTATGGCTGCAATGTCCATCGTGGTGGGCGTCGCAATCTTGCGTGAAGGCTCAGAAATTGCCCTCTTCCTTTATGGAATCGCCTTGTCAGAGGGCACCGGTGGCGCCTCGATGTTTCTGGGTGGCGGCATCGGACTGGCGCTAGGGGCATTGGTCAGTGCGCTGATGTACTTTGGCCTGCTGCGCATTCCCACGCAGTACGTCTTCACCGTTACCAGTCGTCTGATTGCCCTGCTGGCAGCTGGTATGGCGGCGCAGGCCGTTGTCTTTTTGCAGCAAGCGGGAATCGTGAGCGCATTCACGCAGGTGGTGTGGGACACGTCGCACGTGCTGTCAGAGCACAGTCTCTTTGGCAAGGCACTGCATTCTTTGATGGGTTACGCGGATCGGCCAACGAGTCTGCAACTGATTGTTTATGCGGCGACACTGGTCATCATTTTTGCCTTGATGCGATGGCTGGGGCAAGATCGTCAAAGACCCGGATAAGGGATTGCCGGGAGGCACCAGGGCGATGACACAAATAAACAAATGCCACCGATGTGGCGCGACCAGTTACAAGCCGGTGATCAAGCGTGATGACAGCGGAACCATGAACCCCTCGGGCGAGTACAAGTGCGTGGGTTGCGATCTGGTTTTCAAGAATATTGATGAGTGGAGAAATGCGCCTGCTATAACAGAAGGCGCACCAACCCAAGACCAGGACACGGAATAGGTTCGTGCCATAGGAAGCAGAGCAATGAGTACCCCGGCAAAAAAATCACAGATTGTGCAAGATGGCCTGAGATACACGGCCAAGGTGTCTGGATCCCCGTTTGGAGAGACCAACCAATATGCGCACACGGCGACCATGTCGTGCTTCCTGTGCGGCAAGCACCGGCCGCGATCACAACTTATGACGCGCAAGTTGGTTGGCAAGGCGCAGAACGTTTGTGCACCGAAATGCGAAAAATAGGAAACATGACTTCGCAAGCGTGTGCCGCACCATGGGCTACCAGAGTTGCTCCCGTGTAAAGGGTGGTGACGGGAACTGGCCAAAGAGCCGCCCTTCACCGACGATTCCTTTGGAATGTCGCTTTCGGCGGCCGGCCTAAGCACATTGGTTCACTGAGCCACGCGGGTCCTATCGGCTAACTCCATTAAAACTTTCACGGGTGTTGGGCCTTTCTACGGCATCAAAAGGAGTCCTGGTTTCTGTACTTATCGGTTTCATTACCTAAAATATCAGGCATTAACGTGATAATTGCCTGATTTGGCGATTTTTTCTTCATGCACTACTTGTGCCTTATGTCATAAAAGCCTAATATAGTAGCCATTTATACAGATGAATGCCTAGATTTATGAGCAAATTTGAAATTCCCCTGCAAGTCGTCGAACGGGTTGCCCAGCTCGGCCAGCGTATCCGGGTGGCGCGGATTCGCCGCAGCTGGTCAGTCGCCGAACTTGCCAGCAAGGCGGGTATTAACCGAAACACCCTCACGGCGCTGGAACTCGGTAAGCCAGGTACGGCGGTCGGCGTGTGCTTCACCGTGCTGTGGGCACTCGGTTTGGACAAGTCTCTGGACGCTGTTGCGGATCCCGACGGCGATCTCCATGGCAAGGCGCTCGAAGCATCGCGCCGCCCAACGCGAGCCGGCAAGGCCCGCAAGGCGAGTGACGACTATGACTTCTGAGCGAGAAGCCTACGTCTACATTCAGCTACCCGGCACGTTGGAGACGGTTCCCGCAGCACTGCTCAGGGTGCAAACATTGGCTGACGGTACTCAGATAGGACGGCTGCGCTATGGCGACCGTTACCTTAAGCGCCAGGACGCGGTTGCACTCGATCCGTTCAAGTTGCCCCTTGCCAAAGAAGTGTTCGAGTTCACCCGGCTCCATGGGATTCCAGGTGCGGTGCGAGACGCAGGTCCAGACGCCTGGGGGCGCAGAGTTATCGAGCACAACCTCGAGCGCAGCGCCGCTGACCTTCAGGAAATTGACTATTTGCTACACGGGCCGCAAGACGGGGCAGGGTACCTTAGCTTTGGGCTGAAGGCCGAACCACCCGCGCCCAAGCGCCAGTACAACCGCACGCACCAGCTGGCCCAGCTAATAGAGGCTACGCAGGCGATCGAAGAAGGGCGTCCAGTGGCAGCCCAGTTGCTCGAACAACTCAATCCTGGCACCAGCATGGGTGGAGCGCGGCCAAAGGCCACGATCGAGGATGCGCAGTGCCTGTGGCTCGGCAAATTTCCCGCTAGAGATGACCGCTTCAATCTGCAGCGGGTCGAATTTGCGACGCTCGACTTGGCTCGCAGATGCGGTCTGAACGTCACTCAGGCGCGGCTTCAGGCGGTGGGTGACAGCGACGTGCTGATGTTGCAGCGCTTCGATCGCGACCACACCGACAAGGGATACCTGCGCTTTGGAGTCGTCAGCGGCTTGACTGTGCTCGACTGTGGTGACAGCCACCTGGACCGCCAGCGTTGGTCTTACCCGCTAATGGCTGACAACCTGCGCCGTTGGTCTGACAAGCCGGAGGCTGACTGCGCCGAACTGTTCAGGAGGATGGTTTTCAATGCCGCCGTGACCAACAACGACGATCATCCGCGCAATCATGCCCTACTGCGTAGGCAGACGGGTTGGCGGCTCTCGCCAGCCTACGATCTAGTGCCTGCCCCCGTGGTCAGCTTGGAGAGGCGTGACTTGGCGTTGACAGTTGGCGATTACGGTCGCACCGCCAGTATCTACAACCTGTTGTCGCAGGCAGGGCGTTTTGGTTTGTCGGCAGAAGAGGCACGCTGTAAAATTGATCGAATCGTAGAGGTCGTACAGCATTGGCGCGATAGCTTCTTCGCCTGTGGTGTGTCGGCAAAGGATATCGACTACATTGCCACGGCCATCCTGCCAGACTGCTTTTTCTTCGAAAGGCGTCCCGATGCGTGAGGTGCCAAGTCGGCTTGTATCTTTGGCCAGGCCAAAATGCCATCCGAAATCATCTTGCCAGGACTTTGAGATGCCATGATTAGCCTCATGGGTTGCTACAAGTGCTTCAATGATTTGGCCTGTCCACAGGCCGAAGGTTATCTATTGCTCAGCGCATGATCATGGAGACAAATTGGTAAATCCACGCAGTCTCATCTATGCGCTCCACACGCACTGGGACGTCATAGAAGGCCTGGTCGTTTTAGGGCGCGATTTCCCGTCATTCGAACAAACCCAGGTTGTCGATTTGATCGCTAGGCGTGCCCCTGGTAAAGGCTTGGATGAGTGTGAAGCCACGCTGCGGCAGATGGTTACTGCTGATCTGTTGCAAGCAATGCCGCGAGGCACAGCGCTGCAAATCAACCCACTGGTTTTGGAGTTCGTGCGCGGACTGACGCGAGAGCACGAGCTGGGTTTATCGGCGGTGTTGAAGGCGCGAGTGGATGCCATCAAGGGGGCGACCAGTAAGCTAACAGAGGGCCTTCAAAGCAGAGACTCGGATCAAGTTCGACAGGCAGCAGCCCTGCTTGCCGAGCTGTTTCGGCAGATTTCACTTCAACTGGATCAGGATCGACACGCCATTCTTGAACTGACGGAGCGCGCCAAGTCCAAAGACGCCAACCTGCCGATTGGTAGGCGTTACAGTGAAGTGCTCGCCGCATTCGACAACTACGTCGCACCAATGGCCGAGATGATGGACAGCGGTCCTTCAGGAACTTTTTACCGCCATCTGGAAGATGCCGAGCACGCACTGGACTTTGCACTGGAGACGCTCACCGTTCAGGGCGCACTGTATACGCAGCGCTTGTCAATGCGGCAAGTGGCCTTTCAGGCTAAGGAGTTGCGACGCTTGGGTCGCGAGGTTTTGAAGCATTGCAGTGACACGTTGCTGCCTTTGAGAGAAGAAATTCGCCAGCACAATGTGTTGTCGACGGCCATCAGTCAGCTCCTGGGCCGCGTGAGAAAGCGTGGCCTCCAAGCAGTGCTGAGAACGGGAGACATGCCGCTGTGGCGCAGGGACATGCCAAGGCGCGTGAGCGTTGGCGACGAAGTACTCAGCATCATGGGAGCGGCGCTGAATTTTCAGCCGATGGTGGTGACCTTTCCTGAAGATGTGACCGATGCTGGGATGGTAGTACTAGAACACGTGGATGAATCGGCCATCGTGCGCCAATTGCGAGCGGCTTTGCCCGTTGATGATCTGCTCCATTGGCTCCATGCGAATTTCCCCCATTTGATGGACGCAACTGTGTTGCGCCTCTACCATGCATTGGTTGAACGCAATGAATGGCAAGTTGCCGCAGCAGAAGCGCCGGTGGCGGAGACGCTCAGGACCGTGCGCATTACCCACTTTCCCCATGCGCTGGAACACCATGCAGCGCCTGTCCAGACCCGCTCATGAACACAACAACCCCTTTGTATTTGCACAAGCTTGGCTGCTTGGCGGAGATGTTTGAATTTTTCAACAGTGGAAAACACATGAACCGCATGGCCGACCATCGGCTATGGGCTGAGTTGGATCGCGAAAGAGTGGCTTATGAACTCCTGTTCAAAAGCCTGGGTTACACCTTGCGCATTGATGAGCGTGGTTTTGCCTGGTTTCATTTTGAGGATGCCAGCAGCAATGTATCCAAGACAACGCGGCAGTTGGCACTGCTCTTTATGCTGATTTTTGAATTCCAGGCCGATCTGGGCATGCATCTGGGGAGATTCATGGACTGGGTGGTTGACCATGCCTTGCTGGATGCGATTCTGGAAAAAAACCGGTTGCTACTTGAAGCGGAGGGCCTCGCTGACCGTGACCAACTGCAGCAACTGTTGCGCGCCGCCGTCAATTACGGCTTCGCCAGTTCGGAGGGCAATGCCTGTCGCATATTGCCGGCCGTATTTCGGTATCTTGACCGTTTTGAAGAACTGGCAAGCACCAGCCGGGTGACTGAGGACGGCGTTGGAATGTCCCCGGCGGAGGCATTGGAATGATTCACTATGGCTTCCAGCGCATGGCCTTGCTCAACAGTGCGGGCTACCGGCGTGCAGAACTTCCATTGGACGCATCTGTGTCTTTGATTGCGCCCAACAATGCGGGCAAGACCAGCCTGATCAACGCGTTGCAATTCCTGTTGATCATTGACAAGCGGCGAATGGACTTTGGTGCCCATGATGTAGACACCAGCCGGCGTTTCTATTTCCCGAGCAACAGCGCGTACATCTTGTTGGAGGTGGCTCTTCCAGCGAGCGGAACGGTTGTCCTGGGCTGTGTTGGCAAAGGAGTCAGTCATGACTATGAATACTTTGCCTACAAGGGAAGTTTGCGGCTAGACGACTTTCGTCTGCCTGATGGAAGCCAGGTTCAGCAGCCCCAATTGAAGGCACACATGGCGAGCCTGGACAAACTCGTATTCAGCTACACCTCTGGAGAGTTTGCACAGGCGCTATATGGCGCGCGCCGGCGTATCGCAGATCAGGAACCGGATTTCACAGTCTTCAAACTGGAACACGCAAGCCATGCAGACGTGTTTCAGCGTGTTCTGACACGAACGCTACGCCTGGACAAGTTGCGATCCAGTGAAGTGAAGGACTATTTGCTGTCCATCTTCCGGCGGGACCTGCCGGACTCCAGTATCGATTTCAAAGCGGAATGGGACAAGGCGTTTTCTGAAGTAAATGCCGATCGCGCGCAGTACTTGGCTACCCACCGCCAACGTGCCAGCATTGACCTGATGGAAAGTCAACATCACAGGCGCCTTGAATTGCGTGGCAAGCTGCTCTATTTTCGGCCCCTGATTGATCAGCGTCTGCAGGCTTGGGAGCAGCATTTCCAGAGCTATGGTGAGAGCCTTCGGGGCGACATTGTGGAGGCAGAGACGCAACAGGCGAACCTCCAACTTACTGACCGCGAACTCGACGCAGATAAGTATCAGGCAGGCCAGCGATTGCAGCGGCTGATTCAAGACCAACAGCGACAAAAGCTGTTGGAAACGGAGTTTGCATTGATTGATAGGCGCTTCCTTTTGGAAGATGCCTTGGCCCAAGAGCGTCGCAGTCTGGAGCGGCAAACGGCCCTGGTGCAGAACGCAAGTAGCCGCGGTGCTGACGCTATCGAGCGGGATAAGCGGGCCGCATCGCGTGAACGGGAGCAACTGCAGCGGGAGCAGGCCACCGTGGGTGACAACCTGTACCTGCATTTGCAGGCATCACTCACACCACCACAGCTTGACACATTGAACCGTACGTTGAGCCAGCAAGTGATGACGCTGGCCCCTGATGCGTTCAATGCCGACCCGATTGCGCTCAAACATTGGCTTGATACGGCGCTGGTTGAAAGTCCGGGGAAATTGATGTTGCCAGGCCTGGGGCTCTCGGTTCAAGGACTGGCACTACAGCATGCCCAGCGTTCACCCGAAGAACTCCAGCAACGTTTACATGATATCGGGCAACAACTGACCAGTCTGGACTTGCAGCTAGAAGCGGCCCACGACATGGACCGTGCACGCCAAGAGAAGGATCGTCTGGATGTGGCGGTGCGTCAGATAGAGGATCAGATTCGGCGCTTCGATGATTTGGAAGTACTTCAGGCGGGTCAAGAAGGGCGTACGTCGGGCATTGCAGAGCTAAACAGCACCATTGCGATACTGGAAGTCCGGCTTGCTAATTCGGTGACGGTAGCCAGTGAGCTGCGTGAAAAAGGCCGTGAACTTCAAAAGAGGTTGGATGGTTTGGCTCAAGATCACGCCAACATTACCAGGCTGCGAGAGAGTCGGCGTGACGATGACGCCATGTTCGAAAACATCGGTGCACTACCCCACCAGCGATGGATGGGAACCGATGAAGTCAGGTTGGACAAGCTCTCGGAGAGCCTATCGGCTTACCATCGCGAATGCACCGATCTCGTTGCACTGGATCGGGAGCTCGATGCCGGTTTGGCGAAACTGCACATGGGCGGTTTGACCAAATTTCAGTTTGTTGGAGGCAGCGAGACTGAGATCAATCGCATCATCGAATTCACCGCGCATTTGGCCCAGGAGGAGCAAGCGCTTGATCGCAAGTCACGCAGTGCCGTCGTGAATGTGACCGCCTGTCTGCGCGAACTGCGGGATGGACTGATCACATTCAAGAGCAAGATGCGGGACTTCAACCGACTAATCAATCGCCGCCAACTGTCGGACCTAACGGTGTTTAAGATTGAGCCCGTTGATGAAACGCAGATGGTCGAGGCCATTGAGCAGCTCATCAGCACGGCCGAAAAAGCCGAAAGTGGTGAGACCTTCGAACTCTTTAACCACGCCAGTGTTCTGGATGACGCAACGCTCAACCGGGCCAAGGGACTGTTGATCCACGAAGGTGAAGTGCGTGGCTGCCTGCGGGTTGAGCATTTCTTTCGTTTGGAGTTCATTGTCGGAAAAGCCGGGCGACGGGAAGAATCCTTTTCAGACATTGACAGTGCAGCTTCCAATGGCACGGTGTTGATGGCCAAATTGGTTACTGGACTGGCCTTGTTGCATCTGATGCAGGACAAGCGCCATCAGGTGCAGGCGGTGTGCTATCTGGATGAGGCCTCTGCCCTGGATCAGCGCAACCAGCGTAGCTTGATCGACACTGCCCAGGACTTTGGCTATGCGCTGATATTCGCGTCCCCCGCACCTCTCATCACGGCGCGCTATTGCGTCCCCATAACCAGCACCAACGGGTACAACAATATCAGCCAGAAAAATTGGCAAATTCTGGAGCCACTTGAAGAGGTCGAAGTGCCAGCAGATGCGTCCAAGGTACTGCGCGCAGATTTCGTAGATAGCGCGCAGGCCTCGGTATGAACCGCGCACTGGTCGCTGCGTTGGTCAAATTGATCGAAGGCCAGGGGCAGACGCTGGAACAGACTTGTCCTGCCAGCGTCTTTACTGCGTCACAGCGAGAGGCGCTAGATGATTTGGGTCGACGTACCGGTGCTCTCAGAGTGAGGCCGCAAGGGCGTGGCAGTATCTACCAAGTCGTCAATATTGAAATACTTCGCTCACATTTGTACAGCATGCGGCCTCAGCGGACCGAAGAGATCGATCCCGGCATTCCGCAGCGGGCCTCCAATATTGCCCAATCACGAAGCAGTAAGGGCAGGGCGCATGGCCACGAAATCCACTATTTGTTGGTGAAGGCAACATCCGATGGTGTGGTCTGGGACAGTACACCAGTGGGCTGCCATGATGATGGAAAGGTCAGATTCAATCTTTCAGAGTCAACGCGCACCGCCGGGGCAGGGGTGCTGGCGATACGTCAGGATGATGAATGGACCTCAGATGGCCCTTTGTGGCTTGTCGAAAACCAGGCCTTGTTTGACCGGCTTGATTGGTTGCCATCAGGGGTGCGCGGCACGGTAGCTTATTACGGCGGGCAGCTACCAGGTCGCCTGTTGAATTGGCTTGCGCAGCGTCCGCGCGCTTCTGAAGTGGTAATTTTTCCGGACTATGACGGTGTCGGATTGCTCAATTACGCCAAGCTGTTGGACACGTGTTGTAGCCCATGCACTATATGGTTGATGCCAAATTGGCAACTCTTGCTGAAAACATATGGAAGCGCGAAGGTGTGGCAAAACACGTTGACTGATTTCAAAGCGGCTTATCCGTTGTTACTGGCGGCAAGAGCGCCTGAGGGTGTTATGGAATTATGTGCCGAACTGAGCAAGCGAGGTCTTGCGTTGGAACATGAGGCAGTTTGGCTAAACACTGCACAAGCACCAAAGTAATTTTGAGAAAATGAATATGCCGTTTTTTCGAATCAGTTTTTTGCATCGAAAAGAAGCCGTTGCAAGCTGGGGCGAGGCGCCGGTCATAGTGGTTTCAGTCGATGGAACACGTAGAGCTATGGCAGAGGCGGTCTCAACACAGTTCGGTATTGCAAATGCAGTTGACCTAAACTAGAGTCATGAAAATTGAGTCTCTCCCTGGTTTTTCAGACCCGGCATCGAAGCTGTGGTTAGCGATCCAGCCTGAAGCAAGGAAGTTGTTGTTGAGCAAGGTATGGTGCTCCACTTGTGGGCACGCAGTCACGATCAAAAACTTCACGGGGGTCCTGAAATCCGGCGACCTTCTGCTGGTGGGCAAGTGCGCTGAATGCCATAGCGATGTGGCTCGGGTGATTGAGTCTCAATGATTGCGGGCGAAAAGGCGGGAGTGAATAATCCCGAAACTTTCGATCTTCAGCTCACACCACGTGGGCATCTGTGCCTAGTGACGCTTGCCGATGCGCCTACCTTGCCGCAACCAATGCGAGTTGCACTGACAGAAGCCTTTGCGTTGACCACTGGGCATGGGTTGTTGTACTTAGGCGCTGTTCAGGTCGGCACTGTTCTGCCACCAACGTTTGGATGGTGGCGGGATTTTGCTGCTCGATTTGTTACGGCCGTGTGTGCAAACGTCGAAGGAGTTGACACGGCGGTTTCGGTGCCTGGCGAACAACTGCTTTCAACTTTGATCGCCGATGCGCCGCCCATGGCGGGGGCCGAGTACCTTAGCGTGCAAGTGCTCACCACGATCTGGGACGAACTCGGACGCGCGTTGCAGATTGAACTCGCGGCGGCCAAATCGTCGTTGCAAGATTTTCTGAAATCAAAGCATCCGGCCTGGAACCTGGTCGGGCGAGTGCATTTCAACCTTGCAGAGAATCGCAAAGACTTGGATGCACCGTTTGCGTTTCTGGCTACCTACACCTCGCGCTTGTCATCTAGCGGCAAGGCGCAACACCTGCCACTCTCAAAAGCCTTGAGCGAGTTCTCCGATGGCAAGAGCCGATCGCAGCTCCTGTCTTTGCTCAAGCCAGTACAAAGTGCAGCAACCCTTTGCCCGTGGTTGCACGACATGGTGCAAGCTGGTGACATCTACCATCCGATGCGTTGGTCACCGGCTCAGGCTTATCAGTTCCTTACGGATGTCCCCAAACTGGAGTCGGCCGGTGTCGTGGTGCGTGTGCCGCTGTTTTGGGGGGCAGCACGCCCGGCCAGACCTCAGGTCAAGGCCCAAGTGGGTGGCAGGCAGCCATCGCTTTTGGGCCAGGATGCGTTGCTTGATTTCAGCATGGAAGTGACGCTCGATGGGGAACAACTGAGCAAGGCCGAGGTCCAAGCCCTGCTCAACGGAGGTGATGGCTTGCAGCTCATGCGGGGACGTTGGGTGGAGGTTGATCGCAAGAGGCTATCTCGAATGCTGGATCGCTTTCGCAGCATTGAGCAATCGGCCGAACAGGCAGGTTTGTCGTTTGCGCAAGCCCTACGGTTGGTTTCAGGTGCGGCGCTGGAGGAAGACATTGACCCGGCGGATCAACAGTGGTCACAAATGGTGGCAGGACCGTGGCTTGAGCAGACTTTGCAAGGACTGCGCAAACCTGAAGGGCTGGGCAAGGTGCGTGTTGGACGGGAGCTGAAAGCCAATCTGCGGCCCTACCAGGAGGTGGGTGTGCAGTGGCTCTATCTGCTCAATCGCCTGGGCTTGGGTGCCTGCCTGGCCGATGACATGGGACTGGGCAAAACGATTCAAGTGCTGGCCCTGTTGTTGGTACTCAAGCGCGAACAGGCGGACGCGCGCCCCAGTGTGCTGGTGGCACCTGCGTCGCTGTTGTCCAATTGGGAAGCAGAGGCCAAGCGCTTTGCTCCGGGGTTGCGCCTACTAATCGTGCACCCCAGTGCGATGTCGGGCGCTGACCTACGGGCACTGGATGGGCAAAAACTGCATGACATTGATCTTGTCATCACCAGTTACGGCTCGCTTTTGCGCCTGCCTCAACTCGAAGATGTTCAATGGCGTGTGGCTGTGATTGATGAAGCGCAGGCCATTAAGAACCCTTCTGCTAAACAGACGCGTCAGGTCAAAAAGCTCAAGTCTCAAACGCGCATTGCCCTGACTGGCACACCCGTGGAGAACCGGCTGTCTGACCTTTGGTCCATTTTTGACTTCACGCATCCAGGGCTACTGGGCTCAGCAGCGGTGTTTTCTGACTTTGCAAAGCGCCTGACCAAGGCTCAGCACTTCGGACCCTTAAGAACACTAGTGCAACCCTACATCCTGCGCCGCCTCAAGACCGACAAACGAGTCATCGACGATTTGCCGGACAAGACCGAACTCAAGGCCTGGTGCCATTTGAGTCCGGCCCAGGCTGCGCTGTACCAGGAATCGGTACACGAACTAGCCCAGGCACTGGAAGCTGCTGAAGGCGTGAAGCGTAAGGGCGTCGTTCTTGCGTTTCTGATGCGGTTCAAACAGATCTGCAACCATCCCTCGCAATGGACAGGGGATGGTGCATGGTCATCACCGGACAGTGGAAAATTTGCCCGCCTGCGCGAACTTGTGGAAGTCATTGCAGCACGCCAAGAAAAGGTGCTGGTGTTTACGCAGTTTCGCGAAACCACGCAACCATTGGCGGCGTTCCTAGGGTCGATATTTGGCCGCGAGGGATTGGTACTGCACGGTGGAACCCCTGTGGCCAAACGGCGCGAATTGGTGCGGCAGTTTCAGGAAGATGAACTCATACCTTTCTTTGTGCTCTCTTTGAAGGCCGGTGGTGCTGGACTGAATCTCACCGCTGCATCCCATGTGATTCATTTTGATCGTTGGTGGAACCCGGCAGTGGAAAACCAGGCCACGGACCGCGCGTTTCGCATTGGCCAGAAGAAGAATGTGCTGGTGCACAAGTTTGTCTGTCGTGGAACGGTGGAGGATCGCATAGATCAACTGATCGAATCCAAGCAGCAATTGGTCACGGACGTGCTCGAAGGTGGGGCAGAATTACAACTTACGCAGATGAGCGATTCCGAGCTGCTGGATTTGGTCAAGCTCGATATCCATGCCGCACAGGTAGTCTGATTGGCACGCAAACTCAAAGGATACCCATGGGCTATTTCGCTTGGAAACCCTATGTCTCAGTGGCACAACGGCGCAAGAATGCAGAAAAGGCAGCCGCCAAAATTCTGAAATCAGGTGGAAAGTTGTCACCCATCGCGGCCTACCGCGGTGCACTTGCCAAGACGTTCTGGGGCAAAGCCTGGTGCGACAACCTGGAAGCCTATAGCGACTATGCCAATCGGTTGCCGCGTGGTCGTACCTATGTAAGAAATGGCTCCGTCATTGATCTTCAAATTGCTGAGGGTCAGGTGCATGCAAAAGTGATGGGCTCATGCCTATACGAGGTCACCGTGAAAATCACACCAGTGCCCGATAAACATTGGCGGGCCATTGGCAAAGATTGTTCGGGCTCCATTGATTCCCTGGTGGAGTTGTTGCAAGGCAAACTTTCGACCGCAGTCATGCAGCGAATCTGCCAGCCTCGCACTGGCCTGTTTCCAGCGCCAAAAGAAATCACGTTGGATTGCAGCTGTCCGGACTGGGCTGGCATGTGCAAGCATGTGGCAGCGGTTTTGTACGGTGTGGGCGCGCGGTTGGATCAAAGTCCGGAATTGCTTTTTACCCTGAGGAAAGTTGATGCCAAGGACCTGGTTGGCCAAGCCGGAGTTGACTTGCCTAAGCAGAAGAGAAAATCGCGCAACGCCATGGTATTGGATGAGTCCATGCTGGGCGATGTTTTTGGTCTTGAGATGGATGAAGTGCAGGACGAGGTCACCCGGAAGAAGACCCCACGTAAAGCGGTACCACCGGCAAAGCCGATTGCAAAGCAGCCACCTCGCAAACCTTCTGTGACTGCGCAAAAGGGGAGGGAGGTGCCACTCAAAAATGCAGCGTCAGCCAAGAAGCCAGCAGCCAAGACGAAGACGACAATTGCAGCAACAGCAAAGAAGTCCGTAGAAAAGAAGGCCTCCGTCCAAGCTAAAATACCGGCGGCCAAAAAGGTTGTCATCAAACCTGCCAAGGCTGGCAAGTCGTCATGAGACCTATTCGGGTGAACCATGCATTGCTTCTGTCAACAGTTTGACCGCTGCCGAAATCCTGAATACCTCGTATTTTTGGCGAGCTACCTGCAGGTCGTTCGCGTGAACGTCAGTTGAACGCCCTTCAATTCGCTTGATCATTTGTCGCAGTTCAGCTTCGTCCAGAAGGAGGTTTGCCCTGCGCATGAGATTGTCACGTGCCCCATATTCATCGGAAAAATACAAGCCCTCCAAGCGGGTAGCCCATACCTCGACTGGGCCTTCGCAACGTCGTGCAGTTCGCAACCATTGTTCACATGCGGCGCCTACAACGTCGCCGACACTGCCGCCGGAGTCATCGCACATTTCGAACCACTTGGCGTCGGACTCAATGAACGATTCAAAAAGCACTGCTGCTGCACTGGGGTCTATGCTGAGCACTTCACGGTCAACTTGGTCAATCCAAATTTGCAATTCCTGCGCAAAATCATTGACCTCACGCCAAGAGTAGTACTCCGTCGAGCGGTTCCATGCTTCCAGCCTATGCCCAAATTCCTTCGCCAATAAATCAGAGTGCGCTGCCATTTGGAGGCGCTGAAGCCGCTCATTGACATCCGGGTAATCGGTGGCCAGCTCCAGCAAAACTCGCACAAGTGTTGGGCCGTCCTGCTGGAACAAAAAGGATTGCAGATTTTCTGTGTTCATCTCAAGGCCCAACGCAAGATGACTGATTCTGCCACTCCACAAACTCCAGCAGTATCTGTTAGCGCCACGTGCACGTGATGATTTCTGCCACTCTATCGAATCCCTCTGTTGGCGGCGGAGTGAAAGCTCGTAAAAATAGGTGCCCTCAAAAGCCTGTCGTAGCACGACTTATGTGACTGTCAACGAAAAAGCCCCTCGTAAGAGGGGCCTGACTCGATGCTATGGCAAAACCGCCGGACCGATTACTTCTTTGCTGCTGCTTTAACTTTTTTGGCAACGGGTGCTGCAGGCGCAGGGGCGGCCACCGCAGCCACAAAAGCAGGAGCCTTCAGGGCTGCGCGTTGCTCCTTCAGTGCTGTAATTTCAGCCGAGACCTTGTTCTTTCGCTCAGTGAGTTGGCCAATCTTCGCAGTCAGCTTGGCAATAGCCGTGGCTGTCTTTGATACTGCTGGTTTCTTGGCTGGTGCCTTAGCAGCGGCTTTCACCGCCACTTTTACTGCGGTTTTTGGGGCAGTCTTTGGAGCATCTGCCTTGGTTGCCTTGGAGGAAGATGCCGCAGCCTTTGGAGCCGCCTTTTTCGCAATTGCCATTTTCAGAATCTTTCATTATTGTGAGATGACCAAATCATTTTGGTCGCGGCGATGTTCTCATGAAGTCAAGGCTCTGGCAAATCTTTTGCGTCATTGGCATTTTGGTGAACACACGGCCTGAGATTTTCTGAAAAGTTTGCGGGTGGTCAACTCGGTGTGAATGGCTATCAGGACGCGCGGTTTTCTGGCTTTTGAATAGGATGGGGAAGCAAATGGAGATCCTCCAACTTTTGCTTTGTAACGAAGGCCGTCGTCTTGAACCGTAGTCTTGGTGGGTTTGCTGCTCATGGCATTGATTTTACCGATCGTGCTGCCGAAGGCGCTTTGAAAGTCACATGATCGGCGTGATCACCAACATGCATGACGGCAATCTGACCGTCACTCATTGATTGACCAGGGCGTCAATTCAAACTGGACGCATTGCCCGCTCACCGTCGCGTAGCTCTGCAGTGTCGGCGACTCGAACCAGCACCCAGCACAACAGGGGCAACTGTCTGACAGGAACATCAACAGCTTGAGTTCGGCTTGCTGCCCCCAAAGCCTACCTGTACAACATCACAAATGCTGGGTAGGCACCTGGTGGCGCAGCTCATTCTGTTGATTTTTGTCGTCCACAAACACCAACTGCGGCACATGGTCGACCACCTTGTCGTCATGCACCTGGGCGAAGGACGCAATGATGATCAGATCGCCCACGGCTGCGCGACGTGCTGCGGAACCGTTCACGGAAATCATGCCGGAACCACGCTCGCCTTTGATGGCGTAGGTGATGAATCGCTCGCCATTGTTGATGTTCCAGATGTGGATCTGTTCATTCTCACAAATGTTGGCTGCATCCAGCAGGTTCTCATCGATGGCGCATGAGCCCTCGTAGTGCAGCTCACAGTGGGTGACGGCGACACGGTGAATTTTGGATTTCAAAAGAGTTCGGAACATAGTCTCTCCAATTTGTTTGATCAAACAGGCGGCAAGCCTTCCAACGAAGGGCGTAGTTTAGTGCACGCCAATCTTACGGAAATGGCTCCATATGGCCGCTGAGTAATCGGGTGGCGTCTACCAGACCCATGCTGAAACATCACAATGTCGCAATGGATCAAACCACCGTAAAACGCTATCGTGCTCCTGCTGAAGGTGAGCGTGACCAGACTATGCAAACGAAATTCGATATGGCCGACATCGCATTCGACGTTCCGATGGAAACCAGCGTCTACATTTCGCCGCTGCCGATTTGGTGCGATCAGCGGGAACACCCTGAGGACTGTTCGAATCCGGCATTGCTCAGGAACATGGCCAGGGACGGGATTGAAGTGTGAGCTTTTCTATTGACACGGCTTCGATCTACTCAACGCAAGAGCTTGTCAGGAAGATCAAGGCGTTACAGGGGATACGAAGAAGGGTGGTGGCGTAGGCAAATGGTCATTGTGAAGAAACGATGTTTGGTGTATAAACACCGATAATGCAACAAGGAAGGACTTATGAAAACAGTACGCTGGAACATCGCGGTATCAAAAGACACGGATCAGTCCGTTCGTATGTTGATGGCCACACAAGGGGGTGGCCGCAAAGGTGACCTGTCACGCTTCATCGAAGAGGCCGTGCGGAGCTATCTTCTGAAGTCGCTCAAAGCCATTCCGGCGTTCGCAAATTCCACAGACGCTGAGCTGGTCGTTGCGCGCGATTGTCTCGCACTGGCCCAACCAGGCGTGGCGCCGGATCAGGTTCCAAGTTCGCTTTTAGAAATGATTCAAAGACACGCAACAGATGCGGTATCTGGTCGAAACGATATTGATGTCGATGGCACGTTCGCACGGTCTGAGATGTATTTTTTACACTGGAACAGACGCACCAACGAATGGTCCGAAGGTATTGCAGAGCCGGACAAAGCATCTGATGGCAAGCGCGGTGGATGGATCTTCTTCGAAGTCTCCGCGCCAACCATGGCCACTGCCAAGGAAATGTGCGAGAAGTACATTACGAGCAAAAAGGCTTCATTTAAAGGCGGAATAGTTACCCTTTTGGATGCGTCTACTGCCGTGGTTGGCGAATCCAAAATTGCGTATTGAGTGCATCCGATCATGCACAAACCCCCAAACTGACGCCTTCGTGCAACGTAGCGCAGAGGCCCAAGCCAAAGCGGCTCAAGCCTTCGCGCAACTGCTTAACATCGCAGAAACGCGGGACGCGGGCCAAGTCCGCACGATCGCACGGTTCCTTGCGGCGACATACAACGGCACAGAATTCTCATTCGATCTGTTTGATTTGAGGACGCTGGACATCGCCATCAGCGACGACATAACCTCGATCTACTTAACTCAGGAGCTGTACAGGAAGATCAAGGCGGTGGCGGGGATGCGCAGACGATTTGCATATGTGGACTAACCTACTTGCTAAGACCTACCAAGTAGGTTAGAGTAATCGCATGTAGAAACGAACCCACCATTGCAGGCTGATTGTGGTGAAAACCTTGGTGCAGGTCGGCAAAGTACGCGCGACAAATTCGGCTCGACTTGGAGCTTCCGCGCTGGGAATGGAACTAGCAGAAATGCTGGCGGTGCTGATGGCACTGACACCGAGCGATTTCTACAAGAGCATGACTACACATGCACAAGGTCTGGCAAGACGTGTACCGTCCGTCCACGGACGCAGGCGACGTGTATCTGAAGTTGACGGTCATTGATGACGTGCTAATTCTGTCTTTCAAGGAGCTATGAATATGAAATGCCCTGTTTGTGGCGCGGCGGAACTCATCCACGACACCCGCGATTTGCCCTACACCTACAAAGGTGAAACCACGACTATTCCCGCAGTGACCGCGGATTTTTGCCCTGCTTGCGATGAGTCCATCACGGATATGGCCGAAACAGAACGCGTGATGCGCGAAATGAATGCGTTCAATAAGCAGGTCAATGCCGCCATCGTTGACCCCGGATTCATCGTTGCAGTTCGCAAGAAGCTTGAGCTTGGACAGCGTGAAGCCGGCGAAATTTTCGGCGGCGGTATCAACGCCTTCTCCCGATATGAGAACGGCAAGACTAAACCACCTCTGGCCTTGGTCAAGCTGCTCAAGGTGCTGGACCATCACCCTGACTTGCTCAACGAGGTTCGAGCGGCCTGAACAGTTATTCGAATTTTTCGATCAACTGCCGAAAATCATCAAATGCCATGCAACCGGTAGCCGAAAGCCCGAAAGGCTTCGCCATCCTGGACAAGGACACGCTGTAAGCCATTGCTTTCCCATAGGCCGCCTCAAAGTATCACGAATTCCATACGAAAGAAAACTATGAAAACACTTCTTACATTTGCCGTCTTGGCGTTCGCTTTGTTCAGTGGTCCCGTAAACGCGGCCGGTTGCCTCAAAGGTGCGGCCGTTGGTGCTGTGGCCGGTCATGTGGCTGGCCACCATACCGTGCTTGGCGCAATCGGTGGCTGCGTCGTAGGGCGTCACCTTGCTAAGGAAAAGGCCGCTCAGAAAAAGGCGGATGCACAGAATCATCCTGCTCCGGCGCAGTGAGGGAGTCATGGACGGAATTGCACTTTGCGCGAAACAGATGATTGACAACTGTTGTCTTTCTTGCCACTATTCCCGGAACAGCTGAAATTCTAGACCATGGCCAACACAATCTCCTTTGCAATTCCTGAGCCCATCGTCGAGTACATCGACAACCGGGTGGCCACCGGTGGTTACGGCAATCGTTCGGAATACATCCGGGACTTGATACGCATTGATCAGCATGAACAGGCCAAGCGCCGCCTGCGGGAACTTGTGACCGAAGGACTTGCATCAGGCTCTGCAACACCCATGAGCGCCTCGGACTGGGCTGATATGGAATCAGTCGCCCGTGGTGAGGTCCAAGCTTGAAGGCGGCACTGCTTCGCGAGAAGGCAAGACACGATTTGCGGCACCAACTGGCTTATTACCGCCGGGAAGCCACGCAAAAGGTCGCCCTGCAACTTCGTACTGTTGCGCAAAGCTCATTGCAGCTTCTCGAACAAAATCCGGGCCTTGGTTCGCCAACACTCGGCAAGGAACTGGAGATCGAAAATCTCCGCACTTGGAGACTTACCGGCTTTCCTTTGCTGTGGCTGTACATCGAGCACCCATTCCATCTTGATTTCGTGAGGCTGCTCGGGCAGCAGCAGGATGTGGCCGTGATCTTGGACATCGAGTTTTAAGTTCAGCGTCTTTGTGCACCGTCCCAGACGCGGCTTGGGCAAAGTCACTGTATGCACGAATCTGTTGATCCGCAATGCATGGTGGGCTAACATAACGTTACGTCACTTTTAATGTGATCTTCAAAGGAGGCCTCATGGTGTATCCGAAACGAGCAGAGCAAGTCGTGGATGTCTCCCGAGGCCGCCCAAAGAAGGTCGATGCGATGACGGGTGCAGAACGTGCCCGTCGCTACCGGGCAAAACAGAAGGCGGTGGCACTGATTAAAAGTGACGTAACAGAAAATGTTGATCCAATCCGGATTGATGAGCTTTCAGAATTATTGCGAAAAGCAGTTGGAGAGCGGGATTACTTCAAGGCCGAGGTGCGAAGGCTGGAGCGGGCAAATGATGAGCTTTTGGCCCGCACGATCGAGTCTGAACGCTTCCACACGATTACGCAAAAAGACCTTATCGTTGTGCGTCAACAATTGGCGGAACTGCAGAGGCAAAAAGTTACAGTGACAAAGGTCAAGTGAGTCCTTGGTGTTCCTGGCGCTGCAGAGGGCTTAACAAAGTGACCTGGATGGTCTCGTGCGACTTGCCGTTCTAACCGTGAGCGCCGGCTTGGCCGTGGTGGCAAAGCAAAATGAGGACGGGCAAGAACGGCCTGAGCTGCGGTGGCAAGTTTGGCCAGAGGATTTGGAATAAGTTTCTTGAGCTTCACAGGCGCTCATTGCAGTAGATAGCCAAATCTGAATGCCGTTCACCGGCGAAATTTTATTGATCTAAATGTCCATCAGAATGCCAACTACAGCGGATACATGCAGGGGAAAGATTTCCCTGAAGCACGTAGGCCTCGCCGTTGTGAAACTGGAAAAAATGAGCTTCGCTCAAAAAGAGCAGCTTGCCGATGAAATCGTGCGAGACCAGCAGGCACTTTTCGCATCATTCCTTGTTCAAAAGCAGTTCGGCGTCTCATACGAAAAGATGGAGTTCTCGCTCAACATATTGTTCGTCTGCTATCTGGCCATGAAGGAATCGGGTCTGAAATGGCCCAAGATCACGGATGATGATGTCGAGTCGTGCATGGACCGCTATGTTGAAAGTGTCAAATTCGGCATGGACCTGAATCCAGAGCAAAACGATGAGCTCATCATTCAATTTATCGCTGCGCATCCTGAGCAGGCCTTGCTTGCCTACGTTCAGGTGAAAACCGCGAATTGGTTGAAGCGTGTCACGCCTGAAGACTCTGACAGGCATGTCATGCTGTCCGCCATAAACATGGTGAACTGCATTGGCTACGCCCAAAGCGCTGGAACCAAGACACGGCACAAGTCAGAAAAGACTGGCAAATGAATTCAAGTCCATGCGATCGCTGCGGCAAATTGACACCGCAATCGGGGTCATAGGGTGCATTGTGGGGCAGGGGCGCCCATAAAAAAGGGCCCTGTAAAGAGGCCCTTCTTTTCTTGAGCGGCAGAACCGCACAGCAATTACTGTGCTGCTTTGGCAGTTGCCTTTTTGGAAGGGGTACGCTTGGCTTTGGGCGTAGCAGCAGGAGCCGCCGGAGCGACAACTGGAGTGGCTGCTTTCTTGGCAGGCACGCGTTTGGCCTTGGGTGCGGCGGCAACCGTGGCTGCCAATGGAGCAGCGGGCGCCTTCAAAGCTGCGCGCTGCGCTTTCAGTGCCTTGATGTCATCAGAGATTTTATCCTTGCGACCAGTCAAGGTTGCGATCTTGGCAGCCAATGTGGCGATGGCCTTTGTGACCTTGGACAAAACACCCTTTTTTGCGGTAGGCTTGATGGACTTTGTAGCCGGTGCTTTTGCTGCTGGCTTTGCAGCGTTTGCAGGGGCCGCAATTGACTTGGTGGATTTTGCAGCCTTGGGAGCCACCTTCTTTGCAGTTGCCATTATTTAGATTTCCTTGGGTGTTACTAACTGGCCAAACAGTTTCGACCAGTACTGCATTGTCTTGAAAATCAGCGAGACTGCATAGTGCAATCCTCGAGATTGCGATAAATACATGAGTCGGGCAAGCTCGTACTTTTGGACTTGCGAAACTGTGTACCTGATTGCGCCGGCGCACTTGATGTATTTTGGTCCCAGACCGACTGCATCGGATAGGGCAATTAAGAATACGGATCGTCCCCATCTCGAAGCCAGCTCCTGCAGAGAAAGCATGGATTGGTTCGTATTGATGACGACTATTGGTAACGGCGACTGGTCCATGGTTTGCATTGTTGTCTTCATCACCAATGGAGATGCGTGGAATTGGCGGTGTTGCCTGTGCTGTTCTAAGAGTCTGGGCGGCAGAAACTAGGGTTGTCACTAGCAACGGCAATTGATGTGGCGCGTTAATTAAGGATGAGCACCAGCTACGTTCCTTACCAGCCCGATCAACAGTACCTTCTGCCCTGCTCCTTGC